>ERZ809224.2483-NODE-2483-length-11264-cov-8.698457_pt1 | contig 11264 bp, 8 predicted proteins | sample MGYA00520513_ERZ809224 | MGnify/ENA primary metagenome ERZ809224 (study PRJEB31576, sample SAMEA3212658) | Homo sapiens | biome: human-gut; feature: human gut; material: fecal | place: Sweden | collected 2012 ...
TTGTCTTCCTTTTCTTACTAATTGATTAATTGTTGGCACTTAAATTTCACCTCCTAAAATATTTTAACCGTTAGTATATTTTGCTAGTTTTAGCAATTTATACTAACGGTTAATATTATATCATTGATATATTGATAAGTCAATAATCAAGTTTAGTTAAATTAAGCTTTTTTATGTATTTTTTATTAATCCTATTCTCTATCCTCATGATTTTGCTCTTGATTTGTTTTTTGAGACTGTTGTTTACTGTTAGCCGCTTTTTCTTGTTGTAACTCTTCGTATGTTTTACTAATATTATTTTTTAAGTCTTGCATACTAACTTCTTCCATATTAAGCCATCCTGTTGCTCCATTATGTTTTTCCCCTAAACAAACATGTGCTTTTTGTACTATTTTTGATGAATCTACTCCTAATTCTTTTGCATATTTTCTTACAGCTTCATCTACATTTGTTCCCTCTGTACTTAGATTTTCTAATAAAGTTCCATTATAATATATAGCTACTCTATCGATTGTGTAATCTCCTGCTGGTCTCCATGATAATTCTCCTATTTTTCCTGTTAATCCATTTCCTAAACTGTCTTCTGTATATGTAACACCAGCTGATAATTTTACTTTACTTCCTAAAGATAAATCATCAGTATTATTTTTATCTGTATCATTAAATGCTTGTTCAACAGCTTTTTCAATTTCATCACTTGGAATTGTTGGCGCTTGCTCTTGCTTTTCTGTTGCTTTTCCTACTGATATGTCTGGAGTAGTATCTGTAATTTCTGGAGTATGATCTTGATTTGGTTTTTCTGGTGTTTTATCATTATTTGTTATAGCTAGTCCTCCAGCTGCTAATACTCCAATTACAGGCACAGCTAGCCATTTTCTGCTCTTATCATCAGCAACATATTCAGCAACACCTTTTTGATAGTTTTTCTTAGCCATTCTATTAGTTCTAATTCTTTGAATAAATGACATTTTATTTTCTTTATGATTTTTTCTCATTCCTTTTAAGTTATATTTCATACTATAAGGTAATTCTTCTTTTTCATCTTCTTTACCTTTTGATAATTCGCTTATATATTTTTTGGCAAAATTCATATCTAAATCTGCTAATAATACTAATAATTGAGGATCACATGTTTTAGCCATTTTTTTCATTGTCTTTTTATATTTTTCTCCAAATATATGTGTTAATTCTTCTTCGTTAAATTCATTTTTTAAATATTCTAACTTTTCTTTTTTATTTTTAAAGTTTATTGCATCAATAGGTTTACTTAATTTTTGGGTCATATTTTTTATGTGGTTTAATTTATCATTTTCATTTTCGAATTTTACTTCTGCAAGAATCTTTTCAAAATTACTAACAATATATTTGTTATCTTTACCACTGTATATTATTGATAATTTTTTATCTGAATCATCTTTTTTTACTAGTTTTGTTTGCTCTGTTGTTTTTACTGGTAATGTTGGTGTTTTTTGCTCTACAGGTGGATATTTTAAATTTCCATTTTCATCTCTTTCTGGTTTATTTGTTCTTTTTTCAGCTAAGTTTTTGAAAAATTCTTTCATCTCTGGAGAATTATCGTCATATCCCTTGTTACGTAATTCCATGTATTCTTCAATCTCTTCTTGAGTTGGTGAATAATATTTTTTGTCTTTCTTTTTTGCTTCTGCATCTTTTTTAGTATCTTCTTTATTTACTTTACCAGATTTTAGTTCTTCTAGCTCCTTCATTAATTTTTTATATTTTTCTAATTCTGTTTGCCCATCAAATCCAGATCTTCCAAAGTTTGCCATACGTTTTTCAGCTACTCTTACTTCTGCTTCTTTTTCGGCTATTTGCTTAGCTAATGTTCCATTATTATCATCTTTATTTTCATTATCTGTGTTATTATTTTTTCCTTTTTCTTCTTTCTTTGATGTTTCTTGTTGAGCTTGTTCCTCTGATTTTCCTTGCTCATTATTTTCTTGCTCTTTTTTATCTATATGATATTTTTTGTTAAAAGTTTCAATTAAATCTTTTAAATCTTTTTCTTTGTTATTAATTTCTTTATATTTTTCATCTACTTCATTTAATTCTTTTTGTCTTCTTTCTACTTCATTTTGTACATCTTTGTATGATTTTGGATCTTTTACAGAATTTAGTTTGGCTAATTCATCTTTTGCTTTTTTCAAAGCTTCTGTTTTTTGAATTTTATCTTTTTTTATTGCTTCTATGTTTGAATCTTTTATATCTTCATTGGCCTTATTAAAAGATTCTATTTCGCTGTTTATATCTTCAAGCTCTTTTTTTCTTGCATTTACTTCTTGTTCTCCTTCTGCATATGTTTGAGGATTTCTTCCTTGATCAATTTTGTTTAATTCTTCCTGACTTTTCTTTAATGCTAATTCTTTTATTCCTTTTATTTTTTCTAGCTCTTCTTGTATTTTTTGGGCTTTTTTTTCATCCATAAATACCTCTCCTTTTATTTTTATTTTATTTTGTATTTTATTTTGTATTTTATTTTTTTACATTATATAGCTAATTATAACATAATATCACAATTTTTGCAATATTTTTATGTTAATTTCGTGTATCTTATTTAATAAATTATATTATGGATAATATTTGTTTTTTCATTTATTTTTAAAAATTATCAATTTTTTTATTTTATACCTTTATTTTTATGTTCACTATATTTTATGAAGCTTTTTCTTTTTAATGTTATATTAATTATTGCTTATTCTATAAAATTCTGTTTTTATATAAAAATGAAGTAGTACTTAATTTTTACTACTTCATTTTATTATTATTTTTTTAATTGTTCTACTAAATTTTTTTTAATTATATCTGACATAAACAATCCAGAAACCACCTCTAATAATTCGAGTTGCATATTTTTATCGCTAACATGATTGAATAAATCTTCTCTTGCTCTATAGAAAAAATATGTTTCATACTCTTCATTGTTAATAGTTGATTTATCTATTCCATACAAATATGTTTTCCCTTTATAGTCAAATTGTTTTACAATATAAAATTGCTTGTTTTTATATTCTAGTGTTTTATCTTCAAAATTAGTCATTAAACTTTCTCTCATTCCCATAAAAAGACCTTCCCCCTATCTATTTATATCTGCATCTATATCTGCATCTATATCTTGTTTTTTCTTATCGCTTCCTTCTTTAAAATTGTCCTTTGCATCTTTAGCTCTAGAAATTACAGCTGATAATGTTGTCATAGCAGGTCCAAAAAAATTATTTTTTAATCTCACTACATTTGCAGATATAGTTTCACCAGGTTTGAATTCTTGTATTTTTTTCAACATATCAGCAAACCTTCCTATTAAATTTGCTTCAGCATTTTTACCTTCTACAGACATTTTATTTACGCTTCCATTTAACTCATGGTCAACACCAGATAAAAATTCTTTTCCGTTTAATGCATCTCCTGTTTTTCCTTGTGCTATACCAGATTCATTTATTGAGTCTTTTAATTTTTCTAAAAGCTCAGTTGCACTCATTTTACTAAGATCTTCGTTATTTAATGCTTTCATTGCCTTTTCAGCAGTTTCATTTACTAATGCATCTGCATTTACATAGCCTTGATTTGTATAACTTGCTGTTCCGAAAGTACTTAAATTTTCTTGCTCACCAGCATTAAGTCTTGTTGCAATCTCAGAAGTTAAAGCGTTCTTAATCTCTTCTGGTGAAACATGTCCTGAAGCTTTTAGGTCATCTACAAATTTCGTAAATTCCTCTTCTCTACCATTATAAGCTTGTGCTATTCGCTCTGCTTCATCTGCATTCAGATTTAAAGCATTAACTTGATCAATAGCAGTTACTATAGTATGTGCTAATCCTAATCCTAAGGTACCATAAACTGTAGCCATACGTATCTTTTTATCTTGTTGATCACTAACTACTGTAGCTGTTGTTCCATCTTCTCCCGCATTTGCTGGACCTAATGATACTCCAAATTTAACTCTAGTATTTCTATTCATTACATTTTTTTGTAAATCATGGTATTCATGCGCTTGATTTTCTCTTTTTAGAGCTTCTTCTTCATTGCCTAATGACGCTTCATATTTTGAAAAAGCGATTTCTTCATCATGCGCTCTTTCGGCATCAGCATAATCATTTATAAAATTACTATATTCTTTTGAAGAGTGATTCCTTTTTACAAAAAGATTCATTATCTTTTTACCCTTAAAATTTCCTTGATATTCAGCACTTTTTCTTTTAGTTCCTCTTTTTATTTCTTTTGGCTCTCTTAGTAATTTTTCTCTCTCTCCTAATATATCCCCATGTCCATCTATTTCTTCTATTCTTCTTCCTATTTCCGCTAGCTCTCTTTTTTCCTCTAATGTAGGATTTGATTTTTCTCTAAGCTCTGCTTGTCTTTCTTTTAGACTGTTTGATTCTTCTCCTAATTCTGCCGCCATTTTAGGGCAAATTTTTTGAGAAGCTTTAGTTAATGCATTTAAAATAGCACAATGAGGTTTTAATGTTATTACTTTTTCTTCAGTTAAATATCTTGCCATTTTCAAAAATTCTTCTTTATCCATTTCTTCAAATTGTTTCTGGATTTGTTTTTCTAACTTTCTCTGACCTGTTATTGTTTTTAATACTGGACCATATAATGCACTTGTAGCTACACCTGCTGCTGCAATTCCAAGTCCTATAGGACCTCCACCTATTGCAACTGCTGTAATTATTCCTGCAGCTGAAAATACATGCTTTGCGGGACTTTCAGATATTGAATGTCTTCTTTTTTGTTCTGGCATTTGATTGAATTGTTCTCTGAATATTTGTAGACCTGTTTTCTCAATAGATATATCCGGATGTATTATTGGATGTTTATCTTCTATTCTTGGTTGTCCAGCATGTTTATCTTCTATTCTTGGTTGTCCGGCATGTTTATCTTCTATTTTTGGTTGCCCTGTATATTTGTCCTCTATGTTAATATTTCCATTTTCTATATCTTGAATTTCTTTTTCTATTTTTTTGATTTCTGATTTTAAGTCTAATATTTTATTTCTTTGATCTATTGAAATATTACCACCATTATTTACAATATTTAATCTTAACTCATTAAGCTCTTTTCTTTTTTCTTCTCTCATTCTTTTTAGTTCTTCTAATTTTTGATTTTGTGGATTTTTTAGTTCTGTTTCTCTTTCTTCTTCTTTTCCATTTTGATTTTTTTCTGTTTTGTCTACTTCTATATGATATTTTTTACTAAAAGTTCCTTTTAAATCTTTTAACTGTTCTTTTAATTTTTTTTCTTTAGAAATTGCATCTTTATAGTTCTCTGTTGCTTTATCAAAATCTTCTTTTCTTCTTGATATTTCATATTGTAATTCTGCATACAATTTAGGATCTTTTCCTTGATTAAGCTTTTCGAATTCTTCTTGCACTTTTTTTAGTTTTTCTTCTTGTTCTTCCATATCTTTTTTTAGTTTTTCTATATTTAAATTTTCTATTTCTTCATTAATCTTATTAAAAGATTCTATTTCTTCTTTTATTGTTTCAAGTTCCTGTAATCTTGCAGTCACTTCTTTTTCTCCTTCTGCATATGTTTGAGAGTCTCTTCTTTGATCAATTTTATCTAATTCTTCCTGACTTTTTTTAAAAGCTGATTCTTTTGTTTCTTTTAATTTTTCTAATTCTTCTTGTATTTTTTGTTTTTCTTGGTCATTCATAAATACATCTCCTTTTATTTTCATTTGTTTCTCATATCAAAATTATAACAATACGTTTTTTCTATTTCAACATTTTCCTAAAAACTTTTCAAGGATTTTTTACAATAAATATTAGATTTTACATAACGTTGACTTTTTTTATTTTATATTTTATAATTAAGTCTAGTAATTTTAATATTATTTTGGAGGTATTATATGGCAAATAATCAATCGAATCTTTCTGATGAAGATTTTTATTATAAATACATTGATTTAATTAGTAAAGGATATTCTGACGACTCACCCGAAATGGTTGAGCTTTTTAAATCTAGGACAACATTTTACTCAAATTCATCAGAAAAACAATCTACAGTTAGAAAAAGAGTAAAACCCAATTCTCAATATGAAACTCAATCTAATAATACTCAATATAACTCTTATGGCACAACCTCTCAACAAACACAAGCACAGAGTCAGCATAGAATAAGATCTGGTGCTATATATCAAAAACGACAAACTGCTTCTGAAAATCACTCTCAACCTCACTCAGCAAAAGTCGATTCAAGAAAATATTCTCAGAATTCGGAACATCCAAGAACAAGGCAATCTACTTCAACTCAAACTAATACATCTAATGTTTCTAGTAGAAATAAGGCAGAATATAACAATACATATACTAGAATGTCAACAACATATACTGATTCAAGAAGTTACCTTAGTCACATTGTTATTGATCCAGATTCTGGAAATTACACTTTACTTGATAATCAGTTGAATGTAATAGATTCTATGCATTCAAATCCATTATTTAGTTTTTTTACACAACATCATAATTTAAAAAAATTCAAAAAACAATTAAAAATGGATTTTAAATCATACAAAAAATATTGTAAAAAAAATAATCAAAAACTTAATCCTGATTTCAAAAAAATGTTTAGTTTAACTAAATATTACTTAAAACTTTGCCCTGATGCAGATTATCAAATATTAGAACTTTTGCGAAACAATATTACTAGAATAAACCCATATTATGCTAACTATCAAACAGCTTGTGCAGAATATTTGTATGAACTTGCACAATTTAGAAATGGAGATTCATCTAAATTACCTTTTGATATAAACTTTTGTTGCGATAAAATATATAGTGATCATTCATATATCTCTAATAGGTTTAATCCTGCTCCTGATCCTGTGCAAAGATTTAAAACATTATATTCAAGAAATCATAATTTACAATCTGAATTTCAATCAAGTATTAGATATGAATCAAAAACTCCTACTACTAAATTTTCTAAAGCTCGAAACGTTCATACAACTGATACTCGAGATAGATAATAAAATTTTAAACATAGGAAAAATCAAGTGTTCATATATTAAACAAAAAATTTAATATATGAACACTTTTTTAAATTCTTTTCCTTCTTAATAATTCTATTTCTTTTTTATATCCATCTAATTCGTTAGGTGTTTCTAAATAAAAAGGTAGTCCCTTTATTCTTTCATTATTAATAATTTTTGTTATTGCTTCTAACCCTATTTTTCCTTCACCTATTTTTTCATGTCTATCTTTATGACTTGCTTTATCATTTTTACTGTCATTTAAATGTATGGCCTTTAATTTTTCTAGTCCAATTACATTGTCAAATTCATTTAATACACTATCAAAATCTGTTACTATATCATATCCAGCATCCCAAATATGACAAGTATCTAAACATACTCCTATTTTTTCTTTCAAATCAACTTTATCTATTATTGCCTTTATCTCTTCAAAATTTTTTCCCACTTCACTTCCTTTACCGGCCATAGTTTCTAATAAAACTGTTGTAGTCTGCTCTTTTGTTAAAATTTCATTTAACATTTCTGATATATAATCTATTCCAATTTCTACTCCCTGCTTTACATGACTTCCTGGATGAAAATTGTATAGGTTACCTGGTGTATATTCCATCCTTCTTAAATCATCTGCCATTGTATTTTTTGCAAATTCTCTTAGCCCAGGATCTGCGGAACACGCATTTAATGTATATGGTGAATGTGCAAGTATTATATTGATATTATTTTCTTTTGAAAACTTTAAAAATTTTTCGATATCTTTTTCATCTATAGGTTTTGCTTGTCCTCCTCTTGGATTTCTTGTAAAAAACTGAAATGTATTTGCACCTATACTTACAGCATCTTTTGCCATTGCTAAGTATCCTTTTGATGCAGATAAATGACATCCTATTGTAAACATGACAATCATCCTTTCTGTAAAATTGCCAAAAATCCTATTCTTTGGCAAGAAAAATTTAAATTATTGAACAAAATAGAGAAAGATAATTTTCAACTTAATAACATTTTATCTTCTTACCACTAATTTATTAATTTTAGCTTTTATATAACTTTCTAATTTTACCATAAATTCTTCTGATTTTATTTCTTTTTTTGCAACCATATCTAACCCTTTTTCCCAACTTGCTGTTAATTTTGGATTTAGCATATCTGGCATTGAAGCATTTACAACATCATATATTGCTTCACCTTTTTGCGTTGGTGTTATTATTTGTGTTTTTTCATTTATTTTTATATACTTTATTTTTTCTAATTTTTTTATAATTTCACCTCTAGTTGCACTTGTACCAATTCCTGCTCCTTTTATTTGTTCTCTTAGCTCTTCATCTTCAATTAATTTTCCTGCATTTTCCATTGCTAAAATTATTGAACCTGAGTTATATCTTGTTGGTGGCGACGTTTCTGCATCTTTTGTTTCAAAATTTATTACTCCTACCTCGGAATTTTTCTTTAATTTAGTTAAAATATCTAAGTTATTTTCTTGTGAACCATTATTTGATTTTGCATTTTCATTATCTTGTGTTTTATTATTTTCTTCTAATTTTTCGCTTGATTTATCTTTATCCGCCTCTTTTGTTTTTGGCTTTGCAATTTCTAAATATCCTTGCTTTATACACACTTTTCCAGTCACAGAAAATTGCTCATTATCTATATCTATTGTTACAGATATTTTATTAAATTCTGCTGGTGGATAAAATATTGCTAAAAATCTTTTTACTATTACTTTATATATTTGCTTATGCAAATCTGGTAATTTATCGTAGTTTTCATATCCTTGTCCTGTTGGAATTATTGCATAGTGATCTGTTATTTTACTATCATTTACATATTTTGATTTTACTATATCTGTAGAATATTTTTCTTCTGCCATTTGTTTTATATATCCTTGCACTTCTTCGTCTTTATATCCTTTGGCAATTCCATTTAAATTTTTTGATATTATTTTTGCTACTGCTGTAGATAAAACTCTCGCATCTGTTCTTGGATATGTTACTAATTTTTTTTCATATAAATTCTGTATTACCTCTAATGTTTCATCTGGTTTTATTTTGAATCTCTTTGTACATTCATTTTGAATTTCTGCTAAATTGAATAATAAAGGTGCATTTTCTTTTTGTTTTGTTTTCTTAACTTCTGTAACTATTGCTTTTTTATCTTTTAGTGAGATAATAAAATTTTGTGCATCTTCTATTTTTTTGAATCCTGATTCATTATATAATTTTGGAGAATTATACATTTTTGATTTTTCTGTAACTTTCCATTCTGCTTTAAAACTGCTATTTTCCTGTCCAAACTCCCCAACTACTTTATAGTATGGAGTTTTTACAAAATTAACAATTTCTCTTTCTCTTGATACTACCATTCCAAGTACACATGTCATAACTCTTCCAACAGATATTGAAACTTTTTCTTCGTCTATTTGCTTTGCTATTCTTCTACCAAATATAATAGAGAGCAATCTTGAAAAATTTATTCCTATTAAATAGTCTTCTTTAGCTCTTAAATATGCTGCATCTGATAAACTATCATATTCTGATAAATCTTTTGCTTCTTTTATACCTCGTTTTATTTCATCTTCTGTTTGTGAGTCTATCCAAACTCTTTTCATTTTAGCAGAAGGATTTGGTTTTGCCATCATAAATACTAGTCTTTGAATATATTCTCCTTCTCGCCCAGAGTCACCTGCATTATATATTTCTTCTACATCTTCTCTTTGCAATAATTGTGCCACTATATTGTATTGATTCTGCACAGCCGGAATTATTTCATATTTCCACTCTTTTGGTATGAATGGCAATGTATCTAGTCTCCAAAATTTTAAATTTTCATCATACTTTTCCGGATATGACATTGTTACTAAATGACCAACACACCATGTTATTATCCAGTCGTTTGATTCTATATATCCGTTTTTTCTTGTACCATTAATATTTAGAACTTTTGCGAATTCCATTGCTACAGATGGCTTTTCTGTAATTATTAATTTTTTTGCCAATTAACCATCAATCCTTGTTTTTATATTTAGGTTTTTGTGGATATACCTATAAACCTAGCTTTTTTATATTTACTTTAATCTTTCATCTATATATTTATTTGCTATATCTACAAGCCCTTTTGCTGTTGCTAATGTTTCTGGATTTTTAAATTGTGCTTTTAGTAGCAATTTATTTATATAATCATTTTCTTTTATTAGAATATAGCTATTTTTATAATAAAAATTAAATACATATGCAACATGTGATATCCATATATCTCCATATGTTTTTCTTTTTTTATAATCTATTACATAGTCTTCTTTAAATTCTCTTACGATTTCATCAGAAAATGTTTCTTGCTCTAAGCTCAGGCAACCATATGTATTTTTTATAGAATCTGTTAATAATACATGAAATATATCAAGCTTATCACTATCTCTTATTATTTTTGAATGCAATAATTCTTTTTCTGTTAATCCATCTTCTATTTTTGATTTATTATGATTCAATATTGCAACATTTATTGTTTTATAATATTTTTTTTCTATATGAAATTTTTCTATTAAGTTATCTTCAAACAATATCTTTACACCATATTCGCCATGATTTATACTATTTTTATCTACAAATGTATTAAACTTTTTTACTTGTTCAAATCTTCCTATATCATGCAATAAGCCTATTAACTCCGCCAAATTTATATCTTCTTCGTTTAAATTTAAAGCTATCGCTATTCTTTTACTAATACTTGACACTCTTAGTATATGCGCAACTTTTAATGCTATTTTTCCATCATTTAAATCATAAGTTTTTATATATTCCCTAAATACTTTTTTTGCATTTTCTATGTTAATCATTTTATTCTCCTTATTTATTGTTTAGCGGTACCTTGTTTACAGTATAATTTGTAAAGTGATCATATCCATTTGTAATATTTACTGAATTCTTATCTAAATATTGATTAGCATTTTTTGATACTTTTACTGGTTTATGTTTAAACCCAATTATAACACATATTATTGTTGATGCAATAGCACCAAATCCTAAAGATTGTAAAATTATCGTTTCCAACTATATCTCATTCCCTTCACTATATATTTAAAATAAATTTGAATATCCTAATAAATTTATTATTAATGCTATTATCGAAATTCCTACAAATATTCCTAGCCAATATTTAATAACTTGTTTCCATGAAATTGGGACATTTCCTATAAATTTTCCTGTTTGCCCATTCATTGCAAAAGTATAAATATTATTATTATATTTTACATTCAGCATCCATACTGGTAATAAAACAT
>ERZ809224.2501-NODE-2501-length-11222-cov-9.925584_pt1 | contig 11222 bp, 5 predicted proteins | sample MGYA00520513_ERZ809224 | MGnify/ENA primary metagenome ERZ809224 (study PRJEB31576, sample SAMEA3212658) | Homo sapiens | biome: human-gut; feature: human gut; material: fecal | place: Sweden | collected 2012 ...
GATAAATATGTATATTATTTATCTTCTTAGTTTATTACACATATGCTATAATTGCATCTAATATTTCTTTATTACTTAGTCTATTTTCTTTATTAGAAGTAACTCCTAAAATTATTGAATCGTCTATCTCGTAAGGTTCTAGTACCTGATATGGATCCATCTCCTCAAAAGGATATTCTATAACTTCTCCACTTATATAATCTCTTTGATATGTTTTTCCTGACATATCAATTACATATAGTTTATTTGATTCAGCCATATTTTTTAATTTTTCTTCCTGTTCAGTTAGATTCTCCTGTTTATTACATTTTAAATATCCTTCATTTGTTATTTCAAAATCTACTATATTATTACTGTTTAGCAATTCTATAAATTTTTCTCTTGAGCTTTCAGAGATCCACATACCACTACTGGTTGGTGCTTGTTCCAATATTGTATTAATTTCATCTTCAGCAGGAATACCATTTTTTATTATTCCTGCTAAAGCAACCTGATATTGAATATCTGGTTTTACCTGAATTATTTTTCTTCCATCATATTCTTCTTCTATTTGATAAATGTCTGTTTCTCCTGTTGCATTTATTTCATTTTTTATTGCATTTATCTCATTAGCATCTGTAGATACCATTCTATTTACAAATTCGTCACTTTGAATTTCATTTTGTAGAATATTTTGATCACTATTTTCTTTTTTATTATTAAAAATTAATACTATTGCTATTACTACAACAATTACTAATAATAAAACTATTAAAATATTTTTCTTCATATATTATATTCTCCTCTAAAAATCATTTAATAATCTCATTGTTGCTCTATTAAATTTACCTGCATAATCCCAATTTACTACTTGATCATGACTTGTTACATTAGGAAGCTCTAATAGCATTGAACGTGTATTAGGTATACTTCTTGCCCAATTTACTAAATATCCATTTCCATATGTTCCTATATGTTTAGAAATTCCAAATTCACTTCTATAGTATGAACCAATTCCATCATCACCTATTGTTTCATTTAACCATCCATGAACATCTATTAAAACATTACTTGAGCCTTGATGAGCTAAAATAAAGTCTCGTAATTGAGCTGTTTCTGGAGCTTGAAAAGCTTCAGTTCCAGTATAATTTCTAGCTGATGTCATTCTTTGGAATCCGACACTGAATCCTCTGTTCATATCTATTCCTTGATTATTTGGTGCATAACTGTAAACTGTTGTACGTCCTGGTCCATTGTTAGTCCAACCATCATATTGTCCATCAGGATTTAGCGTTGGAAAAATATAAATTGTCCATTCATTAATTAAATCTTCTGAAAGATTATTGTATAAGTAATCTTTAAATTGATTTGCCATATACGTTAATTCTGAGCCATCTTTCCAATATGAATCTTCAAATCCGTGAATTGAAAATGTTGTAAATAAATGCTTACTTCCTTTACCTATCTTATAATATGTTAAATCATATCCTCCTTGACCTGATTGCCTCTTACCTGATGTTCCATATGTTCCTTCCTCATAAAATTTTCTATAACCTGTCACAAATCTGAATTGTTGTGCATCAGATTCATTGTCGCTATATACTTGTATGTTTTGTCCGTTTTGTGCATTTCCATTACTTACATCTAAATATAAATTGTTAGCCAAAGAGATTAAATTATAATATCCATATCCTGCTTCTTGAATTCTCCACTGTTGATTGCTTGCTCCTGTATAGTCCATTTGGCAAACATTATTATTTGATAAATCAACAGTTAAGGCTTTATTAGAATGTTTTGCTCTTATTACATAAACATCATCTGATTGTGGTTCTAAAATAAATTTCTGTTGATTTACATTATCAGCTGTCCATATTTGAATATTTGCTCCGTTATCATATGAACCACCAGCTACATCTACCACCATATTTGAATTTAATTTTGTCTCTATTTCATAAGTACCGCTTTCAACTATATTAACATGTTCTAATTTAAATTGTTGAGCATCTGAATTGTTTGAATAGTATAGTTGTACATTAGTTCCATTATTTGTTGTCATTCCCCCAGATATATCAATACATAAACCACTTGCCTTTGAAATAATATTATAATATCCATTACCACAGTTATCAAAATACCAATATTGACTATTAGTATAATTCCTTTGAAATTGATCTACATTTGCTCCTATATCTGTATTTCCATTTTGAACATCTAATAATTTTCCTGAATTAACATTAATTATTTCATAATAATTGGTACCGGATACTCTCTGAATACGAAATTTCTGTTGTGGTACTTGATCATTGTGCCAAATTTGAACATTTGCATAATCATCATATTTTCCACCATCAATGTCTAAAGTCATATTATTTTTTAATACAATCTGATATATTCCATCGTCAATATTCGATACTATATCTGGATTGTCATCAATAAAGAAAAATTGTTGTGCTGAAGAATCATTTTGAGTATAAAGTTGTATATGTTTACCATTTGAAGTATCATAGTACGGAATATCTAAATACAAATTACCACATTTTGATACAATATTATAAACATTATTATCTATTTTTTTTAATATCCATTTTTGAGTTTCTAACCCTTTGTCCTCTTCTTGAGTTATTTTTGAACCAGGTATTGGATTTTCATTTTGTACTGTTAGAGCTTTATTCGAATGTTTGGCTTTTATCTTATAATATCCATCGCCAATGTATTCTATATTAAATCTCTGTTGAGATACACCATCATTTTGCCAAACTTGTAAATTAATACCATTATCATAAAATCCACCAGAAATATCTAGCACTTGATTATAGCTAACGCAACTTGCAATTCTATAAGTTGAATCTTTTAAATTTTGAGTCCCTTGAATTTCATTACATTCTTCAAATATAAACTTCTGAGCATTCGAACCATTATACTCATATGTTTGAATTCCACTTCCATTTGAAATATTTCCATTTTCAATATCCAATACTAAATTACTACATTTAGAAATTATTGTATAAGAATCATCACTATTTTTATTAATAATCCATTTTTGAGCGTCACTATTGTTAAAATCGTATTGCCATACTTTTGTCCTATTTTTAGTATCTGCATCTTGAACATCTAATACTTTCTCACTATGTAAAAATTGAATGTTATATGTTCCATCATTATTGTAGATTAATTTTATTTTTTGATTTGCATCTAAATTATTTTTACTAACTCCTAATGTTGTATAAACAGCACTTTGATTATTATGTTTTTTTATTTCGATACTATAATTTTGATCTGATTTTGGATGAATTTTATAAATACCGTTTTTGATAACTTGCCCACTATTTGAAGTATCCAAAACTTTTACAAATCTAAATTTTTGTGCATTTGTTCCGTTTCCATAAAATATTTGAATATTTTGTCCATCACTTACTATTCCATCTTTTATATCTAAATATTGTCCATTTAATTTTGATATAATATTATAAAATCCATCTCCACAAGGCTGTAAAAACCATCTTTGTGCATTCGAACCATTTTGATCATATTGCCATACATTAGTTCCAAAGTCCATACCTGCATTTTGAACATCTATAACTTTTTTTGAATGCTGAGCTATAAATGTATATGACCCATCCTCATTTAATACTAATTCAAATTTTTGACTATTTTCATTTTTCCTTGAACTCAAGAAAATATTTGCTCCATTATTTTTATAATTTTCTGCACTTACAACCATTGTATCATTTGAATAAGAATAAATTTCATAAATTCCAGGCGTTATTTCATTAGAATAACTTGTGGCTTGGATTTTGGCTTCTTGCTTCTCCAAATTTGAACTATCAACAGCAAAAGAATATTTCATTGTAAAACATATTAGTAATGTAAAAAATATTGCACATATCTTTTTCACTCCATGTCCCCCTTTTCAATACTTATCATATTCTATTTAATCTTACCATTATCATTCCTTTTTTACAAGAAAAATATAAATTAAGTTATTTCGATTTTTTATCTAATTTAATCTAATATAAAACCGCATTTAATAAAATGCGGTTTTATATTAGATTTATTATAATTATTTATTTTTATTTTTTTTCTGAATTAAATAAAAAAATAAAGTTATCACAACTAAAATTATAACAATAATTGTAATTATTAACCAAATAGCCATATTTCCATCTTCTATTTTATTTGATTTTCTTTCTACATTTATACTATAAACTTTTAAATTTCCATTTTCTGCTGTAACATTAATATTAATTTTATCTTCTCCTGGATTAAGATTAACTTCTCCAATTCCTTCTGCTTTAGCATTTTCATTATCTAGTTCAGCTGTAACATTAAAAGAATTAATTGAATCATCATTTACATATATTGTATAATTTTCATTTTGTTTATTAAATTTTGGATATAAATCATATCCTTCTATACTCAAAGATTTTAAATAGTTGTCACTTGATTTTCCCACATAGTAATCTGCTGTTACTGCGTTATTTTTGCTTTCTTCATATTCTTTTTCTTTCTCTGTTGCCTCTTCTTCTGTAAAATCAGCATAACCTGAGCTATTTGGTGGCACGGGAATATCTACAAGTCTAGGTGTTTCTGCAAATGAAAAACTTACAAAAGACATAAAAAACATTAATATAACAAAAAATAAACTTATTTTAAATTTCATACTTTCCCCCTTCAATTAATAGTTAAAAATGGTAAATTAATTATATTATTAATTTACCATTCTCCTTTCTAAATTATTCTTAGATATCTTGAAGCTACAAATCCCTTAGTTCCATCATCAAGAATTACCAAATCCCACGTATATCCATCTGCAAAATAAGCATCTTTCAATATTCTGGTTCCTGTAGTACCATCTCTAAAGGTTCCCAGACTAGTATAGCTTTGACCTGGTCCAATTCTAATATTAACACTTCCTGTAGTTGATATTGCTACTCTTTCATTGCAATTTGTAACATCATTTATAAATCGTAAATAATCTCCTGAACAATATCCTACTGTTCCTGATGGAGTTATTACCCTCTGCCATCCATTTTCATATCTTTCTATTGAAAGCAATACAGTTCCGTTTTGTAATCTTTCACCTTCAATTTCTGCATACTGTGTTCCAGGCCCAGTTCTAACTATCAATGAAGTTTGTATGTCATAAACTTGAACACTTTTTGGTCCTTGATCTGTAATTGAAGGATATCCTGTATCTCCTCCTGTCTGTCCCGATGGTCTTGCTGCAGGTGTCTCTGGCATATTTTCATATACTGGTATAATAAATTTAATTGTATTATCTAAAGTTCCCGTATCTACATATGCTCCTCTAAAAGTACGTGCTTCACTATATGCTGCTGATAAGTTTTGCATATATTGATGAGTATAAAAGCCTCCTGGACTATTTGGGTTTACATCAAACTTATTTAAATATAATGTATTCTGTTTAGCATCTAAATAATTTTGTTTTACAAAAGTAATTCCACCTTCTATACCTTTTTGCATACTATCCCAGCCTTGTTCTTTAGCTTTAGCAAGTGCTGTTGCAAAATCATTTCCTACCTGTGCACCAATATTGAATGGATTAAAATACTGTTTTCCATCTCCTCCATCCATGTAAATTGTTATTGAACCATTTCTTCCTTGTTCTTGGAATAATCTTGCGATTATATAATAAGGATTAACATTTTGATGCTCACATGATATTCTAACATCTTCTGCAAAATTATTTAAAAATGTTCCATTTACTTGATATTGTATTGAATCTAGTGTAGCACCACTGTTATAATAATCTGCTAAATCTACAAATTGGAAAGCATCTACATCATTTAAAAAGTTTCTAGTATCCATGAAATATGCTATTCCATTATATGAAGCTGATGCCCAATTTCCACTTACATATGGGTTAGGTGCTATCCAATCCCCTTTATATACATTTGTATCTACTAAATTAGCTTTTCTACTATCATACTCATATTCTCCTTGAACTGCTGTATAAAAATCGATTCCTGTATATAAAACTTCAAATTGCCAATTAGGATGTTTAAAAGACAATTCATTTACTTTTTCCTGTATTCCAGGATATTTATTTGTATCAATATCTATGCCAGCAATAATTCTAAATTGTTGAGCAACTGAATTATTATTATTAAAAGTCTGTATTAAATTTCCATCATCATATGTGCCATTTTTTACATCAAGATTTAACTCACTATATGCCGAAATTATGTTATAATTTCCATTTCCTACATTTCTCAATATCCAATTTTGTGTGTTTGAATCACTTTCATCATTTTGTATTATATAATTTCCTATTTGTTTATTCTCTGTTTCTAAGTCTAGATATTTTCCTGAGTTAATATTTTGTATCTTATAATATCCATTTTTATAAATAAATTTAAATCTTTGAGCTTCCGTACCATTTCTATAAAATATTTGTATTTTTGTACCTGAATCCTTTGATCCATCTGTTACATCTAATACTTTACCATTATTTCCTGTTAAAACTATATTATATATTCCATCATTTAATTCTTTTGAACAGCTTATATCCTGATTCACAACATTTATATAAAATTTCTGCGCTGATGTGTTATTGTTATAATACAATTGCATATTAGCACCCGTTGCTATATTTCCATTCTGAACATCAAAATATAAATTATTATATTTTGAAATTATTGAATAAGTTCCATCAACATTTTTTATTATAGCCCATTTTTGCGTATCCTCATTAGTATAGTCATATTGCACTAGATTTGTACCATATTTTGTTCCGTAATCTTCTACAGCTATAGCCTTTCCATTATACCTATTTATTATATTATAATAGCCATTACCATCATAAATTAATTTAAATCTTTGCGCTGTTGAAAAATTTTTATCCCATATTTGAACATTTGCATTATTCTCTATTGAATTATTTGATATATCTATTGCCATATTTTGATTATCCTTAGGAGAAATAATAAAAGTGTCATTTTGATTATTTAGTTCAGGATTATCCTGACCTTCTACTATATTTACCTTATTAAATTTAAATTTTTGAGAATTGCTATTATTGATATCATATTGCCATATATGCGTTCCATTAGATATATTACCCCATTCTATATCTAATGCTAATTCACTTAATTTTGATATTATTAAATATGTTTCATCTGTTAATTTGGCTATAATCCATTTTTGACTATCACTTCCAATATAGTCTTCTTGTATTATTTCAGTTTGAGTTTTTAATGATAATTGCTCTACTGTTAATGCTTTATTAGAATGCAACGCACTTATTTTATAATATCCATCTACAAATTCAAATTTAAATCTTTGCTGATTTACATTATTATCATCCCATATTTGTAACTTTGCACCATTTTCCTGCGCTCCACCTGAAATATCAAACACTTTACTCGTATTAACTGCTAGGCTTACAGTATATATCCCATCTTCAATTGTTTGAATACTTTTCATAGGCTCTACCTTATTTAGTTTAAAATTTTGTGCATCTGTACCATTTCTATAATATACTTGTATATTTGATCCTGTTGCAACATTTCCATCTTGTACATCTATACATAAATCATTTAATTTAGAAACGATTGTATAACTTCCATCATTATTTTCTACAAACTTCCATTTTTGTGCATCTGAGTTATTATAATAATATTGCCATACATTTTCTTCTACTTCTGCTACTCCCCATTCTATATCTAATGCTAAATTAGAATTTTTATTAATAATATTATAATATCCATCATCTGTTTTCGTTATATGGAATATTTGCGCTCTAGAACCATTTCTATACCATAATTGAACATTTGCTTGAGAATCCAATGAACCATTTGATATATCAATGACCTGATTATCGTCTTTTGAATTCGATATTATATAGTCTCCTTCTTCTATATTAGCTGAAGATTCTTCAGGCAAATTAACTTTATTTAGTTTAAATTTTTGTGCATCTGTACCATTTCTATAATATACTTGTATATTTGATCCTGTTGCAACATTTCCATCTTGTACATCTATACATAAATCATTTAATTTAGAAACGATTGTATAACTTCCATCATTATTTTCTACAAACTTCCATTTTTGTGCATCTGAGTTATTATAATAATATTGCCATACATTTTCTTCTACTTCTGCTACTCCCCATTCTATATCTAATGCTAAATTAGAATTTTTATTAATAATATTATAATATCCATCATCTGTTTTCGTTATATGGAATATTTGCGCTCTAGAACCATTTCTATACCATAATTGAACATTTGCTTGAGAATCCAATGAACCATTTGATATATCAATGACCTGATTATCATCTTTTAAATTTGATATTATATAGTCTCCTTCTTCTATATTACTTGAATCTATTGATTTATTTTTTTTATTTTCAAATTCATTATTTATATTTTCATTGTTTAAATTCTTTGTATTATTTTCATTATTTGCATTATTTTCTTTGTTAACATCATTCAAAACATTTTCTATTGTCAACTCATCATTAACTATATTATTTTCATTTAATAAAACATTATTTTCTGCATATACCCAATTTGATATAAAAATAAATGTTATTATTAGCAGTAATAATAAAAATAATTTATTTTTCATCGTTGTTCTCCTTTATTTAATTATTCATCTGTATAAAGTTTTAAAATATTACAAATTTAAAATTCTTCGCATTTATCAGATTTTATTACATTAATTATATTTTTCCATTGTAAATATTTATTATACTTTTTTACATATACTAATATTGTTCTTGACTATTTTAAATTTACAAAACTTTAAAATAACTTATATTATTACTCCTATATTTGTTAATCTCCTATATATTTTCTTCTCTTTTATCATTGTACTCATTAATAAAATACAAAGGTCTATTTTTTGTTTCATTAAATATTCTTCCTAAATATTCTCCAATAATACCAAATAACAAAATTTGAATTGCTGAAAAGAATAATATTAATAGTATTATAGCTTGAAATGCTTGTATTGCAGTATGTGTCATTATAGCTTTAATTATTACATATATAAAATATCCAAACAAAACAATAAATGTTGGAATTGCTAAATAAGTAGAAATCCTCAAAGGCGATGTAGTAAATGATGTTATTCCATCTATTGCCAAATCAATTAACTTTTTATAATTCCATTTAGTTTTTCCTGCAATTCTTGGATCCCTATCATATAAAACCTCTTTCTTTTTGTATCCGATCCAACTAAACATACTTTTTGAACATCTTTGGGATTCTCTCATTTTCTTTAAAGCATTTACACATCTTCTATCTAATAATCTAAAATCCCCTGTATCTTTTTGTATTTCTACATTTGTTAAACTTTGTAATACTTTATAATACATTTTAGATGTAAATTTTTTTAACCAAGTTTCACCTTTTCTTGATTTTCTTTTGGCATAAACATCATCATATCCTTCTTCCCACCATTTTAACAATTCTGGAATTAATTCTGGTGGATCTTGTAAGTCTGCATCCATAAAAATTATACAATCTCCTGTAGCATAATCCATACCTGCAATCATTGCAGTTTCTTTTCCAAAATTTCTTGAAAAGTCAACATATGATATTCTATTATCTTTTTTTCGATACTCTTTTATAATTTCTAAAGTTCTATCTTTACTTCCATCATTAACAAATAAAATTTCAAAATCATAATTTTTATTATTCTCCATTAATTTAACTAATCTTTCATATAAATATGGTAAAGATTCTTCTTCATTATAAGCTGGAATAATTATTGTTACCTTTTTCATAATTTCCTCCTAATTTTTTTACTTTTTTATTACAATATATTGCTAATATAATTAAGCCTATAATTCCTATAGCTGAAATAATAATTGATTTTTCTAAATTCTTTGGGACATAACGCATTTCTATAGTATGTTCTCCCATATCTAGATTAATAGTTGTCATATAACCTAAAACTTCTTGACTATCAACTTTATTTCCATCAATATAAATTGACCATCCTTCATCATACGGAATTCCTAAATACAACATTTGATTATCTTCTTTTATCTCGATATTTCCCTTTATATAAGTATTATTAAATACTTCTATATTCAATTCCTGTTCTGTCAATTTATCAATCATTTTTTCTACAAGTTCATTGTTTTCATATGCTATTTCGATTTGTTCACTTAAATCATTTTCATCCATATCATATATATCACTAAATTGTATTCTTATAACTGTCTTTCCGTTTAATAGTCCAATTGGATTTACTCCTTGATATAAGTATATATCTTTACCATTCACATTGGCCATTCCAGAATTTGGTAAATATATATATGCCATTTTATCTTCTTCTATGTCGTCTATAGTTATTTCATAACATTTTTCTCCTATTTTTTCGACAGATGCTGGATTATATATATCTAAAAAATCTGTATCTATATTACACATTGCTTTTGCAATATTATTTTGATTTTCAAAAACTTTTTGTTCTTCAATATTTACATTTTGAAGCTTCTTATTTACTGCAAATCCTACTGATAAAACATCCGTATTTTCATATACATATAAGCCATTAATATTAGATTCTGTCCTATTTGGATAAATATCATTTTTCTCTTCTTTTGAAATAGTATATTTTATATTATTAATACTATCCATTAATAAAGTATTACCATATCTATACCCAAAATTCATCCATTGTTGTTGATACCCTATATTTCTATAAAAATTCATTGCATTTGCTTTAATATTCGAACTATAATGAGAAAGTCCATATACATTATATAACATAGAATCTGTATCTGTTAAATTATATGTTTTTTCTACTCTATAGAATTCATTATCTTTTGGTCTGACCTCATCTATAACTGTTTGAGTCTGTAGTATTTCACTTCTATATAAATTTGTATCTACTTTATCGCTTGTACTAGCATATTTTATTATTTTATAAGTACTAGCAAATAATTCTAATGATACACAAACTAATAAAATTATACTTATACTTACATATTTATTTGATATTGTCAATTTTATAAACAATTTTGCATATATTAATAATAACACAATAATTATTATGACATTAACAATAGATAAATATTTCTCACTATCACAAATATTTAAAATAATTGGAATAGTTATTAAAATTGCTGTAGCTATATTTATCGTTCTTTTTTCTGGCATGTATTTTAAAGTTTCTAGTGCAAATATTATCATAAATGCAATCAATCCAAATGAATATCTATAACTATATCCAGAAAAAAGAACGATAAATATAGCTACAGCAAT
>ERZ809224.2503-NODE-2503-length-11220-cov-8.194716_pt1 | contig 11220 bp, 9 predicted proteins | sample MGYA00520513_ERZ809224 | MGnify/ENA primary metagenome ERZ809224 (study PRJEB31576, sample SAMEA3212658) | Homo sapiens | biome: human-gut; feature: human gut; material: fecal | place: Sweden | collected 2012 ...
GTCGTCGGCAGGCCGATACCGGCAAAGATAGCCCCAAGGAGAGCCGGAGATCCGGCGCAGCTTGTTGCATCCAGCGAAAAAGCAAAGAAGGTGCTGGGCTGGAAGCCGAAGTTTCACGATATAGATACCATAATCTCAACCGCCTGGAGGTGGCACAGCGCCCATCCGCACGGCTATAAGGCGTAGAGGTGGCTTTATGGCGAAGGATAGGGTATATGAATTTTCAGCACCCGGCAGGGTAGAGATAGGCGGCAACCATACCGACCATCAGCACGGGCGGGTGCTTGCGGCGGCTATCGACCTTACAACAAACGCATCGGTGTGTAAAAACGATGATGAAGTAATAAGGGTGTTTTCCCAGGGCTATGACCCGGTAGAGGTATACATACACGACCTTGAGCTGCACAAGACGGAAAAGAACACCACCGTCGCCCTCGTGCGGGGCGTTTCCGCGGCCTTTGTGCAGCGCGGCTGCCCAATAGGCGGCTTTGATGCCAGAATAAGCTCAACCGTGCTGCCCGGCTCCGGCCTTTCCAGCTCCGCGTCATATGCGGCGATACCGGAGGAGCTGCATAGGGTCTGCGGCGTTTTCGGCAAGGAATATCTTCGTGATGTGGACGAGGCGGAGTTTTACCGCAGGCTGCCCGAGGTAAGGGCAGCGGCGGGCGACAGGGCCGTCCTTCGGGCGATGCACATATTCGACGACAACAGGCGCGTAACGGAGCAGACGGAGGCGCTCAGGAGCGGGCGCTTTGACAGCTTCCTGAGACTGGTCAATGAATCCGGTGAATCGTCATGGAAGTACCTTCAAAACGTGATCCCCTCAGGCAGCAGCGAGCATCAGGAAATGGCTTTTGCCATAGCCCTCTGCAAAAAGCTGCTGAACGGCCGCGGCGCCGTGCGGGTACACGGCGGAGGCTTCGCAGGCACCGTGCTTGCCTTCGTGCCGAACGATAAATTCGACGCCTTCAAGGCGCAGCTTGAGGGCATACTCGGCAGCGGCTGCTGCCATAGGCTGAGGATAACGGGGTAACGAGATCAATGATGTGAAAATAAACTATCGGCCGGCGTAAAATACGCCGACCGGTTTATTTGGTTGGTATCGTTTCTTGCTATTGGTTCAAATCGTTATTCTATTATCGGGAGGATAACACGGCTGCAATGATCGCCGCCGCTATATACCGTCTGCTCTGCCACTACCTTATCAACGTCGTCTACAATGGGGAGGCCGGTATTTGTGTTGCAGAAAATCGAGTTGTCCGCGCCGGAGGCGACCTCCACCCTTATCCGATGGCCTACTTCGAATCTGTTTGATATCCAGGTCATCGGTATCTCATACCTTACTATCTCGCCGGGCAGCAGTAGCTTGGGCTCGATAAAGGACTTGCGGAACTTGGCTCTTACTATGCCGTCGCACATGCGTATCGAGTTGCCGGCCTGGTCAAGATCGGTTATCCTGACCACCCAGTCGGTATCCTTGGCGCTGGATGCAGCATAAAGTATCGCAACAGGCTCACCGGCGATGGTGACGGCCTCCTTCAAGGGCTCCGTGGTATACACCAGCACGTCATCTCTCAGCTCGACATCTTTATAATTCTCAGGCACCAGGCACTCGTTTTCGCTCACGTCGATGAGGAACGGAGTAGGGTCGTCGGGATCGTACACATAATGATCCTCGCCTGCGGCCACCGGGCGATCAAAGGTCAATGCTCCGCCGCCATCGGCGGAGGCTCCGTCCCCAGATGAGAGATACAGGTTCTTTTCCACGGCACACTTAGGCGGCCACTCGGTATCCTTGTGCCAGCGATTTTCGCCAATCACAAAATAATCCACAGGCTCCTCGCGGTCTATTCCGTTGTCCACGCCCTTGAGGAAGTGATCGTACCAGCGCATATACATGCAGAACATGTCATAGCGCACGGCATCCGGGCCATAATTGATATTGTGAATGTCCCGGGATACGTTCATCTTGTGCATCCATGGGCCGCATACGAGCTTTTGATTCTTGCGCCCGTTTCGCTTATTCATATCCCATATCTGCATGCTGCCTGGACCGACGTCGTCATACCAGCCGGTAACATACAGCGCAGGAAGGTCAATTTTGTGCTGATTTACCAGGAAATTTCCCCTGTGCCAGTAACCGTCATAATATTCGTGCTCCATCCACTCGTTCCAAAAAGGATTTTCATTTCCAGTGGCCACAAGGGGTATATCCCTTATCGGGCGGTGCTTAAGCACCTGATCCCAGTCATCCCTTACCCTGTCTTCTGGAGCAAAATTCTTGTTTCGCATAGAGGTAATCCACGCCATGGTTCCCGGGGACAGAACACCCGCCCTGTGCGGAAAATCGAACAGCGGAACACCGCCGGTGACCATGCTTATACTGGCTTTGAAGTGGGGGTTTCCGCTGGCCGCCGCCTGCCACTGGACGATTGACAAGTAAGACGGGCCAATCATACCCACGCCTCCGTCGCTCCATTCCTGTGCTGCTATCCAGTTCAGTGTGTCGTCCCCGTCGTCCTTTTCGTTTATTATAGGCTGCCACAGACCCTCGGACAGCTCGCGCCCTCTGGTATCCTGGGCGACCACGGCATAGCCGTAATGCACATAGGCAAAGTACATGTCGGTATTGAGCTTATTATAGCAGGTGCGAATAAGCACCGTGGGGAACTTCTGCCCCGCCTTGCGCTGTGTCGGCAAATAGATGTCCGTTGCAAGGCGCACCCCATCCCGCATGGGTATCATTTCAGTGCCTATGAACTCCATGCCATACTCGGGCTTTGACAGAAGCGGATCCTCCATAGCGGCTTGAGGGGTAGCGGCTTCCCAGCCATCCTCCACCAATAGGCCTATGTAGTGGCGCTCATTATCTATTGCGGCAACAATTTTACCATCAGAAACGAGAAAGTCCAAAGGATACCAGCCGCTATGCTGCACATAGCGCTCTACCCGCAGTTGTTTTCCGTTTATCTCGGCAATATAGTCGTCCGCCTTTTCATGCCCATCGGGTATGGCTTCGCGTTGTACGGCAGCGGCAGCCTCCGCGATACGCCTATCCAGCTCTGCGTTGAATGGCTCCATGGGCAGAGAAAACTCTCTTTCCGGTCCAAATTCCATGGTCTTTATGTCGCGAGGCACGCAATACACCTTCTCACCGGATATGCGGAATTTTGCCAGCACCACACCGGAGCGGTAATACGTGAAATTTCTAAATCCCATGATGCTTCCTCCTATTTATCTGCATAGAAGCAGGACACAAAGTGGCCCGGCGTTATCTCCCTAAGCTCCGGTACGCCCTGATGGCACTGTTCGGTGGCGTACTTGCAGCGCCCCGCGAAACGGCACTCCTCCTTCGGGTTGATTGGAGACTTTATTTCGCCCTGCAAAATTTCCCGCTTTCTGTTTCTGCTGCTGAGCTTGGGGATAGGTATGGCCTCCAGCAGCGCCCTGGTGTAGGGATGCATCGGGTTTTTGAATAGCTCGCTCTTTGGGGCTTTCTCCACCATCTTGCCGAGGTACATGACCATGATATCATCCGATATATGCTTAACCACGCTAAGGTTATGCGTTATGAACATGTAGGTAAACCCGCGCTCCTTCTGCAGGTCCTGCATAAGGTTCAATATCTGTGCCTGAATGGATACATCAAGAGCAGATACGGGCTCATCGCACACGATAAACTTTGGTGACACAGAAAGGGCCCGCGCAATGCCTATGCGCTGGCGGCGGCCGCCATCCAGCTCGTGAGGATAGGAGTTTATCATCCTCTCCGCAAGGCCTACGGTATCCATCAGCTCCCTGACCTTTTTATCCATCTCAGCGCCCTTGCATATTTTGTTTACGATAAGCGGCTCGGCGATGAGCTCGCCTACGCTCATGCGGGGATTGATGGATTCATAGGGATCCTGGAAAATGATCTGCATGCTTTTACGCATGGCTCTCATCTCCGCCTTGGAATACTTGAGGACATCCTCTCCCTCGAACAGCACTTCGCCTTCGGTGCTGTCGATAAGCCTGAGTATGACCCTGCCGAGGGTAGATTTGCCACAGCCGGACTCTCCCACAACACCCAGCGTCTTCCCCTTCTCGATATTAAAAGACAGATCATCCACGGCATGCAGCAGGCCATGGGGGGTATTAAAATACTTTTTTAAACCTCTAACTTCCAGAATGTTGTCTGCCATGACGCTATTCCTCCTTTTCGGCAACCTTGGCCATGTGACATTGTACAAAGTGGCCAGAGGATACTTCTACATTTGCGGGCTGCTCTTTTTTACATCTTTCTGTGGCATAGGGACAGCGGGGATGGAACTTACAGCCTTTGGGAAGGTTTACGGGGTCGGGCATCAAGCCGTTAATCGGTGTAAGCCTTTCCTGCTCATCCTCCAGATTGGGAACCGAGTCGAACAGGCCTATAGTATAGGGATGCTGCCTTGCTCCGTAGATATCCTCGACCGTACCGGATTCCACTATCTCCCCCGCATACATTATGGCTACTTTGCTGCACATTTCCACGACTATACCCAGGTCGTGGGTAATTAGTATCATCGAGGTGTTGCGTTCGCGCTTCAGCTCCTCGATCATGTGCAGTATCTGCGCCTGAATGGTCACGTCCAATGCAGTGGTGGGCTCGTCCGCAATGAGGAGCGAGGGGTTGCAGGCCAGTGCTATCGCTATAACTATGCGCTGCTTCATTCCGCCGGAAAACTGATGGGGATATTCGTCCTTGCGGTCTGGCGGGAGGCCCACGCTTTTCATTATCTCATCAACGGTCTTTTCCGTTTCTTCCTTGCTCTGGTCGCGATGAAGGCTTATGACCTCCGCGATCTGCTCACCAACCCGTTGAAGAGGGTTAAGGGCGGTCATGGGATCCTGAAATATCATCGCTATCTGGCTGCCGCGGATCTCGAACATATCCTTTTCCGGCAGGCTCAGCAGGTTCTGACCGTTGAAAATTATTTCGCCGTTAAGTACTTCGCCGGTACGCTTGGGCAGCAGCCTCATTATGCTGAGGGCGGTGGTGGTTTTGCCCGCGCCCGTTTCGCCGACGAGGCCCAGTGTCTCACCCTTCTCCAGGGAAAGGCTCACATGGTTTACGGCCTTTACCACCTCGTCATATGCGTGGTAGCAGACCGACAGATCCTTTATTTCGAGGAATTCATTTTTGGTTTCCATTTTATGTCCTCCTTACTTCAGCCTGGGATCAAGCGCATCTCTCAAGCCGTCGCCCAGCAAATTCAGCGACAGGACCGTTACCATGATGCAAAGGCCGGGATATATGACCTGAGAAGGCATAGTCCTTATGACCTCTCTGCCTTCTGATAACATCTGCCCCCACTCGGGAAGGGGAGGCTCTATGCCCAGACCCAAGAAGCTGAAGCCTGCGGCTGCGATTATTATCTCTCCCACGCCAAGGGTAGCCTGAACGATCAACGGGCCTATGGCATTCGGGATGATATTTTTGCAGATAATGCGCAGGCTGCCAGTGCCTATTGCCCTGGCAGCCTCTATATACTCCTTGCTTCGTATGGAAAGCACGGACGAGCGTATTATACGGGCATAAATAGGCACGTATGATACGGCCACGGCTATCATCAGGTTTACGATGCTGGAGCCGAGGGCCGCGATAACCGCTATTGCAAGCAAAACGGAGGGCAGACCGAGGAAAACATCCATAATACGCATTATGATGTTGTCCAGCTTGCCGCCGTAAAATCCTGCCGCCGCACCTATGAGGCCTCCAACCGCCAGCGCCGAAAGCGCCGTCACAATGCCTATGGTAATAGAGATGCGTCCGCCAAATATGAGCCTTGCCAATGTGTCGCGGCCATAATTATCCGTGCCGAGCAAATGCTCTGCGCTTGGGGCCTGCAGCTTTTCGGAAATATTCTGCTGGATGACCCTTGCATCATAATCCATGTACAGTGGGGCTGAAAAGCATATGAGCACGATCAGGCAAAAAACAGCTAACCCTACCATAGCCTGCTTGTTTTTCTTTAGCCGCAGCCAAACCTCCTGCGCTTGACTTCTTTTTTTAGTGCCGCTTGCAGCGGCGGCCTTTTTCGTCATATCCAAACTCCTCCCCCTTAATCGCGAATACGAGGATCAACATAGGTATATAGGATATCTACAATTAAGTTGACTAGGCTGAACGCCAACGCAATGACGATGACGGACGCCAGTACAACAGGATTGTCTTTTTGTCGTATAGCGGTAATTATTTGTGTACCCATGCCTGGCAGGCCGAAAACGGTCTCGGTAACCACCGCCCCGCCCAAGCTGGAGCCAAATGCGGTACCCACCACTGTAATAACGGGAATGATGGCGTTTTTCAGCGCATGCCTGAAGACGACCCTCTTTTCCGTGGCACCCTTTGCGCGGGCGGTACGGATAAAGTCCTGACGTACCACCTCCAGCATGCTGGAGCGAGTCATGCGCATGATCGTGGCGCAGTTTATAAAGCCGAGGGTAATGGAAGGCAATATGAGCCATTTCACTCCCTCATACCCGCTGGAGGGCAGCCATCCTAAATTCAATGAGAACAGCAGCATTAGCAGCATGCCGAGCCAAAACGCGGGAATTGATGCCATCAACAGCGCAAAGATTACCGAAAAGGCGTCAATAACGGAATACTGCTTTACTGCCGACAGGATGCCGACAGGTACGCCTATCAACACCGCTATCAGCATTGTAAAGGTCGTAAGCTGCAGTGTCAGCGGGAATCTCAGCTTGATTATATCCCAAACCGGCATACGAAGCTGATAGGAATTTCCGAAGTCGCCGTGTATGGCATTTTTTATATAGTTGAAAAGCTGCTGATAATAGGGAAGATCCAATCCCAGCTCATGCCTCAAGGCTGCCACCTGCTCCTCCGGTGCGCGATCGCCCAGTATAAGTTTTGCGGGATCCCCGGGAGAGAAATACATGATCGTAAATACCAAAAAAACGATACCGATTAGTACCGGAATAAGGTATATGATTCTTTTTGAAATATATTTCAGCAAGTTTAGCCCTCCTTTTTTACGGTGCCTTCAATTTAATTTCGCTGTTGTCGCTGAAACGGTTTTTTACACTATCAGGCATGAAGGAGCACTGTTAAAAGGCGCTCCTTCATGAAGCTCTGAATACTTATTGGTTCAAGGTCCAGGTCGCTACGGGGAAGTAGCAGTTATCAACGATCTCGATGCCGTCGATGTTCTTGTTGGCTCCTACGATCTCATTGGGGAAGAGGAGGCATATTATAGGCATATCCTCATGGCCCAGCTCCACAATCTGCTTATACAGCTCTATGCGCTCGGCGGTATCCAGAGTCTGGCTTGCCCTCTCGATCATTTCGTCCATTGCGGAGCTGCTGTAAACATGGTCATAGTTGAAGCCGCCGTTGGTATGGTAAAGATAGGTTACCATATTGTTGGTATCCGCCCAGTTAAGGGTACCCAGTGCAAACTCAAAGTTAACTTTGTTGAGATTGTCGCTCCAAGCAGCCTTTTCAAGCTGTTCAACGGACACGTCGATGCCTATCTGCGCCAACTGGTTCTGCATGATCTGCGCTATCTTCATGGAAACCGCATTATTGCTGTTTACCATCAGGTTGCAGGAGAAACCATCGGGATATCCCGCTTCCACCATCTTGGCCTTTGCAGCATCGAGGTCATACTCGTTAAAGGGTATGCTGTCGTTGTAGCCGAGGTGCAGGCTGTTCAAGGGCGCGTTTGCAATGGTGCCGATGCCGTTCAGGGCGCCGTCCAGCAGATCCTGTTTGTTGATCGCATAGTTTATGGCCTGACGGACTTCCTTGATGTTCCAGGGCGCATTGTTCTTGTTGAAGCACACGTAATGGATAGTATAGCTGGGTGCCTGATAAAGCGCAAGGTTTTCATCGTTTTCGATGGTTCCAATGTCGTTCACAGTCAGCGCAGGGATAAAATCGACCTCACCGTTCTGCAGGGAGATGACGGCAGTGTTGGTATCCGGCTGAATTTTGAAGTTTATCTCCTTGATGTCGGGCTCTGCGCCATAATACTGATCATTGTAGACAAACTTAAAGGCCTGTCCGGGGATATATCCGCCCTCCAGCTTGTAGGGGCCGGTACCGACGGGCTTATACATAAAGTCGCTGCCTGCGGTAATGGCTTCCTCGCAGCAGATACCGAAATAGATACCGCCGATCAGTGTCAGGAAGTCCGCAAACGGATAGTTGAGATGTGCAACAAAGGTGTGCTCATCGGTAGCCTCAACGGACTTGATGGGTGCAGCATAGTAGGAAGTATAAGGCTCGGTCATTACCCTGTTGAATGTATAAACAACGTCGTCTGCGGTCAGCAGCTTGCCGTTGTGGAAATATACATCGTCGCGGAGCTTAAACGTGTAGGTCAGCCCGTCCTCGCTAATTTCCCAGCTCTCAGCTATATCAGGCTTTATCTCGCTGGAGGTGCCGCCTTTGCTTTCTACCAGCATACTGAACAATTGGGTCTCTACCATCAGGGAGTGGCCATCCGTTGTCGTCGCGGGGTCAAGGCTGGCAGGGGAAGAGAGCAGGGAGAAGGTGACGGACTTTTCTCCGCTGTTTACGGTTGTGCCTTTGCCCGAGCTGCAGCCTGCTACAAGGCTTGCCACTGCAAGCAGCGACAACACGAGTGCAATCAATTTTTTCATCTTTTTTCTCCTTTTCTTTTTTCTTTAATCGATGCTTTTATGATGTAAAGCCGATTTTTAATCTATTATCAAACCAGCACGTCCCGATATACTCTGAGGAAGTTCTCCGCGTATATCTTCCTCAGCATTTCCTCCGTATATCCATGCTTCAGAAGCTCCTCGGTAAACTCCGGTATATCCCCGTGGCTGGCAACGATATCCACGACCTTCTGCTTTATCCCATTCACCGTTATGTACGCATCCGGAAGTATCATCTGAGCTATGTCGAAGCCTAAGCCCACATGCTCTATACCGGCAACATTCACCAGATGGTTTAAATGCTCTATCAACATTTCCATGCTTGCGTTGCCTTCTCTGTCGCTTACCAGCACGCTGCATCCATTGAGCCCTATGACTCCGCCGCTGTCCGCAATGCGCCGCAGCAGTGTATCGTCGATGTTCCTCAACGTTGGATTCAGTGCGCGGCAGTTGCTGTGGCTGGCTATGACGGGTCCCTTGACGATATCCAGCACATCCTTCGTTCCGGCATCGTTCAAATGCGATACGTCTATCAGCATGTGGAGCTCCTGTGCTTTTTCCACAAGCTCTACGCCAAAGTCAGTCAACCCGGCCCCGATATTGTGCGGGCTGCTTGTGTACATGGCACCGTCACAGGCCAAGTTCCTCCGGGCATGTGCAAGCCCTATTCCCCTTACACCCGATTCATAAAAGAAATCCAGAAGCTCGACATTTCTCCCCAGCGGTTCTATCCCCTCAAAGGACATGATAATAGCCGGCTTCCCTTCTTTTCTCGCCTTTTCTATTTCCATGGCGGAGGTACACACGGAAAACAGGTCAGGCGACTCCTTCATCTCTGCCTGCAATGCCGCGATCTGGTTACATGCCTGCCTCAGCGCGCTGCCGCTGACGCTGTTTTCATCTACATATATAGCGCTTACCAAAACCTGAACCCCGCCCCGCCTCAATTCCGGCATAAGCTCTGTCTCTATTATTTTTCGCTTTCCCTTTTGCCGTTCTTGCTGTAGAAACATACCCAAGTCATAATGTGCATCCACCACAGGTATCTGGGGTATATTGCGCCCGACCTTGCTGCTTTCCATTTTTTCTTCTCCTGCCTCTGTGTTATACTTGCTTTGTTCACTGATATACGATATCTGCGTTGCCGTTAATTAACTATATGTTAATTAACCGTATTTTAATCGTGATTTTTATATTTGTCAATATTAAATTATTTCACTATTTTGTCTCATCCGATGTGCAATACTCGCCTTTTTCTTTGCTGCAATCATTGTTCCTCCGCAGCAACCAGGCCCGCGCTTATCATCGTCCTTGAAAAAGAATAATTTGTAATTTATAATTATATTGATGATACTAACCTGCGGCATATAAAGGAGCTTTTCGGACATGGTAAACAGCAGTTATCTTAAATCTATCAGGAAGGCAAAAAACATAAATTTATCCACCCTAAGCGCTGATATAGGCTGTACAGCCAGCTATCTCAGCCAAATAGAGCGCGGGCTAAAGCAGCCCTCTCTTTCCGTGCTCCGCAAGCTCTCAGAGGCTCTTAATATTCCCATGGTATCCCTGCTTGCCCCCGAAAACCCAGAACAGTCTCCCTCTCAAGACAGATCATTTTATGTATCCTTTGCCGATCAGCGCAACAAAGTAATCCTTCCCGAGCTCAAGACAAAGAGCGAGGTCTTTACCCCGATCAACGATGATTGCGCCATGCGCGGAACTATCTATACCACACCCTCCGGATGCTTTTCCTCGGAGGGCATGATACTGCATACATACGATGAATGCATGTTTGTTCTTGAAGGATCTGCAGATGTATATTTTGAAAATGAGATCATCTATTTAAAAAAAGGCGACAGCATATATATATATGCCGGCACAAAGCACAACCTTAAGAATTGCGGCGAGGATGATTTCGTGCTTATCTCCTTCAGCAGCCGCAACGCCAAATAGCGCCGCCGCCTTCGGCCTTCGATAGCATAGCGCGACTTTTCCCCATTGCACAGGCTCGTTGTTTTTTAAATTAACGGTTGATTGCATAATGAAGTTGGACACCTAACAAAAAATCCATAGTGATTTTCCAGCATGGTAGAATGAAGTTCCTACACAACATCTGCCAAGGGAGGGCAATCACTATGGACTGCCAAGATTATATCACAGGGCCAGCAGAACGCAAGAAGGGACAGCACCTTCAGCGTGAAGAACGAGGGGCTATCCAACATCTCAAGTGCCAAGGCTACACAAACAGAGCCATCGCCAGAGAGATAGGTTGCTCGCCGTCTACCGTGGCAAACGAACTACGACGCGGCACACCGCCTCGTAAGAGCAATAAGGGCAGGAAACCCGGTTACTCAGCAAGGCATGGAGAGGCCGTCTACAAGGCCAACAGGAAGCATTCTCGGAAACACCATCGGATTTGCCGCTGCGCCCACTTCCTTCGTTGGGTAGTCAAGCAGTTCAAGGAACACAAGTGGTCTCTGGATTCCTGCGTTGGCTATGCCCGTCTGCATGGGCTGTTTCCAGCAGATGAGATGGTCTGCACCCGCA
>ERZ809224.2508-NODE-2508-length-11203-cov-15.049426_pt1 | contig 11203 bp, 7 predicted proteins | sample MGYA00520513_ERZ809224 | MGnify/ENA primary metagenome ERZ809224 (study PRJEB31576, sample SAMEA3212658) | Homo sapiens | biome: human-gut; feature: human gut; material: fecal | place: Sweden | collected 2012 ...
TTATATAATAAAACTATGGCATTTTGCAAGAAAAATGTCAAAAATTAATGCATTGTAAAAAAAATAAATATCCATAAATAAACACTTTTTTAATACTATTTTAATATCTTTATAGTAAAATCTTGACAAATATTTGTGTGTTTAATACAATATTTTAGTTAGGGAAACACAGCTTTGAGCTGATTATATATACATATACAAAAAGGAGAAACAGATGTTAAAAATATTAAAAAACTTAAAAAAGTCATGGCTATCTGTGGTGTTTATAGTAGTACTTTTATGCTTGCAAGCGTGGACAGATTTAACACTTCCAGACTACACATCTAAAATAGTAAATACAGGTATTCAAGCAGGTGGTATTGAATATGTTGCACCAGAGGTAATTAGAAAATCACAAATGGATAATTTATTAATATTTACAGACAAAGATGAAGAAATATTAAGTAATTATACTTTAATATCTAAAAACAATTTATCTCAAGAGGAGTATAATAAGTTACAAAAAGATTATCCAGAACTAGAAAATCAGGATTTATATAAACTAAATAAACTTAATAAAGAACAAAAAGAAGAATTAGATGAATTAATTACAAAACCATTTATGACATTATACTTTATACAAAATGAAGAAATGGCAAATGGAATGAAAGAGCAAATGCTTTTAAATATGCCAGAAGAACAAAAACAAGTAATGGCACAAATGCCACTAATAGACCTAATAAAAAATATGCGAAATGAACAAAAAGAAAATTTTATTACAGAAATAAATAAACAAATAGACGAAAAACTAGGAACAATGGTAGATCAAGCAGCTGTTCAAGCAACTAAAAAAGAGTATACAGAAATAGGAGTAAATACAGATAACATACAAAATAGATACATAATTTTAACAGGACTTCAAATGATTGGTATAGCATTAATTAGTATGATAGCAGCAGTAATAATAATGCTATTATCATCAAGAGTTGCAGCTACACTCGGAAGAATTTTAAGAGATAAAGTGTTTAAAAAAGTATTGCAATTTACAAGAAAAGAATTTAATGAATTTTCAACAGCTTCATTAATTACACGTAGCACAAATGATATTCAACAAATTCAAATGCTACTTACAATGCTTTTTAGAACAGCAATATATGCTCCAATCATTGGTATAGGAGGCTTTACAAAAGTTTTAGCACGTAGTAATAATTCTATGGCATGGATAATAGGAGTTGCAATAGGAGCAATACTATTTATTATTCTAACTTTATTTATAATAGCAATGCCAAAATTTAAAAAATTGCAAGAATTAATAGATAAATTAAATCTAGTTTCTAGAGAAATATTAACAGGACTTCCAGTAATAAGAGCATTCAACACAGAAAAAAGAGAAGAAAAAAGATTTGATGATGCTAACAAAGACTATATGAAAGCAAACATATTTGTAAACAGGGCAATGAGTATAATGATGCCTGCATTAATGTTTGTTATGAATGCAATTATGCTTTTAATTATATGGGTAGGAGGACACAAAGTAGATGAAGGAATAATGCAAGTAGGAGATATGATGGCATTTATTCAATATACAATGCAGATTGTAATATCTTTCTTATTCATATCTATGATATCAATAATGTTACCAAGAGCTTCTGTTTCTGCAAAACGTATTAATGACGTATTAGAAACAAAACCTTCAATAGAAGATAAACCAGAAACAAAAGAATTTGTAGAAGGTAAAAAAGGATATGTAGAATTTAAAGATGTATCATTTAGATATCCAGATGCAGATACAGAAATACTAGAAGATATAAATTTTGTAGCAAAACCAGGAGAAACAACAGCATTAATTGGAAGTACAGGAAGTGGAAAATCTACAGTTGTAAACCTAATACCTCGTTTTTATGATGTAACAGGTGGAGAACTACTAATAGATGGAGTTAATATAAAAGATGTACCTCAAAAAGAATTAAGAAAAAGAATAGGATTTGTACCACAAAAAGGAATGCTTTTCTCTGGAACAATAGAATCAAACATAAAATATGGAAACCCAGATATGTCTGATGAGCAAATGGTAAAAGCAGCAGAAATTGCACAAGCAACAGAATTTATAGAAGCAAAGGAAAAGAAATATAAATCAGAAATTGCCCAAGGTGGAAACAATGTATCTGGTGGACAAAAACAACGTTTATCAATAGCCAGAGCAATAGCAATAGACCCAGAAATTATAGTATTTGATGATAGTTTTTCAGCATTAGACTTTAAAACAGACAGCAAATTACGAGAAGAACTTGCAAAGCAAACAGCTGGTAAAACAGTAATTATAGTTGCACAAAGAATTAGTACAATTCTAAATGCAGACCAAATAATAGTACTAGAGGAAGGAAAAATTGTAGGAAAAGGTACACACAAAGAACTTATGAATAACTGTGAGCAGTATAAAGAAATTGCCATGTCACAATTATCTAAAGAAGAACTAGAAGATGCAGGAGGTGATAGATAATGCCAGGACCAATGGGAGGACCAGGAAGACCGGGTATGAATACCCAAGCAAAAGCAAAGAATTTTAAAGCAACAACTAAAAAATTAATAAACAACTATTTATCAAAATATAAACTAGCAATAACAATAGTAATAATTTTTGCAATAGGAAGTACAATCTTTTCTATAGTTGGACCTAAAATATTAGGAAATGCAACAACAGAAATTTTTAATGGAATAATTAGTAAATTATCTGGCGGAAGTGGAATAGATTATTCAAAGATTTTAAAAATTCTATTAACACTTTTGGGACTATATGTAATAAGTGCATTATTTTCACTAATACAAGGATTTACAATGACATCTGTTGCACAAAAGCTAACATATAAAATAAGAAATGATATAGCACAAAAAATAAATAAACTTCCAATGAAATACTTTGATAAAAAAACAAACGGAGAAGTATTATCTATAATAACAAATGATATTGATACACTTTCTCAAAACCTTAACCAAAGTATTACACAAATAATTACTTCAATATGTACAATAATAGGAATACTTGTAATGATGTTATCTATTAGCGTAACAATGACAATAGCATCACTAATAATTTTACCAATATCAACAGTTATAGTTAAGAAAATTGTAACAAAATCACAAAAGTATTTCCAGAAGCAACAAGCATATTTAGGACATGTAAATGGGCAAGTAGAAGAGGTGTATGGAGGACATACAATTGTAAAAGCATTTAATGGAGAACAACAAGAAATAGAAAAATTTGAAAAAGCAAATAAAGAGCTATATTCATCTGGATGGAAATCACAATTTTTATCTGGCTTGATGCATCCAGTAATGAATTTTATTGGAAATGTTGGTTATGTTGTAGTAGCAGTTTTGGGTGGATATTTAGCAGTACAAGGAAAAATTACAGTTGGTAATATACAAAGTTTTATACAATATAATAAACAATTTACACAACCAATAATGCAAATTGCACAAGTATCTGGAATGTTACAGTCTATGGTTGCAGCAGCAGAAAGAGTATTTGAATTTTTAGAAGAGCCAGAAGAAGTAGAGGAGAACGATAAAGGAATAGACACAAGCAAACTAAAAGGAAACGTAGAATTCAAAAATGTTAAATTTGGTTATAACGACGATAAAATAATAATAAAAGACTTTAATGCAAATGTTAAAGAAGGACAAAAAATTGCAATAGTTGGACCAACAGGAGCTGGAAAAACAACTATGGTAAAACTACTTATGAGATTTTATGATGTAAATAGTGGAGAAATCTTAGTAGATGGTCATAATATAAAAGACTTTAAACGTGGAGATTTAAGAAAAATGTTTGGAATGGTGCTTCAAGATACATGGCTATTTGGAGGAACTGTTAAAGAAAACATTAAATATGGAAATCCAGAAGCAAGTGACAGTGAAGTTATAGAAGCGGCAAAAGCAGCACATGTACATCATTTTATAAAAACACTTCCAAATGGATATAATTCTATGCTAAACGAAGAATCAAGTAACGTATCAGCAGGACAAAAACAATTACTTACAATTGCAAGAGTAATACTTGCAGATCCAAAAATACTAATATTAGATGAAGCAACAAGTTCAATAGATACAAGAACAGAAATACAAATACAATCAGCAATGGACAATTTAATGAAAGGAAGAACAAGCTTTATAATTGCACACAGACTTTCAACAATAAAAAATGCAGATTTAATATTAGTAATGAATCATGGAGATATAGTAGAACAGGGAACGCATGAAGAACTACTTGCAAAAAATGGATTCTATGCAGATTTATACAATAGTCAATTCGATGAAGATGAAGCAGTATAAGATGGTAAAAACGAATGGGGACAGACCCCTTTTGTTTCAATCGGAACAAAAGGGGTCTGTCCCCATTCGTTTTTATTTTAGGCTCTTCTATTTTAGTATAAAAATTTAGTAAAAATATAGAAATCTACCAACAGTCGATTGCATAAAATAGATATTAATATTAAAATATTTGTGAAGGAGGATAGCATGGATAATACTAAATTTGGAAAATTTATAGCAGAACTTCGCAAAGAAAAAAATATGACACAAAAACAATTGGCAGAAAAACTAAATTTAACAGATAAAGCAATATCAAAATGGGAAAGAGGGTTAAGCTTTCCAGATATTACAATATTAAATCCATTAGCGGATGTACTGGAAATTAACATTTCTGAATTGTTAAATTGTGAAAAAGGAAATAAAAAAGAAATAGACATTAATAAAGCAGTTGAAGAAGCAATAGAAAAAATAAATAGAACTAAAGAAAAAAGAGAAAAGAAGATTATAAAAATTAAAAAGATTATAGGAATAATATCAATAATAATATTTATATTAGCAGTTGCATTGCAAAGCATATATATATTTAAATTAAAAAAACGCGGATTTGAATATGTAATAGATAGTTTATTTTATATAGTAAACCAACTAATAATAGTTTGCCTATTTCTAGTAGCATATGTATATATAAAGAAAAAAAGTAAAATTAAAAATATTATTATTTATTCTACTTTGTTAGTTTTAACAATTATAAATTTAGCATTTACAATTAATAATGGATTAAAGAATAAATGCATTATTAGTTTTTCTAGTGACTTTTCAAATCAACTTGTGTTAAAACAAAACAAAGAAACAGGAGAGACTGTATTTTATAGAAATGCAATTTTATTATTTGCAAAACCAAATATAACATTTTCTTATCCTAGCGTAGGAAAAATAAAAAAACAATGGCTTACAACAGATATTTGTTCAGTAACATATAAAGACTTGGAAGGAAACTTACATGAATTTGTTGCAACATATGGAGATAGAGGTAACGGAATATCATATAGCTATGTCAAAAATGCTATTTTAGGAGAATGGGGTAAAAACGATATATATATGATAGTAGATAATAAAGGAATAACAATCAATTACAATGGAGAAAAAGATAGATTCGAAAATAGTGATATACAACAGTTCGGAACAATTGCAATAGTTTTATATAAAAAAGAAGAGCCTAGATATGTAATTGCTTTAAATAAAAATTGCGAATTGGATGAAGCAACATATATTATAAAAAAAGATGGCACAATAACTTTGGCAAAAATATCAATGGATAAAACAGTAGCATACGAATTAAATTGCATGACATATAAAGGAAACTTACAGAACTACAAAATAGTAGATATGGACCCATATAGTTACATAATAAAAAATGGGACATTATATGTAAAATATAATGAAGACAGAGTTGTAGAAGCTCCAGAAGATTTCTCTAATAATGGCTATACTTTTAATAAATACAACTACCAAATATCAAATGAAAAAACAGTGTTCCCATATAGACAGAATGAAAAAACATACTTAATATATTCAGACAATAAGGGAATTACATGGAATAAAGTAGAAATAGATGGAAATTCGACAATAGAGAATATTCATTTTATAAATTCACAAATTGGCTTTATGTTACAATTTGAGGATATGGCTATGACAGTAGCCTTTGGACATATAAGCAAAACAGTGGACGGAGGTAAAACATGGCAAATAATAAATAAAGGAATAGGAGAAGAGAAAATTTTTAGGAAAGAAAGTCAAATAAGATTTTTTAGTGAAAATTTAGGATTTGTAACCATGACATATAGTGGAGAAAAATGTGATTTATATATTACGACAGACGGAGGCCAAAATTTTAAAAAGATTGAATTAACTCCAAGCAACTGGAACGAAAAAATGCAATGGAAAGAGATTTATGATTATTATAATTTACCAGAATTAGAAAGTGGAAGATTAACCATAGAAGTAGGACAAGGAACAGATGGAGATTATAATGGAGGAAATACAGTAAAATTTTATTCAGATGATAATGGAATAAGTTGGAAGGAAGAAGTAGTATGAAGAAAAAAGTAGTAATAATATCAGTAATTGCAGTAGCAGTAATAGCATTAATAACAGTAGCAATATTAGTATTAAACAAAGAGAAACAAAATCCAGAAGAGATACTAAAAACATATTTTGCATATATAGAAAAGCAAAATTATGAAGAAATGTATAATATGGTACACTCAAATACAGATAAAGAAGAATTCCTAAAAAGAAACAAAAATATATATGAAGGAATACATGCAAAGAAAATAAAAATAGAAATAACTTCAATTCAAAATGAAAAGAAGAAAGTTATAATTACATATCTAACAAAAATGAATACAAGTGCTGGAGATGTGGAGTTCGAAAACACAGCAAAATTAAGTAAAGATGATAGCAAAAAGTACAAAATAGAATGGTCATCAAACTTAATATTTCCAGAGTTAAACAATGACTATAAAGTTAGGGTTAGCAATACAGAAGGAAAAAGAGGAAGTATATTGGATAGAAATGGAAATATACTTGCAGAAACTAAAACAAATAGAGAATATCCATACAAAGACATAACAGCACATATAACAGGATATGTTCAAGGAATAACAGCAGAAGAATTAGAAAGCAAGGCTGAAAAGGGGTATAATGCTCATTCTATTATTGGAAAAACTGGATTAGAGCAAGTATATGAAGAAAGGCTAAAAGGGAAAGACGGATTAAAGATATATATAGAAGACAATAATGGAAATATAGTAAAAACAATAGCAGAAACAAAAGGGAATGATGGAGAAGATATAAAGCTTACAATAGATATTAATCTTCAAACAAAACTATATGAAAAAATAAAAAATGATAAAGGATTTTTTGTTGTGATGAATCCACAAACAGGGGAAATTCTAGCATTAGTTAGCACGCCGTCATATGACCCTAATAAATTTGTTACAGGTATGACAAATGATGAGTGGAATAGTATAAGCACTAATGAAGCAAAACCACTATTTACAAGATTTATATCAACTTGGTGTCCAGGCTCAACATTCAAACCAATTACAGGAGCAATAGGACTAACAACTGGGAATTTAAGCGAAGATGATGAGTTTAATTATTCAGGGCTTGCATGGCAAAAAGATAGTTCTTGGGGAGATCACAAAATAACAACACTTACAGCATATAGCGGAAAGAAAAATCTAAAAAATGCTTTAATACATTCAGATAATATTTATTTTGCACAAGCAGCATTAAAAATTGGAGAAAAAACATTTACAGAAGGACTAGACAAAATAAAATTCAATGAAGATATAGATTTTGAATTAGATACTAATAAGTCAACATATTCTAATTCTGAAAGAATAGAAAGAGAAGCAACACTTGCAGATAGCGGGTATGGCCAAGGACAATTATTAGTAAATCCAATACATATGGCATCTATATATTCAGCATTTGTAAATGAAGGCAATATGGTAAAACCATATATAGAATACAAAGAAAATAGAGAAAAAGAATACTTGGTAAAAAATGCTTTTTCAAAAGAAGCGGCAAATATAATAAGAGAAGACTTAATACAAGTAGTAGAAAGTCCAACAGGAACAGCGCATGATTTAAAAGTAAATGGAGTAAAATTAGCAGGAAAAACAGGAACAGCAGAGCTTAAAGCATCAAAAGAAGAAAAAGGAAAAACATTAGGGTGGTTCAATTGTTTTACAGTAGATGAAGAATTAGACAAATCAATGCTAATAGTAAGCATGGTAGAAGATGGCGGTTCAAATGGAGGAAGTAGATACTTAAAGAAAATAATAAGAACATTATTTGAGTAACATTAAATTATTTATTTGACAATACTATTTTAAAATGTTAAAATAGTTGCAAGTTAATTTAGTTATGTTTTAAAAAGAAAACCAGTAGAATTTTATAGTAACTAACAGAGAGGTAATGGTTGGTGGAAATTACTAGAATATAAAATTTGAATTACAATTCTTATAGTAACTAACGTGTAGCTACGAATAAGCGTTAATTGAGGCAATATAAAATATTGCGAATAAAGGTGGTACCACGAAATTTAAACCAATTCGTCCTTTAACTAGGATGAATTGGTTTTTGATTTGTAGGGGCGGATTCCCTAGGCAATCCGCTAAATAAGAAAGGGTGATGTTATGAATTTATACGAAGATTTAAAATGGAGAGGATTAATTCAAGATATTAGTGATGAAGAGCTAATTAACAAATTAAACAATGAAAAATTAACATTTTACATTGGAACAGACCCAACAGCAGATAGCATGCATATTGGTCATTATTCATCATTTCTAATTTCAAAAAGACTTGCAAAATATGGGCATAAACCTATTTTATTAGTAGGTGGAGCAACAGGATTAATTGGAGATCCTAAACCTACAGCAGAAAGACCTATGATTACAAAAGAAGCAGTTGAACATAATATTAAAGGACTAACAAAACAAGCAAAAGGAATATTTGGATTTGAAGTTGTAAATAACTATGACTGGACAAAAGACATAAATGTTATAGATTTCTTAAGAGATTACGGAAAATACTTTAATGTTGGATATATGCTAGCAAAAGATAAAGTAAGATCAAGAATGGAAACAGGTATTACATATGCGGAATTTTCATACATGATATTACAAGCACTAGATTTCTTACATCTATACGAAACAAAGAATTGTGTTCTTCAAGTTGCTGGCTCAGACCAATGGGGAAACATAACAGCAGGAATAGAATTAATTAGAAAGAAAACAGATAAAACAGCTTATGGAATGGTAATGCCATTAGTTACAGATTCAAATGGAGTTAAATTTGGAAAAACAGAAGGAAATGCACTATGGCTAGATAAAAATAAAACATCAAGTTATGAATTATATCAATATCTAGTAAATCTTGAAGATTCAATGATTATTAGTTACTTAAAGAAATTAACATTCTTAAGTAGAGAGGAAATAGAAGAGATAGAAGCAAAACATAATGAACATCCAGAACTAAGAGAAGCACACAAAATACTTGCAAGAGAAATAATAACAGATTTACATGGAAAAGAAGAATACGAAAAAGCTGTAAGAATTAGTGAAGCTTTATTTAAAGGCAATTTTAATGATTTATCAAACGAAGAATTAGGAGAAGCTTTTAAAGGAAATGAAGTAAAAGAAATAGAACTTAACAAAAACATATTAGATGTATTAGTAGAAATGAATGTTGCAACAAGCAAAAGACAAGCAAGAGAATTTATTTCTGGAAATAGTATAGAAATAAAAGGAGAAAAGGTAAAAGAATTAGACAAAACAATAACAGAGCAAGACCTTATAAACAATACATTTTTAATTATAAAAAGAGGAAAGAAAAACTATTATGTAGCAAAAAAAATCTAATAATTATCCCAAAATGGTGAAAAAGGGGACAGACCCCTTTTTCACCATTTTTTAAAAGAAAACATGTTGCAAGTCCTAGTAAAATAGTAGTATAATAAATTCAATGGAGGAGATTAAATGAAAATATCAACAAAGGGAAGGTATGCCCTAAGAGTAATGATAGATTTAGCAGTTAATGACAAGGGAGACTATGTTTCTTTAAAAGACATTTCAAATAGGCAAGAAGTTTCATTAAAATATCTTGAACAGATAATGGCAATGCTAAATAAGGCTGGCTATGTAAAATCTACTAGAGGAAATAATGGAGGATTTGTTAGAGAAAAATGGAAAATAAAAAAGTTTTATTAGGAATGAGTGGTGGGGTTGACAGTAGTGTGTCAGCTTTACTATTAAAAGAGCAAGGATACGAAGTAATAGGAACAACATTAGAATTATTTGCAGGAAGCAGTTGCTGTAATATAAATACATATATAGATGCAAAAAATGTTTGTAATTCTATAGGGATACCACATTTCACATATGATTACAAAGATGAATTTAAAAAATATGTAATTGATGATTTTATAGACTGCTATAAAAATTGCAGAACGCCTAACCCATGTATAGAGTGTAATAAATATATGAAATTTGGTTTTATGTATGAAAAGGCAAAAGAACTAGGATGTAATTATATTGCAACAGGTCATTATGCTAAAACAGAATATAGTGAAAAATATAAAAGATGGGTTTTAAAAAAATCTAATGCAGGAAAAAAAGATCAAAGTTATGTTTTATGGAATATTCCAAAAGACTTAATAGAACATGTATTATTTCCACTTGCTGAATTCAAAAATAAAGAAGAAATAAGAGAAATTGCAAGAAAAAGTAATTTAAAAGTAGCAAACAAACCAGACAGTGAAGATATATGTTTTGTACCAGATGGAAACTACAAAAAATTTTTAGAAAACAATTCAGATATAAAACCAAAACCAGGAAATATTGTAAGTACAAAAGGAGAAATACTAGGAAAACACAATGGGTTATATAATTACACAATAGGCCAAAGAAAAGGATTAGGAATATCATATAAAGTTCCGTTATATGTAGTTGGATTTAATAAAGAAAAAAATGAAGTAATTGTAGGAGAAGAAAACGAAATATATAATAAAGAAATGTTAGTAAACAATATAAATCTATTATTAGTGGACGAAATAAAAGAAAAAATGCCAGTTCTAGTAAAAACTAGGTATTCAGTAAAAGAAGAAAAAGCTACAATAGAAATGATTGATAAAGACCTAATAAAAGTAACTTTCAAAAAACCAACCCCACGAATAACACCAGGTCAATCAGCAGTATTTTATATATATGATATAGTGTTAGGCGGAGGGAAAATTGTAAAAATAGTATAACTAAAAAATATGGAAATTTGTAAATTTCCATATTTTGTAGTATTACAATTGATGTGAAACAAAAAATATATAAATAAAGTGATTCAAGTA
>ERZ809224.2514-NODE-2514-length-11172-cov-6.572007_pt1 | contig 11172 bp, 10 predicted proteins | sample MGYA00520513_ERZ809224 | MGnify/ENA primary metagenome ERZ809224 (study PRJEB31576, sample SAMEA3212658) | Homo sapiens | biome: human-gut; feature: human gut; material: fecal | place: Sweden | collected 2012 ...
CCGTCCTTCTTTTCTGGCTCTCGCAGGCTTTTGGGTGTTAATGGCATGCCAAGGCCCTTTCTATTATGCCGTAAATATCTGTTACACCGGAAATATTACTGAGAGATGTATAAGCTCCGGAGGCAAAACAGATACGAACAGGCGGAAACAACCAGGAACAGGCGGCGGATATGGGGGCAGGGCGTATTGAGAGAGCTTTGACATTATCTTAGAACGTGGAAGCGCCAAAGAACCAGTGATTTCTCGCGTACAAGCGAGAAATCAAGGGAGCTGCTGTCTGAGGCGAGTTCGCATCAGCGGACTCGACGAGTTAGCGACCGGCTGGTTCTTAGGCGCTTACAGGTTCTTAGATAATTCAAGCGAGCGAACTTTAGCCCTGCCCCCATATCCGCCGCCTGCTCCGTCCCTCCTTTGCAGCACCCTAATACTGTCGGATATCATTCAGGCAGAGTAGTTAAACTGCGGCAATTGTTTTTGCTTTGCGGGCAGTATGGTGTATAATGGCTATTATATGGGAAGTAATATTATGCAGCTTTCAAATATTGAAGTATTTATATTGAGGAGGAAAAGGACATTGACCAGAGCAGCAGGAATTTTATTATCGATTACAAGTCTGCCGTCCAGATACGGCATTGGATGCTTTTCAAAAAGTGCTTATGATTTTGTGGATTGGCTGAAGGAGGCTGGGCAGTGCTACTGGCAGATTCTTCCGCTTGGTCCTACCGGCTATGGCGATTCTCCATATCAGTCTTTCTCTACCTTTGCAGGCAATCCTTATTTTATCAGTCTTGAGGCCCTGGTTGAGGAAGGGGTGCTCACAGAGGAAGAGTGTGATGGGGCGGATTTCGGCATGACAGCAGATAAGGTGGACTATAAAAAGATATATGAGAGCCGGTATCTGCTTCTGAGAAAAGCATATGAGCGCAGCGATATAAGCAGCAATCAGGATTATCGGCAGTTTATAGCAGAAAATAGCTGGTGGCTGTCGGACTATGCATTGTTTATGGCCGTAAAAGGCAGGTTTGACGGGAAACCCTGGACGGAATGGGCAAAGGATATCAGGCTGCGCTGGGCCAATGCAATGGACTATTATCGCAGGGAGCTGTATTTTGATATTGAGTTTCAGCAGTATTTGCAATTTGTATTTTATCGTCAGTGGAATGCTTTAAAAAGCTACGCAAATGAAAAGGGCATTCGGTTGATCGGAGATATTCCGATTTATGTGGCAATGGACAGTGCAGACACCTGGGCTCATCCGGAGTTGTTTCAATTAGACGAAGAAAATCTGCCGACTGCAGTTGCCGGATGCCCGCCGGATGGATTTTCTGCTGCAGGGCAGCTATGGGGAAATCCGCTCTATCGCTGGGAGTATCATAGAAATACAGGATATGTGTGGTGGATAAAACGGCTGGAGCATTGTTTTAAGCAGTATGACGTCGTGCGTATTGACCATTTCAGAGGTTTTGACGAATATTATTCGATTCCCTATGGCTCGGAGTCTGCTGTCGGCGGTCACTGGGAGAAGGGGCCGGGGATGGATCTGTTTTACCATGTGCGGGAAGCCCTGGGGCAGCAGAAGGTGATTGCAGAGGATTTGGGGTATGTGACGGATTCTGTGCGCAGGCTTGTGCAGGAGAGTGGTTTTCCGGGCATGAAAGTGTTGGAGTTTGCGTTTGATTCCAGAGATACGGGGTGTGCCAACGATTATCTGCCGCACAATTACGGTGAAAATTGTGTGGCCTACACAGGAACACATGACAATGAGACGCTGACAGGCTGGCTTGGCAGCATTACGGAGGAAGAGAAGCAGAAAGTCAGGGAATATTTATGTGATGATTATACGCCGGATAAAACTCTTTTCCGACCGTTAATCGGGCTTGTGATGCGCAGTAAGGCGGCGCTTTGTATTATCCCCATGCAGGATTATCTGGGATATGGGAATGAGTGCAGGATGAACCGTCCTTCCACGGTTGGGACAAACTGGCGTTGGAGGATGAAAGAGGATGATTTTACCAGAGAGCTGCAAAAGGAAATCTGTGGGATGACCAGGCGGTTCGGACGCCTGGGCTGGCAGAAAACTGCATGAAAGTCTGCAGCTTTTTGTGAAGGGAAAGCGCTTCGTGCTAACAATACAATGGAAAAGTAAGAGCTTGACTGGAGAGAAAAGGTGTGGTATTTTTGAACTGTTCTGAAATGAACTATCCAAAACAGAACTATTTTGCGGAGAAAGGAAAGGGATGATATGATACAAAACCATTTCTGTTTTGATCTTCTGTCTATGCGTCAGCGGGGATTTCGGCTATATGAGGAGATGTTCTCGAAGGTTTTAAAAGAGTATGATTTGACGCAGATGGAGATGGATATTCTGTTGTTTCTCGCAAACAATCCGGAGTATGATACAGCTTCACAGATCGTATCGATAAGGCGTCTGACCAAATCTCATGTTTCCGTCTCTGTTGAGCAGCTTGTACAGAAGGGATTTTTGATGCGTACTTATGAGAACGGAAACCGCAAGGTCATACATCTGAGGATTGAAGAGGAAGCGCAGAAGGTGATTGCGAGCGGGAGACAATGCCAGAAAAGCTTTGCCGATCTTATCTCGGAGGGAATTTCGGCGGAAAAGCTTTGCATCGCCGAGGAAGTACTGAAGCAGATGTTTGATAATGTGAAACATTATGAAAAGAAGAAAGAGAAGCAGGAGAAGAAACTATGATATTGACGATATTTGTTTGTTTTTTTGCCGGCATGGGCGCCGGTATCGGTACAGGGTTTGCAGGGATGAGTGCGGCCGCAGTGATCAGTCCGATGCTGATTACCTTTTTGCGTATGGACCCATACCATGCAGTCGGGATTGCACTTGCCAGTGATGTGCTTGCCAGTGCTGTTTCTGCGTATACCTACGGGAAGAATAAAAATCTGGATGTGGCGAATGGATTGGTGATGATGCTTTCTGTACTGCTCTTTACGATGGTGGGAAGCTACGCGGCAAGTCTGGTGCCAAGCAGAACTATGGGGAGTTTTTCCATGGTTATGACTTTCCTGTTAGGCGTTAAATTTATTGTGAAGCCGGTTATGACTACCAAGGAAGCCATGAATGCCGTCTCAAAAAAGAAGCGTTTTATACAGTCTGTTGTCTGCGGCATGGCAATTGGCTTTATCTGCGGTTTTGTAGGGGCGGGAGGCGGCTTGATGATGCTGCTGATTCTCACAAGCGTGCTCGGTTACGAGCTGAAGACAGCAGTGGGAACCAGCGTGTTTATCATGGCATTTACTGCGTTTACGGGAGCGGCGTCGCACTTTGCTATCGGCGGGATGCCGGATGTGACCTGCCTGATATTGTGTGTACTGTTTACGCTTTTGTGGGCCAGAATTGCAGCGCGGTTTGCAAATAAAGCTGAGCCTGCCATTTTAAACAGAGCAACGGGCGTAGTTCTTGTGATTCTTGGGACAGCATTGATTTTGTTTCAGGTTTTATAAAGCAGGATACGAAAGATTTTTAAGAAAGAAGGGTGATTATGAACAACCAGCATGCAAAGCTGATAGAAGCAATGATAAATTATGACAAAGGCGATGCGAAGCGCATCCAGCATTTTCTGAAGGTACATGATTTGGCCGCAGCTATCGGAAGTCTGGAGGGGCTTGACGAAGAGACACAGTTTGTGCTTGAGACTGCCGCGATTCTCCATGATATCGGCATTCATGTCAGTGAACAGAAATATGGCTCCTGCAATGGCAAATATCAGGAACTGGAAGGTCCGGCCGAAGCGCAGAAGCTGATGGAGCAGGTACACGGATATACAGAGAAGCAGATAGAACGGGTGAAATATCTGATTGCACATCATCACACATACACGGATATTGAGGGAGCGGATTATCAGATATTGGTGGAGGCAGATTTTCTTGTGAATCTTTACGAAGAGGAAAGTAAAGAGCATACGATAAAAAAAGTCCACAGCAAAATTTTCAAGACACAGGCGGGGACGCAGATGCTCGAAAATATGTTCGGGGCGGAGGGGTGTTTCTGACTGGTTTGTCCGCTGCTTGCAGAAAGAGGACGGAGCAGCGGATAGGGGGGACATGGCTAAAACCTGCTCGTTTGATATTTCGGAACATTCTTTTTTGTGCGGAGGTTCTTGACAAATAGCATTGTTTAATATATATTAAACATATCAAAATTATAGGATTTAAAAAGCGCAAAATGGAATGAAAAGAGGGTGAGGTAAGTGAAGCAGATTTTGTGTTTTGGAGATTCCAATACATATGGATTGATACCGGGAACAAAGGAACGATATGGGTGGGGTGTGCGCTGGACCAGCATTCTTGATGAAAAGATGCGGGTGCATGGATATCGTGTGATAGAAGAAGGACTGTGCGGGAGGACGACGGTTTTTGAGGATGTACTGCGTGACGGACGCCGGGGAACGGCGATGCTGCCGACTATTCTGGAGACGCACAGGCCGGTGGAGCTTGTGATATTGATGCTTGGCACAAATGACTGCAAAACGGTATACGGCGCTTCACCGGAGCTTATTGGACAGGGAATTGAACGGCTGCTGGATCAGATTAAAGCTAATAACCCTGCACTTCCGGTATTGCTGATCTCGCCGATTCATCTGGGCGAACAGGTGTGGAGGAAGGAGTATGATCCGGAGTTCTGTGAGAAATCGGTGGAGGTATCCTGGAAACTGCCGCAGATTTACAGACGTATTGCGGATAAAAGAGGGATTGGATATCTGGCAGCTTCCAGCTATGCGGGGCCAAGTATGATTGATCAGGAGCATCTGGAACGGGATGGACACAAAAATCTTGCGGAAGCCATTTACGCTTCTATAGGAAAATCAAAGCTAAAACGTCAATAATATTGTAAATTGCGGGTGAGATAGTGTAATATAAAACGGTAAATGCAGGATTGATAAGTAAGATCCGTTACTTTTTTACACAATCGAAAGGAGAAAGACTATGCCGAAGCAATATCTCATTCTGGTGGTAGACGATGATGCGGCGATTGTCAATATTTTGGAGACTTCACTGCGGCAGGCAGATTATGAGGTGCTGACTGCGAATAACGGGAAGGATGCCTGGCGCATAGCGGATAGAATGCATCCGCATCTGATTATCATGGACGTAATGATGCCTCAGTGCAATGGGATTATGGCTACGATACGTATAAGAGAACAGAGTAATGTACCGATTCTCATGCTTTCTGCCAAGGCGGAGGGAAGCGATCGGGTACTTGGACTGGAAGCCGGTGCGGACGATTATCTTATAAAGCCATTTTATCAGCAAGAGCTTTTGGCAAGAGTTAAAGCATTGCTGCGCCGTTACAATGACCTTGGCTCAATTCGTGAGGGGATGGGCGAGGATCAGTTTTCTGTCGGTGATATTACGCTTGACCTTGTACAAAAGAAGTTGTATGTGCGCGGGGAACTGGTGCGTTTGACTGCGACAGAATTTAAGATTATGCAGTTGATGATGGCGCATCCGGGGAGGGTTTTTCCGGCTGAAGAAATTTACGAACGTGTCTGGGACAGTGATGCTTACGCTGTGGAAAATACAGTCATGGTTCACATCAGCCGAATCAGAGAGAAGATTGAGATGAATCCACGGAAACCGGAATATCTGAAAGTAGTATGGGGGATAGGATATGTTTTTGAAAAGCCATAAAATGCTTCCCTTTTTAAGCTGTATATTTGCGGCTTTTTTACTTGCTTCCGGGGTTGCTTTTTCGGGTGAGGGGGGTAGAAATACAGATGGAAGTACGCAGGATACCTTTTCAGTCTATGCTGAGGATGCGGTAAGCAGCACGGAGTTTGCGGTGCCGCCCTATGGGGAAGAAGAGGCAGTAAGCAGCACGGAATTTGCGGTGCCGCCTTATGAGGAAAGTGAAGCAGAGAGTGAGACGGAAAGTGAAATACAGGGGATGGAAGGGAAAATATCTGAAAGGAAGATCCCTTCCTTTTTCGGCTTTATCCTGCTTGCGGCAGGGGGTATTCTCACAGTCGTGATTTTGCTTCTGATGCGGCAGGAGGGACCGGGTCCTGGTCCTGAGATCGAAGTGTCTGTGCTGTTTCTAAGTATCGTACTGATTTTTCAGCCTTTAAGCGGGGGAATGCTTTTTCGCCTTGGGCATTTATGGCTGTCATTTTTTTTGCTGTTGATTTCTGTAAGGGGATTGTGGTCATGGATGTGGAAAAAATTTCCGCCCGGATGGAGTGCGGGACATCGTCTTGGTGTATGGCTGGTTGGCGCAACCGGGCAGCAAAGCCGCTATCTGGTATGTCAGTTTGTCTGGACCATCGCTGCACTGACAGGAAGCTTCCTGCTGATTGTGTTTGTGCAGCAGGAGGTGTTAAAAGTACTGGTGGGAGTCAGCGGTCTGGCGGCTGTCATACTTCCGGTGTATTGTTTCATAAAATTAGCGCGTGACGTAGACCATTTGTCAGAACAGATCAGACGCCTGCATGAGGGAGAATCCGTTTCTGCTGGCACAGGAGTATTTGCGGATGTGGAGAAAAAGCTGATTGACTTGAATCGGCAGCGGGATGAGGCGATTCAGGCGGCTGTCACCAGTGAGCGCTTTAAAGTGGATCTTATTTCAAATGTATCTCATGATCTCCGCACACCGCTGACTGCAATTCTTGGCTACGGAGAATTGCTTAAGGAGGAGCATCTCTCTTCGATAGGAGAAAAGCAGCTTGAAGAACTTAACCGCAAGGCAGGTTATATGCGGGAGCTGGTGGAGTCACTGTTTGAACTGACAAAAGTATCAAGCGGAGTGGTTGAAAGCAAGAAGGAAGAGATTGATCTGATTCGTCTGCTGGAGCAGACGATCGGTTTGTTTGATGATCAGCTTAAGGCAAATAAGCTTCAGATACGCCGCCGCTATAAGTCAGATAGTGTATTGCTTGTAACAGACGGTGCACGAATGCATCAGGTTTTTGCAAATCTGATTGGAAATGCGATAAAGTATACGCTGCAGGGGACGCGTATACATCTGGAAGTAAAGGACGGCGGCAGGGAATATATTGTGAGAATAGTCAATATTGCTTCCTATGAAATGGATTTTGATGCTGCGGAGATTCTTCAGCGTTTTGTCCGCGGCGATAAGGCGCGGACTACGAAGGGAAGCGGACTGGGACTGGCGATTGCACAGACCTATACGGAATCCGTCGGCGGGACTTTTCAGGTTCTGGTGGACGGTGAACAATTCAGCGCCATAGTAGCCTTACCTAAAAATTGAAAGATTTTTGAAAGAAAATCTCAGAGTTTTTGAAAGATCTCTTCTGTATCCTGTAAGGGAACAGGGGGGATTTTTTATGCTCAAATATAGAAAAAAATGTGCTGATACTGCATTTCCTGCACAGATAAAAAAAGAGCGGGAGCATTTACCAGACATACTCAGGCGTTTCCTTTTTTCATGGATGTCTGCCGTCACAGCCGCATACCTGAAGCTGTCGCCAAAGCAGAGAAATCTGAATGAACTGGATAGTGTGCAGGGGACAGCTCTGTCTGAGATTGTTCTGACTGCAGGGATCGTGTTCTGCGTATTTTGTCTGTTGACACGTTTGAGCAAAATAGATGTAAAAAGGTGGGAGCGTTATGGCATACTGGCTCTTTTTACCGTTTTGTCAGTGTCTGCACTCAAGGCTTCCTTCTCGGTGCCGTTTTTGTGTGCGGTTCTTTTGATTGGTGCACTGGTTGGTGTATATGTTGTGTTTGGGTGGGACAGGGAGCATGTCCGAAAGCTTTATATGGGGAGAAAGAGTAAGCGGGCGCCTGTCCTGGCAGGAGGTTTTGCGGTACTGTTTTTTGGCTTTGTCGGTGTCTGGACTGTTTCCCGTGTCCTTACCTATTCGGCGCCCACTTTTGATTTCGGGATCTTTTCCCAAATGTTTTATCATATGAAAATGACAGGGCTTCCCGGGACAACCCTTGAGCGTGACGGGCTGCTGTCGCATTTTTGCGTACATGTTTCTCCGATTTATTATCTGCTCCTGCCATTTTACTGCCTGTGTCCCGCTCCTGCCATGCTTCAGCTTCTGCAGGCAGGTATCCTGGCATCGGCAGCCTGGCCGACATGGAAGCTGGCACGAAAACATGGATGTACGCCGTCTGCTACCGCATTGTTTTGCCTTATGCTTTTATTGTATCCGGCTTATTCAGGAGGCGCCGGATACGACCTGCATGAAAATGCCTTTTTGACACCGTTACTGTTATGGCTGTTTTATGCGATTGACTGCCGGAAAGGCTGGGGAGCTGCAGTTTTTGGTATACTGTCGCTTATGGTTAAAGAGGATGCGGCCATCTATGTGGCGGTGATTGGACTGTGGCTGCTGTTACAGTCGCTGCTTTACAGAGATGTACATGGGCGTTGGAAAGTGACGGCAGGCAGTCTGCTGTTTGCGGGCGCAGTTATCTGGTTTGTGCTTGTGACCGGATATCTGGACAGGTATGGGGATGGAGTGATGACATACCGCTATAATAATTTTATGTATGAGGATTCTTCCTCATTGTTTACGGTTGTAAAGGCTGTCCTGCTTTCGCCTGTGAAGGTGCTTTATGAGTGTGCAGATCAGGAGAAGCTTAAGTTTATTGCGCTGACAATGCTGCCGTTGTGCGCAATACCGCTAATGACGAGAAAATATGAACGCTTTTTATTGCTGATCCCTTATGTACTGGTGAATTTGATGTCTGATTACAGGTATCAGCACGATATTTTTTTCCAATATACGTATGGCTCGACGGCATGTCTGTTTTACCTGACACTGATGAATTATGCAGATATGGCGGCGAGAGTAAAAAGCAGGTTTTTAAAATATATGCCGCTTCTTTTAGGGATCATCGTCTCAGGAGTGTGCTTTTGCGTGGCCGTAGTTCCGGAGGCCATCCAGTATCCGATGCGCTACTTAAACCAAAGGGAGCATTATAAAAGCATTGAAAATATGCTGAGGCTCATTCCGGGCGATGCTTCGGCATCGGCTTCTACCTTTTACACGGTGCCCCTGGCAAACAGGGATATTTTGTATGATGTGCGCTATTCTTCTAAAGAACATTTACTGAGTACGGAATACGTGGTTCTGGAGATTGATCAGAAAGGAAGCTATGCCGGCTATGAGGAATCGGGAGAAGACGGCTATGATAATCTTACGGCATTGTTGGAGGAAAATGGATATACGGCGATTGCGGAGTTAGAAGATACACTGATCATATATTCGAAAGATATATCGTGAGTGCAGAAGTATCGGGACAGAAAAATATCTGGTTATCAGATTCAGCAAAACCGGAAATGATATAGTGCAGGGAATGTATGACTTTAATGGAGGTATTTTATCATGTGTACAGCGGCAACCTACAAGACAGAGGATCACTATTTTGGACGAACTCTTGATTATGATATTTCTTATAATGAGACTGTGGCGGTAACCCCGAGAAATTTTCCGTTTTCTTTTCGGGAGGTGAGAAATCTGGAAACGCATTATGCCATGATTGGGATGGCAAGTATGGCGGGGGATTATCCTCTCTATTATGATGCAACAAATGAGAAAGGACTGAGCATGGCGGGGCTGAACTTTCCGGGCAGTGCGGATTATAAGCCCAGGATGCAGGGAAAGGACAATGTGGCTCCATTTGAATTTATTCCCTGGATTCTGGGGCAGTGCGGGACAGTTTCGGAAGCCAGGCGGCTCTTGGAGCGGATTAACCTTGCGGATATTAATTTTAGCGATGCAATCCCGCTGGCAATGCTGCATTGGATTATCGCGGACAGAGAGGAATCCATAGTAGTGGAATCTATGAAGGAAGGATTAAAGGTTTTTGATAATCCGGCAGGGATTTTGACGAATAATCCCCCCTTTGATTATCAGATGTTTAACTTGAATAATTACATGGGATTGACGAAAGAAGCGCCGGTGAATGGTTTTTCAGAGGCTTTAAAGCTGCAGGCTTACAGCCGCGGCATGGGAGCATTGGGTATGCCGGGAGATCTGTCCTCCGCATCCCGCTTTGTGAGGGCTGCTTTTATAAAAATGAATTCCGTTTCCGGAGAATCAGAGTCTGAAAGTATCAGTCAGTTTTTTCATATTCTTGGCTCAGTGGCACAGCAGAGGGGCTGTGTGCATATGGGCGGCGGGAAATACGAGATAACTATGTATACTTCATGCTGCAATACGGATAAAGGTATTTACTACTATACAACCTATGAGAACAGTCAGATTACAGGCGTGGATATGCACAGAGAAGATTTAAATGGCAGCAAGCCGGTGAGCTATTCTCTGATACAGGGGCAGCAGATTCGAATGCAGAACTGAAGGAATGGCAAATCTTTTGGCGTGTAGTTAATAAATATTTTAGAAACAAATTAGCACTCGACGCTTGACAGTGCTAACAAATAGTGCTATAACATATATAACAAATGAAACAAATATAACACAAAGGTGTTATACAAACAATAGAAAATATGATTTACGAACATTCTATTGTTTCAAATAAAAGGAGGAATGATTTATGTTATTCACAAACAGAGCTTTTGATTTATTTGATGATATGTTTAATGATCCATTCTTTACACGCGGTTATGAGCCAACGGCTACTCAGATTATGAAATCAGATATTCAGGAAAATGAAAAAGGATATCTGGTGGATATTGAGCTTCCGGGTTACAATAAAGAGGATGTAAAGGCGGAGCTGAGGGATGGTTATCTGACGATTACTGCAAACCATGAGGATAAAAAGGAAGAAAAGGATGCAAAAGGTAAATATATCCGCAAGGAACGTTACACAGGTACCTGCAAGAGAAGCTTTTATGTAGGTGAGCAGGTGCGTCAGGAGGATATCAGGGCTGCTTTCCAGAATGGAATCCTGAGACTGGCGATTCCAAAAGAACTGCCTCAGAAAGAAAAAGAGCAGCCAAAGCTGATCACTATTGAGTAAGAAGGAAATGCAGAATATAAAAGATTCGGAAAAATCAGGCGGCGCCGTAATTGGCGCCGCTTTTTTGCACGGGCAATGATACAAATAAACGTATTTCCACATTTATTTGTCGGCTGCAGCTCATGGAATTTTCATTAATTGCGGCGAAGAAAATGGGAAAACAGGCATTTCACAAAATTTTTAGAAAACAATTAGCACTCACCACTTGACAGTGCTAATAAATAGTGTTATAGTTCCATTAGC
>ERZ809224.2515-NODE-2515-length-11163-cov-6.485146_pt1 | contig 11163 bp, 11 predicted proteins | sample MGYA00520513_ERZ809224 | MGnify/ENA primary metagenome ERZ809224 (study PRJEB31576, sample SAMEA3212658) | Homo sapiens | biome: human-gut; feature: human gut; material: fecal | place: Sweden | collected 2012 ...
GCCGTCCTTCTTTTCGTCCTCTCCCAACCTGCAATCATTCAGGCTGAATAGTTACGTTTCGATTGAATTTCCTGTAAATACCTCACCATATGTCTTGTATTTTGCGGAAAAGTATTGTAAAATTGTAACATTCATTAGGAACGATTATAGCGGAGGAAGATAAGAATATGAGCGGCAGAGTTGAGAAAGCTCTTGAGAATCACAAAAGGGGATATAATTGCTGTCAGGCTGTGGCGTGTGCCTATGCGGATCTGGCAAAGGTGAATGAGGATCTTGTTTTTGCAGCAGGAGAGGGCTTTGGAGCAGGTATGGGAGGCATGCAGTGTACATGTGGCGCGGTTTCCGGCGCATGTATGGCGGCAGGGTTGTTAAACAGCAGCCGGGATACGGAAAAACCGGTGACAAAAGGCGATACCTATCGATTGACAAAAGCAATAGCCGAGGCATTTAAGGAAAAGAATGGTTCGGTCATCTGCAAAGATTTGAAGGGAATTGAGACAAAAAGGGTGCTGCGTTCTTGTGACGGCTGCATCGAGGATGCGGCTGTGATATTGGAGAGAGTATTGGAGCTTGCGGGGAAAACAGACAAAAATAATTAATTGAGGAGCCTGCCGTAAATTACAGGCTGCTTATAAGAAATGCGGCCATAGAGCAGTCAGAGAGAGCTCAGTGGCCGTTTTCGGTGAATAAGTATTGTAAAGCTTGTCTGTTGGACGGCTTTTGCAGGCGGACTGTAAAGTTTTGGCAAAGATGAGGATAAGAAGATGAAAATCATTATTGTAGGATGTGGAAAGGTCGGTACGACCCTGGCGGAGCAGTTGAGCAGTGAGGGCGACGATATCATCGTAATTGATCAGAATTATGAAAAGGTGCAGACAATTTCCAATGCATTGGATATTATGGGTGTGGTTGGAAGCGGAAGCAGTCACAGTGTACAGATGGAGGCGGGCATAGAGTCGGCGGACCTGCTGATTGCCGTGACGGGATCCGACGAGTTAAACCTGCTGTGCTGCCTGATTGCCAAAAAAGCCGGCAATGGCTGTCAGACGATTGCCCGTGTGCGAAGTCCTGAGTATAATCAGGAAATTCGTTTTATTCAGGAGGAGCTGGGACTTGCCATGGTTATCAATCCGGAGCATGCGGCAGCTATGGAGATGGCCAGGATTCTGCGTTTTCCATCAGCAATCAAGATTGAAACATTTGCCAAGGGGCGCGTGGAGCTTTTGCAATTTCGAGTGGCGGAAAATTCTGTGCTGGATGAAATACGCATTGCGGATATGGATTCCAAGATACGATGCAACGTGTTGGTGTGTGCGGTTGTACGCGGAGAACAGGTCATTATACCAGATGGAAATTTTGTGTTGAAGAGGCGAGATATCGTATCGATAGTAGCTCCTCCGAAGATCGCCAGTCAGTTTTTCAAAAAAATCAAGGTTCAGACGAATCAGGTGCGAGACGCGCTGATTGTGGGCGGCAGTACTACAGCGTATTATCTGGCAAAACAGCTTCTGTTTATGGGGATTGATGTCAAGATTATTGATAAAAGCAGAGAGCGGTGTGAGGAGCTGAGTGAAAATCTGCCAAAAGCGACCATTATCTGCGGAGAAGGCACAAATCAGGATATATTGATGGAGGAAGGACTCACACGTTCCGATTCCTTTGTGGCGCTGACAAATGTGGACGAAGAAAATGTACTTCTGTCGCTGTTTGTCAAAGAGCGTTCCCCTAAAATGAAAATTATAACAAAAGTTAACAATACAACCTTCGATGAGGTTATTAACAAACTGGATCTTGACAGTATCGTGTATCCCAAATATGTAACGGCGGAATATATTGTCCGCTATGTGCGGGCCATGAAAAACTCTATCGGAAGTAATGTAGAGACGCTTTATCGTCTGGTAAATAACCGCATGGAGGCGTTAGAATTTCGTATCCGGAAAAATGCGCCGCTTTTGAATACACCTCTTGAGAAGCTGAAGCTAAAGAGAAATCTTCTGATTGCATGTATATACAGAGACGGCGTGCCGATCACACCGAAAGGACAGGACATGCTGATGTTGGGGGATACGGTTATTGTGGTTACGACAAATAACGGACTGAACGATATCAAGGATATTCTGGCTGAGCGATGAGGATGGGACAGAAAAATGAATTATGGAGTGATTTTACATATTCTTGGACTGGCAGGCTGTTTTGAGGCCTTATTTCTGGTAATGCCGGCGGTAGTTGCGCTGATTTACGGGGAAAGCGTATTTACCAGTTATTTAATATCGATTGTCACTTGCGCTGCTGCAAGTGGTATTCTTTTGGTGAAACGACCGAAAAAGAATACGATGTATGCAAAAGAAGGGCTTGTAGGAGTTGCTCTTGTCTGGATCTGGATGTCTGTATTTGGTGCTATTCCGTTTGTACTGACGGGAGAAATTCCGTCTTATGTAGATGCGCTGTTTGAGACGATTTCCGGTTATACTACTACAGGCGCCAGCATTTTAACGAACGTGGAAGCGTTGTCTCATGCCAGCCTGTTTTGGAGAAGCTTTACTCACTGGATTGGCGGCATGGGTATTCTGGTTTTTATTCTGGCGATTGTTCCCAACAAGGGAAATGGCACCAGTGTCCACCTGATGAGGGCGGAGAGTCCCGGCCCCAGTGTCAGTAAGCTTGTGCCGAAGATTCGTTATACGGCATTGATCCTCTATGCCATATATTTTAGTATGACAGTTGTAGAGATTGTACTTTTGCTGGCGGCGGGAATGCCGGTTTTTGATGCGCTTACGCTGTCTTTCGGAACAGCCGGTACGGGCGGCTTTGCCATCAAATCCGATAGTGTAGGCGGTTATACTATGCTGCAGCAGGGGATAATTACAGTATTTATGATTTTATTTGGCGTAAATTTTACTTTTTACTATCATATATTAAAGCGCAAGGCAAAGCAGACGTTTGCCATGACAGAGGTCTGGATGTATTTGGGGATTATCGCCGTTTCTATCGTGGCAATCGGGATCAATATCACACCTATGTTTGAGAATGCAGGTTCTGCTTTTCATCACGCAGCTTTTCAGGTTGGTTCTATCATCACCACGACTGGTTATGGTACGGTGGACTTTAATTTGTGGCCTTCGTTTTCCAAAACGATACTGGTTACTCTGATGTTTATAGGCGCATGTGCCGGCAGTACAGGCGGAGGTATCAAGGTTTCCCGTATGCTGCTTTTGATGAAAGGGATACGAAAGGAAATTTTTATTGCCTGTCATCCGCGCAGCGTGCGGAAGGTAAAAATGGAAGGAAGAACAGTGGAGGCAGAGGTTATCCGCTCGGTAAATGCATTCATTGCATTGTATCTCATTATTTTTGTTCTGTCTGTGCTGATGGTATCGCTGGATGAAATGGATTTGGTAACGAATTTTACAGCAGTGGCGGCTACTCTGAATAACATCGGGCCAGGACTTGGAGTAGTAGGTCCGGCGGGAAATTTTTCTTCATTTTCCATACTTTCCAAGCTGGTATTATGCTTTGACATGCTGGCAGGAAGGCTTGAGCTGATTCCGATGCTGATGCTTTTAGTGCCGTCCACCTGGAAACGGTAATGAGTTGTTGAAAAGGTCATACCAGAAACGGAGAGCTTATGTTTGGAGAGTGCCATGCTCATATATTTATGAATGGGCGAAATTACAGGGAGGCAGTTAATCTGCACAAAAATCATGTGGATGAAGGATGCATCCGCCGATGGTTTGAGGAATACCGCATTCGGGATATCCGGTTTGTGCGCGACGGCGGGGACGCGCTGCATGTGTCGGAATATGCAAGAAAAATTGCACCGGAATATGGGATTGATTACCGGACACCGCTGTTTGCCATTCATCGAAAAGGACATTATGGCGGAATTGTAGGGCTTGGTTATGAGAATCTGCAGGAATATCATGAACTGGTTAAAAAAGTAAAGCTTCTGGGTGGTGATTTTATTAAAATTATGATTTCAGGGATTATGGAATATGAGATCTGCAAAAAGCTGTCGGAGAAGCCGCTGGCTGACGAAGAGATCAGGGAGCTTGTGAATATTGCTCACGCAGAAGGTATGGCAGTGATGGTTCATGGAAATGGTGCAGATGCGGTTCGCAGCGCCGTGCTTGCGGGGGCGGACAGTATTGAGCATGGAAATTATATTGATTATGATTGTATTGATGCAATGGAAGAGATGGGGACAGTCTGGGTGCCGACAGTCGTTACTATCAGCAACCTGTTTGGATGCGGCAGATATCCGGAAGAAGAGCTCGGAAAGATTTTTGACTGTGCGAGGGAAAATCTTTCTTATGCATGGGAGAAAGGTGTGTATCTGGCGTTGGGCAGCGATGCGGGCGCTTATCTGGTTCCTCATGGACAGGGACTGGTGGATGAATATAGGGCGTTCTGCAGCATGTTCGGGGAAAGCGATGATCTGAAAAAGCGCTTGCAGCAGGGCGAGGACAGGATTCGCGAGAAATTCAGGAGGAAATGAAATGAAAGCACAGAAGCTGATTGCAGCGGGAGAAAATGAAAGTACTGTATTTAAGAACTGCAGAGATGGGATTCATACTGATGTGTTTGAGACAATATGTGCTTTTCTAAATGGCAGAGGCGGTACGATTTTGTTGGGTGTCAACGAAAACGGAAGTGTTCTTGGGCTTCGGGAGCGAGTGATTCCTGATATTATAAAAGGTCTTGAGCGAGCCATGCAGAATCCGGAGATTTTTTGGCCGGTGTTTTCTTTGGAGCCGGAGGAAGAGATTGTGGAGGGAAAGCATATTCTTGCGTTGACGGTTCCGGAAAGTCCCGAGGTACATGCACTGCGCGGACAGATTTTTATGAGGAGAGACAGTCAGAATGTCCGTTTGGAGCGAAGAGAAGAGCTGGCCAGACTCTATGTAAGAAAGCAGGACATTTACACAGAAAGAAAGATCTATCCCTTTTTGAGAGAGCACGACCTTCGGGAAGAGTTAATTTCCAGGGTGCGGGCTCTGGCCTTGACAGAGGATGAAAAGCATCCGTGGGGATGTCTGGAAAATGGCGCTCTTTTGGCGGAAATGAATCTTTCGGGTATCAATTACGAGACAGGGGAACGGGGACTGCGTTTCCTGGCGGCGCTTTTATTGGGAAAAGACAGTACGATCCGAAATATTTTTGGAAACACAGATATTTACTGTGAGAAACAGGAAGAGGGACGTGTAGTTCGCCTGCACCTGGAGACAAATCTCCTGGATGAGGCTGAAAAAATTACGGGATTTTTGGAGAATATATTGGGAAAAGAGAAGGCAGCAGCTTTTGCCGCGGTATTTTTGACGGAGCGTGAATACACATGTGCTCATACGGCGAAAATCCGTGTTTCAGAGAGAGGAGTGACGGCGGAATTTTTCGGAAGCATGGGGAGATTTGGAAATCCGCTGCTGGTAAAGATTCTGCGCGGGTTAGGATTGTACCGGGAGGAGCATATGACGGATATGTCTTTGAAGAGAAAAGATGGTCTTTGTCTGCTCTGTGTCTCCAAAGGCCGTTCAGAAAAGCAATCAGGCAGGCGGTCAGACGCAACGGTATCCGTGCAGAAAAAGCAAAGTATTCAGAGAAAACAGAGTTTTGAGAACGGAGAAGGGGAAAATGTACCGTCTGAAGAAAACATACCGGAAGGCACAACAGCCGCATCGGGATTTGCAAAGGAGGTCATTCAGGAAACATTGCCTTTTGTGACAGATGCGTATGCGCAGCGTACCGAGCCTTTTACGCCGCAGGAGCGTCAGACGGAAATCCTTAAAATGATGGCTGAAAATGACCGTGTCAGTATCGGCACGATGGTGAGGAGCCTTCAGGTGACAAAGAGGACAATTTTAAGGGATATTGATAAATTGAAAAAGCAGCATTTGGTGATCCGTGAGGGCTCTGAGAAAAACGGCAGATGGCTGCTTGTGCCGCCGCAGGAAGCTTTGTCACAGAGAGTTCTGGCGCAGGAGGAATCTGCGCAGGAGATGCCGCCGCAGGGAAATGATGAGCAGGAAAACCATGATTAGCTGACTTGGAATGTAGAACAGCCAAATAAGGGGTTGAGCGATTTGCCTGCAGTAGTATTGCAGTGCTGTGGGTAAATTCGGTATAAATCTCGGCAGATTGTAAAGCCCTACATGGAGATCACAGACGAGAAGCATTGACAGGCAGACGGAAAATATACGGGGCAGCAGGCGGAAGCTGCGGTTTACAGCATGATAAAAATTTTCAAGTAAAAGAGAGAAATAGAACAGGGCAGCCGTCAGAAGGAGGCTGCTTTTTACTTTGAGCAAAAAAGCAGCAAAGATAAAAAAGAGTGTCAAAATCAGACTGTGCCTGAAAAAAAGCAGGGGCGGGATATGCAGCAGGGAACGATGGAAATATTGCACCAGAATAAACAGGAAAATACCAAGCAGCTCCCAGGGAGTGTTCAGAAAAACAAAGTCAGCGGTGAGAGAAAAGGCAAGGGACAAAAAAATAGGTAAAGGTTCCATAAGCACTCCTTCCAGGTGAAAAGAATCTTTTAATAGTTGTGTATGTATTTAGTATGAACAAAAAAGCAGTGGATATGCTTGCGGGAAGAAGGTTTTTGAGCTATACTTGCTTCGGATAATTTAAAAAAGGAGGCGGATTTGGATGAAAAAAGCGTCGATAATTCTGGAAGGCGGGGCAAAACGCGGTATCTTTACGTCGGGCGTATTAGATTATCTGATGGAAAAGGATTACTATATTCCGCATGTAGTTGGGGTGTCGGCCGGTTCCTGTAATGCAGTGGATTATGTCTCGAGACAGCCTGGCAGGACGAAAATCTGTATGATTCGATCCGAAATAGATGGGAAGATGATTACTTTTCACAATTTTTTGCGCAGCAAGAGCCTGCTGGATATGGATTTGATTTTTGAGCGTGATCCTATGGAGCTGCATCCTTTTGACTTTGAAACTTACTTTGCGTCTGAGATGACGTGTGAAATTGTAGTGACAAATTGTCTTACGGGAAAGGCTGAATATTTCAGTGAGAACAAGGATGGTAAACGTCTGATGATGATTTGCCGTGCATCCAGCAGTCTTCCGGTGGTTACACCTATGGTGGAAATTGACGGAGTATCTTATCTGGACGGCGGACTGGCGGATTCCATTCCTCTGATTCATTGCATGAGAAGTGGTTATCGTAAAAACGTGCTGGTTCTGACAAGAAATAAAGGTTATCGTAAAACGATGTCTCACCAAAAGATGATGATGTACCGGACTATATTTAAGGACTATCCTGAGCTCACCCGCACCATATGCAGCAGGGCGTATCAGTATAACAAGATCATGTCTGCAGTAGAGCGATGGGAAGAAGAAGGAAAGATCTTTGTGATCCGACCTCAGAACCGTACCGTGTCCAGGCTGGAGTCCAGAGCTGAGGTACTCGAGGCGTTTTATCAGCATGGATATGAACAGATGGAGAGGCAGTTTGATGATATGAAACGATATCTGGAAGGATAATCGTTGAGTATAAAGATAAATTTTTGAAAATAAAGAATATTTGGAGAAAATTATGTTATTGGAACGTTTCTATCCGGATGAGTATCTGGACTCAACCTACAGTATAGATTTTGACGGGCTGGCAGATCAGGGCTATCGCGGAGTATTATTTGACATTGACAACACACTGGTGCCCCACGACGCGCCTGCGGACGGCAGAGCGCTGAGGCTGTTTGCACATCTTCGCAAGATCGGCATGGATTACTGTGTGATTTCCAACAATCAGCTTCCAAGAGTGAAATCCTTTGCAGATTCTATTCAGGCAAAATATATAGAGAATGCCCACAAGCCCTCTGTCAAAAATTATAAAAGAGCGATGGAGATGATGGGATGTTCCACAGAAAATGCTTTGTTTGTGGGCGATCAGCTTTTTACGGATGTCTGGGGGGCAAAACGGGCGGGGATGCACACAATTCTCGTGAAGCCCATTCACCCAAAAGAAGAGATTCAGATCGTGCTTAAGCGTTATCTGGAAAAAATAGTATTACATTTTTATCTGAAGGACAGGGAATTGAAATGAATCATAGAATTATAAATTTACTGAAAGAAAAAAATCTGGATGCCATTTTGCTGTCGGACGGCTGCAATATGCGTTATAACAGCGGTTTCTGCGGGGACACGGGATATATTTACCTTACCTGCAGCAGACGGATATTGCTGACGGATTCCCGATATACGACCCAGGCGAAAAAAGAGGCAGCGGATTTTGAGGTCATGGAGATCGGGGGAGGTATCGGATACGGAGATGCCATCGGCGGTCTGGTGCGTGAGGACGGTGTAAAACGCATCGGATTTGAGGATACGCATGTTATTTATGCGGATTTTGTGGATATCAGCGGGAAATGTCCAAAAATGGAATGGGTAGGACTTGGTGAGAGTGTCAGTCATCTGCGCTGTGTGAAAACGGAAGAGGAGCTGACTAAAATTGCCAGAGCGGAGGAAATCGGCGACCTGGCTTTTGGGCGTATTCTGGACGATATTCGTCCGGGAGTGACGGAGCTTTTTCTGGCAGCAAAGCTGGATTACTATATGCGGGAACTTGGGGCGGAGGGCAACAGCTTTGACACAATTGTGGCTTTTGGACTGCATTCTGCCATGCCTCACGCAATACCATCCGCCCAAAAGCTGGAGCTGGGAGATTTCATAACTATGGATTTTGGATGCCGCTATGAAGGATATTGCTCTGATATGACGCGTACTGTTGTGGTTGGCAGGGCAGATGAAAAGCAAAGAGAGATTTATCATGTGGTTTTAGAAGCTCAGACGGCAGCGCTCGCTGAAATACGTGCCGGCAGGACAGGGGCGGAGATAGACGCTGTGGCGCGCAGCATCATTGCAAGAGCAGGCTATGGACAATATTTTGGTCATGGACTTGGACATAGTGTAGGATTGTTTATCCATGAGGAACCCAGACTTTCACCAAAGTGCAGTGAGGTGCTTGAAGAAAATGTAACGATGACTGTAGAGCCCGGCATTTACGTGCCAGGATTCGGCGGTGTCCGCATTGAGGATTTAGTGGTTATTACGCAGGATGGGTGCCGAAATCTGACCCATTCTCCAAAGGAATTGATAGAATTGTGACAAGAAGGAAGAAAGAACGGCTAAGACTGTAAAAAGTGGTTGAAAAAAGAGAGACTTTATTATAAAATAGGTAGAGATTATGCGGACAGGCGATGACAGGATTGCTGTAAGCGGATTGCGAATGTCCGTTTCAAAATTAAGGAGGAAAATCAGATGGTATCAGCAGGAGATTTTAAAAACGGTATTACGCTGGAGATTGATGGAACAGTATATCAGATTCTGGAGTTCCAGCATGTGAAACCAGGTAAAGGAGCAGCTTTCGTCCGCACAAAGCTGAAAAACATTGTAAACGGCGGCGTTGTGGAAAAAACTTTCCGTCCTACCGAGAAATTCCCGCAGGCTCGTATTGACCGGGTTGATATGCAGTATCTTTACAACGACGGCGATCTGTATTATTTTATGAATGTTGAGACATATGATCAGGTTGCTCTGAATGAAGAGACCATCGGCGATGCGCTGAAGTTTGTAAAAGATAATGAGATGGTTAAAGTATGTTCTATTAATGGTGATGTATTTGCAGTTGAGCCGCCTCTGTTTGTAGAGCTTGAGATTACTGAGACAGAGCCGGGCTTCAAGGGTGATACGGCGCAGGGCGCTACAAAGCCTGCGACAGTTGAAACTGGAGCAAATGTTAATGTACCTCTGTTCGTTGAGCGCGGTGACAAGATCAAGATTGACACCAGAACAGGTGAGTATCTGTCAAGAGTATAATGTTGCAGAAAGCGCATCATTGGCATATTTTTTGCTGACATATATCCGAAAAGAACTGCCGGCGGAAAATGCAGGTATATTGTGAAATATGATAGCTGGTGCAGAATGCTGCGAGAAGCATTCTGCACTTTTTTCATAGGAAAGCTTCCGGGCTAACGCTGCGCAGTAACCAGTTACGCGCGCAGTAAAAGAATTAAGAATTTGATGGTTGTTCGATATATCTGTATATGATATAATTAATGCATATTTATTGAAGTATTTTTGCAGAGAAAGGAAAGGAGAGAGGATTATGGAAAAGGCTCAGAAAATAAGCCGCCGTATTCTTATGCTGCTGGCTGCTGCCGCTATGCTGATTTTGATGATGGGCGTGACTTCTATGGCAGCAGGAGTTAAGGAAGTCGATCTGGTACCGAATGAGTCGGGCGCTTATGTTTACACAGGTGTTTTGGAGGACAGCAATACAACGGTTTATCACAGGCTTGTGGTAAAGAAATCAGGTATGATGGCAGTTGCAGGTGCGAGCTTCAGCAGCTCCGGTACTCAGTGGGGGCTTAGCGTGACGCTGTGCAACAGTAAAAAGCAGGTTGTAGAACCTTCAAGCAGTACTTATGTGAGCAGCGATAAGGTTGCCACCTATGGAGTAAAGCCAGGTACTTATTATATTATGGTAAAGAACCAGAAAACTTATGTAGTATCAGCGGCAGTGCAGACTATGGCGGATAAGGGCGGTGCTTCCAAGAAAAAAGCAACTACGATTAAGCACAAAAAGACAATTACAGGTATAATGCCCGCCGGGGAGAAAGCAAGCAAGACTGACTGGTTTAAGCTGAAAATGTCAAAGAGCAAAAAGCTTCAGCTTACCATTAAGGCAGAAGGCAACGGATATTTTGATTTTTATCTTTACGGTCCGAGCTACAAGAATGGTATCCGTATTGATTCGATTAAAAACGGTTCCGGCAAGTATTACAGTGTTCAGGGATTTACAAGAAAAAAAGCAAAGATTAAAAAGGGAACTTATTATATCAAGGTTATGCGTTCTTCTTATTCCAAGAAGGCATCCGGAGCTTACAGTATTAAGTGGGCGATGAAATAAAAGAGTTTTGATAGCGGGCTGCATGTACATTACACATGCAGCCCGTTTTTATCCTGCAAAACCGCTTGCTGTTATTCAGACTGAATGATTGCAGGTTGGGAGAGGACGAAAAGAAGGACGGCGCATATCGCACACAGGCTCCAAACCGTTCGGCTATGTTTTCTAACCGTGTGAAGCGTGCTCCGCGGCAGACGCTCATTATTCGCACCGTTTGCCGATGCAAACGCTGCTCAAAATTCGCC
>ERZ809224.2523-NODE-2523-length-11141-cov-5.433339_pt1 | contig 11141 bp, 13 predicted proteins | sample MGYA00520513_ERZ809224 | MGnify/ENA primary metagenome ERZ809224 (study PRJEB31576, sample SAMEA3212658) | Homo sapiens | biome: human-gut; feature: human gut; material: fecal | place: Sweden | collected 2012 ...
TATATATCTTTACTGATAAACTTTCTCATTATGAAAGCTTTTCGCAAGCCTGTGGCATAATCTGAGCCACCTCCTGGTCTGCGATATACCCATACTCCTTCAGCCCGGCCCGGACAATGTTGTTCCACATGTGCGGGGGAACCTGGCAGATGGTATGGTCACTCAGTTCTACTGTATAAGCTTCCTTCACATCGCACTGCCTGTCACAGGATATGCGGTAAAGATTCTTCCGGCTGATTGCCCCAATGCGTTCAAGCATATTGATCATACGGTATACCGTCGCCATTCCGATACCGGAGTCCTTCATGGAAGCCTTATAATAAATTTCCTTACAGCAGGAGCATTCTTCTTCCAATATAATATCCAGCAGCGTCAGCCGCTGTTTCGTGATCCGGCAGCCCTGCTCCCGCAGACGGTTCAGGATCTGTTCCCTTTGCATTTTTGTTTTCTCATAACGGATGTTTTCTTCTGAATCCGCTCGGTCTGTGATGTTCAATATCTGCAGCCTCCTCCGGAAATGTTTTAGTTCCATCGGGGTCATGCTCAGTGGCAATGCCCTCCCCCGCAGTGCTTGCAGTCGCCGCCGCACTGAATGGATTTTCCTGCCTTTTTATCCTTGACCATACTGCGTACTGCCAGCCCGACAATCACCACCAGCACAAGTCCTACAATAATCGTTCCCATATTATACCTCCATGATATCTGCCTTTTTTCCAGTATACCAGAAGCGGTCAATAGCCGGCCCCGGCGCTTTCGCGTAACGGGCACCGGCTATGCGTCCTTAATCCTGCTTTTTATTTTGCTTTTGAAACATTTACATCCATCTTCAGGGTCTTTGCCTCGTTGTACGGGCGGAACAGCAGGTACAGGAAGCCGATCACGATTGCAATTGCAACGATCGTCCATACACTGAAGCCTGCACCGGTTACGAGCATACCAATTCTTGCTACGCAAATAGATACGAGATATGCAAGACCGCACTGATATCCGATTGCGATCCAGAACCACTTCGTGTTGTTCATCTCACGTTTGATTGCACCCATTGCTGCGAAGCACGGTGCACACAGAAGGTTGAATGCCATGAAGCTGTATCCGGTAATTGCAGTAAACTTGGAAGCCATCTCTGCATAAACACTTCCATCTCCGCCACCGTAAAGGATACCAAGTGTACCAACGATGTTCTCCTTTGCGACAAGTCCTGTGATAGAAGCCACAGCTGCCTGCCAGTTGCCCCAGCCCTGCGGAATAAAGAGCCAGCTGATTGCGTTTCCGATCATGGCAAGGATGCTGTAATCGATCTGATCCTCGGAGAGCATCTGGAACTTGCCGTCTACAACTCCAAAGTAAGTTGCAAACCAGATTACAATAGTAGAGCACAGGATGATGGTGCCTGCCTTCTTAATGAAGGACCAGCCACGCTCCCACATGCTGCGAAGTACACTGCCTACAGTCGGCAGATGGTAAGCCGGAAGCTCCATAACGAACGGAGCCGGATCACCGGAGAAGAGCTTTGTCTTCTTCAGGATGATACCGGAGCAGATGATTGCTGCGATACCAAGGAAATATGCGGACGGTGCTACCCACGATGCGCCGCCGAAGATCGCACCTGCGATCATTGCGATAAACGGAACCTTTGCACCACACGGAATAAAGGTTGTGGTCATGATTGTCATCTTACGGTCATGGTCATTCTCAATGGTTCTGGAAGCCATGATACCCGGGATACCACATCCGCTTCCGATCAGCATCGGGATAAAGGATTTACCGGAAAGACCAAACTTCCGGAAGATACGGTCCATGATAAAGGCAACACGCGCCATGTAACCACAGCCCTCAAGGAAGGCAAGGAAGATAAACAGGATCAGGATCTGCGGAACGAATCCAAGTACTGCGCCGACACCGGCTACGATACCATCCATGATCAGGCCATGCAGCCATCCGTCAGATACACCTGCTGCAGAAAGTACATTCTCAAGCAGTACCGGGATACCCGGGATCCATACGCCATAGCCATCTGCCGGATCCGGAGCTTCACAGTTCCATTTCTCCATAACAGTGACTGCCTTTGCGAAATCTGCACCGGTCGCAGTCTCCTCGCTCTCTGCGAGTGTCTCTTCATCCTCTACGGTATAAGTGACACTTGCGTCCTCAGAAACGGTCGAAGCAAACTCCTTCAGTGCTGCGGTAGCCGCATCTGCGTCAAAGTCATCTGACTCTGCATCCAGAGCTTCCACGACGCTATCCTCACCAGCATCCTCAGCAAATGCATTTACGATTGCAGATGCATTGTCAAATTCTTCGGTATCTCCATCAAAGGAGCTTCTGCCAACACCTGCAAGGAACCATCCATCTCCGAATACGCCGTCATTTGCCCAGTCTGTTGCGATGCCGCCGACGGTCGTAACCGATACATAGTATACGATGTACATAACGACTGCAAAGATCGGAAGTGCCAGCCAGCGGTTTGTCACGATCTTATCAATCTTATCAGAAGTGGTCAGCTTATCTTTTCCGTGCTTTTTGGTCACACACTCTCCGATGATAGAGGATATGTACACATAACGCTCGTTCGTGATGATACTCTCCGTATCGTCGTCGAACTTATCTTCAAGCTCTTTAATCTCAGCAGATACATCCGGGACAGATGTCATCTGATCCTGAATCTTGTCATCCTTCTCCAGAAGCTTGATCGCGAAGAAACGCTTCTGCTCCTCCGGAATGCTGTTCAGCTTTGCTGCTACACGATCGATCACGGACTCTACTTCCGGTGCAAATTCATGTACGGAATGGAATGCGTTCTTCTTCTGTGCGATGGATACCGCCTTCTCTGCCGCCTTCTGGATACCGGTACCCTTCAGGGCAGAAATCTCAACAACCTCGCAGCCGAGACGCTTGCTCAGCTTATCTGTGTGGATCTTGTCGCCATTCTTCTCTACGACATCCATCATGTTGATTGCCATGATCACCGGAATGCCGAGCTCCATGATCTGTGTGGACAGATACAGGTTACGCTCGATGTTTGTTCCGTCAATGATATTGATGATTGCATCCGGACGGTCACCGATCAGATAGTTTCTTGCTACCACTTCCTCCAGCGTGTATGGAGAAAGGGAATAGATACCCGGAAGGTCCATGATGATTACATCCTTATGTCCCTTCAGCTTACCTTCTTTTTTCTCGACCGTAACACCCGGCCAGTTACCTACAAACTGATTGGATCCGGTCAGCGCGTTGAACAGAGTAGTCTTACCGCAGTTCGGGTTGCCGGCCAATGCGATTTTGATTGCCATTTCTCAATTCCCTCTTTCTGTCATAGTCTTTTTCAATGAAATCAGCTTATTCAACCTCGATCATTTCCGCGTCGGCTTTTCTTAAGGAAAGCTCATAGCCGCGGACTGTGACCTCTACAGGATCTCCAAGCGGAGCAACCTTTCTTACATAAACCGGAACACCCTTTGTGATGCCCATGTCCATGATACGTCTCTTCACCGGTCCCTCGCCGTGCAGCCGCTTTACGGTAACAGTCTGGCCACAGGCAACTTCTCTTAATGTCTTCATGCTTCTCTCCTTCTTTCCTTCAATATAAATCAGACAAGAATTTTATTGGCCATATCCTTGCCGATCGCTACACGGGAATCCTTGACGTTGACGATAATGTTACCACCCACTTCAGAAATTACGGTAACAACGCCCCCGACCACAAATCCGAGATTCTCAAGAAACCGGCGTGTCTCTTCCTTTCCGCCGATCTTCTTGATCACATTCGTCTCTCCGACATTTGCCATTGTAAGCGGCATCATTTCATCCTCCTTCAGTTCATCCATGTCTTATTGATGGATTTTTTCATTTCTTTGTTTCCTACGTTAGTTTATTCTCATTTGCGTTAGATGTCAACAAGTTTTATTTGCTTTTTACATCTTTCATCAGTAATGGCGAACCTTGGTGTGGTTCGCCATTACTTTATTGTGCAAAACTAACATTTCATGCAAGTGACTTACCAAGTTCCCGACAGGAAGCCTTTGCATCGTCATCCGGCTCCTCAGTGCAGATCACGGATTCATGTGCCAGTTCTGCACCTGCACTCTTACAGGTCTCCTCCCAGGTGCGCATCCACTCACCATCGCCCCATCCATAAGAGCCAAACAGTGCAATCTTCTTGCCGGAAAGCTTTGCCTCGCAAGCCTTGAACATCGGCTCAAATTCCGTATCCTCGAGTTCCTCGGCTCCCATTGCCGGGCATCCGAATGCAACTGCATCGTAGGCATCCATCTTGTCTGCGGAGAATGTATCCGGTGTGAATACCTCTGCCTCTGCGCCTGCGCTCTTTGCACCCTCGGCCACCTCATTTGCCATTGCCTCTGTGTTACCTGTTCCACTCCAGTATACAACTGCAATTTTACTCATCATTCCTACCTCTTTCTTATAAAATTTTCTTATAAAGCTTAATTTATGTCATGCAGCTACGGTGAGCTGCAGAACACTTCTTCCCTGCTGCCAGAGCCTCAGATAGACGTCTCTGCATTTTTTATACTTTGCAAACAGTTTTACGGCCTCACATTCATTACAGTAGACCTTCCAGCATCCGGAGCATTTAAAATTCCGGCCTGCATTTTCAATAAAGCCAATGACGTCTCCCAGCGGATAGCCAAGAAAAATTCCGATCTCATGTGGAAATCCTTCTCCCTCAAGATTGGATAAACGTTCCTTTAAATGTACAATCGCTTCATCTGCATCTGTACTGCGGTACCCGTATCTCTCCAGAAAATGCAGCACGCCCGGCTTTAATATATTTTCCTGCAGCCGTGTCTTCCGGCACACATAGACAAGTGCAGTCGCAGCGCGCTTTCGCAGCAAAATGACAGAAAGTCCTTTCTCTTTCATCTGTGCATTCCAGAATGCGATCTGCTCTGTTAACTCTTCTTCTGATGTATACGGCATACTGAACAGATTCGCCGTTTTCAATGATGCAAGCGTCGGAGAGCAATTCCCGATCAGATATTCCTCCAGCATAGCAGCCCCCTTTTTCCCGTTTCTTCTACCTGTTTTTTACAGTATCTCCGTTTGACAAACTCTTATGCGCAATACTCGTTCAGCACGCCCTTTAACGCAGCTGCACTGCTTGTATGGATCCGCGCTACCGGGATGTTGTTGCGCTTTGCTTCCTGTGCTGCTGCCAGTACCATCTTATGGGAAACCGTATTTGTAAACAGAATCAGAAGATCCGGATTGCCGATCTTCTTACGGATCGGTCCATTTTCCTTTGCAAATACCTTTGCCTTACAGCCAAAGCCCCTGCAAATGTCAGAATACTGACAGACCATTCGCTCGTTACCACCTATAATTACAACGCTCATACACTTCCTCCGTATTTTGTGTCTGATTTCTATTAGCCTGCTCTAACTATTGTTATGATATTATAACCTAGTAATTCTGTCAAGTATTTTTTGTTGAATCAGCAATAAAAAAATAGAGCAGAGACAACCGTTTCATCTGGTATCTCTGCTCCTGTTATGTTTTATTCCCAATTGCTTATCTGCGTTCAAACATGGTCGGCATCATCACCGCTCGATAATCTTCAGATCCCAGGCCGGGATATGTACCGTCTCTCCTTCCTTTACCGGCGTATCTCCAAACAGCTCCACTCCGTCTATTCCCTGATATGTGACTATCTGCTCCTTCGGCGAATAATTCAGATAATATACGATCTCTTTACCGAACTGATTGATACCGGTACGGATGATGACCGGAAACTCCGGCCGATCCGCCGCATCTGCGATTCCAGCATCGTTCAGCGTATCCCGGAGAATCTCCTTCAGCATCGCCTTTGTCGTTTGGCAGCCAAGGTAGGTTGCTGTCCCTTTTCCGCAGGTATTGCGTGTCACCGCCGCAAAACGTCCCCAGCTCGGATGGTCGTATGTGGCAAGCACCTGCACACTATTCTGCTCGACATTCAGCAGCTCAAGAAAGCCCCGCACCTCCTTTTCCCCGCAGAAATAATGGTCTGTGGCAAGCTGCAGATGATTCGGATAGGTGAAGTGGCTGTAGGAGACACCAAAGCACCGATTCAGAATATGTGGCTGCACATCTGAATATACCTTCACATTCTCATCGGTAAATGCCGTCTTGAAAGTCGCCAGCAGATGCCCTCCCTGCTCCACGTAGTCCGCGATACGCAGCAGCAGCTTCTCATCTGCCGTATACAGTGCCGGAAGAATCAGCAGATCATAATCCGACAGCTCCTCTGATTCCGGCCAGAGTATATCACATTCCACATTTATCTCATAGAGCGCGTCATAAATATAACGCACCACATCATTATACCGGAATTTGCTGCCATCCTCATTTTCCCGGATCGGGAACCAGTCCAGCGCGGTAAGCGACTCATTTGAGAGCAACAGAGCAACCCGGTTGTGCTTTTTCAGATTGATCAGATGCGAACCAAGTCCGGCAAATTCCAGGCCGATCTGCTTTGCCGCACGGTACGTCTCATTTTCCTTAAAATCATGGCTCAAAAGACCCTTCCAGTATGTCTCAAAGGAATTGTGGATGGAATGCCAGTGCCAGTATTCGACCATATTAGCGCCGGATGCCAGGTGGCTGAACGCCTGCAGCCGCAGCTGTCCATCATACGGTGTCCACTGCGGAAATCCCTGTGCTTCAGTCTCAAGCACAAAATAATTGTCCTTTTTCAGAGAACGGGTCAGATCCCCGCCAAAAGCAATCTCTGTGCCGGTCAGGTAGTCCTGCGTCGGATGATAAATGTCGCATCCGGCCACTGTCAGTGCCCGTGCTGCATGTACCTGATCTACCATCGGCTGTACACCGTAAGAATATCCCTTCCACTCAAAGTCAAAATTGTGTGTGATAAACTGATCCTCGCGGGCATATTCCTTTACGATGCCGGACTGCCACATAAGAAATTCATCTACCAGTGTGCGCCGGAATTTCTCAAACTCTGCACCAAGGCTGCCGTTGATCGTGCCGCGTACATCCGGAAAATCTTCCCATGCATTGATCCGGTTGCTCCAGTAATCAAGACCAAATGCCCTGTTCATCGCATCCAGATCATCATGGAATTTTTCACGCAGATATTTGACAAACCGCTCCTGTACGTGGCGTCCTGCCGTGTCATAATACTTCGTCTCATTGTCGAGCTGGAAGCCAATGACACATTTTCGGTGTGCCGTTACCTCCATCAGCTTCCGAATGATCCGCTCTGCATAGAAAAGATATGCCGGATGCGTAATATCCATGATCTGCCGCGCACCGTAAATACCGGGTCCCTGCTTCGTCGTCGCCAGGATATCCGGGTGTGCCTTTACCATCCAGGTCGGGATCGCATAGGTCGGTGTGCCGACAATAACTGAGATTCCGGCCTCCTCCATCGCATCCAGTACACGTGTCACATGGCGGAAATCAAACACACCCTCCTGCGGCTCATGCGTGCTCCACGTCGACTCAGCAATCCGCACAACATTGATATTCGCCGCCTTCATCATCTTTACGTCCTCCGCAAGGCGGTCATACGGCATATACTCATCGTAGTAGGCAACGCCATACAATAATTTGTCCATAAATGTAAACCTCCCATTTCTCATATATCATCCTCAGTATAAAGAAAACAGCCTGCAAACGCAAGCTGTAAATATGTGGTCGACGTTGTGTTTTTTTGATCAGCATGGTACAATTGCCTATGAATTGCTCAGCCGTAAAGCAGCTCCCGCAATTCTACAAACATCATCACCATGGAGAATTTGTATGATTCAAAAAAAAGAACCCCTGAATCAAAAGCTCGCCCGTATGGGGCTTTTTACTGCTCTCGGTGCAATTTTCGGCTATGTCGAATCACTGCTCCCGGTCTTTGCCGGAATCCCCGGGGTAAAGCTCGGACTGGCAAATCTTTCCGTGCTCTATATTCTGATGCGCTATTCTCTGAAAGAGGCAACACTTGTCTCTGCATTGCGCATTCTGATCGTCGGCATGCTGTTCGGAAACGCCTTCGGGATCTTCTACAGCCTCTGTGGAGCGGCACTCAGCCTTCTGTGCATGAATGCCGCCAAAGCACATACCAATGCATCCACACGGATGATCAGCGTACTCGGCGGCATTTCGCATAACATCGGGCAGCTCCTTCTCGCCATGTGGCTGGTAGGACGCACGACCCTTCTTTTTTATACTCCGGTACTGCTCCTCTCTGGACTTCTGACCGGACTAATCATTGGTCTTCTGACGGAAGAGGTACTGAAACGCATTCACTGACTAATTTTCTTCTATGTGCTCCTGTCCCTGTGAGATGATTGTGCGGACATGCTCATCCGCCAGAGAATAAAATACCGATTTCCCTTCCCTGCGGCTCTTCACCAGGCGGCTCTGCTTCAGGATCCGAAGCTGGTGGGAGATTGCCGACTGTGTCATGTTTAATGCTGCTGCCAGATCGCAGACGCACACCTCTGCCTCAAAGAGGACGAACAGAATCCGGATCCGCGTTGAGTCCCCAAAAATCTTAAACAGCTCTGCCAGATCATACAGCTCCGTCTCCTCCGGAATCGTCTCTCGTACAATTTTCAGGAGATTTTCATGCACCTCTGTCACTTCACAGCATCCGATTTCCTTTTCTTCCATAATGCTGTATCCTTTCTATAAATTCTTCACAAACAGCGTACGGATCGCATTCAGCACGGCCAGAATCATGACTCCGACATCCGCAAAGATCGCCATCCACATGTTTGCGATACCGAGTGCGCCGAGCAGAAGGCAAAGAAGCTTGATACCGATCGCAAAATAAATGTTTTCATAGACAATGCGGATACATCTTTTCGAAATTCGGATTGCAGTCGCAATCTTCAGCGGATCGTCATCCATCAGCACGATATCGGCAGCCTCGATCGCCGCATCGCTTCCCATTGCACCCATCGCGATACCGATATCTGCACGGGATAATACCGGTGCATCATTGATGCCGTCTCCGACAAATGCCAGTGTTTCGTTTTTGCCTTTCTTCAAGAGCAGCTCTTCGACGCGGGATACCTTGTCTGCCGGGAGCAGTTCACTGTGCACTTCATCAATACCGAGCTCTTTTGCCACTGTATCTGCGACCTGCTTCCGGTCGCCTGTCAACATAACAGTACGGGTAACACCTGCCTTTTTCAAATTCTCAATCGCCTGCTTTGCATGCGGCTTGATCCGGTCAGAGATCAGGATATGTCCGGCATATGCGCCATCTATCGCCACATGTACGACCGTTCCGACCTGGTGGCACTCCACCGCAGGGATACCGAGCCGTTCCATCAGCTTTGTATTGCCGACCGCAACTGCGGTTCCGTCCACCTTTGCGGTAATACCATTGCCACCGATCTCCTCAATATCTGATACTCTGCATCGGTCCAGCGGCTTTCCGCAGGCCTTCTGCAGACTCTTACTGATCGGATGTGAAGATGCGCTCTCAGCCAGCGCCGCATACTCCAGCAGCTTCTGATCCTCCATACTGTTGTGATGCACGCCGGTCACTTCAAAGACGCCCTCCGTCATCGTACCGGTCTTGTCAAATACAACGGTCTTCGTCTGTGAGAGTGCTTCCAGATAGTTCGAACCCTTCACAAGCACCCCGGCCTTACTTGCTCCGCCGATACCGGCAAAAAATCCGAGCGGGATACTGATGACGAGCGCACACGGGCAGCTGATAACAAGGAATGTCAGTGCGCGGTAAACCCAGTCCCCCCACATCGGAGACAGCCCCATAAAGATCATCCGAGCAAGCGGCGGGAGAATCGCCAGCGCCAGTGCGCCATAGCAGACCGCCGGTGTATAATACCTTGCAAATTTTGAGATAAAGTTCTCAGATCGGGATTTTAAGGAACTGGAATTTTCCATAAGCTCCAGTATCTTGGATACTGTGGACTCGCCGAACTCCTTTGTCGTCCGAATGCGGATCAGACCGCTCATATTGATGCATCCGCTGATGACCTCATCGCCTTCTGCAACCTCACGCGGCAGGCTCTCTCCGGTCAGTGCACTTGTATTCAGAGAAGTCTTTCCTTCAGTCACGATACCGTCGATCGGTATCTTTTCACCCGGCTGTACAACGATGATCGTTCCGACTGCCACCTCGTCCGGATCGACCTTTTCCAGCTTTCCATCCTGCTCGATGTTTGCATAGTCCGGCCGGATATCCATCAGCTCACTGATATTCCGGCGGCTCTTGCCGACCGCGTAGCTCTGGAACAGCTCGCCGATCTGATAAAACAGCATTACGGCTACACCTTCCTTGTAGTCTCTTAAAAGAATTGCACCGATGGTCGCGACCGCCATCAGGAAATTCTCATCAAATACCTGGCGGTTCAGAATACCCTTCCACGCTTTTTTCAGAATATCATAACCGATGACCAGATATGGAATCATAAACAGCCCAAACTGTACATATCCGTCAATCGGAAGCATGGAAAACAAGACAATCAGTACAGCGGAAACAATGATCCTCGCCAGCATCTTTTTCTGCTTCTTATTCATAGTAGCATACCCTCCCGTTATTTTTGTCCCAGCATTCGGTTATGAGCAAGTAGCGAAGCGGATTGCGAATATCCGCTTGACCCGTATCAGACAAGTCCTATGCTTTACAGGACGCAATTTCCTGTAAAGAATACCTCCGGCATTTGCAGTGTATGCCGGAGGTATTCTCTGTCCTTTTTCTTTTCACGATGCAGATATCCCATATCTGCCGCTCCGGCTTTCCAGTGAATGCGCCTTACAGATAAATCTCGCAGTCGTCCTCAACCTTTTTGCAGTTCTTCAGGACTTCCTTCATCACAGTTTTCGGATCCTGACCATCCTCAAACTCTACGATCATTTTCAGCATCATGAAGTTCACGGTAGCATCCTTTACACCGGTAGTAGCCTTTGCTGCCTCTTCCATTTTATTTGCACAGTTTGCGCAGTCTACATCGATCTTATACGTCTTTTTCATAGTGATAGCCCTCTCTTTATAAGTATATTATTTTTTCTCATTCATATGAACAATTATTCATATGTTTGATTCTATTATATCCTTTCTTACGATTCTGTCAAGAGGATTTTCCATTTTTCCTGAATTTTATGATGATGCCAGGGTCAAAAGCCTGAAACCACGATGTGCTTGCACAGGAGTG
>ERZ809224.2524-NODE-2524-length-11140-cov-4.091204_pt1 | contig 11140 bp, 7 predicted proteins | sample MGYA00520513_ERZ809224 | MGnify/ENA primary metagenome ERZ809224 (study PRJEB31576, sample SAMEA3212658) | Homo sapiens | biome: human-gut; feature: human gut; material: fecal | place: Sweden | collected 2012 ...
CGCAATATCGATGCGCGAATTCATGTGCAGCATAATCCACGAACGGATGTAGTCAATGCTCAGCGTGGCAACAAAGAAACCCAACTGTGCCAAAAGTATCAGGGTGATGATATCCAAATTTCGCCCGTTGATACCCTGGTCTACCATCGCTTGCGAAAGGAAAGGCAACACCATCTGTATCAAACTCCCGACAAGCATGGCCAACAGCAACTGGCCTATCATGCAGCGGTAAGGCACGAAATAACGGGTAAACGAAAGAATGCTCCGACTGTTTTTCCGGTATTCATCTTCCACTTTCCCCCAATTATCCCCCGGTTCCAACATCAAAACCACACCGCACCCTTTATCTTCGGCACGTCTTCCAATCCAACATCGCTCAAATTCTTCTTGGGTATAGGTAAGGCGTTGCGAGGCAGGGTCTGAAATATGGATTTTATAACTTCCCGCCTTATCTCTTTCTATACCGTAACAAACCACGAAATGACTCTGGTTCCAATACAGGATACAGGGAAATACACCCTCCTCCGCTAATTGGCTAAATGTCATTTTCATCCCCACCGTATCCAAACCGATATGTTCCGCTCCTTCGCTTATGCCCAACATATTGACTCCACGACGTGAAACATGGCAATGACGACGCAACATCTCCGCTGTATAGTCTACACCGTAGTACCGCGCAATCATACGCAAACAAGTCGGCCCGCAATCCGACACATTATTCTGTCTGAAGTGTGGAAAACGTTTCAACCTATTCATATTTTTTCAGAGTTTCCAATTTACTGTTCCCGTTTTTGATGCACTTTTAAACGACACTAAAATATCCACTAAAAAATGGGACATGAACCTGAACACCCTCCTTTTTTAGGATTCTTGTTCCAGTGAAACACCAAATGCAACATCACGTAATGGGGCAGAGAACGAAACCATGTTTCGGTACGCCCTTGCGCATTGACACTATATTGTGTGGAAGAAACCTGATGCAACAGGTCGAACGCTTCAATCCTTGCAATGAGCTTGCCTTTCCAGAACGGTTGGCTGAGCGAGGCATTCAGCACAAAGTCATCCGTGTTCAGTTCCGAACTGCCATACCCCCGGCGGCTGTACATTGTGGCATCGGCCGACAAGGTGGTCTTGATACGCGGTAGGGTATAACGGGCAGAAAGTCCGTAGTTGAAATCCAAGGCATCGAGTGTCTCGAAATCGTGCATCCGTCCCTCTGAATGCCGCCAACGGATGTCACCGGAAGCCCGGATGTTGAATGCGTCCTTATTATATTGGATATAAGTACCATCGTGCAGGACAGTGGTGTTCACCGCATTCACGTGGCTTTCCGTCTCCCCCGCCAACATGGCGTGGTCTACGGAATGGTCATAATTCGCATCTGCATTCATCTGCCATGTCCAATAACGCTTCTCGCCGATGTTGGCCGAAATGTCGAACCGTGCCGTAGCGGAATAAGCTCCGCTCACATTCATCGGCTTGTAAGTGTACACGCCCGTCACCGGATTGTAACTCGCTGACTGCGCCACGTCACGGTGGCGGTAGTTGAACGACGCGCCCGCATGCCATAGGCTGACGTGCGTCCCGTATTTCCGGGTATAATCGACATTGGCACTTGTCGTGGCCGTCCCCTTCAAGTCAGGATTTCCCTCCTTAATCACAAGCGGTTGGCTGTCGTCACGGTAACCTATTTGGTTCAGTATATCCACCGGAGCACATTGGTAACCGGCACTGAGACGAAAATCGTGCTTTCCGTCTTCCGACATGTGCCGAAAAGATGCATCGGGTCTAAAATACACCCACGTGCCATGCATCAAAGTGTCGATACCTCCTCGCCTGTAATCAAGCGACTGATGAAAAACCGGCACATTGAGAGCCACACGCCAACGGTCGTATTGAATATCATAAAGCCCTAATTTATAAGTTCCATTTTGAGAAAAGATAATGCTGGCTGTATTACACCAATTACGATGATGGCTATCATAGGAATTGGAAGGGTCGGTAATAGCTGACAACATATCGAGCTGCGAAGCCAGTAAGAGCGTATCGGGGTGATAAAGGTAATCATGAATACGGCTATCGGAATAATTCCAATCGTCCCCAATAATAAGATCCACTTTACCAAACAAATCGGTAATAGTCCAATAGGTATTAAACATCATGTTCGTCAATTTATGGGACACATCACTGGCATTATGGCGGATATCATCGGCTTGTGTGGTGGCCTGCCACGTATCGTAACGGTTGGAAAGCCACGACTGATCATCGCTGTGCCTGAAAAAAAGGTAATAATTGCCATACCAACGTTTTTCCTTATTCACATTGAAAGATCCTCCCGTTTCCTGACAAAAAGCCCATGACCGCCCTTCACTTAATGCATCAGTACGCATAGAAGCTGTCAACCGGTCATCCCATTGGTTAAAGTGCGATCCACCTGAAGCATTCCTTTTCTCATAATCAAAATGGGACGTGAAATCAAAGTAAGCCGGCTTTTTGAAATTCAAACGGTTGACCAATTTCAAGTGCCAGTTGTCAGATTCATTACGGTTCTCCGTAAGCGACATGGGTTTGCTACCTTCAAGGAATTGCTCATAGCGTTGGTGCATCTCCAATTCGGTATTGGACGATGTGAAACCGGCATTGAAATTGTTCGTCACATTCTTATCTTTCGATTGGTAATCCAAATCGGTCGCTACGCTGCGCGTGGTGAGAAGCGACTGGGGCATGGTGGCCGGAGACCAATGGCCATGCTCTCCGATGTGGCGGCTTTCATTCACGTTGTTCACATTGCCCAACAACGCATACCGCCAGCGATCGGTAAACCCCAAAAGGAAGCCGCGCCCCAACCACCGGTCTTCCGTTCCGCCCGCAGCCTCCACATTGGCAATATATCCTTGGTTGTATTCGTTTTTCAAATTTACGTCCATCACATATTTGCGCGGTTCCACATCGTATCCCAACGCCTCACTCTTGTCCGTCTGTTTTTCATATACTTTTAGGTTTTTCACCGTATAATAAGGTAGGTTTTCCATCAACACTTTCTTGTTTCCACGGAAGAAAGTCCGCGAACCGAGCAACAATTCATCCACCCGTCGCCCGTTCACGAATATCTCGCCGCCGTCATTCATCGTCACGCCCGGCAACTGGCGTATCAAGGCATCGAGCATCGAACCATCGGGCAATTTAAAAGCGTCGGCATCATATACCAACGTATCTCCTTTATAATACATCTTGACCTTCGTAGCTTTTACAACGACCTCGTTCAAGGCCATATTACGCTCCTTGCGCATCTTAATAGTAGGGATTTTAACCGAACTTATTTGTGATGACGGCACGGAAACAGATTGCCAGACATCACCATACCCCGTCTTCGTAGCACGTACCAAATAATCCTTTTTTTCAGCCTTAACTGCGGCAGAGAACATCACCTGCAGAAGTTTTCCATTACGGTCTATAAAGTCCACTACCTTTGCGGAATCCACCACAACCGTACTATCCGGATTGAGAATAGAAATCCTCACTCCACTGAGAGGGACCTGCAGAAAAGCGTCTTCCACCTCACCGACTATTTCTACGGTCTGTGCGGAAGTGTGTACACAACAAAAAAGCAATAAAATATATACCAGTAAATTACCTTTCATATCTAATAGTTTTTACTCTCCATTTCATCTATTCTTCTCAATAAGAAAGCCTAATTCCATCGGTATCAAATCCGTGATACCGATGGAATACAAAAGCCTATCTTACATACAATAAGGAGTAGCTATTACTGTACTTCCAAATTGTTCGTACTTAACAGCACATTTGCCTATTACTATCGTCTGATGTCCGTCACTACTATTATAATCGGAGTAAAACACACAGGGGCGGCCACTTGTACTGACAGTGCAATTATCTACTGCATCTATAGTCAAACCACCCTCAATAGCGGCTAACTCTTCACGGGACAACATCCTGGCATCATTCAAAGCAAATCTTTTAAGCTTCTTCATCATGTTTCTGTTTGGAAAGTTAAACAATCACACTGACTCTTCCGCAGAGAGCGACTCTGCTCCCAATGGCGTAGTGCTTCGGCCACTGATATCATGCACAATATTTTTTCTTGGATATTCTATCTGACAGTTTGTTAGCATCACCAAATCCTCTATGTCATACTCGCGAGGCAAAAGATAACCATTCACCAATACCGTAGGTGTAGCCGTAAATCCATGTCCCTTGCACCACCGGAAATGCTTCTGTACCTCTTGCTCCACTTCGTCCGTATGAATACTGTCCGCATGCTCCTTCACAATGGATTCATATCTATTCTTTCCTCCGGCATACCATTCGCCATATATCTTGAGTGTGGCTTCCGGATTGTCTTTGTCGTAACACGAAATAAGGTATCGGCAACTGTCTTCCGCCTTTTCACTGAAAGCCGTGAAGATGTACTGCACACAAAGGTCGTCGCCATACCACTTTAGCATGTCCTCTACCCTTTTATGTAACCTTGCACACGGATTGCAATGTGGATTGCTGAGAACCGTGATATGCAAGTGAGCCTCTTTATTTCCGAAAAAGACAGAAGAATCCTCTTCCGAAACCTTGTAATAGGTACTGCTTTCTATCAAAGCTTTGGCCACAACACTATTGGCTTTCAATCCCTTGTATTGCTGTACCATACGGATGCGCTCTTTGTCCGATTGATACGAAAAGGCATATTGATGCACAAGCATCACACAAGCCACCAGAACCATGGCCGACCACAAGCAAGCCTCGACGGACAATGAAATGCCCCGAATATGGCAAGCCGCCATGATGCCCGTGCACCACACCACAGCCTGCACTGACACACAAAGCACACACCAGTTCTTAGCCACACGCCATTGATAATAGATGCTCCACACCCCGTAGCACATGGCCAACCCATTCACCACACGCAACACGTCAATACCTGATGGATAAAGCGAAAGCAACAGGATATTCGCCATAAAATAACCGAATCCGATTTCACTCCAACTGACCCCAAAAATCTTGGCATACGCCCCCTCCAATATGCTGTTGCAATCAGCATGATGGAAAAATGAGCATACCTTATCACCATATTTGCTTTCGCCCAATAACTGTTTCTGCATAAGCATGAAACAAAGGCACAAGCCTACCAGATCCAACGACATGCAAAACCAATGGAGAAAAGACAACTCACCCCAATTATTTACGCATCCCATCCCTGTAGCAAACACCAATAGGGTTGGCAGACAAAAACATCGAGCCACGAACTGCAAATCTTCCCACCGATGCTTTTTGAAATCCGGCTCACCGGCCTTTTCCAAATCCTCCACCACCAACACATTGCCTGTCCAATCCGACTTGAAAGCTTCATGCGTGGATGTCTTCTTCTTCCCCTGTTGCCAGAATACAATCCGGCTCCCATTGCTCTCCAAACCGATAACAAAATCATTTCCCGTATGGAAAATACAGGGATAGCTGAGATTCAGCAAATCCTTGTCCTCCATATATACACCCAAAGCCCTGACGCCATACACTGCCAACATCTGCTTCAGCCCGTACATATTGCCTCTATGCGGATGTTCTTCGTACAAACGCCGCACATACCGCTTTGTATAGCGCACCTCTAAAGCGTCGAGAAAAGATTCCAATATATTTTTCATTTCAACAGATAACTTATCAGAGTTTCTTTATCCATACTGCAGATTTTCACCAGTTCCCGTCTCAACCGGTCTGCATCGTCTTTCGACTGGTAACTGGAACTCGCACCACGGGGATGATACAGGTGATAGAGTTGCCCACTCTGAGTCCATGCCACCTTGTGTCCGAGTATCCTTACACGGTGCATCCGTTCCGCATCCTCAGGACTCCAACCAATAAACCGTTCATTCTCGCCTCCACATTGGAAATAACGCTGACGATGCACCAAATAAGCTCCTCCGAATAACCTACGTCCAAAAAAAGAATTTAGTCTCATGCTACGCAAATATTCCAAATCCGGCTTTTTCCTTGTATGCACCGACATTTGTTCCGAAAGCATCACAAACTGTCCGTTATAGGGATAAGCAATGGTGCATCCTTCAAGAATCCGTTGCACCGCTTCACCAATCTGAGCGTAACCGACCAACACATCCGTGTCCCATACTCCTACAACCTCCGTACCGGCCATACGCAGCAATTCATTGATATACCGCGTGCGATGAAAAACCTTCGAAGCATCTTCCACGAAAGTGTACTCCACCCCATCCGGCCAAGCTTCCTCCCCAAGGGCAGGCACCGCATCGGCTTCCAATACAAGCATGCGACATCCTAAACCATCGAGCTGCCTCAATACGACACGGAGGTTTTCCCGTCTTTCTTCACAATCTATGCGTACCGGAAAGACTAAAGTAAGCTGTGATTTTAAATCTTGCAGTTGCATATCTTTAAGGCATTTTGTATTATAACTCTATCTGACGGCATCTGAAAAAGCGTATCCGAACCGGATTGCCGCACGAGCAACGCGTTCACACACGTCTTATAAAAACCGTGTTGTCCCATACTTCGTATCATGGCCCACAATTCCACAGGCAAAGGACTCGAACCAACCACATCCTGTACCCAATCCATATAGTATATCAAATGTTCCAGTATCAGGGAAGCTTGGAAATCCCCTTCTTTCCTGTCACATAAATCCAACACCCTTTTCCATAAATATACACCGATTCCTCCCATCCCGTAAAAATCCGTATCTATGTCGGGACATTGGTTTATCAACTGTATCATACGGGAATCTATATGTTTCAGATAATCGGGCGACACGGTATAATCCGGCCTGTCCCATGAACTTTCCATCACCCCGCACGTGGCATGCACCATATCTGACACCTTATAACGGGCTTCATACAATTTGCCCACGGCATCCGCCGCCCGTTGATATGCATCCTCGTCCGACAACAACAAATTCAGACAGGACACAAGACGCTCCGTAAACTCCTCATCCATCATATTATCTTCATCAATGGATACGCGCAACTCCGGTGTGGCATCCAACATCTCCGCCAACCCAGTTGTATCCGTGCCAATCAAAGGTATTTTATGACGCATCATCTCAATGGCCGTATAGCTGCATTGTTCATGAAAAGAAGGCATTACGCCGATATATGCAGACCGATAAACGTCCTCCACCTCACTGCTTGACACTTTCCCTAAAAAGGAGACACGACCTTGCAAATCCCTGCACTGCGACAAATAAAGTTGAAAATCCCCGTCCCCGGCAACCACCAAACGGATATCCGCATATTTGTCTGCAATATGCCTGAACGCATGAATCAAATAGTTCAACCCTTTAATCTCGTCCAAACGACCGACAAACAGAATTATGCGGCCATTTCCTACATTTTTATCTTTGTCGAAACATAAACCATCCCCCAAACCATTATAAACCAAGTGCATCTTATCCGAAGAAACACCATAGCCTTCAGCCAGAATCTGTTGTGTATCTTTTGACAAGACAATGACCTCGTCAGCTAAATGCAAAAACTCTTTTTCGTTTTCCACGCCCGCCAACAAGCCTCTTTCCTTGTCATCTTTCGGTTGATACCCTTCGGCTATCAGTTCACGGAAACGAGTCTTATTGCCTTTCAGCTCAAAACACCACCCCAAATAGTGCACCGTAAAAACAATCCTGCAATCAAAGTATTGCCCTTTCAGCAAAGAGGCAAGCGGCTTATGCTGGAAATAGTTGAAATGGAACACCAACCGTTCATCATCCTCCGCCTTGATATGCCTGGCTAAAAAATAAAACACATTGCGGCAATAAGGCTCATTCTCCATACCCGAAAACAAAGCCGGAACCTGATAGTGACGGCATCCGCGTTCATCGTCCGCAATCGAATACTCTTTCACGTCCGAAAACATGTCCACAAAAGATACTTTCACACCGGAACGTCCCAAAAGCCCGTCCGACAACAAACGTACATAAGTGCCTATACCATAATTGGCCGCACGGCTCGCATTATTGAAGATGAATATGTGCATCATACCAGTATGGATTTTAATATATAATAAGCACATCCCCCGTCTATACCTAATGGCCTTTCGATATATTCCGTTTCAGGAAACGTAGGTTCATTCAAAACGTCCATGACATCTAATGCCCGGCAAGGCAGATTGTTCCTTGCCACTGTATCTTGCAACTCCATCATATACCGGCTGTCGAACGTCGCCACAGCCTCCACGCTCTGGCGCAGGTCAAGGTAAAGCATCAATCCCCTCACACCCGAACGTACAGACATGTCTGTCAGCCTGCGTGGATCACGCTCCATAATCTTACGGTCTATGTCTTCCAAGATGTCATTCAAGCTACATTCCACCAAACCGCGTTTACAAAGCAGTGTCGTGCCATAACCGATACCGGCCAAACCGCGTTCCAAACCTACCGGCATATCGGTATGCACTCCATCATACACTTGCTGAAACAACTCCCATGCGTACTCACGCATCACCTCGTCTCCATAAGCATCAGCATACAGATACAATGCGACCACCACGCCCATTTTGCCATGAAACAGCCCGAGTTCTTGCATATAGCTGCTCCGCAACAACAAATAATCCGCGATTTTATCCATCTCTTTTTTCATAATAAAGCCTTTGAAAGTTTTAAAGCAGACGATATGGCCTGCCCCATATCCACATATTTATATGAGCCGAGTCGCCCCGCAAACCATGTATGGGGCACATTACATCGCCCCATGTCCTGATAAGCCGCATGCAAATCCCTATTCCGCTTGTTGTCCACAGGGTAATACGCCTCACTTCCGGGCGTATAATCCGCCGGATATTCCCGAGTGACCACGGTATAAGGCAAAGACAGTACCGCCCCGTTACCTGGCTCGAAATGCTTGTGTTCCACGATACGAGTATAGGGCACGGTGCGCTCAGTATAATTTACAATGGCATTGCCCTGATAGTTGGATACAGGTAACATTTCTTGTTCGAATCTCAGGCTACGGTATTCCAGAAAACCCAAACTCCATCCAAAATATTCGTCTATCGGCCCCGTGTAAACAATCTCATCCGCCAATCCGTCAAAGTAAGCCCTGTCATCCAAGTAATTGCAGCCTGTACGCCATTCGATGCCATCCAACAAACCTTTTATCAGTACATTGTACCCTCCCACCGGTATACCTTGATACCTGTCGTTAAAATAATTGTTGTCGAACGTAAACCGCACGGGTAAACGCTTGATAATCGATGCAGGCAATTCCGTACACGCACGTCCCCACTGTTTCTCTGTATACCCCTTGATAAGGGTCGCATACACATCACGCCCCACAAGACATATAGCTTGTTCTTCCAAATTAGCCGGATTTTCCATCACCGCTTCCCTACGTTGCGATTCAATTATGCGCCGCGCCTCTTCGGGTTGCGTCACACCCCACATTTGGTAAAAGGTGTACATGTTGAATGGTAAATTATAAAGCTTCCCTTTATAGTTGGCTATGGTATTTAACGTAAACCGGTTGAAAGATACAAACCGGTTGACAAAGTTCCACACTTTTTCATCATGGGTATGGAATATGTGGGGGCCGTATTTGTGTACGGTTATCCCTTCCGCATCTTCGCAATATACATTACCGCCCAAATGGGAACGCTTGTCGATGACCAGACATTTCTTGCCATGCTGCTTGGCCATACAGGCAAATGTAGCCCCGAACAAGCCTGCACCAACTACCAGGAAATCGTATTCGTGCTTCATACCGCCTTATTTATAAGGTGACGGAAATAGGCTATAGTCTGCGACAGTCCTTCATCCAAACCCACCACCGGCTTCCACCCGCCCAGCACGGATGCGGCCAATGTAATATCTGGCCGCCGCCGACATGGGTCGTCCTGGGGAAGAGGTTTGTACACAATAGACGATCGGGAACCGGTCATGTGCAACACCCGTTCCGCCAAATCGTTTACCGAAATCTCGTAAGGGTTACCTATATTGATGGGACAATGCGGTACTCCGTCCTGCATAGTGCGGACAATCGCTTCTATCAAATCACTCACATACTGAAACGAACGTGTCTGGGTGCCATCGCCATGGATAGTCAAAGGCTCACCGCGAAGTGCCTGCACAATGAAGTTGGATACCACACGGCCATCCTCCGCACTCATCCGCGGCCCGTATGTATTGAATATGCGAATGATACGTGTATCTACACCGTATTCTTCATGATAGTCGTGGAACAAGGTCTCGGCACCGCGCTTCCCCTCATCATAACAGCTACGGACACCGAAGGGATTCACATTGCCCCAATAAGATTCATTTTGAGGCGAGACTTGCGCATCGCCATACACTTCACTGGTGGAAGTAAACAAGATTCTTGCTCCTTTCTCTTTAGCAAGTTCCAAAAGATGGATGCTGCCAAGGACAGAAGTCTTGAATGTATGTATCGGAGATTTTTGATACTGCACAGGAGAAGCCGGACAGGCCAAATGGTAAATCTCATGCAATGCCCCGGATACAGGCCATTCGTTTACTATATCATGCTCAAAGAAACTGAAATGAGGGGAGCCTAACAAATCAGCCACATTGGCTATCCTGCCGGTTTGCAAATTATCCACACAAATGACTTCCTCATAACCTGATTGAAGAAGCCTCCGGCAAAGATGGCTGCCTACGAAACCTGCACCACCTACGACCAACGCCCGAAGATTTGTTTTCCATTCCTGTTTTGTCATGGCCTTAAGATTAAGTTTGCTCAAATATAGATGTCAAATCATACTTTTTCCAAGTATAAAAGTATATTTCTGCAATTCTAAAGGCTATTTTCACCCAAAAGTGTGATTTTTTATCGTCAAAAGTCACACTTATTGAGTTTTTTTATAACTTTACACCATAAACAATTAACCTAAGTATAAAATGAAAACTAACCAATCCCTCACAACTACCAACTTCATAGGTTATGCACAGGAGGAATACGAAAATTTAAAACCGCTTATTGAGATTGCCAAGGCATTCGTTAGAAGTTCCAACCAATATATCTATATCATCGATTTCCTTAAAAAGGATTTCCTATACGTATCCGATAAAATCGTCAGGCTCTGTGGAGAAGAAATAGACGGAAAGAAACGTTTCAACTCAATGTTGTCCTAAACGATTTATAGGTACGATGAATAT
>ERZ809224.2526-NODE-2526-length-11138-cov-3.885681_pt1 | contig 11138 bp, 8 predicted proteins | sample MGYA00520513_ERZ809224 | MGnify/ENA primary metagenome ERZ809224 (study PRJEB31576, sample SAMEA3212658) | Homo sapiens | biome: human-gut; feature: human gut; material: fecal | place: Sweden | collected 2012 ...
CTTATAAATAAAATACACGTTATGCACTTTATTACCCAAGGGCGACTTGCGCTCCGGTATGCCGTGTTAATCGCTGTTAACATATAATATATCACTTTTTTATCCATTTTGCAAGACTTTTTTTTGAAAAAAATCAGCAAAAAAATCAGCTTTTATCACATTTGCAGCACTGTACACCGTTAAAGCGCATAGCTATGCCGTTGTTAGCCGGACGTAACATTTCATCTGATTTTGTTAATTTTTTGTGACATTATGTCTGTTATCCTCCCAGCCGAGGTAAACGGCCTCCAAACGGTAAATCGGCTGTCCCAATTCAATAAATCTGCTTTCGTATTCGGTTATTACATTTCCCTCAAAATTTGAATTATGAAGATCAAGAGTGATATTTTCAAGCTTAAAATTTTCCTGCGCGAACGAGTTCAGGGAAAATTCAAAAAGGTTTTTATTATCGGTCTTGAACCATATATAGTCGCCTTCGTTAAGCACTGCTTTATATCGGTCAAGAAAATTTTTATGAGTCAGACGGCGCTTCGCCTGCTTATTCTTTTTCCAAGGGTCGGAGAAGTTAAGGTATATCCGGCAGATCTCTCCTTTTTCAAATATATCAGTAAGCTTTTCAGCGTCCATATCAGTAAAAAGCACATTTGTAAGTCCCTGCGCTTTTACCTTCTCCATAGCCATTACTATGACGTCCTTTACTTTTTCTACAGCTATAAAATTGACGTCCGGATACATCTTTGCCATTCCCGCGATAAAGCTGCCCTTTCCGCAGCCTATCTCTATATGCACCGGATTATTGTTGCCGAATATTTCATGCCAGCGTCCTTTGTTATCTTCCGGATTTTTTACCCATATATCCGCACAGCTCTCCATTCTCGCATCGCAGTTCTTTTTCTTTCTCATTCTCATGTATATGCTACCTCTTTCTTATTGTTTCACGAATTTGATTATACTATAAATACGGGTGAATTGCAAGATGGAATTATAGATCTATAGAGAAATGTGCAGATTTGTATGTTTATTCTTGACGCTTTATTCATAAAATGGTATACTATATGTAGTATTTTATTTTACAGGAGGTATGTTATGAAAAAACGATCGATAAGTATATTTACCGTGCTATGTATGATGGCAGTGCTGTTTCCGGCGATGGTTTCGGCGGCGGACTATAGTTTTTTGACTTTTGACAAGGAAAATGGGCTAATTACTGATTGTGATGAGAGCTTCAGCGGCGAGCTTGTAATACCGGAGGAGATAGACGGGGTGCCGGTCACAGGTATTGGCTTTAGGGCGTTTGAAGGCTGCACAGCCTTAACAGGGATAAATATCCCTGACGCTGTTAGCGTTATTGACTTTGGAGCGTTTGAAGGCTGCACAGCATTAGAAAACATAAATATTCCCGACAGCGTTACCGCCATTGGCAGTAGTGCGTTTTATGGCTGTACAGCCTTAACAGAAATAAATATACCCGATAATGTTACAGGTATTGGATATGGAGCGTTTTTAGACTGCACGGCTTTAGAAAATATAAATATCTCCGACAGCGTGACAAGTATTGACGATAGGGCGTTTTGTAACACTGCATATTATAATGACCCAAATAACTGGGATAATGGTATCCTTTATATAAATAACCATCTAATTAAAGCCGATTCGGGACAATTAGAGGGCGAATACCAGATAAAGGACGGCACTCTTACGATTGCAGGAGGCGCGTTTTCAGACTGCACCGCATTGACGGGAATAAATATACCCGGCAGCGTTGTTAGTATAGGCAGTAGTGCGTTTGAAAACTGTACTTCTTTAACAGAAATAAATATCCCGGATGGCGTTGCAGGCATTGGATATAGAACGTTTTCAGGCTGTACAGCTTTAACAGATGTAAATATTCCCGACAGTGTTACCGGTATTGCCGGTTATGCGTTTTCAGGCTGCACAGCTTTAGAAAGCATAAATATCCCCGAAAGTATCGACATTATTGAATATAGAGTGTTTTCAGGCTGCACAGCTTTAACGGATATAAATATCCCTGACAGCGTTACCATTATTGGTGATTCTGCATTCCGCGACTGTACGGCTTTAACAGAGATAAATATTCCGGATGGCGTTGCCGGTATTGGATATTATACATTTTCTGGCTGTACAGCATTAACAGAAATAAACATACCTGACAGCGTGACCAGTATCGGCAATGAGGCGTTTTATGATACTGCATACTATAATGACCAAAATAATTGGGATAATGGCATACTTTATATAAATAACCATCTAATTAAAGCTGATTCAGATAAATTGAATGGCGGATATTTAATAAAAGACGGCACAATTACGATCGCCGCCAGAGCGTTTTATAAATGCACTGCCTTAACAGAGATAACTATCCCTGATAGTGTTATCGGTATAGGAGATCAGGCGTTTTCGAGCTGTGCTGCTTTAACCGGAATAAATATTCCCGACAGCGTTACATATATTGGCGATCAGGTGTTTTCATATTGCACTGCTTTAACAGGAATAGATATGTCTGACAGTATCACAAGCATTGGAAAATTTATGTTTTCAGGCTGCACCGCTTTAACCGGAATAACAATCCCCGGCAGTGTTGAGTATATTGATGATAATGCATTTTATGGCTGTGATAATTTAGCCGATGTATACTACAGCGGAAGCGAAGCGGACTGGCAGGCTATCGACATTGGAAGCGATGGAAACGAACCGCTTTTTAATGCTGTTATCCATTATAATCATACAAATACACCGTCCATTTCTTCCGTGACAGCAGAGCCGGTCGCAGGAGGCTACAGTGTCAAGGTTGAGCTTGAGGACGTTACGTCCGCATGTACAGTAACGGCTGTTTTATATGACGGCGGCGGATTGGCCGATGTAAGCGCCGAAGCGGCATATATAAATACGTCCTCCGTTGATACCACAGTGGAAGGTACGGGCGGCAAGCTGAAGGTATTCATATGGGACAGCCTTGAAGGAATGCGTCCTTTAGATGTTCCATATGAAATTACGCTGTAATATTACACACAATTTTAACAAAAAATTTACAGCGTATCCTTCCTAAAAGCAGTATCGGCTATTGAATTTTTTACAAAATTATGCTATAATAGCATCACAAGAAATATTAAGGAGATGCAAATAATGCAGAAAAATGATCTAATACCGGTAACACTTCTTACCGGCTATCTCGGAGCCGGCAAGACCACTTTGATGAATCATATTTTAAGCAATCAGGAAGGTTACAAGGTAGCTGTTATTGTAAATGATATAGGCGAGGTAAATATTGACGCATCGCTTATACAAAAGGGCGGAGTTGTTGCAGAGCAGGATGACAGCCTTGTTCCGCTGTCAAACGGATGTATCTGCTGCACACTCAAGGTTGATCTTATGAAGCAGCTTGTAGAATTATGCGCAAGCGGCAAATTTGACTATATACTGATAGAGGCGAGCGGCATATGCGAGCCTATGCCAATAGTGCAGACTATAACGATGCTTGACGGTTCGCAGGCGGCACAGGGGCTTCCGGCTGTGTGCAGACTTGACAGCGTTATAACAGTAGTTGACGCGTGCAGGCTTGTTGACGAATTCGGAAGCGGCGAACAGCTTATGAGAGATAATCTCGATGAGGAGGATATTGAAAATCTTCTCATTCAGCAGATTGAGTTCTGTAATACTATCGTTATAAATAAGGTAAGCGATGTGGCGGATACCGAGCTTAAAAAGGTTAAGCAAGTCGTCAGAGCGCTTCAGCCTAAAGCGAAGATCATAGAAACAGATTATGCGAAGGTTGATTTAAAGGAAATCTTTGATACAGGCGAATTTGATTTTGAAAAAACAATTTCATCTGCCGGCTGGATAGATGAATTTGAGCATGGTGAAGAGGACGAGCATGACCATGGTGACGAGCATGATCACCATCATGAGCATGACCATCATCACGAGCATGATCACGGTCATCACCATCACCACCACCATCATCATGACCATGAGCATAACGAGGAAGAGGGCGAGGCTGAGGAATACGGTATCGGTTCATTCGTATACTTCCGCAGAAAACCGTTCGATATGAAGAAGCTTGAAAAATGGCTCGATGAGTTTCCGGCTGATATTATCCGTACAAAGGGTATAATATGGGCGCAGGACGATAATGATATGTCGTTCGTGCTTGAGCAGGCAGGCAAGCAGGTGCAGATTTATGAGAACGGACGCTGGTATGCTTCTGCGTCAAAGAAGCAGCTTGAGGAATTCCTTAAGCAGGATCCTGATCTTATGAATGACTGGGATGAAAAGGCAGGCGACAGAATGATTAAGCTTGTGTTTATAGGCAGACATTTGGATAAGAAGGAAATATTTAAAGAGCTTGACGCGTGTCTTGGTGAGATGCGGTAAGCTTGACGCTGTAAAAGGGCAGCCGGAAAATATACCGGCTGCCCTAATTTGTTTTTAATTATTTTGATTTCGATCTCTCATAAGTAACAAATGAAAACAAATATTTATGTCCCAGAAACTCACGAGTCTGAGCTACTGCCTCCCAATGAGGATTCTTGTCGAGATCAGGCATAAACACATCAGCATAGCAATGATCCTGCACCTTAGTAATATATGCTCTATTGCAGTAGGGCAGCAAAGCAGAATATATCTCGCCGCCGCCTATAACGAATACATTATCGCTATTTTCCTTCTCAAGCCGCTTGAGAAGTCCGTCTACAGAGGAGAACACCTCTGCGCCTTCGGGCTTAAAATCGGTGTTTTTTGAAAGCACTATGCTTTTTCGCCCGGTAAGAAGATGATTTCCGGGCAGGGACTCAAATGTTTTGCGTCCCATAACAATTGTTTTGCCCATAGTTTTCTGCTTAAAAAATGACATATCCTGAGGAATATGATACAGAAGCTTCCCGTCAGCTCCAATGCCCCATTTGCTGTTGACAACGGCTATAATATTCATAAAAGTCCCTTCTTTTTTATCCCGTATATTTAGAGATGCTATGTCAGCGTTAGTTATTGTCAAGCTCATCTATAAAAATAAGCTCTTGAGCATACGGGAGTGTCCGCGCCCAATCCATAAATGCGACAGACCATTCCGTAAGCTTGTGAAAACGACGTTGTCCCTTTGAACACATCGCAAAAAGGTTTTCATAGCTCATAGTTACAGTTCTTGTTTGCAGCCATGCGGACGGCAGCCAGCGTATAAGCTCTTTCCAGCAGCGTTTGTCCTTTGTCTCAAGATATTTAAGGCGCATTTTCTCAAGAAATTCAATATGCTCTCCGATTATATCGCCAAGTATTTCTCCGTCATAGTCAAGTCCGTCCTCATAATCGTCAGTTTCAAAGCAGTCGATTGTTATCGGAGTTGACGCAAGCTTGTGCATGGTCGAGGTGCTGTTAGCGACTGTACCGACCTTGTAGGTATCGAACTCCTTCCACCAGTATATCGGCGCTGTTATATCTACGCTCACTATGATCTGGCGCATAAATTTGCGGTGCTCAGAGCCGGAGCGTATAAGCCTTTGGCAAAGAGAAAGGTCGTTTTCGCCTATGACCGTTCCTCCGGGAGTATCCACAGTATCATTGCGCGCCCATGATTCAAGAGGATTTCTCATTCCGTGCAGCGCGCGGCGTATACCGTAAACCTCGGTATTTTCAAATTTCATTATACTTTTCCTTCCTTTTTCATCTCAATATATTCATCATATGTGCACATTCTGTCAACTATCGATCCGTCAGCCTTTATCTCAATAATTCTGTTGGCAACGGTATTCACAAACTCATGGTCGTGGCAGGCAAAGATTACATTGCCCTTAAACGCCGTAAGCCCGTTATTTACGGCAGTTATGGATTCAAGGTCAAGATGGTTTGTCGGTTGGTCCAAAATAAGAACATTAGAGCCGAAAAGCATCATTCTTGAAAGCATACATCTTACCTTTTCTCCTCCGGAAAGCACCTGTACCTCCTTGTACACATCATCTCCGGAAAAGAGCATGCGTCCGAGAAAGCCTCTTATATAGGTCTCGTTTTGAGTTTCATAGCCCTCCGGCGAGAACTGACGAAGCCAGTCCATAAGATTTAATGAGCAGCCGTCAAAATATTCTGAATTATCCTTCGGGAAGTAGCTTCTTGAAGTGCTTACGCCCCATTTGATGCTTCCCTCGTCCGGCTCGTCCTCTTCGGCAAGGATCTTTATAAGTTCTGTGACCGCAATTTCATTTTCACCTATCACAGCTATCTTATCGCCGTGGTTGAGCGTAAATGAAACTTTGTTTAGCAGCTTTTCTCCGTTTACGGTCTTTGAAATTTGATCGACGGTAAGCAGATCCTTTCCCGCCTCTCTGTCCATGTCAAAGCCGACAAACGGATAACGTCTTGAGGATGCAGGCATTTCCTCAACTGTAAGCTTGTCAAGCATTTTCTTGCGGCTTGTGGCCTGTTTTGATTTAGACTTGTTTGCGGAGAATCGCTGTATAAAGGTCTGCAGCTCCTTGATTTTTTCCTCTGCCTTTTTATTCTGCTGCTTTATCATGCGCTGTATAAGCTGGCTGGATTCATACCAGAACTCATAGTTTCCGACATAAAGCTTGACTTTTGTATAGTCTATATCAACGATATGGGTGCAGACAACATTCAGGAAATATCTGTCATGCGATACTACAATCACAGTACCCTCGTAATCAAGAAGAAAATCCTCAAGCCATTCTATAGCCTGCAGATCAAGGTGGTTTGTAGGCTCGTCAAGAAGAATTATATCAGGATTGCCGAAAAGCGCCTGAGCAAGAAGCACCTTGACTTTCTCATTTCCGCCTAAATCGCCCATATTCTGATAAAGAATACTCTCGTCAAGCCCGAGTCCCTGTATAAGCTTTGAGGCGTCGCTTTCAGCTTCCCAGCCGTCCATTTCGGCAAATTCCGTTTCAAGCTCTGCCGCCTTGATTCCGTCTTCATCGGAAAAATCCGGCTTTTCATAAAGCGCGTCCTTTTCTTTCATAATGTCATAAAGCTTTTTATTGCCCATGATTACCGTGTCAAGCACGCTGTATTCATCAAATTCAAAATGGTCCTGCTTCAATACCGACATACGGCAGTTTTTATCAACCGAAACCTCGCCCGTCGTAGGCTCGAGAGCGCCTGAAAGAATTTTTAAAAAGGTGGATTTGCCCGCTCCGTTCGCGCCGATTATTCCGTAGCAGTTGCCCGGAGTAAATTTCAGATTTACATCGGAAAAAAGATTCTGACCGCTGAAGTTAAGGCTTACGTTTGTTACTGTTATCATATTAAGCTCCATTCTATTCATATTACTTGGCAAGTATTAAATATATTTACCACTGATTATTATTAGTTATCATTGTTCTTATATATCCATGATTATACTATATAAAACTAAAAATTTCAATTGTCTAACTGTAGATTTTTTTTGGATAAGTATGTACAGATTATATACAAATCGGCAATATAAATGAATTAATTTTAAAATTATCCCTACACAATTTATCCATATCTATTTACATTTAAAAAATGATATGATATAATAATCATATATTATACAATAAAGGAGAGAAATGCTTATGAGTAAAACAAAAGGAGGCTTTACGCTTCCGGGCGAGAGCGGATACGAGGAGCTTACATTACAGATGGCGGAAAAATGGGGCGCTGATGTAATACGTGACAGTGACGGTACAGAGCTTTCGCCTGAGATAATCAATGCAGGCTACGGAATTTATTCCACGATCTGTATTATAAGAGACCATAATGAATGGGCAAGAGAGAATATGGATAAGCTTCAGCAGACTTTTCTTATGACTCCGCCGGCAGTGGCAGAGGAAGAGGGTCTTGTTATAGAGCTTATGAAGGACTTTTTCTCGGAGCAGTTTGTTATAAATGATACCCCCGAATCAATTGAGTATTGGCAGGTATTCGACCGTACTTCGAACGAGGAAGTGCCAAGAGACCAGTGGTCATATGCCGACGGGAAGGTTACGCTTAACAAAATCATTCCATGGCATAAGTATACAGTAAACTTTATGGCGTACAGAATATGGGAAGAGATCTCAATGTATAACCATGTTACGAATAACTGGGATAAAGAGCATCTTATGCCGATCGACCCGATGCACCCGGAAACACAGAAGTATATGCTTGACTGGATGAAAAACTGGTGTGAAACACATCCGGCTACAACAGTTGTTCGCTTTACTTCAATGTTTTATAATTTCGTATGGATATGGGGTTCGGACAGCCGCAGAAGGGAAAAATTCTCGGACTGGGCTTCCTATGACTTTACTGTTTCACCGCTGGCACTAAAGAAGTTTGAAGAAAAATTCGGCTATAGAATGAGCTCGGAAGATTTTATAAACAAGGGTAAGCTTCATGCTACTCATATGACTGCACCGGCACACAAGCTTGACTGGATGAAATTTATAAATGATTTCGTTGTTGACTATGGAAAAGAGCTTGTAGATATGGTTCACAGCTACGGCAAAAAGGCTTATGTGTTCTACGATGATTCGTGGGTAGGAGTTGAGCCATGGGGAGAAAGATTCAAGGACTTCGGCTTTGACGGACTTATCAAGTGTGTATTTAACGGATTTGAGGCAAGACTCTGCGCCGGAGTGAATGCGGTTGAAACACATGAAATAAGACTCCATCCGTATTTGTTCCCTGTCGGACTCGGCGGCGCTCCTACATTTATGGAGGGCGGAAACCCGACAAGAGAGGCTCAGGGATATTGGAAGAATGTAAGACGTGCTTTGCTGCGCGATAAAATAGACAGGATAGGCTTGGGCGGATATTTGTCGCTTACACTGCCGTTCCCGGATTTTAATGATTATATAGAAAAAATTTCGGATGAGTTCAGACTTATAAGAGATTTCCATGACGCCGGAAAGCCTTATGTTATAAAGCCGAAGGTTGCAGTTTTGACCTTCTGGGGCAAGCTGCGTTCATGGACATGCTCAGGCCATTATCATGAGCATCCGGAGGTTGACCTTATAAACGTTATAGAGGCTCTTTCAGGCTTGCCGGTAGACGTTGAGTTCATATGCTTTGATGAGCTTAAGGGTGGAATTTTAGATAAGTTTGATGTCGTTATAAACGCGGGCTTTGCCGGAAGCGCATGGTCCGGCGGCGAGCAGTGGAGAGATGACAGCGTTGTATCTATGCTCACAGAATGGACCGCAAAGGGCGGAGTATTCATCGGCGTTAATGAGCCGTCTGCTGTATGCGGTTATGATACATATTTCAGAATGGCGCATGTTCTCGGTATAGACGAGGATACCGGAGCGAGAATATGCCATGGACGCTACAGCTTTGACGTTGAAGGCTCGGATGCTTTATGCGAGGGCGCTTCATTTGTATCGGATAAGAATCTTTATATCACAGACGGCGATACGAAGGTTCTTGCGGCTGACGGAAATATGCCTGCGGTCACAGTACATAATTTTGGAAAGGGCTGCGGAGTTTATATCTCCAGCTTCCGTCATAATGAAGCCAATAACCGTACTCTCCTGAACCTCATTATACAGGCAACAGGCGGAGACCTCGGACAGGATTACCTTACAGATAATATCATGACAGAGTGCTGCTATTATCCTGACGGAAAGAAGCTGGTAATTATAAACAACAGCGATACAGAACAAACTACAACAGTAAAAACACCGCAGGGCGCAAAAACTGTTACGCTTGCTCCGTTTGATACTCAGTTTATTGATCTTTAATATAAAAATTCATAAAAAAACCGAACTGCCAAACGGCCATTCGGTTTTTTTATTATTCAAGAATATATACATTGCATGAGCGTCTGCCAAAGGTGTTTACAGAAGCGACCGAACCCTCATAGCAAAGATCAATCCTGTTGCCCTTAATAGCTCCGCCTGTGTCCTCAGCGCTTGCAACGCCGTAAGTCCATGTACCGTCTGTGCTTTCAACATATACCTTTGAACCCAGCGGTACCACGCTTGGGTCTACCGCAACGATTCCGTAGCCGAGAGAATTTCCCATTGCGGAAACCGTATATCCGCCGTTCTCAGACGGTGAGGTAGAGTAAGCGGTTGCCGTCATGGTTATTTTCTTTGTATATTTCATTCCGTTTATAGTATTTCCGGAATCTACCGATGACGTAGGCGTCGAAGAAGGCGCTGTAACTGTTTTTACAGGCTCCTTTGTGCCGTTGGCAATAACCTTGTTCACCGGTTCCTTTGTGACCGATTCACTTACAATATTTCTTGAAACTTCAATATTATTTCTGTATTCTACATTGTAAACCGTTGTTTTTTCTCCGGCAGAGCCTTCTGTAACGACTCTTGTTTCTCCCTTTGGTATTGAAGGGTCATCGATATATTCGACCGAAAATTCAATAGGCGTTACCTGCTTTTCTTCTTCATATGACACGCTTACTATTTCTATTGTATCGCTGTCCGCAAGACTCTGTCCGTTTGAAGAAATCTCGTCATACTCGCCGGGGATATATCCCGCTTCTACAAGAGCGTCCGTTGTGTCTGCTTTTGTGACCGTAACGACCTCCTCGGCATCACCGTTTTTGATCGTCACCTGTTTGCCTCTTGTAATTACTATATTATTTGTTTTATCAAGCTCACTGTCTACAGGAACGTTGATTTTGTCGGATTCCGAAACATCAACGCCATGCTCCTCCAACGCCTGCTCAACATTATCAACGCGCGTTTTAAGCGTAACCGTCTGATTGGTGCCGTTAAATTCATTGATCTCTGTAATAGTCACTTCCTTGGCGCTTGCGGAATAAACCGCTCCAACCGAAACTGTGCATATTGCAGCCACAGTAAATATTGAAAGCATTTTTCTTCTGAATCTGGCTTTACGCTTTTCTTCGCGGCGTTTAGCAATTTTCTGAAGCTGTAATTGTTTTCGTTTTTCCTGTGTATCCATTCACCATACTCCTTCCTTGATTACCTGGATATTATACTACATTATTGTTACAATGTCAAGGGTTTTGTTACAATAATATTACATAAAAATTTCGATTGTTACAACCTGTCCATTATATTTGATAAAATAACTGTTATTTTGTGAGAATTGCAGAACAAAAAGCTCTCGTATTATATAATATATGAAAGAAAAGTCAAAAATATACCAATAAAATAAATTTTATATTACAAGTATAATGGACAGGT
>ERZ809224.2535-NODE-2535-length-11113-cov-11.349702_pt1 | contig 11113 bp, 12 predicted proteins | sample MGYA00520513_ERZ809224 | MGnify/ENA primary metagenome ERZ809224 (study PRJEB31576, sample SAMEA3212658) | Homo sapiens | biome: human-gut; feature: human gut; material: fecal | place: Sweden | collected 2012 ...
GAACGGCCCGCGTCCAGGGCGTCCAGCAGCTGCTGGAACTGGAGGACGCTGTCTAAGATGTGGAGCAATGCTTTCATATTGGGACCTCACAAGGAATTACAAAATATGGAAATCGCGGGCGCAGACACAGCCCCGCGTCCCCGCAGGGGGTGGGGGCGCGAGGTCAGTTAAACTGGTTCATGGCCCGGTCGATGCCCTGGGACAGCAGGCACTCCACCGCTTGGGCAGCCCGGACGGCGGCATCGTCCATGATCTTTTTGTCCTCCCCCTGGAGCTTGCCCAGCACCCAGTCGGCCATGTCGTAGTCCGGGTGGGGTTTACCCCCCACCCCCACCTTCAGCCGGGGAAACTGGTCGGTGCCCAGGTGCTGGATGATGCTCTTCAGCCCGTTGTGGCCGCCGGCGGAGCCCCCCTTCCGGATGCGCAGCTTGCCCAGGGGCAGGTCCACGTCGTCGGAGATGACCAGCACGTGGTCGGGGGAAATCTTGTAGAAGCGGGCGGCCTCGCCCACCGCCTGACCGGACAGGTTCATGTAGGTGACCGGCTTCATCACCAGCACCCCCTGGCCGCCGACGGTGGCGGTGTTGGTCAGGGCGTGGAACTTCAGCCGCTGGACGGGGAAGTTCCCCCGATCGGCCAGCGCGTCGATCACCTGGAAGCCGGCGTTATGCCGGGTGTTTTCATATTGGTCGCCGGGGTTGCCCAGCCCTACCACCAGCCAGGACGCCGGCAATTTTTTCGCAAACAGCATAGAGACACCTCAGGGAAAGATGGGAAAGCAAGTGGGGCGAGAGGAGTTCTCGCCCCACTTGCCGTGGAGATCGTGTGTAAGGAACCAGGGGCGAGAGCACCTCCCGCCCCACGGACCAGGAAGATATCCCACCGTGAAAACTGGGCCGCGGACTGCTCAGTTGAAGAGCTTGGATACAGAGCGCTCCTCATAGATGCGCTCGATGGCCTCCGCGAAGATGTGGGCCACAGAGAGGTACTTGATCTTGGGACAGATCTGCTCGATGTCCTCCCGGGGGCGGATGGTGTTCAGGAAGAGCACCTCGTCCAGACAGGAGGCGTTGATCCGGTCAAAGGCGGGGCCGGAGAGCACGCCGTGAGAAGCGCAGGCGGTGACGGACTTAGCGCCGCCCAGTTCCACCAGCGCCTGGGCGGCATGACACAGGGAGCCGCCGGTGTCCACCATATCGTCCAGCAGGATGACGTGCTTGTCACGCACGTCGCCGATGATATTCATGACCTCGGAGGAGTTGGCCTTCTGGCGGCGCTTATCCACGATGGCCATGGGCATATCCAGCTTCTGGGCGAAGGCCCGGGCCCGGGCCACGCTGCCCACGTCGGGGGAGACCACCATGGTCTCGTCGTGGCAGGCGGCGTATCGCCGCAGGACATAGTCCACAAAGACGGGGGAGCCCCGGAGATTGTCCACCGGGATGTCGAAGAAGCCCTGGATCTGGTCGGCGTGCAGGTCCATGGTGAGCACCCGGTCTGCCCCCGCACGGGCGATCAGGTTGGCCACCAGTTTGGCAGAGATGGGGTCACGGGGCTTTGTCTTGCGGTCCTGCCGGGCATAGCCGAAGTAGGGGATGACCGCGGTGATGCGCCCGGCGGAGGCCCGCTTGAGGGCGTCGATCATGATGAGCATTTCCATCAGATTGTCGTTGACCGGGCTGCTGGTAGACTGGACCACGAACACGTCGGATCCCCGGACGGTCTCGTAAATGGACACAAAGTTTTCCCCGTCGGAGAAAGCGCCTACCTCCGCATTGCCCAGGGGAATGCTGATATCCCGGCAGATGGCCTCTGCCAGGGCCCGGTTGGAACTGCCGGAAAAAATCTTCAGATCCTTGCCATGTGAAATCATACTTTATTACATCCTCTCTCTGTGGGTGAATGGGAACGGGTTATATCTATATCCTGCCGGGGCAGGAAACGGTTCAATCGCGCTTGTCCTTCCAATCCTGCTTGACAATCTGCCTGGACCGACCGATGACAAAGCTATGTTCCGGCACATCCTCTGTGAGGGTCGTGCCCGCCGCGATATACGCTCCGTCCCCCACAGATACTGGTGGGATGAAACGGGTATGGCAGCCGATGAATACGTTGGCGCCAATGGTGGTGCGGGCCTTCACCTTCCCATCGTAGTTACAGGTGACGCTGCCGCAGCCAAAGTTGCAGCCCGGCCCCACATCGCTGTCTCCCACGTAGGTAAGGTGGGCCATTTTGGTGCCCTCGCCCAGGTTGCAGTTTTTCAACTGGACAAAGGCCCCGATCTTAGAGCCGTCCCCCACCACCGAATGGGGACGCAGGTGGGCATAGGGGCCGATCTCACAGCGGCTGCCCACCCGGCTGTCCTGACACTGGGAGGAGTTAACGGTAGAGTGATCCCCCACGGTACAGTTGACCAGCATGGTGTTGGGACCGATCTCACAGTCGGATCCGATGACCGTGTCTCCACGGAGAATGGTGCCGGGCAGCAACAGGGTGCCCGCACCTACCTCTACCGTGTCCTCCACATAAACACAGGCGGGATCCATCATCCGCACGCCAGCAGCCAGCAGGGCCTGCCGCTTGGTGTCAAAATTATATGATTCCAAAGGGAACGTCATCCTTTCGGCAAAACTTGGCCAAAGACCAAAATGCTCCGCTTAACATTATAGCAGACAGGAAAATTTTTTGAAGAGTTTTTTCGACTTTTTTTCAAGTTCTTTTCTTTTTGTAAAAGAGCAGAGACAGACAGGTCAACAGGGTTGGGGCAGCCAGCGCTGTACCCGCCGGGTGCGGTACAGGTGGATCACCTCCAGAGTGGCACATAGCTTGTCGGCCAGGTTGACCACAACCGCCTCCCGACACCGGGGCAGGTGGACAGCCAGGGGCCACATGTGGGTGAGGATGGCGTTGGCCTCCCGCTCGCTCAGATCCGGGCACAGGGTCCGGGCGTTGCGCAGGGCGGCCACCGGATGGTCCAGACACTGGTTGCCCGGGTGGGCGGAGCGGTCCGCAGGGTCGTAGAGATATAGATCATGGAGCAGACCTGCCCGCGCGGCAGCCTTGTAATCCCATCCAAGCCGTCGGGCCAGGCGGAAAGCCACATAGGATACGAACAGGGAATGTTCATAGCAGGTGACGGAAAAGTGATGGCGCCAGCGTTTCATCTCATTGACCTCCCGGCTTTGCAGCAGAGGGGAGACACAGTCCAGAAAGGCGGAATTGTTCAATTCATGTTGAGACATGCGGGGACTCCTTTTCCATTTGAAATGCTCCGGCGCCCAAAGGGGAACCGGTATATTCATTATACTACTGGTATTATAGCAGATGAGATGGGAGCTGTCAGCCGTCTTTTGTAACTTTCCGCCGGGAAAATTCAGCGGATCTTCCGGCAAAATAGACAGGGGGAAGCGGAACAAATGGTTGACAGGAGCATGCGAACATGATAAATTTACTGTATTAGTACACACAATACAGGAGGGGGCGTGGGCAATGATCCAATTGAACTACCGGGACGGGCGGCCCATCTACGAGCAGGTGCGGGACGGACTGCGGCAGCTGCTGGTGGTGGGTGCCATTCAGCCTGGGGACAAACTACCCTCCGTGCGCAGCCTGGCTTCCCAGCTGGCCATCAATCCCAACACCATCCAGCGGGCCTACGAGGCTCTGGAGCAGGAGGGGTATGTCTACTCTGTGCCGGGAAAAGGCAGCTTCGCTGCCCAGCGGGATGAGATTGACAGCACCCGCAGGGAGGAGCTGCTGGCCCGGCTGGACGAGCTGGCGGAGGAGCTGCTCTATCTGGGGGTGACGCCGGAGGAGATCGCCCGGCGCTGTCAGAGGGCGGCGGAGGAAGGAAGGCTGCGCAAGGGCAAAGGAGGGGACAGGACATGATTGAAGTAAAAAACGTGGTCAAGAGCTTTGACGGATTTCATGCCCTGGACGGGCTGACCATGACGGTGCCCCGGGGGGCCATCTACGGGCTGGTGGGGCCCAATGGGGCGGGTAAGTCCACCATTCTGCGCCATCTGTCCGGGGCGTACCGCCAGGATTCCGGGGAGATCCTGCTGGAGGGCAGCGCCATCTATGAGAATCCGCAGGCCAAGATCCGCATGTGCGGCATCCCCGATGAGCTGTACTATTTCGGGTCGGCCAACGTCCGGGAGATGATGCGCTTTTACCGGCACATCTATCCCCACTTTGATATGGAACGGTATGAGAAACTGAAAGAGGCATTCCCTGCGATTTCGGAGAAACAGGCCATCCGTCGCATGTCCAAGGGCATGCAGAAACAGGCGGCCTTCTGGCTGGCCCTGTGCTGCCGGCCGGACTACCTCCTGCTGGACGAGCCGGTGGATGGCCTGGATCCGGTGATGCGCCGGCAGGTGTGGTCCCTGCTCATGGGGGATGTGGCGGAGCACGGCACCACGGTGGTGGTGTCCTCCCACAACCTGCGGGAGCTGGAGGACGTGTGCGACCATGTGGGTATCCTCAGCCACGGGAGGATGGCCCTGGAGCGGTCCCTCACGGAGCTGCAGGGGGGCACGGTGAAGCTTCAGATCGCCTTCCGGCAGGAGCAGCCCCCGGAACTGCCCGAGGACGTCCATGTCCTCCACCGCTCTAACCTGGGGCGGGTGTACACCTATATCCTTCGGGGGAGCGCCGACGAGGTGATGGATCGGTTTGCCGCCTATGATCCCCTGTTCCAGGAGGCGCTGCCCCTGAGCCTGGAGGAGATCTTCGTCTACGAGATGGGAGGTGAGGACTATGCGGTCCGGGACATCGTACTTTAATCTGACCGTCTTCCGCAAGCATCTGACCCGGTTCTGGCCCATCTGGACGGCCTGGCTGGTGGTGCTGCTGTTGATGTTCCCCGTCCAGGGACTCATGGCCCTGCGGCGGGGGGCGCAGATGGCGGGAGATCAGCTGGAGCAGTTTGCCATAAACACGGTGAGCGACTTGATGACTTCCAACCTGATGCTGGCGTTGGCCGTTCTGGTGGGCCTGCTGGCGGCTATGGCGGCGTGCAGCCACCTGTACTCCACCCGGTCGGCCAACTTCATGGGGGCTTTGCCGGTGCGCCGGGAGGGACTGTTCCTCAGCCACTACCTGGCGGGGCTGGTGATGGTGTTGGGGCCCGTGCTGGCTGCCTCCCTGCTCACCCTGCTGGTGGAGCTGGCGGGGGGTGCGCTGGAGCTGCTCCCCCTGGGCTACTGGCTGGGGTATGCCTGCGCGGCGGGATTCTTCTTCTACTCCTTCGCCGTGTTTTTAGGCATGTTCACCGGCCACCTGTTGGCCCTGCCCGCCTTCTACCTCATCTTCAACTTCCTGGTGATGGCGGTGGTGGGCATGGTGCAGTGGGTGCTGCAATCCTTCTACTACGGGTTCGGCGGCCTGCCGGAATGGGTTAGCCCTGTTGTGATATGGTGCACCCCGGTTTTGGGATTTGGAAATTTTTGGCTGGGCAGTGACGCCATGATACCCGAGCGGGGGGATGTGCTGTGGGTCTATCCCTTAGTGGCGCTGGTCCTCACAGTGGGCGCCCTGCTGCTCTACCGCCGGCGCAGCTTAGAGGCTGCCGGGGATGTGGTGACGGTGCCGGTGATGCGCCCGGTGTTCCAGTACGGGGTGGCCCTGTGCGCGGGGCTGTTCCTGGGCATGGTCACCGTCCAGATGCTGGGGCTGGCCGAGCCGGGCCTGATGGTGAGCATCCTCCTGTGGGGGATTGCGGGCTATTTCATCGCCCAGATGCTGCTGGACAAGAGTTTCCGGGTGTGGAGGCGCTGGAAGGGAGCCGCTGGGGTGGCGGCGGTGTTCGCCGCGCTGTTCGTCGTGGTGGGCTTTGACCTCACCGGCTATGAGACCCGGGTGCCCCGGGTGGAGGATGTGGCCTCGGTGGCGGTGTCGGGACCTGGATGGGGACCCCAGGGACAGCGGCAGCTATATGCTGGCCACCTTGGAGGACCCAGAGGAGATTGCCGCCGCCATTGCCCTGCATCAGGCGATGGTGGACCGGAGGGGGCAGGAGCGGGCGGAAGGGTACGACAGCCGGGCCGTCTCCTATCGTGTGTCCTACCAGATGAAGGATGGCTCCGTTTTGAGCAGGGCGTACCAGGGGATTCTGCTGGATGAGGGGCTGATGCCGGTGGTGGAAGCGCTGCGCAACGACCCGGATGTGGTCTACCAATCCTATGGCTTTGACCAGGTGGAGGATGGGCAGGGAGTTCTGATCTCCACCATCTGGATGGACGGACCGGACGCGGGCGGGGAACTCCATGGGCAGCAGGCGCAGAGATTGCTGGAAGCGGTGCTGAAGGACGTGGCGGCGGGCCGCCTGCGGCACACGCCGGGAGAGCAGTACGTCTATGAGCCCGGTACCTACCGTTCCGTTCAATTCGAGTGGCGGATGGCGGTTGCCCCGGGGGAGCTGCAGGGCTATCAGTATATGGAGATCATCATTACGGATGACGCCACCTGCACCCTCGCGGTGATGGCAGAGCTGACGGCGGAGACAGAGGAATAAAATTGGGCGCCCCGGAAAAAGGCCTTTCCGGGGCGCCTGTTTCCTGATATAATACTCCTACCGAACTGAAACAGGAGGAAGGCTATATGACGGCCCGCGAGGAATTTTTGGACATCTACCAGACCCACATCCACCGGGAGGGTTCCCAGGAGCTGCTGGACTACCTGACCAACAAGAGCGATTTCTTCACCGCCCCCGCCTCTGCCCGCTACCACGGGGCCTATGCCGGCGGGCTGTGCCAGCACAGCGTCAACGTGTTCCGCTGCCTGGAGGACTACCTGGCCCGGCCCCGGGTGCGGGAGATCTACGGGCTGTCCTATGACATGGAGTCGGCGGCCATTGTCGCCCTGCTCCACGATGTGTGTAAGATCGGCTGCTACCGGGCGGGCACTCGCAACGTGAAGGACGAAGCCACCGGCAAGTGGGAGAAGGTGCCTACCTTTTTCTTTGAGGATAAGCTGCCCTACGGCCACGGAGAGAAGTCGGTGTACATCCTCTCCGGCTTCATGCGGCTGACGAGGGAGGAGGCCATGGCCATCCGCTGGCACATGGGCTTTTCCGGCACGGAGGACAACCGCATGGTGGGCCAGGCCCTTCAGCAGTATCCCCTGGCCTTCGCCCTGGCCACGGCGGATATGGAGGCGTCCTACTTCTTAGAGGGTGAGGACGGCAAGTGAGAAGCCCCGGAGGAAAGGGGAAGCGCCCGCCGGAAACCGTCAGCACGGTTTCCGGCGGGCGCTTCCTCGTTTTCAGTAGATGGAGTCCAGCAGGGCAATGGCCTGGGCCACGGCGTGCTCGTCACAGTGGCCCAGGATGTGGGCGCCCCACTCCTTCACCTGGGGGGCGCAGTTGGCCGGGGCGAAGGGGATGGCGGACCGGGCCAGCATGGGGATGTCGTTCTGGTTGTCCCCGATGCAGTAGACCTTTTCCGGGGAAATGTCCAGCAGCTCAGCCACCCGGGCCACCATCTGGCCCTTGTCGCTGCCCTTGTCCGTCAGCTCCAGCAGGTACCGGTTGGAAAAGATGACCTCATAGTCCTCCGGCCAGCGCTGAAGGATGTAGTCCCGCACCCGCTGGAGGTAGCCCTCGTCCTGCTCCATGATCACCTTGTTCCAGGGGGTGGGCATCTGGGAGATGGGACAGCTGAGATAGGGAACGTTCACCCGCTCCAGGTGCTTCATGGTGACCACGTTGGGGTTGTGGACGTACAGGTCCTCTCCGTGATAGGCCTCGAAGGCCAGGTCGGGAAAGTCCCGGCACAGCGCCTGAAGGCGGTCGGGAGTCCCGTTGCACAAATGGGTGCGAACCAGGTAGGTTTCCCGGGGGTAGTCATAGATGGCCGCGCCGTTGGACAGCACTACCGGAGCGTTGAACTCCAAATGCTCCCGCGCAATCTGCGGGGTGAAGGTGCGGTGGGCCCGCCCCGTGGCGATGGAGAAGCGGCCGCCGTTGGCGATGAAGTAGCGGATGGCCGCCCGGTTTTCCGGGGATACCGTGTGTTCCGTATTATATAAGGTATCGTCATAGTCGCTGAAAAAGAGCGCGCCGTCGAACTTTCCCACGGGGAAACCTCCTCATCTGTTCAGGCGGAGCGCAGATCCTCCGCCCTTAAGTACTTTTTGACCGGGCTGCGCATCAGCAGGGCAAAGATCACCAGGCACAGGACCAGGTCGATGACATTGTACCAGCCGTTGTACACCAGGGAGTAGATCCAGGGGTTGACAAAGGTCAGGCCGAACAAAGAGGTGGGGACCAGGATCTTGTATACCGTGATGCCGCTGATGAAGTGGATGATGAAGCGGCACACGGCGCCCACCACCGAGGCAGCGAAGATCTTGCCCCGAAAGAAGCCGCCAAAGCCGATCACGCCAAAGGCCACCACATAGTCCAGCAGGATGGACACCCAGCCGTAGCTCACCGCCCCCTGGACGAACACCTGGAGAATGCCGAAGGCGAAGCAGCCAATCAGGCCCCAGCCGGGGCCCCAACGGGTGATAAAGATGAACAGGGGCAGCATCTCGAAGGAGATGGAGCCGCCCTGGGGCAGTTCGTTGAACTTGAACAGGCCCAGGATCAGGGCCAGGGCGATGAGGACCGCCCCCTCGCACAGGGCCTGGATAGTCCGATGGTTGTGTCTCATAGTCGTCTCTCCCTTTTAAATAAGATACCGCAGTGCAATCGGATGCAATGCGGTACATGAAAGAAACGACTCCGGCCCACCCCGGGTGCAATCACTTCCTACGCCGGCATTATCCGGATCAGGTCAAGGGACCGGGAGCTGCCGTTGGCTCCACATCTCAGCCGGAAATGCCTTCCAGCGCCCCTGTGAATATTCCATTGCGTTGCGGCGCCCCTATCTTACCGTGGAATGGAGCGGCTGTCAAGAGGATGGGAGGAACCGCGCGGATTTCCTCGAAACTTTGTGAACCTTCGGCACACCCCACAAAATTTTGGAGAAATTTTGTGGGGTGTGCCGAAACCCCAAGAAAGTGTGCCCAATGGCAGAGAATCCGGGGAAAGAGCGCAAAATATACCCTCTGCACGGGAGGCGAAGGAGAAACCATTCGTACAGATTGGGGGTTGACGGGAGGGCAAATTAGGTGTAGGATTACGCTGTAACTATTTTGTAACCTTTGCATTTGTTTTGTTACCACACTCCTGGGGAGGAGCATTCCAGATCAGGCAGGAGGGACCTATGTGAGCGATTCTCAGCACGATCAGAAAACAAAGACAGAACAGTTGCGCGGCAAGTTGCTTGCCGCATGGGATAAGACCCGGGCGCAGTCTCAGCGCGCGTGGGAGAAAACGAAGGCCGCGGCGATGGTAGGTTGGAGCCGGTCCCGGGTGTTCCTTGGCAAGGCCCGAGTGGCCGTGGCCAAGCATCCGGTGTCGCCGCTGCTGTATGTCACGGTGCTGTCCGTGGCCATCAGCGCCATCGTCTTCAACGGGATGTATTCCAGGGCCTACGTGCTGAACGTGGACGGTGAAGAGGTTGGCGTGATTGCCAATGAGGCGGAACTGGACGCCATTGTCTCCGATGTGGAGAGCCGGGTGGCTGACATTCTGGGTGAGGACTATGACTATGATGCGGAGATCACTCTGACTCCCGCCTATGCCACCGCCGGAGAGGTGAGCAACACCGATGCTGTGGCGGAGACGCTGTTTGCCAACGTGGGAGCGCTGTTGGATGCTTACGCCATTTCTGTGGACGGCCACGAGATCGGCTATGCCCTGTCCGAGGAAGAGCTGGAAACGATGCTGGATGAGATTGCCCAGCCTTACCTCACGGAGAACACGGTCAGCTACGACTTTGCGGAGAGCGTGGAGATCTACCCCATGCAGGTTCCCGCCAACACGGAGTTTGACCTGGAGGTTCTGAAGTCCACCCTAACCAGCTTTGAGGTGGAAGAGGCCAAGTACATCATCGAGAGCGGCGATACCTTCAACGCCATTGCCTACTCCCTGGACATGACGCCCGCCCAGCTCAAGGAGCTCAACCCCGATGTGGACGCCAACACGCTGTATGTGGGCCAGGAGCTGGTTATCCAGCAGGCGGTTCCCTACCTGTCTGTGATCACAGTGGCCAATGAGACCTATGAAGAGGTCATCGAGAGCCCTGTGGAGTACATCGAGACTGCAGACCTCTATGTGGGTGAGACCTCTGTGAAGGAGCAGGGCACAGACGGCACAGCTCAGGTCAACGCGGAGGTGACCTACCTCAACGGTGTGGAGCAGGAGCGCACGGTGCTCTCCACCACTACGATTCAGGAGGCAACCACCACCTATATGTACAAGGGTACCACGCCCAAGCCAGTTACTGCCTCCAACGGCTACTTTATCTGGCCGTTGAGCGGTACCATCACCTCCTACTATGGTGGACGCTATATTTTCGGTTCCTATGATTTCCACCTGGGCCTTGACATTGCGGCCCCATACGGCACCACAGTGAAGGCTGCCGACGGCGGCACCGTCACCTACGCAGGCTGGAAAGGCAGCTATGGCTACCTGGTGATCATTACCCACGACAACGGCACCCAGACCTATTACGCCCACAATTCCTCCTTGTTGGTGAGCGCGGGCGACAAGGTTTACCAGGGACAAGCCATTGCCCGGGTAGGCATGACGGGAACTGCCACCGGTTATCACTGTCACTTTGAGGTGCGGGTGAACGGCTCCACCGTCAACCCCCTCAATTACCTGTAAGAAAAGCGATCCGATCAAAGACCGGCCGCCGTGCCTCTGCACGGCGGCCGGTTTTCTTTGCTTAGCCCAGGAAAGGGACCTTGACAAAATCGAACATATGTATTATAGTTCAGATATCAAACAACAGTTCGATCAATAAAAGTCCGTCCTATGGGACTTTATAGCTGCTATCCTGAATACAAAAGAGGAGGGCATCCCGCAGCTGAACCGGGAGAGGGGCGGCGGATGGAATGGGGCCAGCCCCCATAGGGCCCTTCGAGCAAGGAAAGGGAGGCTGAAAGCAATGGAGACTACCTACTATACCTTTACGGCCCGGGAGATCCTCGTCTCCGGGGACGGTGTGAAGCAGGCGGAGCGCAGCTATGATCTGAACCGGGCCGCAGAGCTGAAATA
>ERZ809224.2537-NODE-2537-length-11102-cov-13.440934_pt1 | contig 11102 bp, 8 predicted proteins | sample MGYA00520513_ERZ809224 | MGnify/ENA primary metagenome ERZ809224 (study PRJEB31576, sample SAMEA3212658) | Homo sapiens | biome: human-gut; feature: human gut; material: fecal | place: Sweden | collected 2012 ...
AAATTGCCGCCTATTCGAGTTCGTTTTGCAGGAGTACACGAAACGGCTTGTAGGCGGTTTTTTCTATGGGGCTTCGTCCCATTCCTAATATCAAAACAATGCACACCCCTATGTGTATAGCGCCTTGCTGGCTGTTTGTTGCGCATGGGGTGTGCATACCATTACACGGATGCTCAGACCGTTATTTCCTGTCCGTCCCGGAAAATAAAGCGCAGATTTCCTTCAGTCGTTACGCGCACCTGCTCCACCGTGCCGTACCACAGCGTTTCATTAAAGCTCGAAATGAGGCCTTGATTCCTTAGAGTCTCCAGATATTCTGTCAGCTTACCGCGCTTGGCGATGCGCTGTTTCTGCTCAGATTCCACATCTGCAATGCGCTGGCGAGTTTCGTTGTAACGGGCCTCATATTCCGCAAACTGCCGGTTGTACTCGTCCTGATCCATTGCCGTAGTGGCGTTCATGGCTATGAGTCGTTCCATCAAGCCGCAGGTCACTTCTAACTCAGCTTGCAGCCCTGCTTTTTCCTCTTCCAACCCGGAAGTATCACAGCGTTTGCGCATGACCTTCTCGCACACCCGGATAATCTCATCCTTATTTTTCAGCAGCCGGTTGATCGCCATGATGAAGCCATCCTCAATGGTTTCATTGCGCAGACTCGGCGTAGAACAATGTGTATGGCTGAGGTGTTTATTATTGCATTGCCACACCGTTGCCTTGTATTGCGTGCGAGAATTCCACACCTTGCTGCCATATAATGCTCCGCATTCGTCGCAGAAGATACGTCCAGAAAAGCAATGCGGCGTGTAATTCCGATGATTGGAGCGTTTACGTTTGGCAAGCTCTGCCTGTACGGCTTCGAACATTTCCGGAGAAATGATAGCGGGATGACTGTTTTCAACGTAATACTGGGGAACCTCGCCCTCGTTTACCTTCATTTTCTTGGTCAGGAAATCCGTGCAGAAGGTCTTTTGCAGGATGGCGTCGCCCTTGTATTTCTCGTTGGCCAGAATGCTTTTCACCGTTTCGGGCCGCCACTGCGGCCTTCCGGCAGGCGAGGGAATATTGCAGGAGGAAAGGAACCGCGCGATGTACGCAGGCGATTTTCCCTCCATGAACAGCCGATAGATCAGTTTGATCGTCGCAGCTTCCTCGGGCACGATTTCCGGAACGCCGTCTGCGCCCTTTTTATAGCCGAGAAACTGTTTGTAAGGCAGCGCCACCTTGCCGTCTGCAAAGCGTTTTCTCATGCCCCATGTCACGTTTTCGGAAATATTCCGGCTTTCCTCCTGGGCCAACGAGGACATGATCGTGAGCAGCAGCTCGCCCTTGGAATCCAGCGAGTAAATATTCTGTTCCTCGAAGTACACCTCCACGCCGTGCTCTTTGAGCAGGCGGATAGTGGTCAATGTATCGACCGTATTGCGGGCGAAGCGGCTGACCGATTTCGTGATAATCAGGTCAATCTTTCCGGCCAGTGCGTCCTGCACCATGTCATTGAATTGCTCGCGCTTTTTCGTGCTGGTGCCGGTGATGCCCTTGTCGGCGTACACCGAAACAAATTCCCACTCCGGATTTTCCTGAATGTGGCGGGTGTAGTGGCTGACCTGTGCCTCGTAGCTGTTGGCCTGTTCCTCGTCATTGGTGGACACGCGGGCGTAGGCCGCCACGCGGCGCTTGCGGGTGCTGTGGATCGGCGCGGCGGTAAAGCGGTTCAGTGTTGCGGGCACCACCGTGACCTTGGGCATATAGGCTCTTGCTTCGCTCATTTTGCATACCTCCTGCGCATTTGCTCGGCGGCGCGCGCTTTCATTTCCGGCGTCCAGCTATCTCGCCTTGAAGGATCTTTCCAATATGCTTCCTTTGTATGTCCGTCATAGAATTCATAAACCAGCCGGTTTTCCGGATATACGTGGATGCAGCGTATTTCTTTTCGAAAGACCGCGTTGTCAAACTTGAGCTGGCCAAGCACCTGCGCACTGACGCTTTCCAGAATGCTTTCATGAATCTGCTTAGCCGGACAGTATTTTTTGCCGCGTACCATATAGGTGTAGCACTGCCACGCCAGCTTTCCATTGTTCAAGCGCCGCTGGTAGTTTCTGCCGCAATGGGCGCAGACCAGTTTCCGGGTAAAAGGAAACTCGTTATGAATACCATAGCCTTCCGGAAATTCGGCGGCCTTCTTTTGAATGATCCGCTGCACAGCCGCAAATTCCTCGCGGGGAATAATGGCTTCGTGATTGTCGCGAACCACATACTTGGGCAGTTCCCCTTTGTTCCTGCAGTCTATTTTTCTCAGATGATCCGTGCGGAAGTATTTTTGCAGCACAAGGTCGCCCTGATACTTTTCATTCCGTAGGATCGTATCAATCACGCTTTCATGCCAGATACCGCCGTTTTTCGCCGGAATTCCCAGTTCGTTCAGTTCTCGGCTGATCGCGTTCTTGCCCATGCCCGCCAGTCGAAAATGAAAGATCATCTTTATAATGGCCGCTTCCTGAGGAATGACCTCGACTTTCCCATGATCGAATTTCAGACCGTTCATTTGCGAAGTGGTGGGAATGCCTTGTTCGAATTTCTTGCGAATGCGCCACTTGCAGTTTTCCGAAACTGAGCGGCTTTCTTCCTGCGCATACGAAGCGAGGATGGTCAGCATCAGCTCGCCATCCCCACTCATAGAATGAATATTCTGTTCCTCGAAGAAAACGTCGATCCCCAGCGCCTTCAGTTCGCGCACGGTTTCCAGCAGCGTGACCGTATTCCGGGCAAAGCGGCTGATGCTTTTCGTCAACACCAAATCGATCTTTCCGGCCCGGCAGTCGGCCAAAAGACGCTGGAATTCCGGCCTTTCGGATTTCGTGCCGGTCAAAGCTCGGTCTGCGTATACGCCCGCATAACTCCAGCCGGGATGTTTCTGGATTTTTTCGCTATAATAGCTGACCTGCGCGGAGAAAGAATGCAGCATGGTTTCCTTCTCCATGGAAACGCGGGCATAGGCCGCCACATTCATCAGCTTCGGCGCTTTTGGTACTCCCGGGGTGATTTTATGAATGATTCGGTTCATTGAATGAGCCTCCCTTCTTTTCGCCCGTCAAAGCGCTGAGCGCTTCGCCGGGTACACGCCTGCGGAGCCTGTCGGCTCTCCTCGGCGTTAGTCGCGGCGAAGCCGCTCCCTTCATCTGTCTGTGTTATAAGAAGGGTCGATGAAAAGCAAGGCTTTTCGTAGCGAAAAAGAGGCAGAAATTTAGCCGCGTATTCTGTTTCAAGCGCCGAGTAGTCGGCTTCGTCAATCAGCCCTTTGTCCAGCATTTCCGCGAGCATGGCCACGCCTGCCAGATAATTGCGGTTCCGTTCAGCCTGCTTTTTATCCATGGTGCTCCGCCTCCCTTCCGTAGCGGTCGGCGATATAGCAGCCGTGGGAGCAGTATTTTCGATGGCTGGACGGATAACTGAAAAAGGACTTTTTGCAGGCGGCGCACTGTTTTTGAATCGCGTTCTGCGGGCCGAGTATCCGGTGCGAATAAGCCCAGGCATACCGGCACGCATCCGAACAGAAGCGGCGACGACCATGTTTTTCTGGAAGTAGGATCTTTCCGCATTGCGGGCAGATTGTCCGTACGACGAACGTTTGCAGGCCCGCGCGGCGGCAGTAGGATTTTACGGTGTTTTCTGAAAGGCCGAGAGTCGCGGCAATCTGACCGTAGCTCTTACCGTTTTCGCGCATACGCCGAAGCGCATCTTTTTGAGAAGAGAGCATACATTCCTCCAAGAATCGGCCATGGGCCGGAATGCTGTGCAGCATGGAATTCTTGAAGTTTTGTTTTCTTGAAATCGTGTACTTTTGCAGCGTTAGAAAAAGCGCCGCAGACATTTCTGCCTGCGGCAATGTTCAGATAATGCGGGAATACTTGCCGGACACCCAGCCCACCCTGGAGCCAATCACCACGGCGTTCCAGCCGTTGGCGGCGGTGGCGACGTATTCATAGGTCGTGCCGGGCGCGACCGCCGCGATGCGGCCAAAGCTCGTTCCGTTACCCGTGCGCACGTTGACCTTTCCGCCGCCGGAAACAATGACCACGGTGGTATTCACCGGGCGCGGTTCCTCCGGCTGCTCGTCAGACGGCGCAATGACTCCCGCACCGTAATCGATGAACGGCAGCTTGTACCAGTGCGTCCACGGACGATCCTTCACGCGGGTGCGCACGCAGCCATAATTGAAGCCGCGCCATTCCACAGCGTAGCCGTTGCCGACATAATAACCCACATGACCGTCAAAGCGCAGCGCAATGCCGGGAATTTCCGGAAGCGTGGAAATATCGCCCCACGCACAGCCCTTGCTCTTGGCATAGCTGAACATCCCGTTGGCGCTCTTGTCCGGGCAGCCATGCGCGCCGTACTTGCTGGAAAAGGTCTTGCTTGTGCCGATAGATTCCAGCACGCCTACACCGCCGTTTGTCCAGGCATAGCCCTTGCAGCCGCCCACGCAATCGGCGCAGACCTTCTTTTTCGCAATGTCGTCCTTGTAACGCTTCATGCGCCCGGACGTATAATGCGCCGGGTACTGCTTGGCCTTGCGGTCAAGCAGGCTCTGGGTACACTTGTAAACACAGCTGCCATACCAGTAGGGCTGGCCCACCATCTTTTCACACCATGCTGCGAAATGCTCGCCGGTGAACGGCGTATCTTTTCTTTCTGCCATAAATCCTCCTAAATTCAAAAGGCGACGGACGGAGGCCGTCTGCCGTTATTCGCCGTCGCCCGCGTCGGTATTGTTCTTGTCCTCGCGCCCGTGCAGCTGGGCGAGCACATCCTTCATCCTGTCGGGAATGGGCAGGCCGATGTGGGCAGCGTTCTCCAGCAGGGACAGGCCCTCGTTAGAGAGATAGAAACAGATCACGGCGCTGCGCAGCGCGGAGCCGGTGCCTACGATATGAATATCTACCACGTTGGCCACGCCCACCAGCATCAGGATCAACACCTTTTTGCAGATGCCCTTGAAGCCCACGGCACTGGACAGCTTCTTGTCGATCACCGCGCACATGAGACCCGTGACATAATCCAGCGCCATGAAAATGATCAGCGCAATCATCAGTCCGTCCATGCCTCCTAAGAAGTAGCCCAGCCAGCCGCCAATCGCCGCGACGGCCATCTGAATCTTCGCCCAGATGATGTCAATGGAAAAGTTCCTCATTTCAGTAATCCTCCGTTTTTGTATTTCAAAAGCCGCCCTTGCGAGCGGCACATGAGTCAGTTCAGCGCGATCTGCGGCGCTTCGGTTGAAGTTTTCTTTTGCCAGAGCGCAGGCACGTTCGGCGGCTCCCAGCCGGTTTGAGAAGTGTGCGCCGTAATGCAGACATACTCCGTACCGTTTTCATCGGGATAGAAAACACTGTCGCCCAAGGCGTAGTCCACGCCCGCCTGCCAGATGCGCTTTGTATTCTCGTGGATGATCTCGACCTTTCGCCAGAGCGCAGGCACCTTGTCCGGCTCCAAGCCGTTTTGTGTGGTGTGTGCCTGAATGCAGCGCCAGAGAAAACCGCCATGGGAATACACATCTCCGATTTGAACAGAAAGACCCGCTTGCCAGGCACGGCCCTCCAAGGCGGGCTGCACCGAGAGCAGATCTTCGTCCGTGAGCTTGCCGTCCGCCACGGCAGACCGCAGCAGCAGGCCCAGCACATTGGGCAGCGCTTCTTCCGCACTGACGGCAATAAAGCCCTCGAAGGGCAACGCCTGCATTTTCATTTCGTCCGTGACCGTCTGGCCTTCAGATACTTCAACAGCGTCCGGCAGAATCAGTACCTGCTCCGCCGTCACGCCCGTCATCTGGAAATTGTCGCCGGTCAGGGTATATTGGCTCTCCGTGAGCCGTTTGGCTGCAACAAAAGAGGAGCGGATGACCGTTCGCACCCGCCCCTCCAAGGGAATCACGATTTGCACTTTTCTTCCTCCTTTTTAGCCGACAGCGTCGCCGCCGTTGTAAACCACTCGCAGATAGGGCTGCTGGCTGGTGTCTGCGCCGCTCATGCGCATATAGCACTTGGAATAGGTGGACGAGCCGAAATTGTAGGGACTCTCATACAGGCACAGACCGCCATATGCGCCGCTGGCCAATCCCTGCACCGCCGCCACGGGAATGGCGAATGTCGCCGTTTCACCGCGCCCAATGCTGCCGATGGCCCCGTAGTTCACCGCGATGCTGGGCGCACCGCTGGCGGATGTGTTAGTGATGGCGCACAGGTACAGCGTTTTCGCGCTGCCGGAGCCGCTGCCCGTCTTACGGTTCAAAGTCAGCGTCGCCGACTTGATTGTCGTGCCGGACAGGATGGTTCTGAGCGTACTGAACCACATGCAGCCATAGTTCCAGCTGAGCGAGGATTTATAACCGCTGGCCGAGTACACGCCCTGCACCACATCCTGCGTATCGCTGCGCCAGCCGCCGCGATAGGATTTGGTCGTGGTCGCGTACATCAGCGCAGTATTGTCCGGCGTGACCACAGGAATGGCCGTGCCGTAATCGGTCGTTACGCCCGTATCGAAAATCTGACCGTTGTTGCCCTTGCTCCGGGAGCCGGAAGGCACCGTGCCGCTGCAGATGATATATCCGGCATAGGACACCATGGCCCAGGAACACGATCCCTTGCAGCTTTGCACATAGGCCCAGCCCATATAGACCTCCAAGCCCTGCAAGGCGTTGTACAGGCCGCAGTTGTAGAGGTACACATGGGTGGTGCGGCAGTAGATCGAGTCATAGGTCACGTTATTCGCATCCAGTGTGCAGCTGTTCAGCTCCACATGGTGATTCATTTGCAGGTCGATGAGATATGGATTCCGGTTGGAGCCGTTCAGCGTTCGGATTTCCCGCAGGGAGAGATTCTGAAAGCAGATGTGCGCCGAGCAGCCCTTGACCGAAATATAGCTGTTCAGGCGGCTGTTGGCATAACCGTAAATCGTCAGCTTGCCCGGCCCGGTAATGCCCTGAATCTGCGTTCCGGCAGGCTCGTAGACTTCGCCGGTTCCGCTGGGCAGATAGATAACCACATTCGAGCGGAGAAAGCGATTGTTGACCGCCTTTACCGCATCGCCCAGGGAGCGGAAGTAGGTGTCGCTGGTGCCGGAATAGGACGTATTCACATACAGATACAGCGGCCCGCCATAAGCCGCCGCCACGGAATCGGAGATTACCTCATCGGCATACAGCTGCTTGAAGCCCACGTTGCCGTTGGCACTCATCTCCATGAGCACGTTTTCGTTATTGGTCGGGTCAAGCAGCTGGAGCAGAAAGTTCTCGGTCGTAATCGCCACATTGTTGGGGCCGATATAGATGCCGCTGGATTTGACTTCTTCCGCGCCCGCGGCAACCCATTCGCTGCCCGTGTACCTTTTCAAAAGGTTAGGCGTGGAGCTGGTGTCCAGCCACAGCATATTGGTATAGAGCGTCGTGGGCGCTGTGCTGCTGCGGTAGACCTTCTCGGCGTTGTAGGTCACGGTGCTGACCTTGAGGGCGATGTTATTCGCGTTCTGCGTGATGCGGGATTCGGCGTTCGCCATCCGCGTGCTCATGCCATACAGATCCTCTGGCGCAGCGCTCCAGTCCGTCCAGCTGTCCAGCACCTCCACCTTCAAGTTGCGGAATTGTACCGTTCCTGTGGTGCCATTGGCTCCGCCTGTTCCGATGGAAACATAGGCGATGCCTGTAGGATTGAAGCTGGACAGGTTCAGCGGGCCGAAGCGCATTCGCACCCAATCCTCGTCTGTAGCAACAAAGCTCGCGTCCGTTGAGCGCAAATACCAGCCTCGCCCGGTAATCATGGTATTACCATTTGCGTCCACATAGCGGTAATAGACCCAAATGCCGGTGTATACGTTGGCCACGCTGGCGGCACTGGTGTCCACATCCGTCCGTTTCAGGTCAAAGGAAAGGCGGATATTGCTGGCGCTGCCGCTGTGCTCGAACAGGTCATCTGACACATTCAAATTCCACCCGGTATAGGTAGAAGTTGCGCCGCTGGCATAGCGATACTTGTTATCCACGAAGGTGTGCGTATTGTCGGAATTCAGGCAATAGTTACGCCCGGCATATTTCTCATAGGCGTACAGCGCCGAGGATGTCACCGCCGAGGTGATGGCCTGCGGCGTGACCTTCTGCTCGGCTGCCTCCACTCGCTGCTTCAGAGCGCCGACTGTCGTCGCATCCGCTTTCAGCGCGATGGCTGCGCTGGTCTGCTCGAAGCAGGTGTCCATTTCGGTTTTCGTATAGAATACCGAGAGATCAACGTCCGCGCCGCACGATTCCCATGCCGTGCCGTTCCAGCGCTTGAGTTCGTTCGGCTGGACAGATGTATCCAGCCAGAGCGCGTTTTGAGCGGGGTTCCCCGGTGCGGCATTCGCCACGGCAATCTGGTCGCTTTGGGTGATCTGTGCCAGCAGGTCAGCCTGATCCTTCTGATATTGCTCACTGCCGCGCACCGTGGAAACGATGGCGTCTTTGGTGAGCTTCAGTTCAGCGGCGCTGACTCTCTCGCCCAGTGCGTCCATATCGTCCTTGTCCGCTTTGCCCGCCACCATAAGGCGCAGGTAGGTGTTGGACGTGATGTCCATGGCGTTCAGGGCATTGATGGTCGCTTCGCGGGCAAACAGCGTGTCCACGTCCAGATTGGCGGCGATCAGGGAGCGGATGACGGCGTTATCGCCGAAAATGTTCTGCACATTCAGCGTTTGGGCAGTAATACTGCCCTCGATGATCTTCTCGCCGCCGTTGATGCTCAGGTCGGCCACATCGTCATTGGATACCTGCTTGAGAGTGGACACCACATTGCCACTTTCATCCACGGAAACAGAATAGAAATGCCCGTCCTTGCCCTTGACCACCAGCTCGCCCACCGTCAGGGAGACCATGTTTGCCTCGGTCACAGCCAGCTTGGCGATATACAGTTCGCCCGCTGTACCCTGCGTGATGATGGCCGTGTCAGTGGCCAAGTCCTTGATATGCGCCCAATCGATGTCGGCGGTTCCAATGTCCGCCTTCACCATGCTGGCCACAGCAGCTGAAAGGGTTGTGATGGCCGCCCAATCAATATTGGCCGAGTTGATGTTGGCGGTCGTGATCTGGGCTTTGGAAATCTCCGCGATGTCCGCCGCCAGCCGCTCAATCTGTGCCCAGTCAATGTTGGCGTTGACGATATTTGCCGTGGTGATCTGCGCCGTTGCGATCATGGCAATGGATGTGTACAGTTCGTCCGCCGTGATCGCGCCTGCCGCCAGTTCTTTGATCTTTGCGGTAATGGCATTCAGGGCATTGACGTTCAGAACGTCGATCAGGGCTTCGGCAATGTGCGCCCGCGTAATGCTGGCCTCCTGAATGTGGGCGGAGCCAATGGCTGCGTTCTTGATTTGCAAACTGCCCACCGAGCCGGATTGCAGCTGCCCGCTGCCCACGGAATTGAGCGCCAGCTTTGAGCCGGTAATGGAGCCGCTGGCAAGCTGTCGGGCGGAGATCGTGCTGCCCTCCAGTGCGTCGGCCACGGTGCCCAGCGTGACAGATGTGTACTTCTTGGTCAGACAGTCGTAGGTGTACTGCGTCATGCGCATGGACACTTCCACGCCAATGCGCCGGGCAATCACCCGCACTGAATCTCCCAGAAAGATGTCGGTGAGCGCAGCGTACTGTTTGTATTCCTCCGCATCCGAGCAGTTCACGAAATCCACCTTCAATGTGATCGTGGGCAGATCGCAGCCATTGGCATATTCATCCTGCGCGGCCTTGCGCATTTCGGCATAACACTGCGCCTCGCTTTTCGGCTCGTCGCCGTCCGTGACTTCCTTGGCTTCCGATACCGGCAGATGAATCCATTTCGGATGGGTATAGGCATTCAGATTCGGACTGTCGATGTAGAGCTCCGGCAGATACAGAATGTTCCCGTCCGCGTCCTCGCCGGTGGGCATAATACGGGTAACCACGTCCGTTTCGTCCACATCGTAGGAAATGCCGGTCAGGTTCTTCTTTTCCCGGATGGACACGTCGGTGTTGTTGCCCACGCGCCTGACCAGAAACACATCGTACCAGTCACGGGCCAGCTCCGCGCCGTACTTGCTGACCAGTCCGTTTTCGCCCAGCATGGCTTCCACGGGATTGACGTTTTCCCACTCTACGTCCTCAGCAGTGCTGGTCAGATCGGAATAGAAGCTGAAATCATGCGCTGACAGGCACGCTCCTGAAAGGCTCTGAACGACGGAAGCCCCCACCGCAGAGGGAGAGGGCTTCAGAGTTTTTATCATGTTGTCGAACAGATCATAAAAAATGTGGCGGGCATAGACCGTGACCTTGTCCAGCTCCGGCACAACGCGGTAAATCCGAAAGGGCTGATCCCGCAGCTGGCGAGATTCAATCACCTGATTGTGGAAACCCACATTCGTCTGTACCGTCTGGGTTTCCGTGCGCTGGAAGGTCAGATACTGCGAGGCCATATAGCCGTGCTTACCGTCCGGAGCCGTGACTTCATACCAACTGGACGTGGTTTTGTTCAGCACGATGACCTCGCGGCCCTTTTTGTACTTGCCCAAGATACGGTAATTCGTGCCCGTACCGGAGCGCAGGTGCAGCGGCCCACTTTTCGTGGTGATCTTATAGATCTGCACGTCGTAGGTGCTGGTCTGGTACTGTTGCGTCACCAGATCAACGCTGGGGGTCATGGCGGCAGGCACAGGCGCTCGCAGGATGCAGCCTTCCGCAAGTCGCGTCCATTTGCCGTGCTCGTCAATGTCGTGTACCAGCGTGAGCTCCCATTCGCCATTCAGCGTTTCGGTCACGGTGCAGGACATGGGCGTGACCGCGCCAAGACCGTTGCCCGAAAAGTCGGTGCAGCTTGCAGGATATACACAGATCAAACGAGATACCTCCAATTCGGCTGAATGACGACCTTCGTCACATTACCCATCCAGCCAATGGCGTTCTGCCCCGGCATCAGCGTCGGAAAGTCCCCGCTCATGCAGCCGTTCATACTGGTCGCGCCTTTGTAGGCTTCCATGAGCGGGCTGTCCAGCGTAATGCTGTCCGTGATACCGTCCAGTTCCACAATGGTCATGCCCACCATGAGGGTAATTTC
>ERZ809224.2538-NODE-2538-length-11101-cov-6.885117_pt1 | contig 11101 bp, 6 predicted proteins | sample MGYA00520513_ERZ809224 | MGnify/ENA primary metagenome ERZ809224 (study PRJEB31576, sample SAMEA3212658) | Homo sapiens | biome: human-gut; feature: human gut; material: fecal | place: Sweden | collected 2012 ...
TAATCTTAGAATCTGTCAAACGATTCTTACCCTAATGTTAGGGTTATTCTTGTCAGTAGGCACTTATGCACAAAGCATCACTGTGAAAGGGCATGTTAAAGATGCCCTGGGTGGAGTGATAGGTGCAAGTGTAGTAGAAAAAGGAAATACCACAAACGGGACTATCACCGATCTTGACGGTAATTTTTCACTGAATGTACCCAAAGGTTCTACTTTGGTAGTTTCTTTTATCGGTTATAAGACTCAGGAGGTGGTTGCAGCTTCCAGTGTAGTCGTGACCCTGCAGGAAGACAGTGAATTGTTGGATGAGGTTGTGGTCATCGGTTACGGTGTGGCTAGGAAAAATGATTTGACCGGGTCTGTAACGGCAATTAAACCGGATGAAATGAACAAGGGGCTGACGACATCTGCCCAAGACATGATGCAAGGCAAGATTGCCGGTGTCAGTGTTGTTAACAATGGTGGTGAGCCGGGTGGCAGTGCCACTATTCGTATCCGTGGCGCTTCTTCATTGAATGCCAGTAATGACCCGTTGATTGTAATTGACGGACTTGCCATGGATAATTATGGAGTGCAAGGAATGTCCAATCCATTGGCTTTGGTGAATCCGGCTGATATAGAGAGTTTTACTGTGTTGAAAGATGCTTCGGCTACAGCTATTTATGGTTCCCGTGCCTCCAATGGCGTTATCCTGATTACTACTAAGAAAGGACAGAGTAACTCTAAACCCCGTATTTCTTATAATGGTAATGTGTCCGTCAGCATGGTTACGGACAAACTGGATGTACTGAATGCCAAAGAGTTCATGAAACTTGTACAGAACACATATGGTTATTCTGATGAAGAGTTTCTGGCGAGTGCGGAATATCAGGCATTAGGATATACGAATGCTCAGGGCGAGCATCTTTTTGCCAATACCGACTGGCAGGACGAGATTTATCGTACGGCAGTCAGTACCGACCATAATATCACTGTTTCCGGTGGATTGAAAAATATGCCTTATCGTGTTTCCCTGGGCTACACCAATCAGCAAGGTATCCTGAAAACATCAAGTTTTGAGCGTTATACGGCCAGTGTGAATCTTTCCCCTTCTCTTTTTGATGAGCATTTGAAGGTTAACTTCAACGCAAAGGGCATGTACTCTGTGACAAGCTATGCCAATACCGATGCCATTGGAGCTGCCACTTCAATGGACCCTACCAAGCCGGTTTATGGCGGGACGGAATTTTATGATAAAAACTTTGGTGGATATTGGGAATGGCCCGAAGCAGTAGACTGGAAAGATTCTGAATGGGGATACAACATCAATACTTTGGCTACAGCCAATCCCGTCGGGATGCTGAATAACCGTTCGGATAAAGGAAAGTCAAAAGTGCTGATGGGGAACATTGAACTGGATTATAAGATTCATGGTTTCGAGGATTTGCATTTGCATGTTAATGGTGGTATGGATGTGGCAAGCGGCAAGTCCAACAAGAATTACAACCGTTTTGACCTTGACAATTATTATTATGGACGTGTCGGTTGGAATACACAAGATACATACAATTTGTCATTGAACATGTATGCACAGTACATGAAGGACTTCGGGAAAGCGCACCATTTTGATATCATGGCCGGTTATGAATGGCAGCATTTCCACAAAGAGACAGATTACTATTATTATGGAACTTACCCTGATACGAACCTTGAACATGCCGGTGAAATCTATAATCCGTCAGAAAATACACTCTACAAGACGGAGAACTATCTGGTTTCTTTCTTTGGCCGTATGAACTACTCTTTACTCGACCGTTATCTGCTGACCTTCACCTTGCGTGATGATGGCTCTTCCCGTTTCTCCAAAAAGAACCGTTGGGGATTGTTCCCGTCCGTTGCATTGGCATGGAAGGTGAAAGAGGAGGGTTTCTTGAAAGATGTGGATGCTGTTTCCGATTTCAAGTTTCGTGCAGGTTATGGTATCACCGGACAGCAGGAAGGCATTGGCGATTATACCTATTTTGCTTCATATACCCCCAATTCGGAAGGAGCATATTATCCGGTTTTGGGTAATGGCATCACTTACCGTCCGGATGCCTATAATAATGACTTGACCTGGGAAAAGACCACTACTTATAACATTGGGGTTGATTTGGGATTCCTGGACAACAGAATCACTGCCAATTTTGATTATTACTATCGCAAGACGAAGGATTTGATTAATGATGTTTATGTAGCTGCCGGTTCCAATTTCAAGAATAAGGTGACGAGCAATATCGGTTCACTGCATAATAAGGGTTTTGAATTTGCAGTGACATGGAGAGCCATTCAGCAGAAGGACTGGCGTTGGGAGTTGGGATTCAATCTGACACACAACACTAATGAAATAGACGAGCTGGTGAAGAGTACAGGTGACAAATACATCATTCGTCATGGAGGAATTGCCGTTGGTGATAGTGGTTCCAATGGAATCAAGGGATATTCCGTAGGCGAAGCTGTCTCTGCCTTCTACACCTATCAGCAAGTCTATGATGAGAAAGGCCAGCCGATAGAGGGCGAATTCGTAGACCGTGACAATAATGGCATCATCAATGACAACGACCGTTATTTCTATAAGAAATCAGACCCGGACGTATTGATGGGACTTTCCTCGAAATTGATTTATAAAAATTGGGATTTTAGTTTCTCGCTGCGTGCCAGTCTGGGTAATTATGCTTATAATGCTGTTGAATGTAGCCGTTCTGATTTGTCGGTTACCGGTATTTATTCGGGCAATGCATGGCACAATGTGCCTCAAATGTCACTGGCCAAGAACTGGAAGAAAGTGGATGCCTTGGATGCCCTTTCTGATTATTTCATCCAGAATGCCTCTTTCTTGAAGTGTGACAACATTACGCTGGGCTATTCTTTCGACAAATTGTTCGGGCAGAAAATCAGCGGGCGTGCTTATCTCACGGCCCAGAATGTGTTTACGATAACCAAGTACAAAGGTCTGGATCCTGAAATCAACGGTGGATATGATGGCAGTATCTATCCTCGTCCTCTGGTGGGAATTTTCGGACTCAGCCTTAATTTTTAATCCTTTAAAACTAAGAATAGTATGAAATTCAACAATATGAAATCATTAATTCCGGTTGCTGCCTTTACACTTATGATAGGGTTTTCGTCTTGTGTGGGAGATTTGGATGTAAAGCCTATCAATCCGCAGCAAACCATGACTTTGGATCAAAATGCTCTTTTTAACAAGATATATGCAAGTTTCTGTTTGACCGGACAGATCGGCCCGAGCGGTAATGCGGATATTGATGACATGGACGAAGGACGTTCAGAGTTTTTCCGCATGGCATGGAACCTGAATGAGCTCACTACGGATGAGGCACACTGGATATGGCTCACAGATACCGGTATGGATGAAATGCTCCACAATTCTTATGGAGCGAGTGCCGCATTCTCTATCGGACTATATTATCGTCTTTATTTTACTGTCACGTTGTGTAACTTTTTCTTGGAGCAGATTCCGGATGATGGCGGGACGTCTTCCATGCAACGTGCGGAAGTCCGTTTTATCCGTGCTTTACAGTATTATTACATCATGGACTTGTATGGTAACGCAGCATTTACGGAAGAAGTCTCTTCTGAATTGGCAGAACGCTATACACGTACCCAGTATTTCGATTATATTGAGAAAGAACTGAAAGAGTGTGAGGCTGATATGGCAGAACCGGGACAGAATACTTATGGGCGTGTAGACAAGGTAGCTGCATGGAATTTGCTGGCCCGTCTCTACTTGAATGCTGAGGTTTATACCGGTACTGCCCAGTGGCAGAATGCCATGGATTACGCAGAAAAGGTGATAAACAACGGGTATTATCATCTGTGTACGGAGGGAGCTACCAATCCGGTGACTGGTGAGGTTTATTCCGCCTATCAGATGCTTTTCCTGGCAGACAACAATACGAATGGGGCACAGTATGAAAACATTTTTCCGATACTCTTTGACGGGGTTACTACAAAAAGCTATGGTGGGATGAATTTTCTGGTTCTTGCCACTTATAATTCAACAATGGATGTTGCGATTCCTTCCGGCACGAATTGCAGCTGGGGAAAGTGCGCCCGGGTCCGCAAGCAATTGCTTGACAAGTTCTATACGGCAACTCCTCCTACGGGAAAGACGGTTGCGGAAATGACAGCTCCGGCCAATGATGACCGTGCTCTTTTCTATGGTGACGGCTTTTCCGCTTCCATTAAAGACGAAACGGATGCGACTGCAGGTTTTGCATGTGTGAAGTTTCGTAATGTCCGTTCGGATGGACAATCCAATCAGGTGGTCGATTATGTAAATGCGGACCTTCCTTTTTTCCGTGTTGCTGAGGCTTATTTGATTTATGCAGAAGCTTCTACCCGTTTGAACGGGTCTAATACGGATGCAAAGGAGAAAATCAATGAACTTCGTTCCCGTGCCAATGCTGCCCAGAAGAATCTATATACGTTGGATGATATTTGTGATGAGTGGGCGAGAGAATTCTGGTTTGAAGGCCGCCGCCGCATGGATTTGATACGGTTCAATAAATATGCCGGTCAGGCATCCTATAAATGGGAATGGATGGGAGGCACTTATGAAGGTGCGCAATTCAGCAATATCAGAGCGATTTTTGCGCTTCCTGAAAACGATTTGGCGAACAATTCCAACTTAATTCAGAATCCGGGTTATTAATCAAAAAAAGAACAGAATATGAAAAGATATTTATTCACTTTGTTGTTGGCGGGATTGGCGATGTTCACTGCATGTACAGATGATAGAGACTCCAATCCGACAGTACAGCAACCCAGTACTTTCGAACTGAATATGCCTGCCTTGGGAGGCAGTGTATATGACTTGGCTAACACAGACTCCATCAGGTTGACCTATGAACAACCAGACTATGGTTATACGGCTCCCGTCAAGTATTATGCGCAGATTTCTGTCTCCGGTACCTGGAATGACGCCACTTCTGCAGAAGCGGATGACGCTACATATATCGAAATGGACGGCTCTGTCACAGTTTGTGAGTTTGGTGCGGCGGCTGATTTGGTGAACAAAGCTATCATGAAATTGGGCAATTATACTGACCCGAGCCAACTGCCTGCTGAAGGGATATCCTTGTACGTGAGAATGAGGGCAAGGCTGAATGCCGGTTACGAGTGCTATTCAAATGTCATAGAACTTTCTGTTGCTCCCTATTATGTAGCTTTGGTATCAGCTGCTCCGGAACTGTGGTACTTGATTGGAAGCTGTATCGGTGATGGTTCTTGGGGAAGCGAAGTAGGTACGGGAGTCATTCCATTGTCACCGGTGGAAGGTGCCAAGTATGATGATGTGACGGGTAAGGGAGAATTGACCTATACCGGTTACTTCCCGTCCGACAAAGGTTTCAAGATTGTAAGGGTGCCCGGTGAGTGGGATGACCAGTGGGGAGCTGATGGAGGTGACTTCAACAAACCGCGTCTCAAGGATGCCGATGGTGAGGGAAGTGATTTTTATGTTCCTGCCAGTGGATATTATAAGATTTCCTTGAACACGAAAGAGAACACTCTCTCCATCGTTGCCACTGATGAACCGAAAAATGTTTATGATGGATTATTGATTTCCGGTGACTTCAACGGTTGGGGTACTGATACGAAGATGATTCCCGTAAATACGGTTGAAGGTGTGGTCAATCATGTCTGGAAGTATGAGTTGGATGCGACAAGTGGAGATACCACGGCAAAATTCTTATATGCTGGATGGACCCCCAACTGGGGAGCTTCCACTTTCCCATATGGATTCGGAGTGAACGGAGGTGCCAATATTCCGGTAGTTGCCGGCAAATACGTAGCTATCCTGAATGACATTGACGGTTATTATCATTTCTTCAGCAAATAATTAATGAAATAATAAGGTAAGATTCGATATGAAGAAAAAAGTATTGTTTTCAGGAATTCTGCTGGCTTTCCAAGTTTTGTTGGGGCATGCCCAGCAGCGTCTTTTGGGGGGAGATATTTCTTTGCTCCCCTCTTACGAGGCGGCAGGAACTGTATATAGAAATGCAGTTGGAGAGCCGGTTGCTCCCCTTGACTTTTTCAAGGAACAAGGTTGGAATGCTGTTCGTGTACGGCTTTTCGTTGAGCCTTCCAAAGCCTCCGCGGAGCATAAGGGAGAAGGAGTATGCCAGGATTTGGATTACGTAACCAAATTCGGACAACGGATAAAGGATATGGGTTATCAGTTCATGCTCGACTTTCATTATTCCGATACATGGGCTGACCCGGGGAAACAGTTCATGCCGGACTGTTGGCTGGATGCCGAAACGGCCTCATTGCCTGACAGTGTGTACCGATACACTAAAAACACCCTTCGGTCTATGGTGGAAGCCGGTGCATGTCCCGATTTGATACAAGTAGGAAATGAGATAACGAATGGGATGATGTGGCCTGCTGCCAAAGTCGATCCGTTGGGAAGTGATAACTGGGATTTGTTAGTGAGACTTTTGGAAAGTGGCGCCAGGGCTTGCCGTGAAGTCTGTCCCAAAGCAAAGATAATTATCCATACCGAGAAAGCCGGCGAATGGAATAAAACCAAGACCTACTACAATCGTCTGCAGCAGCTTGATTATGATATTATCGGACTCAGTTATTATCCTATGTGGCACAAGGCGGTGGGGGTACTTGCCGCTACGCTCGATTCTTTGGCAGTCCACTTCCCGAATAAGGAGGTGATGATAGTGGAGACTGCAGCTTATTATTCGCACGAGAATGACAGATGGGCAAAAAGTGCGGACGAATATTCCGAGTTTTATCCGGTCAGTGCAGAAGGGCAACGTATCTTCACTCGTGAGCTGGTAGCTGAACTGCGCCGTCATGCCAATGTAACCGGGCTGTTCTGGTGGTTTCCCGAGGAGAATGCCAGTGGCAATACTGTGACGGAGGGATGGTTGAACCGTGGACTCTTTGATAACCATACGGGAAAGGTGCTTCCGGCAATGGAAGAGCTCAGACGGTTTGTACAGCCGATTGACCGTTGATTTCAAATTATTGGGAACCTCATCCCTTAGTAAATGTGCTAAATTATTATATTTGCGGAAATAATTAAGATAACGCCATGAAACACATGAAGTTTTTGACTTTCTTTTTTTGTATTGCCTTTGCTGTATTTGCATGCAGCAGCAATAATGAGACAGACCCCAACGCAGGTGGACTTCCCGATAAGGAAGAGCCTCTTACTACGGACTTTGCTAAAGGTGCCGACATAGGCTGGTGCACCGAATATGAATCCAAAGGATACGACTTCTACAATGCTAAAGGCGAGAAGCGTGAATGCACGGCTTTGATGAAGGAGCTGGGACTCAATGCCATCCGCATCCGTGTATGGGTAGACCCGAGCGACAACTAGTGCAATACTGCCGACGTGGTGGTGAAGGCCCAAAGAGCCAAAGCGCTGAATATGGATGTGATGATAGATTTCCACTACAGTGACTGGTGGGCAGACCCCGCCCAGCAGAATAAACCTGCCGCATGGGTTGGTAAGAATCTGGCGGACTTGAAGAAAGCTCTCAGCGACCATACGGTGAGTGTGCTTCGGGAACTGAAGGCGGTCGGTGTCACTCCCAAATGGGTGCAAGTGGGCAATGAAATCCGTCCGGGCATGCTGTGGGATAAAGACAAGGCTTTGAGCGGCGCATCCTATGACGTGAAGGAATCCGACTTGAAAGATGCTCCGGCAAACGCTTCTTCCGAGGTGGTATATCCCATGAATTGGGCCAATCTCGGCGCATTTATCACTACCGGATATGATGCCGTGAAGTCGGTCTGCCCCGATGCCATCGTCATTGTTCACCTGGACAACGGATGGGACAATGGTTTGTTCAACTGGTTTTTCGACGAACTGAAGAAGAACGGAGGCAAGTGGGATATGATAGGTATGTCACTCTATCCTTACTGGTCGCGCGATGCCAAGCCGGAATATACAGCGGCTGATGCCGTTATTACGGACTGCATCAAAAATATCAAAGCGGTAAGTGCGAAGTATAACTGTGACGTGATGGTGGTGGAAACCGGCATGGAGTGTGCCGACGACAAAGGGAATCTGGCAAGTGCTTCCGTGCTGGCAGAAGGGAAACGCCAACTGGCACGTATCCTGAAAGAGTGCAAGGAGAATACCGGCGGACGCTGCAAGGGCGTGTTCTACTGGGAACCGGAATGCAGGCCGAACCAATATCGGCTGGGGGCATTCACTGAAGACGGCCGCCCCACTGTGATAATGGATGCTTTTAAATAATTATATTAACAAAATCTTTTAAAGAAGAATGAGAAAGACAATACTTATCTTTTCCTGCTGCGCTTTTTTTGCCTTGGCGGCAATGGCGCAGCGTACAGAAGCATTGTTGGAAAAGAACTGGAAGTTCACCAAGGGAGATGTTCCCGAAGCAACACAAACAAATTTAGACGACAGTAAGTGGGAAACAGTGACCATTCCTCATGATTGGGCCATCTTTGGTCCGTTCGACCGCAACAACGATTTGCAGGAGGTAGCGGTTACGCAAGACCTTGAAAAACAAGCTTCCGTAAAGACCGGGCGTACCGGAGGGTTGCCTTATGTGGGTGTCGGTTGGTATCGTACGGCTTTTGATGCTTCTGCAGACAAGCAGGTCACTCTGGTTTTCGATGGTGCTATGAGTGAGGCTCGGGTCTATGTCAATGGGAAAGAAGCTTGTTTCTGGCCTTTCGGGTATAACTCTTTTCATTGCGATGTTACCGGTTTGCTGAATGCCGACGGTAAAAACAATGTGCTGGCTGTCCGTCTGGAAAACAGACCCCAGTCCTCCCGTTGGTATCCGGGGGCGGGATTGTATCGCAATGTCCGCCTAGTTACTACGGAACGTGTTCATGTTCCGGTTTGGGGTACACAGCTCACCACACCGCATGTTTCTGCTGAATACGCTTCCGTGCGTCTGCGTACTACAATACGGAATGCCGGTGATGCGGATGTTCGTATTTCTACTGATATTATTGCGCCGGACGGTAAGATAGTAGCCCGTAAGGATAATAGCCGGAAAATTAATCACGGACAGCCATTTGAGCAGAATTTTCTGATAAATGCTCCGTCTCTGTGGTCCCCTGAGACACCTTATTTATATAAGGCAGTATCTAAGATTTATGTAGATGGCAAACAGACTGACGAATATACCACGCGTTTTGGTATCCGCAGCATTGAGATTATAGCTGATAAGGGATTCTTCCTGAATGGTAAGCACCGTAAATTCCAGGGGGTATGCAATCACCACGATTTGGGCCCGTTGGGTGCGGCTGTCAATGTGGCTGCTCTTCGCCGTCAGTTGACATTATTGAAGGATATGGGATGTGATGCAGTCCGTACCTCCCACAATATGCCTACACCCGAATTGGTGGAACTCTGTGACGAGATGGGCTTTATGATGATGTTGGAACCTTTCGATGAATGGGATATTGCCAAATGTGAGAATGGTTATCACCGCTATTTCAACGAATGGGCAGAAAAGGATATGGTAAACATGCTGCATCATTATCGGAACAATCCTTGTGTGGTAATGTGGAGTATAGGAAATGAGGTTCCTACCCAATGTAGTCCCGAGGGCTACAAAGTGGCTTCTTTCCTGCAGGATATTTGCCATCGCGAAGACCCTACACGCCCCGTTACTTGCGGTATGGACCAGGTAACTTGCGTGCTTGCCAACGGGTTTGCGGCAATGATTGATGTACCCGGTCTTAATTATCGGGCTCACCGTTATGTGGAGTCTTATGAGACTCTTCCACAGAATATTGTGCTCGGTTCGGAGACGGCTTCCACTGTAAGTTCTCGTGGTGTCTATAAATTTCCCGTACAGAAGGGTGCCAGTGTGATGTATGATGACCATCAGTGTTCCGGTTATGATGTGGAGTGTTGTTCCTGGTCGAATCTTCCCGATGAGGATTTTGCTTTGGCTGATGATTATGACTGGACAATCGGACAGTTCGTCTGGACGGGCTTTGATTATTTGGGTGAGCCTTCTCCTTATAGTACGGATTCCTGGCCCAGCCACAGCTCCGTTTTCGGTATCATAGACTTGGCAAGCCTCCCCAAAGACCGTTTCTATCTGTACCGCAGCCTATGGAACAAGCAGGCAAATACCTTGCATGTCCTTCCGCACTGGACGTGGCCGGGCAGGGAAGGGGAGAATACTCCGGTTTTTGTTTACACCAGCTATCCCAGTGCCGAACTGTTCGTCAACGGAAAGAGTTATGGCAAACAACGGAAACTTACTGCTGATGAAAGCCGTGCTTTGGAAGGTCAGGACTCCCTTGCTTTGCAGCGTCGCTATCGCTTGATGTGGATGGATGTTCCTTATGAACCGGGCGAAGTGAAAGTGGTGGCTTATGATGTTTCCGGCAATCCTGCAGAAGAAAAGGTGATTCGTACCGCTGGCAAGCCCCATCATCTGGAGCTGGTTGCCGACCGCACCCACTTGTCTGCCGATGGTAAGGACCTGGCATATATCACAGTCCGTGTCGTGGATAAGGACGGTAACCTTTGTCCGGCAGACAGCCGCATGGTAAACTTCTCGGTGAAGGGTGCCGGAAAATATCGCGCTGCTGCCAATGGAGATGCTACCAGCCTCGATTTGTTCCATCTGCCCAAGATGCCGGCTTTCAGCGGTCAGCTGACGGCTATTGTGCAGAGTGGCGAGCAAGCCGGTGAGATTGTGTTTGAGGCAAGGGCTAAAGGATTGAAGTCCGGAAAGCTGGTACTTTATACTTCAGAGAAATAAATAGCACTATTTGCTTCCACTCTACCACACCTGCTCTGTACCCCTTTGTTCATCGGTGTTTGAGGTGCGGTGGAAGCAACAGAAAAAGGTGGAAGCAAATTTTGCTTCCACCTCTGTTTTTAGGGCCGATATGATGTTAACTTGTTGTAATGTAACAAGTTAATATCATATCGGCCATTTTGTTAATATCGTGTTAATGGCATATTAATATTGTGCAGACACGTTATTCATATCCTGAAAGTATGTTGCTTGGTTCATACATGCATGGCATTTCTTCAGTAAAAGCTTTGTGTTTCTTTTGTTTTGTCTTGATGTTGTGTAGT
>ERZ809224.2549-NODE-2549-length-11060-cov-44.580463_pt1 | contig 11060 bp, 10 predicted proteins | sample MGYA00520513_ERZ809224 | MGnify/ENA primary metagenome ERZ809224 (study PRJEB31576, sample SAMEA3212658) | Homo sapiens | biome: human-gut; feature: human gut; material: fecal | place: Sweden | collected 2012 ...
CCCGCGGGCATCGCGGCGGCCAGGCGGTATATGGGCCCCCGGCCGCTGCGCTGCACAAGGGTCTTTCTCCCGGACCTGGCAAACCTCCCTCATCCACCCCCAAAAAGACACCGCGGCATACCCCTGCTATGGCGCAAAAAAACGGGAGCTTTTTCTATAAAGCGGTGATGACCGTGGTGGTGACCTTGCTGTTTTCCGGGCTTTTTGGCTGCGGCGGAACCGGGAAATCCGAGGAGGTCGTTTCCTTTTATACTTCTTCTTACGGGATGACCAGAAACCCCGAATATGCCTTCGCCCTGTACCGGCAGGATGGCGTCTGGTACTTTTCCGCCTCCTGCCATGTAAACAGCCCTTACAGCCATGATACGTCCTTTGGGTCTTTCCCGCTCCCGGCTAAAGACGCTGCGGGATTCCTGGCGGTGCTGCGTGAAGAAGGCGAAATAGACCGGCTCAGAAACTATCGCACGCCGCTGCTCACACGCCTTCTGGCAAGCATCTTTCCCATAAGCGACGGATCGACGCGCTATTCCGGGATGACCTTTGCCGACGGCAGCAGCCTGGAACGGAATACCCGGGTCAGCGCCCGGGTGCTGGATTCTTTGTACGATCTTGCCGAAAAGCATTGCCGGGAAGCGGAAAGCGTGGAGATCCAGGCGGTTTCGATCCGCAGAGACAGCCCTGATCCAGAGGGTTCCTATTTCTTTACCCTGGAAACCGACGGATATGATTGGTTCCTGTCCTTTGGCGCCGTACTTGATGGCACCGGCGGCTATACGCAAGGGGAAAAATGGCGGCTCGAAATCCACGAGGAGGAGGAGATCCTTCGTATCATCAGGGAAGAGCAGCTTGTGGCAAGGGTGAAACGGTATGAAAAATCCGTAAACGAGAGAGAAACCGCTTGTGCCGAAGCGACATACCAAATTTCGTTCCGGTTTGCGGATGGCAGTTCATTATGCGCCCCCATCCAGGCCGGCGTTGAACTGGTCGATTCGTTTTATTCCCTGGCGGAAACCTATTCCCCTTTGGGATAGGCGTTACTTATTGGAAAGGAGATCTGCCATGAAACATCCAATACGGTTCAGGATATCTGCTCTTCTGTTGGCACTGACCATGGCGCTGTCCCTTTGTGCCTGTGGGGTAAATCCGCAGACACTGCGGGATGCGCTGGCACAGACACAGGCAGGCAGCAGCCGGAACGAATCCCCCGAACCATCGCCCCCGGAAACAAGCGGCGAAAAAACGCCGGACACAGAAGCGGCGTCCACCAGCCGCCCGGCTGCATCGCCCGGCCCGGGGCCCGGGTCGGAAGAAGCCCGGCAGTCTTTACAGCTGCTGCGGGACAGGCTGGATTGTTCCGGTATTCTGTTTGGTGTGGCCTATCTTGGCTATGTGGGCGGTCTGTTTGAGGAAGGTTTTGAAACCGGGTTTCCCCAGTGGCTGTGGGAAACCAACGAGGCCATGCTGAGGGCCTATCCCTTCATCGGGGAGATCGGCGCCAATCATATTGCCGGCGGCGCAGGACATCTGTATTGCATCGTGCCCATAGACGAAAACGCCACGGTTGCCATCAACCGTGTGACCTGGAACGAGAACACCCGGACCGAAGAGATCACCCAGGTCCTGTATCGCTCCGAAACCGGGGAGCCGGTTTTGCTCTTTGCCAATCTCGACGACATCCCCTCCCAAGCAGACACCCAGGTCATCATCACCGACAACGATGGGAACATCTGCCAGTGGTACCCTACCCTGGACGAACAAGGCTGTGTTGTGCCATATATAGCAGAGGATGGAAACTACTGCTCTGCGGATTTTACGGAATATGGCTGGCAAGATGCGCCGCCTTCACTGGCACCCTGGCTTGCAGACGGTTTTGGGGGCATGACGGCGGCCGGTCTGGCCGGGTGGGAAGAAGACGACATGAGCTGTTGGCTGATCCAGGCGCCGGTGGGAACGTCCGGGCGCAACGGAGAGTTTTTGCTGGTGTTCTATCCCGGCGATGAAACGGGAGGAACCGTCGATTTGTACTGGAAGCACGAGGAGGCCACTTCCGTGGAAGGGGTATGGAGCGGTTTCTGGTCTATTGAAACTGTCCTTGAAGGGCCGAGCTATGTGAACCTCACCCTGTTTCACACAGGGGGCGAAAGCGGCACCACGGATGGCGCGACCTATATCGACGAAACGTACCCCTTCCTGATCAGCCCAAGCGGTCTGGAACTGGTGATCGGTGCGGGCGAAAACGGTATTTGCCTGCCCTTTATGTTGCCGGATACAGACGCATATCTGCTGACATTGGACGAAGGATAGGATGTACGGGATCCAATTTTCCCCAAAAGTGAATCATGCTATCGGAACATGGATATCGGACACATTATCGAAAACATTGTTTGCTTTGAACTACTTCGCAGAGGATATGATGTATCGATTGGCAAGGTAGAAAACAAATAAGTTGGTTTGAACATTACAGAAAACCGTGATCTGTTCCTGTGCAACACTATCATACGCACGGAAAAGTCGAAAAACAACCGTTCTTCAGTAAGCAGCACACACCTCTTCCTCAAGATCGACCCACGGCGGAAGTGGTGCAAAATTATAATAGGAGGATTTTTATGAAAAAGATTATCACACTTTTGCTAATGGCGGCAGTGGCAGCCTCGTGCTTTATCGGGTGCAAGGACACATCCACCAGTTCTGGTGAAAGCAACATTACAGGGAACGGGGAAAAATCCTCTTGGGTGGAAGAATCGAGTTCTGCTGAGGACGAGTCTGCCTCCACTGGCGGCGACACATCATACCAGGAAATCAGGCTAGAGAGCCTTCAGCAAGCAAACCTTCTCTCCAACCTCTTCGCGCAGTACGATTCAGTTGTCTACACCGAGGACTATCCGGACGGCTTCGGCGATACAACCTATATCGTCCAAACGGATACCGGCTATGCCCTCTGGTACGACAACACCATGAACGGATATTACAACGAATTCATCTTCTCCACCGATATGGATACACCCGACCGAATGAGCGCCTGGCCCGTTGAGATCATGCCTGACTGGCTTGATGACTTTGTCGGCGATGGGTTCCTCCCCACGGAAGATGATGAGCTGATCTTCCTGGGAAGCAGCGGCGGCGAAACGGTCTTCTACATTGAAGCCGCTGACTACGACAATGTCGATATCGTCTATACCGTAGACAGCGAGAGCCTTGCACTGAAATCCATCGAGCGGATTAACGACAACGACGAATCCCTCTCGATGATCACCTTTCATTACGGAGAAGAAGTGGAGCTGCCGGAAACTATCACGGCCTGGCAGGGTGCGCTACGGACGGTGACCCTCCATTTCCTCGACGAAGCTGCCACCGAGAGTTACCAGATTCCCGCCAATTGGGAATTTGCTGTCGATGATTACTGTCCGTGGAGTACGGCCTATCTCGACGAAGCCTGCACCCTGCCATATGAATATCCGGGAGACGGAACCGATTACGCGATTTATATCCGTGAAGAATCAGAATGAAATGGCCAAAGATGAAGATACAATAACCCGAGGAATTTGTTTCACCCTACGAAAACCTGAGCCGGTGATTTGAAACTCTGTCGCAGTACCTTGAAACGGTTACAGTAGAAATGGAACATACCCCTAAACATCTCCACATGGCATCAGCTTTTGCTGTTGTACTTTCCTTTCATCCCCATGTTTTTTCTTGAACTGCTTTTGTGCAGAACAGCTACGCTCAGATGGCGCCCGATCCTTCCCCTCATCCCCCCTGCTTATCGTGGGGATCTGGTTTCTGACCCTTGCGGAGTTCCATCTTGCGGTATGGATTCTCTTCCTGTTGTGGTGTACGCCGTCGCTTTTCGGAAAAAGTGAATCATGCTATGATTCACGTTTTCTGAGTAAGCAGGAAATATCGGCAGAGAGTGAATCATAGCATGATTCACTCTCCCAGCCGGTTTTACCACCGACTGGGACGAAAGAGGGGCCCAAAGGCCCCCCACCTGCTGGCAGATGGTTTTGCTAGCATAGCGTTTGGATATCCAAACGCAAATTTGGGGGGCTCTCCCCAAACCCCGTTGCACTGCCGCAGGCTTGCAAGCTACTCTTAAAAAATGAGTGACAACCAACAAAGAAAATTTCATATTTGGCGTGTATAGTAAAAAGTAATTTCGGGACCTTGAAAATTGAATATTCAGCACGATCGGTACGTTCCACGGAAAGAGAGCGAGAGATGTTGGCGCCAGGATGGCCGCTATGGCCGGAGCGATTCCACAACGATCCAAGGGAAATCCCATCAGCCACCGGGATTTCTCCGCCAGGACCTTTCGAGTGGTGACAATGATACACAGGTTTCCCCACACGTCAGATGGGGCTGCACGTTTCAGGTTGCAATCCTTAGACCTCCAACGACTGCAGGCGAACGGGCGGTGGCGCCCTGCCGGTTGTGTTCCTCCAGTCCGGGGGCGAGCGGCAAACAGGACTGCTACTTTTCTTTTATTGAATAGAAAACTTGCTTGTGCAAGTGATTTTTATAAAAGCGCATATTGGCGCGTGTTTTTGATTTTTGAAAAGATACAGGGGGAAAGTGTACCCTTTTTTCAATCCATCATATATACAAAGCACCCGGTGCCTTTGACAGAAATGTCGAAGGCACCGGGTGCTTTTTTTGTTTTTCAAGAAAGGAAATGTCCTATGTTGAATGAACTCAATACCTATACGCTCCAGGAACTCTACAAACAGCCTATCGAACCCATCCCTTGGGTGGTGGAAGATCTGCTGGCACCCGGGTTATATTTCCTGGGTGGTTCTCCAAAAGTGGGAAAAAGCTGGCTGGCACTGCAGCTCTGCCTGGCCGTCTGCCGTGGAGAGCCCTTTCTGGGGTTCGAGACCAGGCGGAACGAAGTTCTTTACATCTCTTTGGAGGACGGCCCTCGGCGGCTACATATCCGCGCATTGCGGCTGACCGAGGAGGCTCCCGCCGGTCTGTATCTTTGCACCCATGCGCATTTGATTGGTCACGGACTGGAGCAGCAACTGGATCAGATGCTGGCTGAACACCCGGCCGTCAAGCTGGTCGTCATTGACACGCTGCAAAAAATCCGGGAGGCAACCAGTGCCACCCCCTCCTACAGCATCGACTACCGGGATGCCTCGGCTTTGAAAGCGGTGGCAGACCGGAACGATATCTGTATGGTGGTTGTACACCATCTGCGCAAACTGAAGGATGAGGATCCTTTCAAGCAGATGTCGGGAACGAACGGGCTGAACGGTGCCGCCGACGGATCAATCGTTCTCGACCGCCGAAAACGCCAGGAAGGGACGGCTACGATGTCAGCCACCGGACGGGATATCGAAGATATGGAACTGACGCTGGACTTTTCCGACTGCCGCTGGAGCCGAGGCTGCTCACCGGAGCAGCTGCAGATGCTTCAGCTCCTGTCTGCTCTGCAGCGTTTGTTGGCCGACAAGCCGTTTTCCGGTACTGCCACCGAACTGACAGCCCGACTGGGGGACGAGGGAAACTTATGGGGGCCGGCTCAGCTGTCCCGGTACCTGCAGAGCCATGAAGAGGAACTGGCAAGGTATGGTATTTTAGTGAGTACCCGGCGTACCAGCAAGCAGCGCCTTCTGCAGCTTTGCTACCGTCCGCATGACGAGAATGACGGTTGTGACGCTTCTGACACAGGATTTGAAATACCGGATGTTTCGTCGCAGCCGTCACAACCGTCATCACCGTCACTGACGTCACAGGCATCTTAATGAAGGAGGAACAGACATGGCCTATATTCAACAACGCGGAGAAAGAAAGTATAAAATTACAGTTTGTAATGGCTACACTACAACGGGGAAAAAACGGATGCAGGCGCGCACCATGGATGTCCCCAAGGAGATTCCAAAGCGCAGCATCAGGCAGTATGTCTGTGCGGAGGCTGAGCGCCTGGAAAAACGATTCCGCACCGGCATTGACGAAAGTGAAAACACCAAGTTCGAGGCCTACGCGGAGCATTGGCTGGACAGGGCAGCCAAGCGATACAAAGCCAGTACTCTGGCCGGTTACCGAAAAATGCTGGAGGTGGCATACCCTTTCATTGGCGGTTTGCCGCTCTGCAAGATCCGGCCCATGGTCCTGGAGGAATTTGCAGAAGAACTGCGCAAGCGGTCTGGGCGGGGCGGCAAGCCTCTGAGCGAAAACACCGTACATAAATATCTGGATGCCGTTTCCGCGGTGCTGCAGGACGCAGCGAAAAATGACATCCTGCTCTATAATCCTGCCCATCGGGTTGAAAAAGTACGGGTGGAAAAACCTCAGCAGCGCATTCCCCAACAATGGGAGATGCGAAAGCTCCTGCAGTGCCTTCTGCAGGAGCCGCTGCTCTATCGTGTATTCTATCTGATGGCCCTCTCCACCGGTCTGCGCCGCGGTGAGCTGTGTGCCCTTCGGTGGTGTGATCTGCACGGCGGGAATCAGGTGAAGATCCAACATTCCCGCAGCACTGTGGTAGGGCAGGGCGTGCTGGAAAGTGACACCAAGAACCACCGCACCCGCATCGTGGTCATGCCGCAGATCGTCTTCGACGATCTGGGAGAGCTGTTCACTGAGCAGGCCCTTGAAAACAACGGAGCTGACTGGAACGGTTTGATTTTCCAGCGTAAGGGGAAGGCGGTTCATCCTGACAGCTTCAGCCGTCACCTGCGGCATCTGTATGACCGGAACGGTTTTCCCGAGGAATACCACCTGCACACCATGCGGCATTTCTTCGCCACCTATCTGCTGGAACATGGCACCAGCAAGCAGGTAGCAGCCGACCTGCTGGGACACGCAGATACCGCCTTTCTGGAACGAACCTACTGCCATCCGCAGGATATCTGCAAAGAGGAGGCTGCCGGGTTGTTTGATTCTCTGCTGACACCAGCAGAGGAAGAATACTACGACACTTTGCAGGACTAACATTCCCCGGGCAATGCGCCCGGGGTTTTTGTTTGTCCGGCACACCCACAGTGAGGATTTTGAATAAAGGCGAAATTATCAACGTGTGGTACTTTCTCAAAACAAACTCATACTTGACTCGGGCACTACTATGTGATACGATGTAGTAAAGAAAACTTACCCTGGGGAAGTCAAAAGTTGCTATTCTCTGTAACCCAATATAAGAAAGGAGGTACCATGGGAAGCCAGACGCAATTTATGAAAGGCGTGTTGGAATTATGTGTCCTGAAAATCATCTCCGAAGAACCAACCTACGGATATGCGATCCTGACAGAGCTGCAAAAATCCTCCTATTCTGACCTGACTGAAAGCACTCTCTATCCGCTACTGTTTCGCCTGGAGCAGCACAAGGATGTGACCATCGAACGGCGAGCCTCGCCCAATGGTCCGAGCCGAAAGTATTATACGATCACAGAACATGGACGTGAAACACTCTCAGAATATTGGGAAAACTGGCAACAGGTTTGTGACCTTGTTTCCTCCGTTTTTCAGAAAGGAGCGCCCTATGAATAGCTACCTTACACTCCGCAAAGCCAACAAAATGCGTCTTGCCATGGTCTCGGAAACAAGCCAAAAGCAAATACGGGACATGGTACACTATCTGCAGGTGGTGAGCTGGGATATTTCTGGCGCAGAGGCAATCAAGAGCGACCTCATTGACATGGCAATTCAGGCAAATAAAGAGGGAAAAGAACTCTTTACTGTTCCGGAGGAAGCAGCTTCCTTCGCGGCGGAAATGAAGAAGCAGTGCGCCACGCCAAACCTCCGGAATCTTTTCTTCCTCCTCATCTGGTTTTTCCTGTACAATGCGGTCGGGTATCTGCTGTTGTATTTTGTGGATCAGCAATTGCTGGCGCCAATGGATACCAACTACCTCTTCAGTCTGGTAATTGGTACACTGTCCACCTATGTCCTATGGAAATATGTGATACGGCAAATCGCGTTTCCCATGAGAAAGCACCTACTTGTATTTATCGCGCTGCTGGTTGCGTATTCTGTGATTATGTATCTGCTGGTCGGGCTTTTGCACAGCTTCGTGCCACCAATTGTTGCTGTCAGCATGAACTTCTTGGGATGGAGTATATTCTACTGGGTGCTTTTCATTCTTCTATATTGTTTGCGGCTGTACCATTACGGACATAACCCTGCTGTTGTAAACAGACTGTGATACCGGATAGCATCTCTCCGCCACCTACCTACTGGAACATGGCGCCAGCAGAGAAAGAATACTGTGCCACCCTGGATGAATGAGCACCAATACTTCTGTTTGTCCGGCACACCCACAGTGAGGATTTTCCCTTTTGGGAGAATCCTCACTATTAGTTATGTTTGCAAACTTTTGGTGTTTTGCCCGGTTTGCACAAGTATCGTGGCCGTTCTTCGTTGGGTTTGGTGATGGCTTTGTATCGCAGAGGTTGGTATCCTTTGTGTCAAACCAAACAAAGGAGTGGTCAAAATGGCAAGCATCCGAAAACGCGGGCAAAACAGTTATCTCATCGTGGTATCCCGCGGCTACGATTACGAAGGGAACCGGCTGAAAGCCGCACAGAAAACAGTACATCCACCGAAAGATCTCACGCCCGGCCAGTGCAAAAAATGGCTGAACGAACAGGCAGTTCTGTTCGAGCGGGAAGTACGGCATGACCCACAGCCCGTGAACCATGCCATGACGCTGGCAGCGTATACCGAACACTGGCTGCGGGATATCGCCCCAGGCAAGTTGGCAGCCAGTACCTATTCCCGTGACCAACAGGATATCCGGCGCATCCTGCCAGCACTGGGGCATTACAAACTGACCGACCTGCGCAAGGAAACCATCCGTGCCTTCTACGAAGCCATGCGCTCAGAGCCTAAACTGACGGATGGACAGCCGCTATCAGAACGGTCCGTGGAGGGACTGCACAACACACTGTGCAGCATCTTGTCCGGTTCCGTGGAGGAAGGCTACCTGACCCATAACCCGGCCTGGCGGGTGTACAAACCTAAAGGTGTGCGCAAAGAGCGCCCGGTGGCCGACGAGGAAACGGTGCAGAAGCTGATCGCCGCTCTGGAAACACAAAGCATGAAATATGAAGTGTACTTCAAACTGGTACTGGCCACAGGGATGCGCCGCGGCGAAGCCTGCGGATTACGCTGGTCTGACATTGACTGGAGGCACCGGACCATCCATGTGCAGCGGACGGTAGTCAAACTCAGCGGACAGAAGATCTTTACCAAGGAGCCAAAAACCGCAAGCGGCAACCGGAGGGTGTACATCAGCAAAGAGATGTGCAAGCTGTTGCAAGCGTGGAAGCAGGAATGTGCCTGGCAGATGGAACAGGCAGAAGGGCAGATCCTGACCGAAGATGATTACCTCTTCCGGCAGCCGGGCGGCGATCCCATGGTGCCCACGACCTTTACCTTCCGTTTCAAAAAAATCCTCAAGGGAAACGGGCTGCCTCAAAACTTATCTGTCCACAGCCTGCGCCATACCAACGCCAGCCTACTCATTGCCCAGGGCGTGGATGTCCGCACCGTTGCAGGACTGCTTGGTCATTCCCAGCCCAGTACCACACTGGATATCTATGCCCATGCCTTTGACAAAACCAAACGAGAGGCACAGGAAAAGCTGGGAAAGGTGATGGGGCTGTGACAAGAAATACTGTTTGCACCGCGTTTCACAGTGTTCGTATCACGAAAAGAAACCAGGCAGTTGCCTTCATTCCGAGGGCAACTGCCTGGTTTTTATTCTTCGGTGATCTCCAGCCGGGCCAGCGCATAGTCGATGCACATCTGCACAAGTTCATTGCGGGAACGGCCCGTTTTGGACGCTACGTCCTCCAGCTTCGCCAGCATGGTGTCGGGCAGCCGCACCGATACCACCGTGGACTTTCCTACCGCTGGTTTGCGTTGCGGCACAATAAATTTATCCTCCTGCGCCATCGTGTACCTCCCGAGCATTTTGTTGTAGTTATTATGGCGCACATTGGTGTATTATTTATATACTACAAATATGTAATATACAATGTAATCGAGGAGGAGCTCCATGGACAAACGCGCACAAACTTGCTGTTTTACCGGCCACCGCCATCTGCCTGCCAGGGAGGAGGAAGCCATCTGGCAGCGGGTGCAGGAACATCTGATTCCTTTACTGGAGCAGGGTGTCCGTTATTTCGGGGTAGGCGGTGCGCTGGGGTTTGATACGCTGGTCGCAGAAAAACTGCTGGAACTGCGTGGGCAGTATCCGCAAATCCGGGTGATTCTGGTGCTGCCGTTCCGCGGCTACCAAAGCCGCTGGACAGCGGCCCAGCAGGCCCGTGCTGCGCGGATTGAATCCCGGGTCGATAAGGTGGTCTACTGCTGCGACGCCCCCAGCCGTGAGGCCTTTCTGGCCCGCGACCGGCATCTGGTGGACGGCTCGGCCTACTGCATCGGTTACTGCACGAGAACTTCCGGTGGTACGGCGTATACGCTGCGATATGCGGAGAAGCAGGGATTGCAGATATGGAATCTGGCAGAAAGATGAAAACAATCTTCCCATAAAAACAAAAACTGATAAAATAGCTCTCGTGCTGCCCGATGTACAAAACCAGCACGGAAAGGAGATTCCATGAGCTATCTTATCAGTTTTTTCGTGTCTGTCATGGCCGATGTTACCGCGTACATAGTCAAAAAATGGATTGACAAGCACTGAGCCGTGACAAAATAAAAAGGTCGCTGTACTGCAATACAGCGACCTTTTCTGGTGCGGCCGGGGGGATTCGAACCTCTGGCCTTTGGAGTCGGAGTCCAACGCTCTATCCAGCTGAGCTACGACCGCACATTCTGTATTTGCGTTCCACCGTTGCGGGGAACTAATATAGTATAGCAAACTTCCGGGAAAAATGCAAATGCTTTTTTTGTCGGATTCTGCTGCACCACACTTTTTTAAGCGTCCATACGCCTTGCCCCCCGGTGGGGCAGAGGTTCCAACATTGCACAGCATTTCAATCTTTGCTATACTATGGGTATAAAAAGCTCGTTTTGCTCCAAAAGAGGTGCTTACTTATGAAGAAGAGTCATCTGGTCGCGGCGGGGGCGGCAGCCACCGCCGCTGCGGCGGCCTC
>ERZ809224.2550-NODE-2550-length-11045-cov-5.525660_pt1 | contig 11045 bp, 9 predicted proteins | sample MGYA00520513_ERZ809224 | MGnify/ENA primary metagenome ERZ809224 (study PRJEB31576, sample SAMEA3212658) | Homo sapiens | biome: human-gut; feature: human gut; material: fecal | place: Sweden | collected 2012 ...
CTGCAATGCTGATTTTCAAGTTATGTTTCATTTTGCCTTTCACCTCTTTCTGAGGGTTCATCTTGTTTCCCCTCACTGTTAGGCCACGGAAAAGGCAAAAGTTGACGGTCTATTTTAAAAATTTTTTTAATTTCTTATAAACTCTCTCCAAGCGGTGGGAAACCGCAGACTTGTCCACACCTTCCTCCGCCGCAATGCTGGCACAGGAACAGCCTTCAAAATAAACTTTTAATACCAGCTCCCTCTGCGCCGGGGACAGCCTGTCCAAAGCGTGAAACAGCCGCTCCATATCCTCCCGGCGCTCTATCTCCCCGGCTGTATCCAGCTCCGATACAAACAGCTCCCCTTCATACTCCATGCCGTCAAGGGATACATGGCGGCGTGTTTCCTTATGGTTGTTGTTGTATTCCTGCCGGTCAAAATCTACCAGCAGCTCTCCCATACCTTCTTCTACCTCAATCTCCGATACTTCCCCTGTAACAAATTCATACTTGATCTTCATTTGCCGTTCTCCTTTCGGAGCCCGGCAGGCGGCTCTCCCATGCCGCCAGAAAAGAAAAAGAGCCTGGCAAGCAGCACAAAAAGTGCCGCCTGTCAGGCTCAACATCATCTCCATCATCTTTCAGATGGTATCCTGGTGGTTTGACCGCTTTTCCAGAATGAAATCTCCCCACCGCGCATCATGCTCAAACAAACGAGTGATCCTTGTCCCGGTTTAGCCATCCGTTTCCCTGTCCCATATACATTCCTTATGGGATTGCCGTATTACCGTGGCGGTATCTCCGGTCAGCCCCCGGCCGGTCGGCTCGGAGCGGATCAAAAATTCCCTATTCAGTTTTGATAACCCCGATTTCCGCGCCGCAGTGCCCGCATTTCACATAATAATCGGGATACCGGCCCTTCTTCGGGGTAATTAGCTGTGTCTGGGTATTCCATGCCGCGTCCATGATCCGCCACCCGCACTTCGGGCAGCAGACTGGCCGCCGTTTCCTCATTAGTCCATTGGTCTGATCCTCCTTTTTCCTGCGCATCATATACGCCCCTTTCTTCGCTGCCGTCTGCTTCTTTATCGGGAGTATATGAACCTGCTATGTTTTTCTGCCTACATGACAAGCTCCGTAAGCCAGGACGCTACCGGTTTTGCCAGCAGGCGCGCGTTCAGATAAGCCATCTCCAGCGTGAGACAGGTATTACCCAGATAGTACCCGCCCATAATGGTAAGGGTCATAGCAAGGTCGGGCTTTTCCATATCTGTAAGACAGACCGGCAGCAGATACTGCACCCTTCCCTGGTAGCCCTGCGGCACCACAATGCTCGGCTCGATCACCGCCCTCCGCCGCGCCAGTTCAACTGCCGTTTCCAGAAGCAGGGGCAGGTTTCGCGCATCGCGGATGGCGGCTGGCAGACGGGAAAGATTTTCCTCATCGCCTAAAATGTGGTCTATATTTACCCGTATCGGCCACTCCGGGTTGTAGTTGACGCCATACTGCGTCATATCATAGCTGGGTTTCTGCGGCAGCGGGCTGATATATTTCAGCCACGGTGAAATCTCATCCGCAAATCCCCGGAAATACCATTCCCGCATACTCGCCGGTCTTTTATTCCGGTCAAAGCAGGCATAAATCGCCTTATAGCGGCGGGTATACAATCCTGTATGAAAACAGGCATATTCATTTTCCACATGAAAATATCTCGCTGCCTTTACAGGATCACGCTCCCCCTTGTAATCAATCACTTGCTTTTTAAAAATAGCATGGATATACCGTTCTAAAATCGGAGTATCTGGATTTTTCGTAGAATATGCAGGCTCCCGGAATCTCCACGGCTCCGGGCGGGCCAGAGCTGCCAGCCCTTCAAGCTGGAAATACCAGCCTGGTACATAGGCAAACTCAAACAAATCAGAAACCAGTTTCATAGCAGTTCCTTCCATTTTTTCTGTATCGCCTGTGCCATGTGCATCTGCACCATGCTTTTCCAGTCTTCATTGATTGCAAAATATGTATTCCCGTTCGCATCCTGCGCTTCATACGTTAAAAGAGAATTATGAAAGGGCTCATAAATCCGCAGGATCTCGTCCATCGCTTCCAGATCCCCGTGTACCGCCCGGCGGATCAGTTCCAAAGTAAGTTGTTTTGTCTGTTGATTTTTTTCCATAATAGTCTTTAATTGCCCGGAAGGCCCGCTTCCGCAGGTTATATACCGTCCGGACTGTTACCTCCATTTTTTCTGCAATTTCATAGTCTTTCAGCTCCCGCCAGAAATCCAGAAGCAGTACATTCCGCTGTTTCTCCGGTAAAGCCAAAAGAGCATTGTACAAAAGCTCGCTTTCGACCTTACATGAATACCCATCTACACAGAGTGAAAAAGTGTCAGACGGATAATCATCTTCATTGCCTAAAATTTCAAGTAGATAATCTACCGGCTCTTTCATATAGTGTTTCATCCGGCGTACTTCTTTCCGCGCCAAATCCCGGATAAAATTCTCAGATACTTTCTTGCAAAATCTGTCAAACATTGCAATGATCTGTTCCTCAATAGAAGGAGATAACATAGCATTCCCCTCCCTTATCCAGATTTGACTGTGGCCTGTTTTCACCTCCTCGCCATACAAAAACGTATCTCGCCATATCAAATCGGAAAGTTTTCTGAAAAAAAATCAAAAAGTTTTTTTCAGACCAGAAATAAATGATTTCTTTATGGATAATCGCGCATAATTACACCTCCCATCTTGTCTCACATTTTCTATTGCCATTTTTAAATCAAGTATGGTACAAATACTCTTTACACACATGGGAGAATGGCATAGCATTTCCTCCCTTCGTCCAGATTTGAACGCGGCTGGTTTTCACCTCCTCGTACTACTAAAACACATCTCGGCAGGGCAAACCGGAAAGGTTTTTGAAAAAATCCGAGAAAATTTTATTTTCTTTTACTGACGGTTTTCGACATGGTAAAGGAAAAAGGCCAATCCACACAAGTCAGATTGACCTTTTGTTCAAACCAATTCAAAGCAATGCCATAAATTCTTCGCCGCTAATGCTTTCTTTCTCTAAAAGCCTTTGGGCAATCCGCTCTAAAGCATCTAAATTTTCCTTCAGAATTTTAACAGCCATATTCTGACAGCGTTCCAAAATCTTGCGTACTTCCTCATCAGCTTCGGCTCCTGTCTGTTCTGAACATGTAGCAATATTTCGCCCATCCAGATATTGATTTTGCGTACTTTGTAACCCCATTGAACCGAATCGTTCGCTCATACCATACTGTGTAACCATCTTTCTTGCCTGCTCTGTGGCCCTCTCAATATCATTGGAGGCTCCTGTCGTTGTTACTCCAAACTGTACAATTTCTGCTGCCCTACCACCGAGCAAAGTTGTAATCTGGGCATATAGTTCGTCCGCAGTTAATAAATACCGTTCTTCCTCCGGTGCGTTCATTGTGTAACCCAAAGCTCCTAATGTCCGTGGAATGATTGTGATTTTCTGTACCGGCTGAGCATTTTTTTGCAAGGCAGATACCAAAGCATGGCCCACTTCATGGTACGCTACCATCTGACGTTCCTTCGAATTTAATACGCGATCCTTTTTCTCCTTACCAGCAACCACCGTTTCCACCGATTCCATCAGATCTTCCTGAACAACTACATTCCGTCCTATACGGACAGCGCGCAGTGCTGCTTCATTGACGATATTCGCAAGGTCGGCACCACTGGCTCCGCTGGTCGCTAAGGCAATCGCATGAAAATCCACATCGGAGGACAGAGAAACCTTTTTACCATGAACACGCAAAATGCTTTCCCGACCCGGAAGATCGGGTTTCTCTACAATAATCCGCCTGTCAAAACGTCCCGGACGCAAGAGTGCCTGATCCAATATCTCCGGACGGTTGGTAGCCGCTAAAACGATAATGCCACCATTTGTCTCAAATCCGTCCATTTCTGCAAGGAGTTGATTCAGCGTTTGTTCCCGTTCATCATTACTGCCTAATTGATTGTCTCTCTTTTTTCCGATTGCATCAATCTCGTCAATAAAGATGATACATGGCGTATTCTTTTTTGCTGTCTGAAACAGGTCTCGAACACGGCTGGCTCCCACACCTACAAACATTTCTACAAATTCCGAACCGGTCAGATGGTAGAAAGGTACACCAGCTTCTCCCGCAACTGCCTTTGCCAAAAGCGTTTTACCTGTTCCCGGAGGGCCTACCAGCAATGCGCCTTTGGGCTGCTGTGCACCAATGGCACGATATTTCTCCGGATTTTTCAGATAGTCCACCATTTCCTCCAGACTCTCCTTAGCCTCGTCCTGTCCGGCCACATCACGGAAAGTTACTCCTGTGCTTTTCTCCACCGTATAGACCTTAGCTTTGGACTTGCCAATGTTGCCGCCCATCCCGCCCATGAAACCACCAATATCGCCGCCCATGCGCTTCATCATTGCTTTCATCACGAGGAAGTACAGCAGATACATGATAGCAATCGGCAAAATCCAGCTCGCTATCGCAGAAAAGACAGAAGTCTGCTCAGGAATTTCTTTGGAATAATGTACGCCGTTTTCCCGGAGGAAGTTGGACAGATTAGAATCCTCTACCCGTCCAGTATAGAAGACCACAGTTCTGAAGGACATGGATTGAGTTTCCGGGATATTCTCCCAGTCATCTCCGTCTCCAAGGATCATGACTACATCCGTTTCTTCCACTCCGTCTTTTAGGTAAATTTGAATCTGGTCATCATCCATGTAAACTTGTTCCACAACGTCTCCCTCCACCAAATCCAGAAACTGGTCATAGCTGATTTGGATTTGGCCCACGGAGGTGCGGCTCAGAGAAAACATATTCAGGATAAAAGTAATCAGAAAAAAGACAATAATTACAATAATCCATGTGGAACCTCGTTTTTGCCCCGGCAGTGAATTTCTGTTTTCATCCATAATATTTACCTCCTCGTCATGTCATTTGCTCAAGCTGACTGTTATACAGATCAGCATATGTATCCTCTGTGAAAGATCACTTGAATATTTTCACGTTGGCCCTGTCAGCTTCTTCCTGAAGGAGCTGTATTTCCTGATTCGTAAGCACTGTATTTACCGCTTCATGTAGCTGCTCAACCTGATAAGGTTTTCTGCAACCACAGATTGGCACGACACCCTTTGCAGCGCAAAATGCAATCGCAACCTGTGGAATCGCAATGTGGTGATTCTTCGCAACCTTTTCCATCTGTTCGTAGAGCAACGTGAGCTTTTCTTTTTTTCCATTCATCATTAACTTTGTAATAGAAGCCTGTTTTTTGATGCGTGGATCTGTCAGCAGTCCTTCCTCCAGAACGGCCCAACCCCAGTATAAAATGTCGTTCTCATGGCACCAACCGAGTACCCCTTCCTCTTCCCATTTTCGGTCAAGCAGGGAATAATGGTTCTGCACGCCGTACAGAGGAACCCCGGCACTGTCTAAAAACGCCTTTGCCTGTTTACATTCTTCCAAAGAGAAATTGGATACGCCAATATAATGAATCTTTTCCTCGTGGTACAATTCTATCATCTCGGCAAGGTTTTTCTCTGTGTCAACCGGACGGTGCAACCAATTAATGTCCACATAACCCCGCTTAAACTCTGCCAGATCCCGTTCCAGAGATTTGCGAACCTGCTCTGGTGTATATTTAGATGGCGGGGTAAACTTTGCAGAAATGATAATACCTTCTGTGCCAAATGCCACTATTTTCTTTTGTGCCTTTCCAAGTCCGTAAACCTGAGCAAGGTCAAAAATCAGCAGCCCCTTTTCTTTTGCTGCGGCTATGGTATCCTTCAAAGTCTGGTCATCGACACTACTGCCACGGAACACTTTTGCCGCTACCGCACCGCCCCAAGAATTTGTTCCGATTACCGCTTTTGGTTTCTTAATATCCATGTTTAACCTCCAACTTGTTTTAGCCTCAACATTTTACTATTACGAAGCCTGCTCAAACTGGCTGTTATACAGTTCAGCGTAGAAACCGTTTTGGGCGAGAAGCTCCTCATGGCTGCCGCTCTCGATAATATCTCCATCCTTCATAACAAGGATACAGTCAGCATTTTTTATCGTAGACAGCCTGTGAGCGATCACAAAGCTGGTACGTCCCTCCGTCAGCGAGTCCATCGCTTTTTGCACTTTCTGTTCAGTACGGGTATCCACGGAACTGGTTGCTTCGTCCAAAATTAGCAGAGGAGCATCCTCTATCATGGCACGGGCAATCGTAATCAACTGCTTTTGTCCAGCAGAGAGACTGGCATTATCACCAAGTACTGTATCATAACCATCCGGCAGACGCTTTACAAGGCTCGTCAGTCCCGTAGCCGCACAGACCTCGTCCAGTTTTTTATCCGTCACACCGGTTTTGCTGTAAACAAGGTTTTCACGAAGTGTTCCTTCAAACATCCATGTGTCTTGAAGCACCATGCCAAACAAATTATGGATGTTCTCTCTTTTCAGTTCGTTGATCGGCGTCCCATCTATGGTGATTGTACCGCCATTCAACTCATAGAACCGCATCAGCAGGTTTACCATCGTTGTCTTTCCAGCTCCGGTAGGCCCAACAATGGCAATTTTCTGTCCTGCCTTCACACGGCTGGAAAAGTCGTTGATGATGGTTTTGCCCGGATCATACCCAAATTTAACATGGTCAAAGATAACGTCTCCCTTTACGCTGCACAGTTCTACTTTTTTATAGCTTTCATCCTCCATTTCTTTTTCAGCCAGAAACTCAAATACACGCTCGCAGGAAGCAGCCATACTCTGTACGCTGGACAATGCCTGAGAAATATTCTGCAACGGCTGCGTAAACAACCGGATATACAGCATAAATGCCACGATTGTACCGAAAGAAATAGAACCCTGCACAGCAAGGACGGCACCCACAATGCACACCACCACATACGCAAAATTACCGATGAAAATCATAAATGGCATCATCAGACCAGAGAGAAATTGACTCTTCCATGCACAGGCATACAAACGGCTGCTGCGCTGATGGAACTCTTCTTTTGCTTTTCTTCCTCCGTTGTATGCTTTAACAACGGTAAACCCGCTGTAAGTTTCCTCTACCTGACCATTTAAACTTCCAAGCTCCTGTTGCTGTTGTGCGAAATATTTCTGAGATTTTGAAATAATGAACAGAATACCAGAAAACCCAATCAGCGCTGCAATAATTCCGGTAACTGCCATAATCCAGTTTGTCAGAAACATCATCAGAACAGAACCAATCAACAGAGAGAGCGAAGAAACCAACGTGGAAAAACTTTGGTTCATGGTCTGGCCTACAGTATCCACATCATTGGTAACACGGCTCAATACATCGCCTGTGGAATGAGAATCAAAATATCTTAGAGGCAGCTTATTGATTTTTGTCGAAATATCACGGCGCATATTCTGCGTGATTCGTTGGGAAACAGTCGCCATGATGAAACCCTGCGCATAGTTGAGCAGAAACCCAAACGCATACAGGAAAGCCAGTAGGGAGGCAATCTGTACCACAGCAGAAAGCTGAATGGAACCGGATAGACCTTCCGTAATCAGATCCGTTACTTCACTGAGTTTATTCGGGCCAATCAGGTTCAAGATAGCGCCTACGACAGAGAAAATGGCCGCTGCCAGAATGCTCCATTTATACCTTCCAAGATAATGAATAAAATCAGCATACGCCTTTTTTAAGTTCTTACTTTTTTCACCGGTTCCCATGCCTCCGGGAATACCAGGACTGTTTTGGTGATTCCTTGCGATTTTCTCAGCCATTGTTTAATTCCTCCTTTGAAAGCTGTGAGCTTGCAATTTCCTGATAGGTCACACAGGTTTTTAGCAGTTCCTCGTGGGTTCCTTTTCCTACGATCCTTCCATGCTCCAACACAATGATTTGGTCTGCATGACGGATAGTGCCAATACGTTGCGCCACAATCAGCTTTGTTGTCTGTGCCGTGCTTTCGCTCAGCGCTTTTCGTAATGCCCGGTCAGTTTTGTAATCCAATGCAGAAAAGGAATCATCGAAAATCAGGATCTCTGGTTTTCTTGCAACTGCTCTGGCAATAGAAAGCCTCTGCTTCTGACCGCCGGACACATTTGTGCCGCTTTGTGCAATCGGGGCATCGTAGGTTCCTTCCATCTTTTCTACAAAATCCGTGCTCTGCGCGATAGCAACCGCCTCTTTGATTTCTCCGTCTGAGACAGTTCCATGTCCTCTTTCCCCATAGGCCACATTGGAAGCTACCGTACCAGAGAACAGCACCGCCTTTTGCGAAACATAACCGATTCGATTGTGCAGTTCCTCCTGTTTGTATTCCCGCACATCTGCGCCATCCACTAAGACCTGACCTTCGGCCACATCATAAAATCTGGGAATCAAATTAATCAGAGTGGTTTTTCCACTGCCTGTGGCACCGATCAATGCGATTGTTTCGCCAGCCCTTGCCGTAAAGCTGATGTCGGTCAATGTATCAGCCGCAGCGCCCGGATACCGGAAAGATACATGACGAAATTCTACCGTTCCGCATTTTTCAGCCTTTACTCCCGCACCATCATAAATGTGATTTTCCGTATCAAGTACTTCACAGATACGCCTTGCGGATACCTGCGCACGGGGCAACAACACAAAAATCATATTCAACATCATAAATGCCAAAATGACCTGCATGGCATAGTTAGAAAAGACCACCATATCCGAGAAAATCCCCAACTTGTCGGTAAGGCTTGCTGCCTCTATCAAATAAGCGCCAATCCAGTAAACGGCAAGTGTCAATCCTGAGTTAATCAGAGTCATGGTTGGTGACATCATCGCCATGACACGATTTGCAACCAAATTTGTGGAAGTCAGTTCGTCATTGGCAACTGCAAATTTCTTTTCCTGATAGCCCTCTGCATTATAAGCTCGCACCACACGGATTCCGGTAAGCTGCTCCCTGGTAACTCGGTTCAGGTTATCTGTCAACCCTTGAATACGCTGGAAGCGAGGCAGCGCAAAAATCAGTGTGACAGCAAGGGCAACCACCAGCACAAATACCGCTACAACAGTGGCCGCCGTCCATTGCCAGTTTTTTCCCGCAATCTTGACAACTGCCCATACTGCCAGAATGGGTGCTTTCATGATCGCCTGTAACCCCATAGCTACCAGATTTTGAATTTGAGTTACATCATTTGTCGTCCGGTTTATGAGGCTGGCAGTAGAAAACCGATCAATCTCTTCCATAGAAAAATCCATCGTCTTGTCATAAACACAATTCCGTAAGGTTTGCGCAAGTCCCGCCGCAACTCTGGCAGCAAAGAAACCTACAATAATTGAGGCCACCATACTGCCGAGAGCACACATCAGCATATATCCGCCTTGTATCAAAATGTCCGACATAGCACTTCCCTCTGTTTGCACAAGCGTTGTGATACCGGACATATAATCTGGGAGCTTTAAGTCCAGCCATACCTGAATCACAACAAAAAGGATACTGGCGGCGACATAAAGCCATTGCTTTCGATTGAAATACCTGAAAATTTTAATCATTTTTCTTCCTCCTTTATGGTCTATGTGTTAGCTCGCTAATATTAGCAAGCTAACATTTTGTGTTTTTATAATACCGCCAAATGGCGGTATTATTTCTATTCGTTGTCATCCGCTTAAATCTAAAATGAATCACGAACCTTCTGTAAAAGTGTAATTAAAATACGCCGCTCTGTTTCTGTCAGAGAGGAAGTCAATGCCATTTCGGCTTGTTCCATACGTTCTTTCGCCCTGCGGCAACATTCCTCTCCCAAAGGAGTGAGCTGTATGATTCGAATCCGTTTATCCTGTATGCTTCGGGTACTTATGACAAATCCTTTATCCTCCAGCCGCTTTACGATTCCTACCACTGTAGGTTTTGCAATATGCAGCACCTCTTCCAGTTCTTTTAATTCCATCTGCTTTTCAATGCTTTCGTCAAGTTCCATCAAAGCGCCGATTTGCGATACTGTCAGATCATCCTTGCGGAGCATGTTATTTGCATTTTTTTCCAGCTCGCTGTTAATTTGTTTGATTAGCATACCACATACACTATCTTCCATTTAGCAGACCTCCTTTCTGCAAAAATATTAGCATACTAATTTTATTTTGTCAAGTCCAATTCTATATATTAAATGTAAACTTTAGAGCTTGCTTTCACACTGAAAATATGTAAGCTGTGTCACACAGAATTAAAAGATAATTTTAAGGAGGACACAGCTATGTTACAAATATCTGAAATTGTAAAGAAAACCGAGGAAATGTTCGATCTGTTCAATGAGCATTTTTATAACAAGGAATTACCCCGCCCGGCCATCACCGTATCCCCGGACGGAGGGCGCGGCGCTTATGGTTGGTGCAGCATCCAAGAAATCTGGAACGCAGAAGGTGAGAAGTATCGGGAAATCAACCTTTGCGCCGAGTATCTTGATCGGCCTATATTTGAGCTGGCTGCCACGCTCTTACATGAAATGGCCCACCTCTACAATCTGGAGCATGAGATACAGGACGTAAGCAACAACGGCTATTACCACAACATGAAATTTAAGGCCACCGCCGAGGCCCACGGCCTGCACATTGAAAAGCACGCCAAGTATGGCTGGACGGTTACGACACTGGCCCCGGAGGCGGAGGCTTGGATCAAGGAAGCCTTGGGCGAGGCCGGTATCAATGCCAGCCGTCTGCCGGTAGAGGGAGGCTCCAAGGGCGGCAGTAAGAAATCCATTAACCGCAGTATCAAATACGTTTGCCCCTGCTGCGGTACTATTATCCGGGCAACGCGCGAGGTCAATGTAATCTGTGGGGATTGCGGAGAACCTTTTGAGCGGGAATAAAATACCAATATCACTGGCCAGCCGAACCGCCACGGCTGGCCCTTTTCGTTGCTTTTGTACCGGTGAAAAAAGAGAAATTTCTTCAAAAAAAGGCTTGCTTTCACACCAAAAATGCGTAAGCTGTCACTCACAAGGCAAGCAGCCAGTACAAAATACAACAAATACGAAAGGCGGAAAACATTATGAAGAAACCCTCCGTCTAGATCGGAAGAGCACACGTCTGAACT
>ERZ809224.2554-NODE-2554-length-11037-cov-21.573120_pt1 | contig 11037 bp, 6 predicted proteins | sample MGYA00520513_ERZ809224 | MGnify/ENA primary metagenome ERZ809224 (study PRJEB31576, sample SAMEA3212658) | Homo sapiens | biome: human-gut; feature: human gut; material: fecal | place: Sweden | collected 2012 ...
CATTAGATTACACCCATGCCGGGCGCACCCCCCTATCCGGCTGCGCCGGACTTCCACCTAAAGGTGAAACGACTCACTATGATTTGTGCGTCGCTGGCGCTCCTTCAAATCATGTTCGCTGTGCATCCACGGGAAAGCGTGTCACACGATTCTCAGGTCGCTTTGCTCCCTTACGAATCGTGTTCCCTTGCCACCCCTGTTCAGGGGGCAGAATAACCTGTGCTTAAAGTAGAGTCACTTATCAAAAGATAGCGTCACGGAGCTTTTTTGTCCCCCCCTGCCGCAGGCGGTATAGGCATATATATATGATGGCGCCGAAGGCGCCGTACCTCCCCAGTGGAACGGTACTTCATACCTCCCGAGGGCGGAGCCCTCAACCCGTCCGGGAGGCGTCAGCCGGTCCCGGACAGAACCCTGGCAGCCCAGGGCCGAAAGGCCCGGCGGCTGGCTCAACCCTCACGCCCGTAAGGGCGTGTCAACCTTCGGGAATACCGGCAAGCACCACCCTTTGAACCCTTTTGTGCACACGAAAAAACCGGATGATTTCTCATCCGGTTTTTTGATGCCTTTTTTATTTCAGATAAGCGGTAGCTTTCAGCATGAACATGTTGTCCATCTTCCGGCCGCCCATGTCCTTGGCGTTGAAGCCGTATTCTGCGTCAATGATAAGGCCTCTCATGGGAACGAAGGAGGCTTTGGCCAGGAAGAATTTGGCGCCGCCGTAGTTACGGTTAGCAGAGTCTGTGCCACTGAGTTGGGCATCCATCTTGTCTGCAATATAGGCCGGTACGTTCTTCATGCCATGCCAGTTTTTATAAATATGACCCATGTACTGGTCCACAATGTCATCGGAGGAGCCGCCAAAGTAGGTGCCTGCCTGGCTGTACACATAGTCCAAACCGAATTCATAGGAGCCGCCTTTCAGTACATCAGCGGTGCCGTAGTGGAGACCGTAGTTGAAGCTGTACGGTCTTTCATTGTTCAGCGGCAGTTTTCTTACGTTCTTTACGTATTCGCCCTGTACATGCCACATGGGGGTGACATAGTAGGCACCGGCAAAACCGTAGGCTCTGCAGATTTTGCCGATTGGGCCATTGGCAGTCATGCCGTAGGCATGGAATTCCCACTGCTGAGGTTTCTTGAAAATGTAGGAAGCATAAGTTACCGGCACATCTTCGTCCTGTCCCCAGTCTTCCATGACATCCTGCCCCATGGGATAGAGGGTATCATTGTCAAGGTTGTAGTAGCCTACACCATTAGAAACCAAACTTGCCACATCAATCTTCTGTACACGCTGTCCAATCTCGGAAAGGCCTTTCTTGCTCAGCATTTCGCCAATACCGGAAATGGTAGTCTGCAGATCTTTATTTGTCTGAGCTGCGCCGATAAGCTGTTCAGCAGCGTCAAGCGTGCCTTGAAGAGTAGGATATTTTTCGATAGCAGCCTTAACCAATGGGCTGTTATTCAGTTTATTAAGCAGCTGACTCTTAATGACCGATGTGGTCAGTGCAGACATATTTGGCATGCCGCGAACCATGGGACCGGTGTAGTTATAGTTGATATCCGTAGCCCGGCCATGGGCGATGGTGAAGCGGCCGCCCTGGCGGTAGTCGCCGAAGGAGATGAAGGCGCCTTTGAACTGGCCGTCGTAGGTGTAGCCGGTGACGCCCATTTTAACGGGGAACTGGCCGATGCCGATGAGGTTCTTGGTCGGTCCGAAGGGAAGCTTGGAGGTATCCTGTTTCGGTCCGAAGTGGTAGGTAGCCCACAGGCGGTTCATGTGGAAGTCGCCGTCGCCATATCCGGTCCTTGTTTTGTCGGAATCACTGCTTTCGCGGCTGGACCAGTCCTGACGGTTGGGAGCAAAGGGAGTGGAGCCGTTCATGCTCATCGTGGTTTCCAGCTGGCTGTACACGGTGCTTCTGTCATTGACGTTGGCCATGGTGTTGAGACGTACCCGAAGGCTCAGTTCATCGTGGCTGGATTTATTGTCTTTGTATACATTGTCATAGCGGGGAATGTCCTGCACCCGGATTTCCGTAATGTTGGACAGATTGCCTGTCTTCTTTTCCAGTTCCTTCACCCGGACGCCCAGGCTCTGGAGTTCGCCGGCGTATTCAGCAGAAAGCTTCTGCACCATGGCTCTCTGGCTGTCGTTCAAGCTTTCTTCCTTAGCCATAAGGCGGGCAATGATCTGGGCCAGTTCATAACGGCTTACATTCTTATCCCCTTTGAATGTACCGTCAGGATATCCATCCACCACACCCTGGTCGGACAGCTGGGATACAGCCTGGTAGGCCCAGGAGGATGTATCTACATCAGCAAAGGGATTGGCAGCGGAAACGTTGAAGGCGGTGGCTGCAAAGAGGGCAGCCAGTGTGGTTTTCAGAAGGCAGTGGTTCATTTTCTCTCCCCGGAGCTTTCGGTAAGCTCTCTAAATTCTCAAATGGATTTTTATTTTTAAAACGTTAGTATGAAATTGAATGATTTTCAGCTCATGAAACTAAAACATTATACACTGGAATGAAATAGTTTGTCAACAGGAATTAGCACCTGATGCTAAAACAGCAAGGATACCCTATTTCCCGCACTAAAAATCATATAGCTTCCATAAAAAAAGAGACCTGCGCCAGGTCTCTTTTGAGAATATTTCACTGTTTTTCCCTTTGAAAGGGCATTTCCTTTCATAAAGAAGCTGTATTTTATTTCGTTTTGATGAATTCCGTTTGAATTAACCGGGCACTTTTCAAAACCACATAGGCAATGACGCAGCCGGCGCCGCAGGAAATAGAAAAGAGGGATACATAGAAGAGAGCCCCTTTGGAAGAGCCCATAAAGAGGGCCGCAATGGGATAGGACAGAAGGCCGCCGATGAGGGAGGTGCCCACAAATTCGCCCAGCACCGCCGCCCACAGGGTATGGAGCCGGCTGTAGAGGAACCCAGACAGGAAGGCGCCTACCATGGATCCGGGGAAAGCCAGAAGGCTTCCGGTGCCCAGAAGATTTCGAATCACCGACGTGCAGAACGCCGCCGACGTGCTGTACCGGCTGCCGCAGAGCACGGCCAGGAAAATATTAATCATGTGCTGCAGCGGAAAAGCCCGGGTCACCCCCAGGGGAAAGGAAAACAAAGGCGAAAGAAGCACCCCCGCCGCCGTCAAAAGGGCTGCCAGTATCCATTTCCGATATGATTTGTCCTCTGTGTAGTTCATCGCTGCCTCCTGTATGGAATGATTTATGTATAGCATAGCACTTGGACATGTGGGTGAAAAGGGGGCGGCTCCGCCCACGGACACGCCTGCGGCGTGAGGGTTGACGGGGCTTCGCCCCGAGGGTTCTTAAGGTTCTTAGGTTTGACGGCCTTTCAGGCCGAGGGTTGTGGTGGCGGCTTCGCCGCAATAAAAAGGGGGCGCGGCTGGCGCCGCAGGTTGTGTCGAAGGGTTGTGGAGGGAAAGGTTCTTAGGATTGACCGGCCTGACGGCCGGAGGGTTCTTAAGTTTGACGGCCCTTCGGGCCGAGGGTTGTGGTATCGCCCTTACGGGCGATGCTTATGAAGTCAGCGTTATGAGGGAAGGTTCTTAAGATGGACCAGCCCTATGGGCCGGAGGGTTCTTAGGTTTGACGGGGCCTTCGGCCCCGAGGGTTGTGGATTGCCCTTCGGGCAATGCTTATAAAGTCAGCGTTACGGGTTCACCTTTCTGTGTCATATGGCATGATAAGCATTCCGTGGATTGGCTCGCTGCGCTCGCCTCCCCCCTATCCGGCTGCGCCGGACTTCCCCCTGTTCAGGGGGGCAGAATAAAACACCTCGAGGCCTCTCTTCATAAGCATCTCTACAGTAAGCACGGGTTATTGTGCCACCGCTTGCGGGGGTGGCAAAGGAACTGGATTCATAGGGGAGCTCTGCGACCCGCGAATCCAGTGACATGCTTCCCACAGGGTGGCAAGGGAACTTGATTCGCAAGGAGCCGTAGGCGACTGAGAATCAAGTGACACGCTTCCCACCGGGCAAGGTGGTGGCGCCAGCCACCAAAGGGGGATTGCATTTCCTCGCCCGTCAGGGCGATTGTACGTTTTTTCCTGCTGCCGCAAGGCAGCATTTATACTGGCGCCCATAAGGGCGCTCACCACAACCCTCGCGCCAAAGGCGCGTCAAACTTAAGCCCCTTAAGAACCTTCGGCCCAGCGGGCCGTCAACCCTCAAGCCCCATAGGGGCTTGTCCCTATGGGGCTTGTCATATCGCCAGTGCCTCTACGTAAAAAACCGGGCGGCTGCCCGGTTTTTCTTATTTCTTTCCTATCCTTCTTGCTTTGTAGGCTTTCAGCTTCGCATCCCTGATGGCCAGGTGGTTGAAGTATTTCTTGGTTTCCGCCGTAATGACACCGGAGAGGCCGAGAAGGGCGATGAGGTTCGGGATGGCCATGAGGCCGTTCACGATATCAGCCAGGGACCAGATGGCTTCGAGCTTGAGGAAGACGGCAGAGGCCAGGATGGCGATGTAGCCGATACGGTAGAGTTTGATGGTCCTGGTGCCGAAGAGGTATTCCCAGCACCGCTCGCCGTAGTAGTTCCAGCCGATAATGGTGGTGAAGGCGAAGAGGGTGAGGGAAATGGTGAGGATGAAGGGGGCGAGGCTCCCGTAGGTGGTGGCGAAGGCGGACTGGGTCATTTCGGCGCCGTTGGTGGTGCCGGTCCACACACCGGATACGATGATGGTGAGGCCGGTGAGGGTGCAGATGATGATGGTATCGATGAAGGTACCGGTCATGGAAATGAGGCCCTGTTCTGCAGGCCACTTGGTTTTGGCGGCGGCTGCCACGATGGGGGCAGAGCCTAAGCCGGATTCGTTGGAGTAGAGGCCTCTGGCGATACCACTTCGGATGGTAAGCATCAGGCCGGCTCCGGCGAAACCGCCGGCGGCAGCAGTGCCGTTGAAGGCGCCGGTGATGACCTGGCTCACTGCATGGGGTACTTCAGAGGCATTCATGATGAGGAAAATGACGGTGATAATGAAGTAAATCACAGCCATGGCCGGTACGATTTGGGAGGCGGTCTTGGAAATGGACTGGAGGCCGCCGAAGGTGATGATGGCTACCAGGATGGTGACGATGGCACAGGTAATATAGGTGGAAACGCCGAATCCTGCGTTCACCGAGGAAACGATGGCGTTCATCTGGGTGGTGGTGCCGCTGCCCAGCATGGCGGTCATAATGCCGAAGAGGGCAAATGCTATGGCCAGGGGTTTCCATTTCTTTCCCAAGCCCATTTCAATGTAGTACATAGGACCACCGGCAATATTTCCCTGATCATCCACCTGCCGGAATTTCACGGCCAGGCAGCCTTCGGAAAATTTGGTGGCCATGCCGAAGAAGGCGGCCAGCCACATCCAGAAGAGGGCGCCGGGGCCGCCCAGTTTGATGGCGGTGGCCACGCCTACGATGTTGCCGGTGCCTACGGTGGCTGCCAGGGCGGTGCAGAGGGCTTTGAAGGAATCAATGTCCCCGTCTCCCTTGTTCCGGGCGAAGAAAATGAGTTTCAGCGCCCGGGGCAGTTTCATGACCTGCAGGAAACCCAGCCGGCAGGACAGGAATACACCGGTGCCTACCAGAAGAATGAGGAGCCAGGGCCCCCACACAATACTGTCAATTTGGTTCAATACATCTACCAGCATAAAACAACCTCCCCGAATCTGTCAGATTCACTACCCTATGGACGATGAATGATCCTTCCATTCTACCTCTCCACAATAAAACCGCCGGCTCCGTAAAACAAAACAGAGCCGGCGGTCATCATACAGAATCACCACCCGGCTCTGTCCTTTTGCCTGAGAGATTACAGCCGGAAATCCGGCCTGTGCACCTTCGGCGCCCGGGAATGCCCGGGGCTCTCCAGAGTTTTGTCCGCATGCAGTTTCGTGTTCCATGAACGCCTGATAGTGTTACTCCTTCGGCAGACCTTACGGTCTTTTTCCACATGCATCATCCACTTGTGAAGTTGTCACTATTATAAATTATCATGAAGAAATAAACAATATGATTCTATGACTTGGATTTCAAAAAGTTTATTCTTTTTCCGTAGCATTCACGGCCACTGCCACAGCGGCATCGCCGGTAATGTTCAGGCAGGTACGGAACATATCCAGCACCCTGTCAATGCCTGCCACCAGAGCCAGCCCTTCCATGGGAAGGCCTACGGACTGGAGCACCATGGCCAGCATAATGAGTCCCGCGCCAGGAACACCGGCGGTACCGATGGAAGCCAGGGTACCGGTGAGGACGATCATCATCATCTGGTCCACGGTCAGGGGAATGCCGAATACGTTAGCAATGAAAAGGGAGCAGATGCCCATGTACAGCGCCGTGCCGTCCATGTTGATGGTGGCACCCAGAGGCAGGACGAAGGATGCGATATCCCGCTTCACTCCCAGTTTCGTCTGCACATTCTGCATATTCACCGGAAGGGTGCCGGCGGAAGAGCAGGTGGTAAAGGCAATGGCCATGGCTTCCGACATGCCCCGGAAGAAGGTGAGAGGGCTCATGTGAGCCGATACAGCCGTAAGGGAAGAATACACGCATACCGCATGGATAACGCTGCCTACAGCCATGCAGATAATGACAGACAGAAGCGGCAGGAGCACCTTGGGACCATTCTGTACCACCACCGGAAGGAGGAGGCAGAACACGCCTACCGGCGCGGTTTTCATAATCATGCCGATAATCTTGTAGCATACTTCCGCCGATGCGTCGAAGAAGGAAATCAAAGTTTCCGCCCGTTTTCCGCCGACGGAAACAATGCCGGCGCCTACGAAGAGGGCGAAGATAATAACCGGAAGGATATCGGCCTTAGCCATGGACGCAATGGGGTTGGCAGGAATCATATTGACAAATACCTGCATAATGGAAGGCGCTTCCTTCACCTTCGGTGCCGCTGCATCGGTAGGCAGGGCCATGCCCACACCAGGCTCGATGACACCGGCCACTGCAAAGCCGATGACAATGGCAATGGCCGTGGTCACCATGTAGATGCACAAGGTCTTCACGCCGATACGGCCCAGCTTTTTCATATCCCCCATGGAAGTCATGCCCACTACCAGAGAGCAGAAAACCACAGGAACAATCATCATCTTGATGAGGTTGATAAACATGGTGCCGATAGGCGCAATCCATGTCTTCACCGGAGCCGCCGCTCCGTCCCCCAACACCAGTCCTACCACCACGGATAGAACCAGGGAAATAAAAATTTGTACAGATAAGTTCATTTCGTGTCCTCCCTCATACACTTGTACCTGATATTTACCCTATTATAGCAAATATATATCACTTAACCAATATATTTGTAAAACCTTTCATACATTTCTATATATATTGAAATTGAATAGTCAATAGAATATGTAAATAATAACATTTGAATTATAATTCATGGAATTGCATCATTTTGCCTATCAATTAAGGCGCCGTTGGACACACCTTCGGTGTGAGGGTTCAAAGGGTTCAGAGGGGAAGGTTGACGGGGCTTCGCCCCGAAGGTTCTTAAGGTTCTTAAGTTTGACGGAGCCTTCGGCCCCGAGGGTTGTGGATTGCCCTACGGGCAATGCTTATAAAATCAGCGTTACGGGATTTACTTTCAGTGTCATATGGCATAGTAAGCACTACGGTAATCAGCCACCTCCGGTGGCTTTCCCCCCTTTGGTGCCTTACGGCACCAAAGGGGGAATGCATTTCCTCGAGCGAAGCAAGGCTGGCCTGTTTTCCGACGAGCGAAGCCCGGTTGTGAAGGTTTTATCATAAGAGGGCGCCTTCTATAAATGTAAGGCGCCCACCACAACCCTCAGCGGCAAAGCCGCTGTCAAACTTAAGAACCCTCGGGGCGATAGCCCCGTCAAACTTTAGAACCCTCAAGCCCCATAGGGGCTTGTCCACAAGGCGTGTCAACCTACGGGAATACCGGCAAGCACCGCCCAGGTCCCTCATCCATGAAGCGGCATATCAACTCCCGGCGAAATCAAAAGCCCCCGGCTTTTCAAAGCCGGGGGCTGCAGCGCAGGGGGTATCAGATTTTTACAGATTCATTGGCTGTTTCATGGGCCAGTGCTTTTTTAGCTGCTTTTTCCTGACGGATCACTTCCTGGAAGGAGAAGACTTCTTCCTTGATGACCGGAGAGAGAACCAGGATGGAAATGAGGTTCGGGATAGCCATGAGGGCGTTGGCGATATCGGAGAGGTTCCATACCAGATCCAGGGTCTGGGTGGCACCTACAAATACCACAAGGGAGAAGGCTACGCGATAAATGATGTTGTATTTATGGGTGCCGAAGAGGTATTCCCAGGCTTTTTCGCCATTGTATTCCCAGCCGAGAATGGTGGAGAAGGCGAAGAGGATAATGCCGATGGAGACGATGTAGCTGCCTACCACTCCCAGGTGGGTGGAGAAAGCGGCCATGGTGAGGCCTACGCCGGTTAAAGGCTTGCCGTCAGCGCCCATGGTGCCCAGGACGCCGGAGGAGGCAATGGTGAGACCGGTGATGGAGCATACTACGATGGTATCGATGAAGGTACCGGTCATGGAAATATAACCCTGTCTGGCAGGACGGTCAGTGGTGGAAGCAGCAGCGGAAATAGCAGCTGAGCCCAGGCCTGCTTCATTGGAGAAGCAGCCTCTGGCCACGCCGAAGCGGACCGCATTCATAACGGAAACGGTGATGGTGCCTACCACGCCGCCTTCTACGGCAGAGGGGTCAAAGGCCATCATGAGAATCAGATATAAGCCGTGAGGAATATTTTCATAATTAATGGCAATGCAGAGCAGGCCGGCCAGGATATAGAAGGCAGCCATGCCGGGAACAACAACGGAAGAAACTTTGGAAATGGAAGTAATGCCGCCTACAATGACTGCCAGGGTAAGGACGGTCAGCACGGCGCCCACGATGGTGGTGGAAATGCCGAAGGTAGTCTGCACAGCGGTGCTGATAGAGTTTGCCTGGGTCATATTGCCGATGCCGAAAGAAGCAATGACGGCAAAGAAAGCAAAGAGGGTGCCCATGACAAGGCCCGCTTTTCTGTTCTTGAACCCATTCTTCATGGTGAACATGGGGCCGCCCTTCATTTCGCCCTTGGCATTCACTTCACGGTATTTGAAGCCCAGCATACATTCGGAAAACTTGGTGGACAGTCCGAAGCAGGCAGACAGCCACATCCATACCAGGGCGCCGGGGCCGCCGGCAAACATAGCCGTAGCCACGCCGACGATATTGCCGGTGCCGATGGTGGCAGCCAGAGCCGTCATGAGGGCGGAAAAAGGCGATACGTCGCCGTTGCCGCGGCTGGTGGTGCGGGCATCATGGCCGAATACGCTCTTCAGCGCATAAGGCAGGTTCCGCCAGGTCAGAAAACGGAGGCTCACGGTCATATAAATGCCCGTGCCTACCAGCAGAATCAGCATGACCGGTCCCCATACGAACCCGTCAATGGTACCTACAAGTTGATTAATCTGTGCCATGTCCATAATCATGTCCCCCTTGTTTCCCGTAATTGTTGTGATAAACAAAAAATCGCCGCACTCAGGCTTCTGAAAAGACTGATGCTGGCGTAACAGAAAACACGGGAGTTACCCATGTGCCAGCCCTGTCCTTTTGCCTGAGAGATTCGGAATTTCTACGGGTGAAATTCCTTTACACCTTCGGCTCCCAATTGAATGGGACTCTCCAGAGATGTGTCCGTACACAGTTTCGTGTTCTTCTGAACGCCTGATAGTATTACTCCTTCGGCAGAGAGACGGGGTCCCTCATTTTTCAGTGTACATCATCCACCAGTATGGTACGGTTTCCCGTACATTTCTCCATCACCCCTGCATTGTCTGAATTCCCGCAGAAAAGTGATTTATCCAAATTATACACTAGAATTTTGAAATTGCAATATGTCAATATATATTTGTTTTTCATCGATTTCCATGATTTTCATTCCTTTTAGAGATACATGCTCTCCCATACTCCTGCAAAGAAGGAAATCCATTTTCTTCCCTTGATTTCAAACATCAGTTCTATTATAATCTATAAAGAACTAACGTTCTTATTGAGGAACGATGCCGAAGGCCTCCAGCCGCCTTCTCCCCAATACAAACAGGAACAGTATGGAAACGCAGGAGGGATATATGGAACCATCAAAGATTACAGCACTGATTCCCATCATGAACGGCCCTGCCAAAGGCTGCATGGTGGTTTACGAAGACGGCCGCCGCTGCCGCCGTTTCTGCACCGTAGAGCGGTACATGAACACCCTGGCCGCCTTCATGGGAAATGACAACCGGGCCTGCCGGAAACTGTTCGACAGAAAGCGGGGCACCGGCATCCTCTTAAACGACGGCAGCATCTTCGTACAGATCCGCATGACCGACAGAGTGCCCACCCTGGGCTACGTCCGCCTAGACGCCATCCGCGGCTTCTACACCGGAGACAGCGGGAAATGCGTCCTCCGCCTGGCCGGGGAAGAAGAACTGGAAACCCGCTGGAAACTGGAAACCGTGGATAAGCATATCCGCATGGTACAGAAAACGCTGGAAGGGAGGGAACTGCCGGAGCTGTGAGGACTGCGCCATTGGGCACACCTCCGGTGTGAGGGTTGACGGGGCTGCGCCCCGAAGGTTCTTAAGGTTCTTAAGTTTGACGGCCTTTCAGGCCGAGGGTTGTGGATTGCCCTTCGGGCGTGAAGGTTCTTAGGATTGACCGGCCCTATGGGCCGGAGGGTTCGTAAGTTTGACGGCCCTTCGGGCCGAGGGTTGTGGATTGCCCTGCGGGCAATGCTTATAAAGTCAGCGTTATGAGGGAGGGTTCTTAGGTTTGACGGGGCCTTTGGCCCCGAGGGTTGTGGATTGCCCTGCGGGCAATGCTTATGAAGTCAGCGTTACGGGATTGGCTTTCTATGTCATATGGCATAGTAAGCATTCTGCAGATTGGCTCGCTGCGCTCGCCTCCCCCTATCCGGCTTCGCCGGACTTCCCCCGCAAGCGGGGGCAGAATAAAACACCGCGAAGCATTCCTTTCA
>ERZ809224.2564-NODE-2564-length-10999-cov-20.341557_pt1 | contig 10999 bp, 7 predicted proteins | sample MGYA00520513_ERZ809224 | MGnify/ENA primary metagenome ERZ809224 (study PRJEB31576, sample SAMEA3212658) | Homo sapiens | biome: human-gut; feature: human gut; material: fecal | place: Sweden | collected 2012 ...
GAGATAGTAATCATCGACAGTCAAATGAATTACCGAGGAAAACTTGACACTTACCAAATTGATGCATGGCCCTTGCATTTTCCTGTCATCTGGTTTATGATACTTACAAGTTCATAAATGGTCAGTTTAGATTCGAAGAGGAGTCCGTGAAGGGCTCCTCTTTTTGACATTATGAAAGTTTTCATAGAAACGATGATTAGAATTATATAAAAATAAATATTCCCTATTGCGTATAATTATATATTTATAGTATGCTGAAAAAAGCATATTTCCGGCCCGGGGGATATGGGAGGAGAGAGGGTAAGCAGAGGAAACACGGACACTCTTGCAGAAGTATTTTCACTCCTTCAGAAAGGGCAGGTTATCCATATATTTTTTTTTAAAGGAGCGAAGAACTATGAAAAAAATTCTCGCACTGGCAGCTGCAGCTGCACTCACCGCTGGCGTTTCCGCTTTCGCAGCAAATCCATTCTCCGATGTTTCCACTGATGACTGGGCTTACCAGGCAGTATCCGACCTCTCCGACCAGGGCGTGGTAGAAGGCTATCCGGACGGCACCTTCAAAGGTGAAAGAAACATTACCCGTTATGAACTGGCTCAGATCATTGCCCGCCTCATGGCAAAAGAAGACCAGCTGAACGCTGAACAGCGTGCAACCCTTGATAAACTGGCCGGCGAATACGCTGACGAACTGGCTAACCTGGGCGTTCGCGTTTCCAACCTGGAAAAGAAAGTCGGCAACATCTCCTGGTCCGGCAACGGCTACATGAAATTCTATCAGACCTATAAAACTGGCAAAGACGCCAATGGAGGCACTCATTATACCGGTAAAGCTGATGACAAATACGTTGGCCGTATCCGTATCAACGTAAAGGGCCAGGTCAATGACTCCACCTATGTGAATGGCCTGCTCCGTTCTGATATGAACTTCAAAGACAGCGAAACCAGCGATACCTACATGCAGAGACTCTATGTTCGTCATGCATTTGGCGACAAAGTCGAAGCTACCCTCGGTAAATATGACCAGTTCTTCGGTCAGACCGGCGTATTCTTCGATTCTGAAATCAAAGGCGCTGAACTGGCTTTCCACGCAAACGATGCAGCCAACCTGGCAGTAGGCTATGGCCGCTTCGAAGACTGGAATGGAGACTATGCGGACAACATCACCGATGACCATGAATATGCCTACGCACAGTTCTCCGGCGAAGCAGGACGCTTTGCTTATGATGTAGACTATGTGAACGGCACCAGCAACAACAAGGTCAACATCTGGGGCGCAGGCCTCACCGCAGGTCTTGGCGGCGGCTTCGACGTATTCGGCGACTACTACAAGAACACCGATGCCAAAGGAGACCCGGACCTCTGGACTGCAGGCCTTGGCTACGGCAAACAGGACAATGCTAAAGTCGGCTCCTTCCGTGTAGCTGCTTCCTATGTAGACGCTGAAAGAAACGCATTCCTCGGCGCTTACACCTACGATTCTTCCCCGCTGGATGCGCTCGAAAACTCTGCCGTCAAGGAAGTTAAATTCTGGCGTGCAGAAGGCGATGTAACCCTCGCTAAGAACGTAAGACTCCACGGCGAATACAACTTCGACGTAAAGACCAAAGGCACCGATACCGACTACGATGACGTAGCATCCGTATCCCTGAACTATGTATTCTAATCTCCCCTGAGATGAAAAAGAAGCTCCTCGAAATGAGGGGCTTCTTTTTTTCTGCATCCTGACGCCGACAAAGACTCCGGCGCCAGCCGCGCCCCTTTTTTTAACAAGACGAGAGGGGTGCCCGCTACCATCGTCATCTCGAGCGGAGCTGCATGCCGCTATGAGAGACAGACGGTAACCGCTCCGATGATACTCTGAGTCGAGAGATCTTCCGTAAGCGCAAAATAAAATGATGGATTTTATCTATCCATTGGAAATGAGATAATACCTACAAGTTCAATGACTGGAGGTATTACTCATGGATATTCAACTAACTGCCGACCGGGTTTACCTGGCCGGCGGCTACACGGACATGCGGAAATCCATTGACGGATTATCCGCTGTGGTTTCACAACAATATGATCTGAATCCGTTCCTCCCATCACTGTTCCTGTTCTGTGGAAGAAGACGGGACCGGATCAAAGGTCTCCTCTGGCAGGGTGATGGTTTCGTTCTACTTTACAAGCGTATTGAGAGCGGAAGCTTTCAGTGGCCAAAGAAATCGGCTTCCCTGATTGAGCTTTCCCCACAGCAATACCGCTGGCTTATGGAGGGGCTTGCCATCATCCAGCCTCGGGCCGTGAAGGTCATTCACCCCCGCTGCAGCGTATGAAATCTGCATGCTAAAACAGCCGAAAAAGCTAGATTCTATCGAGCTTTTTCGGCTGTTTTATGGTATAATAAATACATGAAATTTCGGTTGTTTTTATAGAATTGAGTGTACCCATGACAGACCGCCGTGAGCAGGAATTACTAGATAGAATTGCAAAACTGGAAAAGGACAAAGCGGCTTTATTAGCTACAGTGAAATTACTTCAGCAGGCCCGTTTTGGTTCTAAATCGGAACGCCGGACTGATCCGGATATGGATGCCGCCTATCCCAGCATCCTTAATGAGGCGGAAACAGAGGCCAAGCCCAGTGTCAAGGAACCGGAGCTTGAAACGACTGCGGTTAAAGGCTATGAACGAAAGAAAAAGAGCAAGTCAGCATCTGTTAAGAACTTGCTGGAATCCCTTCCTGAAGACTGCATTGAGAACATAGACATTGACCTGGATGCGGACCAGAAAGTCTGTGACATCTGTGGAAATAAGCTGTCTCCTATAGGCAGGGAGCTTGTTAATACTCAGATTGAGTTTGTTCCGCCAAAGCTTATCTGCAGGCGTTATTTCCAGATATCTTATGAATGCAGGAATTGCCGGAAGAATGACGAACCGCATATTGTGAAGCCGGCAGTGCCCAAGTCTCCGATTCCCCATTCCTTTGCTTCACCTTCTGCCATTGCCCATGTGATGATGCAGAAGTACGGATTAGCCGTACCGCTGAATCGTCAGGAGCGGGAGTGGAAGCAGCTGGGATTGCCTCTCAGCAGGGCAACTCTGGCCAACTGGATTATTATTTCTTCAAATGGGTACCTGAAACCCTTGTGGGACTACATGCATGGTCTCCTTCTCAAAGAAGCCTGTCTGCATGCAGATGAGACTCCGGTACAGGTACTCAATGAAAAAGGACGTAAGAATACCAGCAAATCCTATATGTGGGTCTTTACCAGTGGAGAGTATGAACCATTACATAATATCCGCCTGTTCCAGTACAGCCCGACCAGAAAAGGATCCAATGCCTCGGAATTCCTTAAAGGATTTACCGGTTACCTCCAAACGGATGACTATTCCGGATACAACCAGGTAACCGAAGTTACCCGCTGCCTCTGCTGGGCCCATGCAAGACGAAAGTATGTAGAAGCAGAAACAGCAAAGCAGGATGAATCTTCCGTAAGTCTGGCTGGCGAAGGGCTGGGCTACATACGCGAACTGTTTAAAATTGAAAAAGAACTGCGTGGCCTTACTCCTGAGGAGAGAAAAGCACAAAGACTTGAAAAGGAAAAGCCGGTGCTCGACGCCTACTGGAAGTGGGTAGAAAGCAGCCGGGACAAAGTCCTTCCAAAATCCAAGATCAGCCAGGCTTTGAACTACTCCCTGACTAACAAGGAGCAGCTTGAAACCTATTTGCAAGATGGCAGGTGTGCTATATCCAACAACATTGCGGAAAACAGCATACGTCCTTTTACCGTGGGCCGGAAAAACTGGCTCTTTTCAGCGAGCCCGAAAGGTGCTGAAGCCAGTGCCTGCGTATACAGTATTATTGAAACCTGCAAGGCCAATAATATAGATCCGGAGAAATACCTGATCTACATACTCACCGGGATGCCCAATGAAGAGCGTCTCAAAGGTGAGGCAGTATTAGAGAAGTACATGCCCTGGAACACTGTAGTTCAGGAATCCTGCAAATAACATAAAGCCCGAAAGCTTATAGTATGATTATTCTATAACTTTCGGGCTTTTTCAATACACTCTTTTATTTTGCGCTTACGATCTTCCACCCCAATGCCGCCCGTACCATCAGAGGAAGGAGATTTCTCCACTCCTCTCCGCTACGGTCGAAATGACGAAAGGGGCGCTCGCCGCCACCGTCATCTCGAGCGGGGCTGCGTGTCGGTATGGGAGACAGACGGTAACCGCTCCGATGATACTCTGAGTCGAGAGATCTCCCGCCCCAATGCTGCCCGTACCATCAGAGGGAGGAGATTTCTCCACTCTGCTCCGCTACGGTCGAAATGACGAGAGGGGCGCTCGCCACCATCGTCATCTCGAGTGGGGGTTGCGTGTCGGTATGGGGCAGAGGAAAACCGCTCCGATGATACTCTGAGTCGAGAGATTCCCCGCCTCATTGCTGCCCGTACCATCAGAGGGAGGAGATTTCTCCACTCCGCTTCGCTACGGTCGAAATGACGAGAGGGGCGCTCGCCGCCACCGTCATCTCGAGCGGGGCTGCGTGCCGGTATGGGAGACAGACGGTAACCGCTCCGATGATACTCTGAGTCGAGAGATCTCCCGCCCCAATGTCGCCCGTACCATCAGAGGGGGAGATTTCTCCACTCCGCTTCGCTTCGGTCGAAATGACGGGGGCGCGGGCCGGCTTTTTTTATAATCTGCGGCTTCAGCCGCCACCACTACCCTCTGAACCTTTTGAACCCTTTGAACCTTTTGAACCTTCACACCGCAGGTGTGTCCAAGGGCGTAGCCAACACATAGAAAATCATCATTCATGCTTATCGAGACTCTTGAATATTGTAACGGTCCATGATATACTATGACTACAGCAATGAAGCAGAAGAAAGTGACTATCGAACAGTATGAAAGGTTGTATTTCTTACTGCTGCTGAAAGAAACATCCCGCCGGACTACCGGATATCGTACAAACTCCGGCGGAGCATCTCATACAAAGGGGATTTACCCCGCAAGTGATTGAAAGGAAGGTATTAGTATGGCAAAAGCAGACATTCAGGAACAGTATGGACTCTTTATTAACGGCGAATTCGTTCCGGCTTCTGACGGCGCTACCTTTGACGCCCACAATCCGGCAAATGGCGAGCACTTGGCTTATTTCGCAGAAGCAACCAAAGAAGACGTGGACAGCGCAGTGAAGGCAGCAAGAGCAGCTCTTCCGGCCTGGTCCAAGACATCTCCTATTGAAAGACAGAACATCCTGCTGAAAATCGCAGATATTATTGATGCCAATGCAGACCACCTGGCACTGGTAGAAACACTGGACAACGGCAAACCCATTCGTGAAACCAAAGCAGCCGACATCCCTCTGGGCAGCGACCATTTCCGCTACTTTGCAGGCTGCCTCCGTGCATGGGAAGGCTCTGCCACCATGCTGGACGACAACACCCTGTCCCTCATTCTCCATGAACCGGTAGGTGTAGTAGGCCAGGTCATTCCCTGGAACTTCCCCTTCACCATGGCATGCTGGAAACTGGCTCCTGCCCTGGCAGCCGGAAACACCATCGTCATTAAACCATCTTCCCACACATCCCTCTCCCTCATGGAACTCACCCGTCTCATCCAGGACGTACTTCCGAAGGGCGTATTGAACGTCATCACCGGCAAAGGCTCCAAATCCGGCCAGTGGCTCCTTGACCACCCGGACCTGGACAAACTGGCCTTCACCGGCTCCACTGAAGTCGGCCACGGCGTATACCAGGCTGCCTGCGACAAACTCATCCCCGTCACTTTGGAACTGGGCGGCAAATCTGCCAACATCGTATTTGACGATGCAGATCTGGCCCAGGCCGTAGACGGCGCATGCAAAGGCATCCTCTTCAACCAGGGACAGGTATGCTGCGCAGGCTCCCGCCTCTTCGTACAGGAAGGCATTTTTGACGAATTTGTAAAACACCTGAAAGCCACCTTTGAAAGCGTAAAGATCGGTGACCCCACAGATCCCGAAACCCAGCTGGGCGCCCAGATTTACAAATCCCAGCAGGACAAAGTACTGAAATACGTACAGATCGGCATTGATGAAGGTGCCAAACTCATTACCGGCGGCGAAAGATACACCGAAAACGGCTGCGACAAAGGCTTCTTCATGAAACCTACCATCCTTGTCACCGACAAGAACAGCGACCGCGTATGCCAGGAAGAAATCTTCGGACCGGTAGTGGTGATTCAGAAATTCAAAACCGCCGATGAAGTCATCGCCCTGGCCAACGACAGCGTTTATGGCCTTGGCGGCGCCGTATTTACCAAGAACATCAACACCGCCCTCAAAGTAGCCCGCGGAGTCCGTACCGGCCGTATGTGGGTCAACACCTACAACGACCTCCCTGCAGGCGCCCCCTTCGGCGGCTACAAACAGTCCGGCATCGGCAGAGAAACCCACAAAGTCATGCTGGAACACTACAGCCAGATGAAGAACATATACATCAACCTCAAAGAAGGCGTCAGCGGCATGTACGACATTAAATAATGGCCGCTGAAAAAACTCCTTTCCCTCGGGAAGGGAGTTTTTTTATGGAAAGAAATAGGAAACCCGGAGAGACTGTAGGTCGGGATCGGGACCGGGATCGGGGCGGTGCTTGCCGGTATTCCCGAAGGTTGACGCCCGCTTTCGCGGGCGAGGGTTGATGGCGCCGCCGGGCCTTTGGCCCTGGGCGCCAAGGGTTCTGTCCGGGACCGGCTGACGCCTCCCGGACGGGTTGAGGGCTCTCGCCCTCGGGAGTTATATAGAATCGCTGCGCTGGCGAGGTACGGCGCCTTCGGCGCCAATTTTTATACCGCCTTTGTCACCCTCGCAGTTCGGTGGCACAATAACCCGTGCTTACTGTAGAGCCGCTTATGAAGAGAGGCCTCGAGGTGTTTTATTTTGTCCCCCGGATGGGGGAAAGTCCGGCGCAGCCGGATAAGGGGGAGCCGCGTAGCGGCTAATCACCAGAATGCTTATCATGCTATATGACACAGAGAGCCAATCCCGTAACGCTCTCGTTTCCCCTTGAGGGGAAGTCCCGCGTAGCGGGAAAGGGTGTACGAGGTAAGCGGAGAGAATAGATACTCTATGCTGACGTGACCGCCGCAGGCGGCTTATAAAATTCATCGCCCTGCGGGCGATACCACAACCCTCGGCCTGAAAGGCCGTCAAACTTAAGAACCCTTGGGCCGAAGGCCCATCCATCTTAAGAACCTTTCCCCTCTAAACCCTCTGCACCCGGGCCGCCTACGGCGGCCCCCCATAGAACTTTCCCTTGACTGGATAGAGAAAATCCCATATAATCAAGTAAATAGTATACTATGTACTCAAAGGAATGAAAAATCATAAGGAGAAAAGCATGGCAAGTTTGGAAGATATACTGGTAAAGAAGCATCTGAAAAGGACGAAAGCGCGGATTATGATTTTAAAAGTCCTGGAGAAGAGCCTGCCCCTTACGGCAGGAGAGGTGTATGAACTGGTACGGGGCAAAGACACCCGCCTCAGTCTGTCCACGGTGTATCGCAACTGCGAAGCCCTGGCGGAGAAGGGACTGCTCTATCGGTCCACCACCATGTCCGACGGCCTCACCCGCTATGAATATGCCCATGACACGCCGGTGTACTATGCCATCTGCCTTTCCTGTCACCGTATTTTCCCGGTGGACGTGGATCTGGAGAAAGGATACCGGCAGCACATGGACGAGGAATACGGCTTTGAAGTGGCGGAGCCGAAGGTGGAAATCTACGGATACTGCCGCGAATGCCGGGCTTCCGGAAAAGCAGAGGAGCATAAGGGGAAAATGGAATTATTATAAGGATAAAGAGAATCTCGGGAGGACTGCCAAATGACCATCATTTGGGAGTCCTCTTTTTCTTGGACACCCGCTTTCTCAAAACTTGACAGACTGAAATAGAGAAAACCATTCTCAAAATAGACGGTAGAGAGAAAATCATTCTCAAAATGAAAGAGAAGGTAAAAGGAAAAGGGCCCTCTCTATCGCATCAAAAATGATGAAATATTCCTATTTGAGAATAAGACTTCTAAAGAGCCATTTCTTATCTAATGAGAAAATCATATATTTTATCAAAGATTATAGTATTGTTTTATAATAATATACATAACAGAAATTTGTTAATTTCTAATAAATGTGATATAATGAGAAAGTCCAAAGGAGTCCTGCCTTTTGGACAGGAAAAGGAAAGAAAAAGAAGAGCAGAGGAAACACGGTCACTCGCGCAGACATTCTTTTTCAGGATTTTTCCCCTATGCAGGATCATATCTGTTTATATAAGGAGCGAAGAACGATGAAAAAGATTCTCGCAATCGCAGCTGCTGCTGCACTGACTGCTGGCGTTTCCGCTTTCGCAGCAAATCCATTCTCCGATGTTTCCACTGATGACTGGGCTTACCAGGCAGTATCCGACCTCTCCGACCAGGGCGTGGTAGAAGGCTATCCGGACGGCACCTTCAAAGGTGAAAGAAACATTACCCGTTATGAACTGGCTCAGATCATTGCCCGCCTCATGGCAAAAGAAGACCAGCTGAACGCTGAACAGCGTGCAACCCTTGATAAACTGGCCGGCGAATACGCTGACGAACTGGCTAACCTGGGCGTTCGCGTTTCCAACCTGGAAAAGAAAGTCGGCAACATTTACTGGTCCGGCGATGCCCGCATGCAGTACCAGCACAACCTGGACGGCGCTAAAGACCATTCCGACACCTGGAACGGCCGTATGCGTATCAACGTAAAAGGCCAGGTTAATGACCAGGTAACTGTCAATGGCCGTTTCGTGAATGAAATGGACTTCAAAGACAGCGATTCCAGCGATACCTCCATGGACCGCATTTACACCCAGTGGACACCTAACGACAAGACCACCGTCAACATGGGCCGTTTCGGTGTAGCCCTCGACCAGACCGGCACCTTCTGGGATGAAGACGGTATTTTCGACGGCGTCAACGCAGCCTGGGACAACGGCAAAATTGGCGTAGAAGCAGGCTATGGCCGCTTCAAGAGTGGATATAAAGACTCCCTGCTTGGATATGTGAAAGGTCACGAAGATGAGGATGGCAATGAAGAGCCCTGGACGAGTGATGGATTCGCATGGAAAGACCAGGCTTCCACCGAAGCATGGTATGCAAAACTCACCGGCCATGTAGCTGAAGGCGCTGACGTATCTGCGTTCTATATGGAACCAACCCATAACTTCAACTCTGCAGACTATGTAGGCGGCAAAGCTGAAAATGCATATACCGGAGATAAAAACGCAAAGGTTTGGGGCATCGGCACCACCGTTGACCTGGGCGGCAACTTCACCCTTGACGGCGACTATGTAAAGACCCAGTGGTCCGGTAAAGCAGACGTAGGCGGCAAGATTTACAAAGCTGACGACCCGGCTCTGTGGACTGCAGGCCTCACCTACGGCGCAGTAGACACCGACAAACCAGGCACCTGGCAGCTGGGCGTTCATTATGTAAAAGCCGATGCCGGCGCTATGCTCCTGGGCAACTCCGCCCTGGACCTCACCGACCAGCTGGACTACGGCTGGGATAACTGGTCCGACGTCCACTTCTGGGTAGCTCGCGCAGGCGTAGCACTCCAGAAGAACGTAGAACTGGACGCTTACTACAACTTCGCAGCCAAAGCATCCGGCAGCACCGAAGATCCCGACGACACCTGGGGCGTCGAACTGAACTACGCATTCTAATGAGAATGAAAAAAGAGAACTCCTTCGGGAGTTCTTTTTTTATGGCTTTTTGAACATAAGAACCTTTCTCCCCGCCCCCTGAACAAAAGCGATGCAACCCGCGGCGAAGCGACGCCCCTTTCTTTATAATCTGCGCCCGAAGGGCGCCACCACCACCCTCGGGGCCAAAGGCCCGTCAAACTTAAGAACCCTCCGGCCCATAGGGCCGATCAATCCTAAGAACCTTTTTTATAAACATGACGATAGGGATGCCCGCCAACACCGTCATCTCGAGCGGAGCTGCATGCCGCTATGGGAGACAGACAGGAACCGCTCCCATGATACTCTGAGTCGAGAGATCTCCCGCCGTAATGCCACCCGTACCATCAGAAGGGGAGATTTCTCCACTCCGCTCCGCGTCGGTCGAAATGACGGAGGGCGCGGGCCAGCTTTTCTGTCATTTGGGGCGTGAGATTTCTCCACTCCGCTTCGCTTCGGTCGAAATGACGAGAGGGGGGCCCGCCAACATCGTCATCTCGAGTGGAGGATTTATGGGGAGATTGCCTCGCGGCGTTTTATTCTGCCCCCTGCATAGGGGGAAGTCCCGCGCAGCGGGAAAGGGGGAGGCGAACGCAGTGAGCCAATCACAGAATGCTTATCATGCCATGTGATACAGAAAGCCAATCCCGTAACGTCGACTTTATACTCATCGCCCGATAGGGCGATACCACCACTCTCGGGGCCAAAAGCCCCGTCAAACTTAAGAACCTTAAGGACCTTCGGGACGAAGTCCCGTTAACCCTTACACCGAAGGTGTGTCCATAATAAAAAATATCTATAAGCACTACAAAATAAAATTGAATATCAGTCACTCTTTCCTCTGCCCAAGGCGGAAGCAAAAGAGATAAAAAGCTCGTAATCATGGGAGATTTCACAGGAAAGGCGGCCTTCCTGTTTCGCTTCGGGAAGAAGGGGGCATGGCGGAATCTGACAATGCACTGACATGCGGAACCCTTGATTTTACTGAATGTTTATGGTACCCTGTACTTAGACCAAGGTCCCACCCTCGGGACGGTAGTCAGGGATAGTACGTGAAGAAGCAGGCAGAGGAAACACGGTCACTCGCGCAAAGGCTTTCAGCGGAACTCCCGGTAGAAAAAATAGAGGGTCCATTTCTCTTATTTTTTTCAAAGGAGCGAAGAACTATGAAAAAGATTCTCGCAATCGCAGCTGCTGCTGCACTGACTGCTGGCGTTTCCGCTTTCGCAGCAAATCCATTCTCCGATGTTTCCACTGATG
>ERZ809224.2567-NODE-2567-length-10994-cov-3.928513_pt1 | contig 10994 bp, 8 predicted proteins | sample MGYA00520513_ERZ809224 | MGnify/ENA primary metagenome ERZ809224 (study PRJEB31576, sample SAMEA3212658) | Homo sapiens | biome: human-gut; feature: human gut; material: fecal | place: Sweden | collected 2012 ...
GAGTACGCCGATAATCTCCCTGTCCGTAATGTCCGCATAATTACGGCATATCGGGAGTCATCTCCGCGTTTGATTGTTCTGTGGTTGAATTTTGTGCGGCTTCATTTGCCGCGCTGTTATCATCAGCGTCGGAAGAAGGAGCAAGTCTTGATGAACCGCTTCCCGAGCCTCCTGATGGCTGATGATGATTTTCCGGAGCATCGTCTTGAACGGCGTTATCTTCCGTAACGCTTTCATTCCTACCGCTTCCGGAGTCTATGATGTAACCGTATTCGAGCTTGCCGTCCTGATACTGCAAAACAGCAGTTGTCTCATCGTCAAGCTTATAAGTTTCCTTTGAGCCGTTAAGAGAGCTGCTTTCGGGATCTCCCATAGCCTCATATACATCGTCCCTGCTCGAGCCTATCTCTATATCGACATTCTCGGAAGGCGGCTGTATATCCGCTGACGGCGGATTGACCGGCTGATTATCTGTGTCGGCGCGTGTCTGCGGCGGCGTGGTATTTTCTTCTCCTCCGTATTGCGGGGCTGTATTACGGGGAGCTTGTCTTATGCTTTCGTTTTCCGATGGTGTTTGCTCTTGTGTTCTTTGGTCACTTGTGTCTGTGACGGATGCAGTTGTTCTGCTTTCGGAGCGCTGCGATTCCGTATTGGGTGTGATTTGCGGCGGCTCCGGCGTAGATATCGGAATAGGAATAATATCTCCTATTGTTTGTGCCGGCTCCGGAGTGGAGGCCACCGAGTCAACGCTGCTTTCAACAGCCACAGTAACGGCGTCTGTAAGGCATATGCACGATACGCACACGCACACGCATATAGCCGCGATCATCCATACCGGCTTTTTTCTTTTCCATGAAACTATCCGTTTAACCCTTTTTATGACCTCATGCTTGCCGTTGCTTGCGGAGGTCGTTCCGGGGACGAACCTTGCTTTTTTCATAGAGGATTTAACAAGAGCCTGTGCATAGCATTTTTTGCTGTCGGTTAGCTTTAGGACTCTGTCATCGCAAAGCATTTCTATATCGGTGCGGAATACCTTAAAGGCATACCATATTATAGGATTAAACCAGTTGATGCAAAGCACCGTAATAGCAGCCCATAGCTTAAGACAGTCCTTGTTTTTATAATGGCAAAGCTCATGAAGAAGGATCTGGCGCATTTCGTTTTCCGGAAAATCCTCCGGTACTATAATCGTATCGGAATCGGTCATTGCCGTATCGCCGCTTCTTAATATGACGCTGCCGTAAATGCCTATACGGCATTTAAGCTCCTCAAGAACGGCAAGGATCTTTTCATCACGTATGACCGGATATTTTTTTATCCGGTATCGGTGGTGGATAAATACAAACACGTACCAGATAAAAAGCATTACCGCGCCGAAAAACCAAGTATAAGCTATGAGGTTTCTTATATCAAAGCCGTGGTTCGCGGGAGAAGTCTGCATGGTCTGTATTGTTTCTAAGGCTGCGTCCTGCGCTTCAGAGCCTATGTAATTATACATGCTTATATCTGTTTCTATACGAACATTGCCCAGACAAAATATAAGCTGAACACAAAGTATGAGCCAGATCAGGCTGTGCATTTTTGCAGAAAGCTTATAACGGAATACCGCTTTTATAGCAAGAATAAAAACAGTTATCACGCTCATTCTCAAAAGCAGAGAAATAAACATTGAATACAATATGCCGTTCATAGTCAATCCTCCATTTTATCGATAAGGTCCAAAAGCTCTTTCGCATCGCTGTCTGAGAGATTGGAATCTTTTACGAGATTTGAGACCATCATCTTCACTGATCCGTTATAAATGCGTTCGAGGAAATTCTTAGTTTCGTGCATTCTGCATTCATTTTCATTCACAATGGGCGAATACCTTTTTCCCTCATGGGATTCTGACACACTGACTGCGCCCTTTTGTACAAGACGGCTCACCAGAGTTTTTATTGTCGAATAGCTCCAGCCGCTGTTCTCCAGTGCCGTTCTGATTGTTCCTATGGTAATTCCCGGGGTTTTCCATAGGATTTCAAGAATCTTCCATTCAGATTCCGAAATATTGTTCTTCATTATGAGTCTCCTTTCGTAATATTTTTCGGTTTACACGTGTAACCTAAGTACAGTTTACACCTGTAACCTTGTTTTGTCAAGTATTTTTTTCATATTATTCATAAAATTTTTATATTGTGATATAAAATGTATAAAAAGATATATAAAACCCTCATAACGGTGTCCGTATATCCGTACCGTAATGAGGGTTTATATTTGGAAATGTTGTCATATATAGGTCGTTATAAATATTTTTATAGAGCGGATCAATCTATTAAAATTTTAAATACAACGGGCTTATCACTTTCTATTAATGATGTTGTGATTTTCAGTCCCGTGCTGTCGCGTATCCATTTCGGAGATTTATCATATCCCAAAACCTCAACCGACCGTATTATTCCATGAAAATTCGGCGCTTTTGACGCATCGGCTTCAGCAAGAGATTTTATGGATATACTGTTTTTATTTTTCATATTAAGACATATTGCATATAAATAACTGCCGTTTACTGTAAAGCGAATGTCCTCCGATGTATACGGCTTTTCTTCCGAGTCGGCAAATTGTCCCTCCTGAATTTGAGTCGGACCTTCGCCGGATTTTCTCCAAAGCTTTGCCCCATATATTGCTTCGCCGTTTACACTGAGCCATTGACCGATATCAAGCAGTATTTTCCTGTCCTCATCAGGAATTGTTCCGTCAGCTTTAGGACCGATATTTAACAGAAGTCTTCCGTTTTTGCTTACAATATCCGCTAAATCACGGATAATCTGAGAGGAGGTTTTATAGTGGTTGTTCTCGGTATAGCACCATGAATTTTTTGCAGCGGCAGTATCCGTCTGCCATATGTAAGGCTTTGCGTCGGCGAATTGACCGCGTTCAATATCAACAACGGCTGTACCGAATGCAAATGCGTCATGCTTATAGTTTATTACAACCTCCTTGCCCCACTCCTCGGCACGATTATAATAATAAGCGGCAAATTTTTTCAGATATGGTTTTACCGCGCTGTGCTGAATCCACCAGTCGAAATATATGATTTTCGGTCTGTACTTATCTACAATTTCACAGCAGCGACACAGCCAGTCCTCCAAATATTCATCTGACGGCGCGGGCTTGGAAAATAAATCATGATGGTCTGCCTCCGGCATTGCGGGCCAGTAGAAATCACCGCGCTTTAACGGTTCTTTTATATCAGAATCAAAATCCTTTCCATGTCCCATGAAAAACCAGTGCTCAACTCTATGACTTGACGCGCCGTTTATTAGTCCGGCATTCATACATTCCTTTGTTATCTCACCGAGAACATCTCTTTTCGGTCCCATCTTCATTGAGTTCCAAACAGATAAATCGCTGTCGTACATTTGAAATCCGTCATGATGCTCCGCTACGGGTATGACATATTGCGCTCCGGCGTCTTTAAACAGTTTTACCCATTCCCCTGCATCAAAATTTTCGGCTTTAAACATAGGTATAAAATCTTTATAGCCGAAATCCTTGTGTTTTCCGTAGGTCTTGAGATGATGTTCGTATTCTTTGCTTCCCTGTATGTACATATTTCTTGAATACCACTCGCTTCCGAATGCCGGGACCGAGTATATGCCCCAGTGGATGAAAATCCCGAATTTAGCTTTTTCATACCATAACGGCGCCTTGTACTGCTGTAATGAATCCCATGTGTCTTTGTATTTTCCGTTCAAAATTACATTGTTGATTTTATCAAGGTATTTTTTCATTGTACTGCTCTCCTTACGATTTTTCAATGGTTGTTTATATTATAACATTTACCTCAAACAATGTCTATATAAAAATAACAATACTGCATAATTACTGCATGGGGTCATATATATTTTGCGGCGGTTTTATTTGCTGTACTGCGGACGCGCAGGGGAAAACTTTATGGCGGCGTAAACTTGACAAACAAATTTATTTATAATATAATTAATATGAATGAGTGATTACAGCTGATTTATATAAATTTGGTTTGAAGGGTTTTGATATATTATGAAAGAGGTCAGAGCAGCGGGAGGGAAGGAGTTTGTGTTCTCCATGCTTTGGGCGATGCTTTTGTTGTTTGTCAGCAGAGGGATCGTAAATTCGCTGCCGGATTACAAAATGATAGGCGCGATTGCCGGAATACTGATGTACTGTGTACTGGGATATTTTGTGCTTACAAGGTATTCTTCAAGATTTACATATGAGAATACAGGTACAAGCCTGAGAATAAACCGTATGATAGGAAAGAGAAATAAAGAGATAGAATTTAAGTTGAGTGATATAAAAAATATAAGCAGAGTAAAGCCTAAAAAGCTTCCGAAGCAGGTGTTTTATATGAGGGTAAGCGTGTTTTCGGATAAAAGGTCGTATTATATAACCTTCACGCGTGACGGAGAAGAATATATGGCTGTTGTCGAGGCGACGGAAGAGTTTATGAAAAAGCTTGAAAAAGCTGCGAAGGGATACAAAAAAGGGAAAGGAAAAAATAATGGCTGAAATAATAGGAGTCAGATTTAAGCCGGTGGGCAAGACATACTATTTTGACCCGCAGGATTTTGAAATAAATAAAGGCGATAATGTTATTGTAGAAACGAGCAGAGGAATTGAATACGGAACGGTTGTAGTCGGAAGAAAGGAAATAAATGACGATGAGCTTTTAAAGCCGGTGAAGCCGATAATGCGTCCTGCACAGCAGGAGGATCACGAGCGTTACAGGGAAAATAAGAAAAAGGAGAAAGAAGCCTTTGACATATGCGCCGAAAAAATAAAACGCCACGGTCTTGAAATGAAGCTTATCGAGGTGGAATATACCTTTGACGGCAGCAAGATCCTATTTTATTTTACAGCTGACGGACGAGTGGACTTCAGAGAGCTTGTAAAGGATCTGGCGATGGTTTTCCGCACAAGGATAGAGCTTAGGCAGATAGGCGTGCGAGACGAGTCAAAAACCATAGGCTCGATAGGAGTATGCGGAAGAAGCCTTTGCTGCTCAAAATTCTTGGGGGAATTTGCGCCGGTATCGATAAAAATGGCTAAGGAGCAGGGGCTTTCTCTTAATCCGTCAAAGATTTCCGGTGCGTGCGGAAGGCTCATGTGCTGTTTAAAATATGAGCAGGATACTTATGAGGAGCTTTTGAAAAAGCTGCCGAGACACGGGGCGCTTGTAAAAACTCCCGATGGAAACGGAATAGTCGAGAGTGTGAGCGTATTAAAGGAAAAGGTCAAGGTAAGTGTCGGAGAAGAAAAGGAACGGACAATAAAAGAATACAGCGCTTCGGAAATAAAAGTACTGAAAAATACAAAACGTCGGGAAGATGAGGATGCTGTAGAAAATATTTCTCATGAAGATTATTAAAATGCTGTATTAACAGTGGTGCAGTACAGATAATTTTATATTTCTTGTACAATTACACAAAAAACTATTGAAGTTTTGAAGATTTTATGTTAGAATAAAGACAGAACACGTCACAGACGTAAAAAATACAAGGAGGTGTGTACATAATGGCATATAAAATAGACGCTGATACATGCATTAGCTGCGGAGCTTGCGCTGCCGATTGTCCGGTAAACGCTATAAGCGAGGGCGATGCTGCATATGTAATCGACGCTGATTCCTGCATAGAGTGCGGAGCTTGTGCATCAACATGTCCCGTAGGCGCTCCTGCTCAGGAATAATTCTTGAATAGCAAAAGGACAAAAGGACAGGGATGTAATATTCCTGCCCTTTTGTTATTAAATACATAAAGCTTGCGGCGACGGATATATGCCGTGAGATCAACGGAGGGGATTAATTTGTTTAAACGTACTGCGGCTCTGATCGTAAGCGTGGTTATAGCTTTATTCATGTGCGGATGCTCACAGAAAAATCTTACCACTGCGGATAAGGCAGAAAGAGAAATTGCCACTGGAGAGAGCTGGACAATTATGGTTTATATGAGCGGAGGACAGACGGAGAGCGTTTACGGAAAAGCGTCCGACGCCTTGGAGGAAATGACAAAGATAAAATATCCGGAGAATATAAATGTATTGGTCCAGACCGGAGGAACGTACTCATGGCAGCTTGGGGGAATAGACACAAATTATATAAATAGGTTTGAAATGCAGAATAAAAGCATGAGACTCGCCGAAAGACAAGAGCTTGACAGTATGGGAAAATCTTCTACTTTGGAAAGCTATATAGAATGGGGGCGCGATAATTACAGCGCCGATCATTATGCCCTTATTATATACGGAGCGGGAGCGGGCAGTGCTTACGGAATATCACATGATGATGTATATATGGGAGATTGCTTAAATCCACAAAGGATAGCAACTGCTATAAGCAATGCCGGCATGCAGTTTGATATAATAGGCTTCGACGCCGGTCTTACAGCATCGATAGAGAATGCGGCGGCGCTTTCGACGTATACGGATTATATAATAGCTTCTCAGGAGGAAATGGCGCCGGGAGGCTGGAATTACCGCGGATGGATAAATTATATAATAGAAAATCCGACTGCATCTTTATCTGATGTGGCAAAAGCCGTATGCGATACATATATGGACAAATGCAAAAGACAGTTTAGCGATGAAATGGCTACTATGTCAGTTATAGATACGGAGCGTATTTCTATGCTTTCTCAGGCTTTTGACGGCATGGCGGGAGAAATGCAGTCCGCTCTTGACACAATTGAGGATTATTCATATCTTTCATCAGAGATGGCGGACGTGCTGAGTTTCGGCGCAAATACGGAGGATGAGGGCTATTCCAATATGGTCGATATCAGGAGCTTTTCTCAGTGTGCCGACAGAATTACACAGAATACATCCTCACAGGTATCTGACGCTATAAATGAAAGCGTTATATATAATGTATGCGGAGAATACAGGCATGATACGTCAGGAATAAGCGTTTATTATCCGCTGCGCGAGGATTCGAGCGAGCTTGAAAGATATATAGACATAGCTCCGATAGGAAGTTATACTGATTTTTTAAGAAAAATATGCTCAAATGTTGAGATGAGCGACAGCGGAACAGACGGAGATTACAGTGAAACGGACGCTTTTAATGATTATGAGCGGGAAAGAAATTTGATTCGTTATGCGACTGTAGCCGGAACAACGGGCTTTGAGCTGAATATGACCGGAGATATGGATGTCGTGCGTGATGTATATCAGAGATTGTTCTACAGAAATGAGGACGGGATTTATCTTTATCTCGGAAATACCGATTCTATTGATGAGAACAAAGAGGCGGGTATATTCAAGACCAAAAACGAATTTAAGGCTCTTACCATGAACGGACATTATATTCAGATCCAGCGTGTATGCTCCGGAGACGGATATACTATATATTCTTCACCTGTAAAAGTGGATGGAGAGCAGTATAATCTAAGACTTGTAAGAACGGAAAATAACGGAAAGATCAAGTTTAAGTGCATCGGACTTTACAGGAGTCTTGGAAATGCAAACCAATCACAGCGTACAGTTAAAAAAATAAGGATATATAATAAAGTAACGGCGCTTTTGAGAGATTATTCAAGCGGAATGCTCGTGGAAGCGGACGGCTTCAAAACCTGGCCGTTTGGTATGAGGCTTAAATATGACGGATTAAAAGACGGAAACTATAAAACTGATTTTATCGTAAGCTATATATATGAAGACAGCTTCTTTACCGGCTCGGCAGACTTTTCTGTATCCGAGGGTACGATAGCATATCAGTGATAGCATATATGCTTACCGGCGTCGTTTATCGATGCCGGTTTTGCACTATATTTATATTATAAGGAAGCTTTTTTTGATTCAAGATAAATGCAGTTATAATTTTTATACAAAAAACACTGAAAATTAAACATTAAAAATTTAAATTTTCGATTGCAAATTTGGTAAAAATGTGATATGATATAATCATCAGTACTATGAGAAGTGATATTCATAGAGGGAGGAGAACTAAAAAATGAGAGATAAGATAAAAAAACGAGTTAAAAAAATCGGGGTATTCTCTCTGGCAGTTATGCAGACGGCAGCGCTTGGGATAGCTGTTCCGTCGGTGACAGCAGGCGCACAGGCTGCGTCATCTATTACACGAAATATGGAAAATCTTGATAGGGGCGTTGTCGCTATGAAGGTGGATAACGGAACTTATATTTCGTGGAGACGTCTTGGCACTGAGCCGGCTTCTACAAATTTTGAGCTTTACAGAAATAAGGAAAAGATAGCAGAGGGACCGATCACAAACTATTCGGATCCGGACGGAAAATTAGGCGACAGCTATACGGTTGTATGTAATGGAAATATGTCGGATCCTGCTCCGGTTTTAGAGGATAATTATATTGAGATACCTCTTGCCGAAACACCGGAAAGCGATATAATGTTTACCGACAGAAACGGTATATATTACGGAGCTTATGCGCCGGGTGACGGTACATACGCCGATCTTGACGGAGACGGACAGTATGAAATAATCATGATGTGGAATCCGCCGGATGCAAAGGACGCAGCTACGGGCGGCCGTACCGGAAAAGTGTTTATTGACGCTTATAAATTAGACGGTACATTTATGTGGCGAATAGATATGGGATATAATATCCGTGCCGGCGCTCATGATACACAGCTTTGTGCGGCTGATTTTGACGGCGATGGAGCGGCTGAGCTTATAGTAAGAACAGCTGACGGCACGACCGACGCTCAGGGAAATGTTATAGGCGATGCTTCAAAGGGCGATACTTATGAAAATTCATGGGCTGCTCTTAACGGTGGTAAAAACCTTCAGGGACCGCTTTATGTAACATGCTTTGACGGAGAAACCGGAGTTGCTTTGGATACGGTTGATTATTTCCCGAATAACAATACCGGTTCTACAGATGTTTCGCTTTCATTCGGTGACGATACAGGTAACCGTTCGGAGCGTTATAACGGAACAATAGCATATCTTGACGGAAAGAACCCGTCTGCTGTTCTTTGCCGTGGTTATTATATGGGTAAAAACGGCAGACAGAGAATGGGCGCGGCTGCATACAGCTTCAAAAACGGAAAGCTCAGCATGGACTGGACTTTTGATACAAATGAGGGTAATAACGCTCAGTATGTAGGAAACGGTAACCATAATGTAGAGGCTGCCGATGTTGACGGCGACGGCTGCGATGAGGTGCTTATCGGTGCTTTGGCATGGGATCAGGACGGTAAGGTTCTTTGGTGCAGTAATCTTGGTCACGGCGATGCCATGCACTTGGGTGATTTTACACCGGAAAATGAGGGACTTGAGTTCATGCTTGCCCATGAGGAAGCAGGACAGCCGCTTAATGACCCGCTCACAGCTCCGCTTGAGTATAATAAAGCTATAGGTATCGATCCGAATGCTACCGTTATGAATTGGGGTCTTACACTTCAGGATGCAAAGACAGGTAAGTTTATCCAGGCTTACGAGGGTCAGAAGGATACCGGACGAGGAATGATAGGAAATATCGGCTATGGCGACAGCTATTATGTAATGTGGGGTGCCGCAAGTACAGGCTATCATGATGATAAAGGCAATGACTTGGGCGATCTTGGTCTTGCGATGAACGGCAGAATCTACTGGGACGGAGATCTTCAGGATGAGCTTCAGGACCACAAAGGTGCAGGTCAGGAGATTTCTATCACAAAGTGGAATGATGATACAAAGAAGGCAGAAGAAATATTTGTTCCTGAAGGAACACATTCAATAAACTCAACAAAGGGTAATACGAATGGTCAGGGAGATATTATAGGCGACTGGAGAGAGGAATTTGTTTCATACGTAATTAAGGATGAGCAGAGCGAAAGCTATAATACAACAATAAAAGGCTCATTTGATAAAGACGTAGAGGTAGAGGTTTCAAAGACGTCATATACTTATGCTTTGAGAGTATATACCACAAACATTCCTACAGAGTATAACTTCTATACTCTTGCTCATGATGATGTATACAGAAATTCATCAGGCGCATACAATAACTGTTACAATCAGCCGCCGCATATAAGCTGGTACATGAATGACAAGATAGAGAATTCTCCGTATACAACTCAGCCGGATGCAAATATAAGTCTGGTTTCAAATAAGTATACTCCGAAGGCATTTAATGAGGCTGATCTTCCGGAAGCGGGCGCAGCTCCTTCAACTCCGTCGGATACGCCTGATGAGCCGGTTTCGTCAGATTCGGATATTACTGTAAATCTTGACGGAAAATCAGTAAGCTTTGATGTTGCACCTCAGATCATCAATGACAGAACAATGGTTCCGATGCGAGCAATATTTGAGGCTATGGGCGCAGAGGTTGAATGGGACGAAGCATCGAGAACGATTACATCGGTAAAGGCTGATACAACTATAAAGATGACAATCGACGATGATAAGATGTATGTAAATGATAATGAGATAACTCTTGATTCGTCTCCTGTTATAATAGATGACAGAACTCTTGTTCCGGTAAGAGCTATAGCGGAAGCTTTCGGCGCTGCTGTTGAATGGGACGGAGATACAAAGACTGTTGATATTGCGTCAGACGGCGAAGGTGCTTCCGAGGGAGGTCAGACTGTGACTTCATTCACCGGATATGCCGCTGTTCCGGAGGCTCCGGATTTTGGCGCTAAATATAGTGTAAGCCCGATTTCTGAAAAGGCTTTGAGCACTAATGTATATGAATATGTATACAAATACAGCGACTATCTTACTAACTTTACAGCTTATGATGAGTTTATCCAGCAAACGGGCTTTACAAAGGATTATGATTCAAGCTCAAAGGGAGTAAGCGTATATAAAAAGGGTAATGTTATTGTAAAAGTGACAGAATCCGCGGATACATTTACGATTCTTGCAAGCTATGCTTGATATGAAAAAGCTGCCGGTATTTTACCGGCGGCTTTTTATTTTTGCTGTATCTTAGAGTTATAAAACCGATAAAATAAAATAAGATTTTTGCGTGCACCAAAATCATCCTTAAGGGCGGTTTTGGTGCAGTTTT
>ERZ809224.2568-NODE-2568-length-10992-cov-33.342324_pt1 | contig 10992 bp, 10 predicted proteins | sample MGYA00520513_ERZ809224 | MGnify/ENA primary metagenome ERZ809224 (study PRJEB31576, sample SAMEA3212658) | Homo sapiens | biome: human-gut; feature: human gut; material: fecal | place: Sweden | collected 2012 ...
GCCATGCAAATGCCCATAGTAGCATTCCTTTACACCAAATTTCTGCAGCACGCCGCGCGCGGGAACGCCGCCGTCGCCGCCGCCGTACCCTGGCTTTGGGTACGATGGGGGGCATTTTGCTGCTTTCCGGCATCATCACGATTCTTCTGCCCAAAAGTGTTACCGGGGAACAAACGCCTGCCGAGTCTGCCCAGACCGGGTCGGCACAGCTGGTGGCACCGCTGCCCTATGGCGGCAGCGGCGAACAGAATATCACCGCATCCCAGGCCATCAACTGGGGCAGTGTGGGCCCGACCCAGCAGACCGAAGAAGGCGGTTATACCTATACTGCACTGCCGGCGGACCCTGCGGCACTGCCGGAATTCGGGCGGGCGGATACCTCCTGGTTTGCCGATGCGGCTTTCCTGGGCGATTCTCTCACCGCCGGTTTCTGTGAGAACGAATATAACATTGATGTGGGCGGGGCGCTGATCTGCGGGTATGAAGGCGTCAGCCCCAATACCATCGTGAACCGCACCACCGCCAAGAACCCCGACCGGGGCGATGAAGTGGCCATGGATGTGCTGACCAATGCGCAGCCGGCCAAGCTTTATATCCTCATCGGCACCAACGCACTGGTGCAGACGGGCAACGATGAGAGCTTCCTGAATTATTACGCCCGCATGCTGGACGAGCTGCGTACAGCGCTGCCCAATACGGCAATTTACGTGCAGTCCATTCTGGCTGCCACCCAGGAGACCGTCGCCTCCGATGCGTCCGGCCTGGCCCCTGACCGGCTGGCGACCATCAATGCGGCCATTCAGAGCCTGTGTGCCGAGCGGGGACTCTATTTCCTGGACCTGAATGCAGAATTCAGCGATGAATCGGGCTACCTGCTCAGCGACTATGCCCAGCCGGACGGCATCCACCTGACGGTTTCGGGCTATAACAAATGGGTCAGCTATCTCTGCACCCATGTGCCTTACAACAAAAATAATCCGTATCAGGCCGGCAGCACCTACTATCTGACCGACGATCTGAAACAGATGCTGGCGGATATTCCCTGAGTCGAAAGAGGAGAGAATATGCCAAAACCGGAGGAAGAACCGCGTTACACTGATCCCGACCATCCCTACAGCGGCAGCGGCAACCGCTATCAGAACCTTTACAGCAAAGAGGGCGAATACCACCGCGGCGACGGCCCGTTCCAGTTCCCCTGGTGGGCCATTGTAATCGGCTTTGTGGTGTGGTGGCCGCTGGGATTCATCTTTATTGCGCTCAACAGCGCCATGCGCAAGGGGCGGCTGGGCGGCTTTGAACAGGCTGCCCGGCAAAAGACCCGTGCCACTATGGACTGGAATGTTACACCGGTCTACACCCGGAATAGCGCAGACCAGGCTGCGTTCCAGGCGACTGCAACACAACAGAAAAAGTCCCGCAAGAAAAAGGCCAAGTCCGCCAATGTCCAGGGGTCCGGTCTGGTGACCGGCCTGACCATTACAGGCATTGCCCTGTTGGCAGTGGGGTTGCTGGCACTGCCGGACGGCATGTACTGGCTGCCCGACGCGCTGGCAGAAGGGGGCTATTACTGGCCCTGGCTGCTGGAAGAAATGATCCCGGTGCTGATGATGCTGACCGGTGGCGTGGGCTGTTTGTTCGGTGCCCATACCGTGCGCACCAACCGCCGTATGCGCAAAAAGATCGACAACATTGTGGGCGATTCCAAGTACATGGCCATTGAGGATATTGCAGCCTCGATTCCCTGCAGCTATGAAAAATGCTGCAAGCACCTGGAAAACTGCATTGATGACGGCGTGTTCGGGCCCGAAGCATACCTGGATATGCGTGGCCGGTACCTGGTGGTAGAGGGCAAAGCCCCTGCACCGGAACCACAGAAGCCGCCGGAAAAGCCCGCAGAGATGACCCGCCCCGAAAAAGACCAGTACCAGGCGATTCTGGATGCGCTGCGCAGTGTCAACGATGCCATCCCGGACGAAGAGATGAGCGATAAAATCAGCCGGTTGGAAGCGGTTTCGGCCAAAATTTTTGACCAGGCCAAGTCCGACCCGGACAAGCTGCCCCGTATGCGCAAATTTATGGACTATTATCTGCCCACTTCGCTGAAGCTTTTGCAGACCTACGCGGAACTGGATGCCCAGGGCGTGGAAGGGGAAAACATCAGCGAGTCCAAACGCCGTATCGAGCAGACGATGGATACTCTGGTGCATGCCTTTGAAACACAGCTGGATCAGCTGTTCCAGGAAGATGCCATGGATGTAAGCGCCGATATTGACGTGATGGAAAATATGCTGCGCGCCGACGGCCTGGCCGGCGACACGCCGTTCAAACTGTAAAACAGGGGAGAGATTCGAACCCATGCAACAACAACACGCCGGCCAGCTGCGCACCAGCTGGGGCCACTTTACCAAGTACCGACCCTTGATTCGTGAACTGGTCACGCGTGACCTGAAAGTCAAGTACCGCCGCAGCTTTCTGGGGTATGTCTGGAGCATCCTCAACCCGTTGCTGATGATGCTGCTGCAGACGCTGGTATTTTCGTACATGTTCCGCTTTGATATTCCCAATTATCCGCTGTATCTGATCTGCGGCAACACGCTGTTCAACTTCTTCAACGAAAGTACCAATATGGGTATGGGCAGCGTGCTGGGCAATTCTTCCCTGATCAAAAAGGTCTATGTGCCCAAATTCATTTTCCCCATCAGCCGTGTGGTTTCCAGCTTTGTCAACCTGCTGTTCAGCCTGGCGGCCATTGTACTGGTCATGCTGATCACCCGCTCACCCATTTATCCCACCCTGTTGCTGGTGTGGGCGCCGTTGCTGCTGCTCTTCCTGTTCTGCTGCGGCATGGCATTGCTGCTGTCGGCGCTGGCGGTGTATTTCCGGGATCTGCAATATCTGTACGGCATTTTGACCATGGCCTGGATGTACGCTACCCCGTTGTTCTACCCGCTGTCTCAGCTGCCCGGTTTTATGCAGCAGATCGTAAAGCTCAATCCGTTGTATCATTATATCAACTGCCTGCGCTGCCTGGTGATGTATGGCTTTGTGCCGGGGCCCAATACCTGGTTTGCCTGCATTGCCAGTGCGGTGGTCATGGTGGTGCTGGGGCTGGCGGCCTTCCGCAAGCTGCAGCGTAACTTCATTCTGTATCTGTAAGGAGCCGCTCGCTATGCCCATCATTCAGGTGCAAGACGTCTCTATGCGCTTCAACCTGGCGCAGGAAAAAACCGAGACGCTTAAAGAGTATGCAGTCAAGCTGCTCAAACACCAGCTGTTTTTTAACGAATTTTATGCCCTGCAAAATGTTTCGTTCTCCATTGAACCGGGGGAATCGGTGGCGCTGATCGGCCGCAACGGCAGTGGTAAAAGTACCATGCTCAAACTGATTGCAGGGGTCATGTACCCGACCCGGGGCACCGTCCGCGTCAATGGTGAGATTGCACCGTTGATCGAACTGGGCGCCGGTTTTGACCTGGAACTTACCGCACGGGAAAATGTTTTTCTCAATGGTGCCGTGCTGGGGCACGACCGGGATTACATGGAAGAACATTTCAAAAATATCATCGATTTTGCCGAACTGTGGGATTTTGTGGATGTGCCGGTCAAGAACTATTCCAGCGGTATGATTGCCCGTCTGGGATTTTCCATTGCGACCGAAGTGGACGCCCAGATCCTGGCCTGCGACGAGATTTTGTCTGTGGGCGACTTTATGTTCCAACAAAAATGTCACGACCGGATGGAAAAGATGCTTTCCGGTGGTACCACGCTGTTGTTTGTCAGCCACGACATCAATCAGGTCAAGCAGCTGTGCAAACGCGCTATCTGGATTGACCATGGCCACCTGCGGGGCGACGGTCCTTCGGCCGAAATCTGCGATGCGTATGTGGAAGCCATGCAGCGCGGCGAATGAGGAACCCTATGACGTTGAACAAAAAACAAAACCTTCTGCGGGAGTGCCTGACGGTACTCCTTTTGATTGCGGCGGTAGCTGCCACAGAGTATTTCTTTTTTGAGTTGTGGCGGCTGGACTGGCATGTACCGATGCTGTACGGTGGTGACGGTATCTATTGGGTGGGGCAGGTACAGCGCAGCTATGGGGAACTGACCGGTTCCCTGGGGTGGCCCTTTTACCAGCCTCCCAGTCCCTATGAGCCCAACTATGACCTGATCTACGATGCCTTTGTGGCCTTTGTGGGATTGTTCACCAAGGATACCGGCGTGGTTTTCAACCTGTATGTGCTGGTGATTCCCTTCGCCAACGCCCTGGCCGGTTATGCGGTGTTCCGTATGGCCGGTATGCGCCGCTGGCTGGCGTTTGCTTTTGGCTTGACTTTTGGCCTGTGCCCGTATGTACAGCAGCGCCTGGCCGGGCACATGATGCTGGCCGCTGTGGAGTTCGTACCGTTCTCGGTGCTGCTTTGCCTGTGGTGTGTGGAGGACCCGACCTTTGGACGGCCCGGCAAGGGATTTTTCCGCAACGGGCGCAACTGGCTGGCTATAGCCTTTGCCTGGGGCATTGCCAATAACGGTGCGGCCTATTATCCGTACTTTACCTGCTTCTTCCTTTGCATTACAGCGCTCTGCCTGATGCTGCGGGATCGTAGACTCTCGGCTGGTGTGCCGTGCCTGCTTACCATCGGCGAGATCGTTGCCTGGATGATCCCGGACTTTTTCCCCATGGTACTGGGGCAGCTGGCCGGGGTGGGAAGCACCCTGACCAACGGTGTTTACCGCAGCCCCATCGGGGCCGATATTTACAGTCTGCGCATCAGCAGCCTGCTGCTTTCCCCCAATGGGTACGGTTGGGATAAACTGGCCAACTGGCTGCAGCGGTATTTCCATCTGCTGGCCACAGACGAAGGCCCTATGTATAACGAAAACGGTTATGGCTATCTGGGAATCGTCGGTATTCTGGGCTTTTTGGCCTTGCTGGTGATGCTTTTCAAAACCCATGTATGGCATAGCGGAAAGACCGAGCAGCCCCGCCTGGGGGATCGGTTCTGGCTGCTCAGCCGCTTGAATGTGGCGGCTTTGCTGCTGGCATCCATTGCCAGTTTTGGCGGTCTCATCGGCATTTTTGTGCGGTTTATTCGTGGGTATAACCGGATCAGTCCGTATATTGCTTTCTTTGCACTGCTGGCAGTAGGTCTTTGGGTCGAAAAGCGGCTGCGCACCCTGCAGGGACGCCGTAAGCAGATTATTGCGGTGGTGCTGGCGCTGGTCATGGCGTATGGCTACTGGGAGCAGCAGGGACTGTTCAACCCACAATATGAGGAAGTGCAGACCACCTGGTACCAGGACGAAGCCTTTATGGAACAAGTGGAGGAAGCAGCCGGTGAAAACGCGGTGATCTTCCAGCTGCCATATATGAAGAATTTTGAGAATGGTTCACTCAACAATATGTGGGACTACACGCTGCTGCGCGGACCGCTGCACAGCGATACGCTGCGATTCAGTTATGGCGCGGGCTATGGTACCGAGAACGACATCTGGTACCGCGAAACCAGTGAACTGGAACCGGATGCCATGGTGGCAGAACTGCGTGCACAAAATGTGGCAGGCATCTACCTGGATCTTGACGGCTATGCCGTAGAGGAACAGCAGGAAACGCTGGAATCGCTGGTAGAAGCTGCCGGCTGCGGTATGGACCGTGTGATCGAGCACGAAAGCGGCATGATCTATTATATTCCGTTGACATAATGAGAAAACGGCTCCGGGGAACCGGAGCCGTTTTTGTGCTTTATTCGGTTGTCAGCCTCTCCGGGGCGTTCCAGCGGGAAGGCGGCAGGGCAAAGATGGCGCCGCACAGCAGCAGGGCGGCCGGGTCGCTGGTAATGTGCAGTACCTGGGTTTCCATGTACCCGTACAGCAGAATCACCACAAGGCAGGCAACTTCCTGCCAGTGGCCCTGCCGCGCGTAGCCGTACAGGGCCACCATCATCAGACAGGCTGCCAGCAACAGAAGAACGGGGCCGAACTGGTAGAGCAGATATACAAAAATGTTATCAATGGAAGGCCATTCGTAAAGCATCTGACCGGCGATTTTGATGTCATAGATCCGGTAGGCCGCCCAGGACAGGGAAATGCGGCAGGTCAGCAGATCGTCCAGCCGTTTCAGCCAGGCAGGGCCGATATCATTGGCCCAGGGACCGATCTTCACCACAAAGAGGGGCAAAATCATGCTTACTGCTCCCACCAGGGGGACCAGCGCGGCAGAGAGCCCGGCGGAAAGGCGGTTTCCGGGTTTGGGACCCAACAATTTGACCAGCGCCAGCAAAACGGCCAGAAGCAGGGTACACAATGCAGCGGAACGGGAGGCAGGTCCTACCAAAAGAAAAACTCCCACGGCGGCTACAGCGGCCAGTTCAACCCAGCGCAGGTGTGCGCGCCGCAGCAGCACCCATGCCAGCACGAGACCGAACACAATGCCCCCAAAAGTGTTGGGGTGGCCGTACCCGAACATCAGCCGGAAACTGCCGTTGCGTTCACTGGTGACACCCGGTGCCAGAATGCCTGCAAAGTGAAGTACTTCCACCAGGGCCAGGGTGGGAACCCCGCAGCCCAAAAAGGCTTTCATGGCACGGGGCAGCGGCACATCCTTAGCGGCCAGCAGAACCACCACAAGGCCCAGGAACCAGATGTTCTGCCCGTTAAAGTAGACCCAACGGGCAATAAAGTACAGGGCACCGGCCAGCCCCAGGCTGCGCCAGTTATAACGGGTACCCAGCAGAATTTTGGCAAACAGAGCCAGGTACATGACCACGTCCAAGACAGGGGAAAGACGGGTTTGCAGCCAGGGCCACTGTTCCCGCACCATGCTGTTGCAAAAAACAACGATAAACTCATAGATTGCCAGGCCCAGGCAGAACGCATACTGACCCAGCCGCAGGCGGGCGGCGGCTTTCCAGTTTCCGAACAACAGATGTTCCTGCTGCCACAGGCTGCGCAGCGCCGCAGCGGGGGCGCCGTTATGACGCCAGGCAAACACAAAATCCAACGCGGCCGCGGCAAATAAAGCCAGCAGCAGCGCGTTTGCAAAACCAAACAAAAGGCAGATCCTCCATATTCATTGAAGTTGACATTATTATAAACGTAAGCGACTGCGTTTGACAAGCCTTTTGCGGGATGCTATCCTTATACCAGAAAATGCAGGAGGGCCGCTCATGAATGAACAACGTTACCGTGCTGTGATTGCCTGGTTTCAGGCGCGTCCGGCCGCCAAACGGGGATTGTATCTTGTCAGTCGCGGCGCGGTGGCGGGGGTATACCTGCTGTACGGCGGGTTGCTGCTTTGGCTGGCAGCCCGGCGGCAGGCCATGGTGATCCCCGCGGCGCTGGTCCCGGCGGCGGCCTTTTGGACGGGCAGTGCGCTGCGGAATTATCTGAACCGTGCCCGCCCCTATACCACACTGGGATATCAGCCGCTGTTCCCCAAAAAAGAAAAAGGCCGCAGTATGCCCAGCCGCCACTGTTTTTCCGCAGCGGCCATCGCGGTTGTGGCGGTTTATTGCAACCCGGCTCTGGGGGCAGTGCTGGCGGTGCTGGCCCTTTTGATTGCGGTTTCCCGGGTGGTTACCGGGGTACATTATATCAGCGATGTGCTGGCGGGGCTTGCCTTCGGCAGCGGATTTGCGTTGGTAGGCTGGCAGCTGTATGGGCTGGTCGTCCGCGCTTTGCTGGGATAAAAACAGGGCCTGGACGTACAGCGTCCGGACCCTGTCGATGATTTAGCGGATAAAGCTGGTCTTTTTGCCGGTTTCGGCCTGCGGGGGCTGGATACCGGCCGTTTTGCCTGCTTCGATGCAGCGCAGCATCCAGGCCATGTTGCGGCCCAGGTTGCGCATGATCTGGCAGCCTTCCTCGTCCAGGGCTACCTGCTCGGCATTGCCGCCGTGTACCATGGGCCAGTAGGTGGAGCTGATCAGCGGCATCTCAAAGAATTGCGGTACCTTTTCCATGGCCTCCAGGGCGGTGGTGGTTCCGGCCCGACGGGCGCTTGTTATCACTGCGGCCGGTTTGTGGCGCAGGTACGCACCGCCGCTCATGGCAAGGCGATGCATAAAGCCCAGCATGCTGCCTGCAGCCGTGGCGTAATGTACCGGCGCGCCAAATACGATGCCGTCGGCTTTTTCCACCAGCGGCAGTACATCGGCGACCGGACCGCCAAATACACATTTGCCGGCTTTGGCGCAACCGCCGCAGCCCACGCAGCCGCCCACCGGCGCTGCACCGATGTGGAAAATGGTGGTTTCGATTCCGGCTTCCTGCAGAACACCGGCAATTTCAGTCAAAGCAGTATAGGTGCAGCCGTTTTTGTGCGGGCTGCCATTGATCAACAGTACATTCATCGGTTTGCCTCCGTTTCCTGGCATGGTACAATATATGGCCCTGCATAAGGGCACATGCTTTGTTTCTATTGTAGCACAACGTGCAAGTGCGGGCAAATCGGTGGCGGGGGAAAAGTTATGACAAAAACCTGTTCCAATTTTCTGCAAAAGTGCGGCGGGTGCCCGCTGCTGGCTGTTCCCTATGGAAAACAACTGGCGGACAAACATGCCCGGCTGCAAAAACTGCTGGGACGTTTTGCGCCGGTAGAACCTGTGCGTGGGATGGCGGAACCCTGGCATTACCGCAACAAGGCCATCGCCAGCTTTGCCATGAAGCAGGGCAAGCTGGTCTGCGGTTTGTATGCGGAGGGGACCCACCGTGTGCTGCCGGGGTCCGACTGCCTTTTGCAGGCCGAGGTGCTCAACCGTACCCTGGAGGCCGTACTGGAGGCGGCGCGCAGCTGCCGGTGGACTGCTTTTGATGAGGACCGCCGCACCGGATTGCTGCGCCATGTGGTACTGCGTGGAACCCGGGACGGGAACGTGCTGGTCACCTTGGTCACCCCAACGCCGGAACTGCCCGGGAGCCGCAACTTTTGTGCGGCCTTGCGTAAAAAGGCACCTTGGGTGGCCGGCGTGGTGCAGAACATCAACCCCACTTTGACCAGCGCAGTACTGGGCAACAGGGAAAAGGTTCTGTACGGTCCCGGTTCTGTGCTGGATACTTTGTGCGGGCTTCGGTTTGCTATTTCTTCCCGCAGTTTTTATCAGGTCAACCCGGTACAGACCGAGGTCCTTTACCGGACGGCTATGGAACTGGCCGGTCTGACCGGCCGGGAACTGGTGATTGATGCCTATTGCGGCATCGGGACCATCGGCTTGTGTGCCGCTCCGCAGGCCGGGCAGGTGATCGGTGTGGAGCGTAACCCTGCCGCCGTACGGGATGCAGTGGCCAATGCCCGCCGGAATGGGCTGCAGAATGCACGTTTTTTCTGTGCCGATGCCACAGAATGGATGCGGGAAGCGGCTGCCAAAGCTCTGCACCCGGATGTGGTTTTTCTGGACCCGCCCCGGGCGGGCAGTACGCCTGCCTGTATCGAAGCGGTGGTGCGTATGGCACCTCGACGGGTGGTGTATGTCAGCTGTGACCCCGAAACGCTGGCCCGGGATGTGGCCTTGTTTGCCCGGCAAGGCTATCAGGCGCGCCGCTTTGTGCCGGTGGATATGTTCCCCCACACTCATCACGTCGAGACAATAGTGTTGCTACAAAGAGAAACCTTGTAGAAATCCTTAGATTTAGGCACTTTTCCCGCCATGTGGTGTTTGACGCAGAGGGTGATAAATTCCGCAATAAGCGTATTGAGGACTATATCACGGTTTCGGTAGTTATTGATATGGAGTGTGGGAACACAAAAAACTAAATAGTTGACTGAAAAGGACATCGTGCAAGCGGTGTCCTTTTCTTTTAGGCGAAACCGCAGATTTTGAAACAGTCTGCGACTTTTTTATGCCCTTATGTTACGCAGTAGGGGCAGAAAAAGCCTTGATACAAGCGGCTTTGCGGGCGCGTTTCTCACGCGGTAAGGGCTTTATCCCTAAACCCTCAAAATCGCTGTTCTACTGCGTAACAAATCCACAGCAAAGGAGTGATGAAGCTATTATCCGGATATGGTGGAATACCGGAAAATCCTGCGGATTTCACCCACCGGCGACAGCTTTGACCCCCATCCGCAAGGAATTTTCCGATATGCTGCTCTCCAAAGCCGGCCTGTGTAAGACGGAACGCAGCCTTGCGGCGGCGCTTCCTTTTCTGCAAAGGGCCGCGTGGTGACAAGCCCCGGATGGAAGGCTGTGGAGCAAGCCTTCCTCTCCACCCTGAAACAGAAACCGGAAAAGGACGATCCGGAACCGGCTGCGCTGCCTTCTATCACCGAAGGGCAGTCCTTTTTTCGCTTTTCTTGTTCAGTAAATTCGGCCTGAAATCACCCTCCGATTAAAATATTTCTTGTGGAAACACTAAGAACCAAAGGAGGAACGATTGATGGAATCAACGATTTACGGATATATACGAGTATCCACCAAAGAACAATGCGAGGAGCGCCAGCTTATCGCCCTGCGCGAATTTCCGGTGCCGGATGAAAACATCTTTATGGACAAACTCAGCGGGAAGGATTTTAACCGCCCGCAATATAAAAAGCTCCTGCGGAAGCTGAAACGGGGCGATATTCTGGTGATAAAGTCCATTGACCGCCTGGGGCGCAACTACGAGGAAATCCTGAACCAGTGGCGGATCATCACAAAGGAAAAACAGGCCGACATCGTGGTGCTGGATATGCCGCTTCTGGATACCCGGCAGACCGGCAGGGATCTGACCGGAACCTTCGTGGCCGATCTGGTTTTGCAGATTCTCTCCTATGTGGCGCAGACCGAGCGGGAGAACATCCGCCAGCGTCAGATGGAGGGGATCGCCGCCGCAAAGCTGAGGGGCGTCCAGTTTGGGCGGCCACGAAAACCGATGCCGGAGGGATTTTTCCATCTGAAAGAACGATGGGAACGAAAAGAAATCAGCTCCCGGCAGGCCGCAAAGGAGCTTCATATCGCCCAGGACACCTTTTTGCGCTGGGTACACGAGCGGGAAAGAGAAATTTTTGCCGGGAAAAGGTAG
>ERZ809224.2569-NODE-2569-length-10990-cov-5.927663_pt1 | contig 10990 bp, 13 predicted proteins | sample MGYA00520513_ERZ809224 | MGnify/ENA primary metagenome ERZ809224 (study PRJEB31576, sample SAMEA3212658) | Homo sapiens | biome: human-gut; feature: human gut; material: fecal | place: Sweden | collected 2012 ...
GGGCTTGGCCTGCCACGGGTACTTGCGCGGCGCGGCCTTGTTGATGAAGGCGCTGATCATAGCCTCGGTGACGTCGTAATCGGCCACCACGCCGTCATGCAGCGGATGCTCGGCCGAGAAAGCGTCGGGCGTATGGTTGATCATGTTCTTCGCCTCGTGGCCGACAGCCAGGACGCGATGGGTGCTTTTCTCGATTGCGACGACGGAGGGCTCGTTGACGACGATGCCTTCGCCGGGAATGGCGACCAGGGTATTCGCGGTGCCGAGGTCGATGGCCATGTCGCACGACATCTGACCGGTGAGACCCGAGAAGAAATCCAAGAATGACATGTAGGCAAACCCCTTGTGCTACGTTTCTAGTGAAACCAGATTCTATCACAGGCGATTTTACCCGGTTTCCCTGCGCATGGAAATCCATCAGGGGTACGCATTAGGGAAAGGCACGGAAACCCCCTGTGTCATACCGTACATCAGCGCCGAACCGACAAGCACCGTGCAAATCGCGTTCAAAGCATCGTGGATGCCGAAAGCGCGAAGGAACCAGAGAGAAGTATTCCATCACCACGAGCAGCATAGATGCGCTGCACAACGCCGCAGACGCTTTGAACAGTGCCGTCATCGCGATCATTGCTCTTCGCTCGCAAACAAATGACGCGGCCAAGCGCCATCGGGCACCGGTTTATGATTGTAGGGATTCCAGGCTCGCGCTTCCAATCCCGGATAGCAATGCTTGAACAGATGATAGCCGCAAGACGCCGACATAAGGTTTGTGGTGCACCGGCAAATACTCCCATCTTTCCAAATCCGCCAAGACGCGGTAAAAGCGAAATCTTCCCCTAGAAGACCAGCGAAATATTCACGCGCCGTTTCGCCGGCCACATAAGGCCGAGAGGCCACAACATCGCGTCGTTCATCGTAGAAGTTCGCTTCCGCCTCAACACCCTTTTCGGGAGCTCCTTTCGTGTCATAGACGTGCTCGGGGCAGGTGACCAGCACGCTTTTTTGGCCGAACATGCCGCACCAATGCGCAGCCAGCGTGATGAAGTCAAGCGGCGAAAAGCGGCTGTTCGCCACCAAGAACACCTCGGCATCCGCCTCTGCGGCATCGGTAGCGCCGGATGCTGCGGCGAACCTCCCCCGCGCTCTGCAATGCACAAGCCCCGATTTCCGGATCTCCGTGCGAAGCAACTGCCTTTGCTCGCAGGCACGCCGCGCCGATTGCCCCGGCACCGCCGCCGTTATGAACAAGCAGTCCGTGCGATTGAGACACTCGCTCATTCGGTCCTGCCCGTCTTGCGGCTTCTCGGCCAAACCCAGACCTGCTACAACGCTCGGGGCGTATTCCGAGCGCAATGCGTCCATACGATTCTCCGCACTTATCCGCTGCGTCAAGGCAATGGCCGCATTCGCCACCGCCCCAACGTCGATGTTCCCCTTCAAATATTCGCTTACGGGTTTGAGCAGGCGGTATTTACCGGATAATGGACGGTTGCAATAAGCCGCGTTCAGCATGTCGTGCATGCCGAAACCATCATCGAATATATACGGCTCGCCATTGCCGGAATCTTCAACCACGTACCCGTACCCATCTATATACTCTGCCCCGCCTTGAGCAAGATAGCGCGCGAGATTCTTGTCGGCAGCCTTGATGCGTTCCTCGCTCGATTCTAAAGACAGATTTTCGCGACGCTTCTCCTCGGTTCCCCACAAGCGTACCTCGGTCAGCACATACGGCGCACCGCCGTAGTGCCAGTCGAACAGGATATCGCCCGCATGAAACGGCAAGGGGAACTTGAAGAGCATCTCGCAAAAGGCCATGTCAAGGTTAACCTCATCGTCGGAAAGCCCACTGCGACAATCAAGCCTCAAAACCTCGCCGGCAGCATTGATGCTGCATTCATCTTCACCGAGACCGTCTCCATCATCTATTCGGCGCTTGACGATATAGCGCTCGTACACATCGTCTTGAAACGAACCGCCCGGGCACATTTCAGGGCAGCATCCATCATGCGAACCAGCAAGGCACCTGCTCTCTCGCGCATCCTCGACAACCGCCGTCACACAACGCTCGAACGTGTCATACAGCCCCCAGCTCTGATCCCCTGCACGCTGACAGGCTCGAAGGCCGGGAATGAACAGGCACCCATCCGGCTTTTTGAAGTTCTCAAGCAAGCGTTTCTGCAATGCTATATAGCGATGCAGAAACTCATGGAAATCAGAGATTTCAATCTCAAGACGCTTTGTCTGGTACCCGCAATTCGGCATGGTGGCGATAATCTGCTCCCACGCCGCAAAACGCTCTTGAAGCGTTGCATCGTGGCAGTGCCACACCAAAAACGCCGCTTCAGGCGTGCTTGGCTGGTACCCGATATCGCGCATATGCTGGCGAACATCGGGCGAGCCAACGAAACGAAGGATGTCGATCGCCATGGTCCCAACCTCTTTCAATTAAGGAAAGTCGTTATGTTGGGAATGTTATAGGCAGAAGTAATATCAACGGTACCAATAATGGTGCTTTGTGAGAATAGGTGCCGCTAATTCCTTTTACCGTAAAACGTTACAACAGCTATGCATAAGCAATCTCTTGCTTATGGTTTCGTAGAACCGCAGCAAGCTCGTCGTTGCTTTTACCACTTGCGGCAGCGGCTAGCACCCATGCATACAAGCCGTTGCAAACAGGTTCGTTGGCGTCCTCAAAATCAAGCGTGAAACCGGCTAACTGCAGAATAGAAAGCGCGAACACAAGCGTAGTGCGTTTGTTTCCGTCCGGGAAAATATGATCTTTAGCTAAATGGACCGCGAAAACGGTGACTTGCTCGAAAACGTCAGAAAAACGCTGCTCCGGTCTCGCACCATATACCGTGCAAAAGGCAGATACAACCACGGACAGAACGCGGCTTGTAATTTCCTCTTGCCTTTCGTTCGAAAGCTCAGGAGCAAACCCACGCTTTGCAACAAGACCATCATGGATTGACACGACAGCAGAGGACAGCGCCTCTTCCTGCCCATCGAAGCACAACGGAGCTTCCGCACGCGCCCGCAACGACATCACGCGTCCTCCAGCAGCCGAAGCGTATTGCCCCACCGCGCCTCAACATCACGCACTGTAGATTCTATCGTTGCAGCAAAATCAGACCCCGCAGCGCATTCAACCGGTGAGGTTGCGCTGGCAGCCATACCCTTATCATCATTGACGAGAACAAGCCCTTCCGCCCTTGTACCCTGCTCGTCCATACGCTCTACTGCTCCCCGTGGTTCACGCTGTATGCGCACCTTAAGTCCTCGAGCAAAAGCCTATTTGCCTCTAAAACGATATTGGCTAAACCAGGGATTTCCGCAAACGCGGATTGCGCGTGCGCAGCCACACCCGTTGCAATGTGCTTAACCACATCAAGAGCCTTATCAACCGCAAGCCCATTCTGACGCGCAAGCGCTTCCCAATCAGATAATGTGATCTCATTTGTGAACCACACGTCGTTTACCGACATAGCAAGCATAGCAAGTGCTTTGGAATATTGCGGCCAATACCAAGTTGCTAGGCCGTCGCACAAAGGCGACAGCTTCACCTTTTCGACCTCAAGCAGCAGGCTGTAATTCTTCGCATGGGCATCGGCATTGCAAACCATCACGTTGAAGGCGAATTGCGCAAGCCAGTCATATCGAAGCGAACACGTTGGGCCTACGTGCTTCAGCATCGCAATAACCGTTTCAGTTTCCACGTCATATTTCACATCGCGAGACACACCGAGACTTTGCGTGAAGTCTTCGACACGCAAACGCTCAGCAAGTCCATCCGGGGCGAATCGCCTATCGAAACGCGGCGTGATAAACGCGCTACTGTCGCCAACGTTTACAACCGAATGCTCGCAAACCTGTAAGCCACATAGTTTTGCCAGATCAAGCGTTGAAGACCCAACAACTACTGCATTCCTGTTCGGAGGACACTCCGGTTTCACTATGTGCGTAGACGGAAGCGACACATTCGGCCAGAACCAATCGTCGCCGACCTTTGCCATAGAAAACTTGCTCTGCGTTCCCGCAAGCGAAAAACGGCTGTTCTCATTGGCGATCCACCACGCAGCAGGTGAGACAAGCATGTTATCTAAGCGAGCCCGAAAGTCTTCCTCGCTTATGGGAAAAGCGAAATGATTGGAGACTGATTCCGGACATTTGTTATCCAAAGAAAAGGTTAAACCGCCGATAGCATCAACCGAATCAAGCAGGTCGAACGCATCATCGCTGTTCGCGCCAAGAGCCGATTTCATCCTAAGACGTTCGTTGCCGCTATCAGGCAGAAGACCGTCAAGAAAGTTTTTCGGCGCATCCGGCGCCCACTCACCTGAAAGAGGAAGGCTTATGCTAATTGGCTCGCAAACACCCGGTTCGTATCGAAAGGCCACCAAACCGTCGCACACAGTAAAAGATCCATAGAGCATCCCGTGCATCCAAGCAAAAAGCCGTCTCATCTAATTTCCTTTCGCAAGACAAGCAGGATGGGGCACCTTGACCGGTTTCCCGCCCAATATACGGCACACGGAAAGCAAATTGCCAACGGAACCTTGGCCACGCGAAACTAAAGCTCTAACCTGAGAAACAGGGACACCGCTTTTTTCAGCAACGCAAGCAATGTTTGTTCCGCGCAAGCGCATCATATCCGAAAGGACAACCGAAACTCGCTCGGGCATTGCCATGGAACGCTCAACAATGCTTGGCACATGTAACCAACCATCGAGCAGATAGGAATCGGAAGAGCCAGTAAACAGCTCCCCCTAAAGATATGTAAGTAGTCACATGCACCTCCAGTCCCAAAAGCACTATCGTTTTATTATAAAACATGCCGGACAGACGGCAGGTGTCCGCCAGCACCAAAGCCAAACGTGCCAGTACAGCACAGTTTACCGCCTGCCTAGCCACCTTCTACAACCGAAAACGCTTCAGCGATACCATCCTTCCAAGTCGCGCGATTCCGCGTAGTCCCAGGTGATCTCTCTAGGAGGATTCGAAACCTGCCGATAGGCCTCCCACATAAGCTGTGCGATCTTCATAAACGGCAGAAGTCCGCATTCCCCTCCAAAAGCCGGAACCACGATTTGCGTGCGCGCTGTGCGCAGCGCTTCCATAAGAGAAGTCCTCATGCACTGATAGGCAACCATAGGGTCGACTATGCGGCTAGGAACGCGCATAGTCGGGGTATGTATGAGCAGCACGTCCTCACGCCCAGGAATGGGAATTGAAAAACTCGTAGCAACCGGTTGCTCTCCACAGAATCGCTCCAGAATGCATTCTCGCACCTTCACGGCTAGATCGCGCCCGAACGAATCGATTATCGCTTTGTCGAAGCCACCGTCCATCAAACCATACGAATTCGCTGGCGAGACAACAGCATCGATCTCAGGGTGCTGTTGGATAAACGCCCTAAAATCCGTGCAATATACGACAACACCATCATAGCCCCTGAAGGCGACTTTCCAAGCTTCCGCCATTCCGGCGCTGTTCGTCACTAGATGCAGCATTATTTCTTGCATGACTACCCCTTCCCTTACGCTACATTGTTTCAAGCGCCTTAGCGCCTGCTACCGCGTCTGCCGGTTGCCTTCAGGTTCCAAATAGGCTTAAGGCGGTGCACGATTTGAGCCGTAGGCTCCATCAGACGCATAATCATTTCCGCGGCCTTATATGCTTCCGGCGATTCATCCAGTGTTCCGTCGCAGGCGCTTGGGCTATAAATGCCGGCGTCCTTCATTTCTTGCACAAACGCTTCCGCATCAAGCGTTGCGAACGCTTGCGCACGGCTCATGGCGCGCCCAGCGCCGTGCGGCGCCGAACAATTCCAATCCTCGTTACCCTTGCCTGTGGCGATGACGGCCCCATCGCGCATATTGAAGGGGATGAACACCGTTTCCCCAGCTTGAGCGCTGATTGCGCCTTTGCGAATAACCCCGTCATCCGAAATGTAATTGTGCATGGTGGTGAAACCCGTACCGTCAACGCGAATACCCGTGCGCTCAAGAATCTGCGCGATGATTGCTTCGCGGTTCCTGTTGGCAAACTGCTGGCAATTGTGCATATCGGCAAGGTATTCAAGCGTGTAATCACCCTCAAGGTACTTAAGCTCCTCGGAGACCTCGTCTTTGCAAAGCGCCTGCGCCAGAGCTTGGTGATGTTCCGCAACCTGCTTGCCAAGGTTGCGCGAACCGGTGTGGACAACCAGGTATTGCGCGCCCTCTTCGTCCTCGTCAAGCTCGATAAAGTGATTGCCGCCGCCAAGCGTGCCCAGCGAGCGCTCCACGCGCCGCTTCCCTTCAAGCCACTTGCAGGCGTCCATGCCGAAATCGGACAGTTCGCACACCGGGTCGCGGTGAATCTTGAAGCCAGTAGGCACGGCACGCTTAACGTCGCGGTTGAACTGGATAAGATCTGCATGGTCGATATGCTCGGCAAGCTTGATGCAGAACATGCCGCACCCGATATCCACGCCAACCAAGTTTGGTATCACCTTGTCGCTGAGCTTGGCAGTGAAACCGATCACGCAGCCTTTGCCCCTATGCGCGTCGGGCATAATGCGAATCTTTGCACCCTCAAACGCCGGGCATGCTGAGATCTCGTCGATCTGCTCTTGCGCCGAATCTTCGATGTTCTCAGCAAAAACCTTTACGTCAGCCATATCCTCTCCTTTCTGGTGGTCAATTCCTTACAGAAGGGGATGATACGAAGCAGGACGTTTTCAAAGGGGTCAATAATGGGGCTTTTTTGGGAAAGATTGCAGGTCGAAAACGCGTTAGCCGCTAGCGCGCCTCGTCAAGAAAGCGCTTGAGCACATACTTCCAAATGACAAGCATGCAGGCGATGGCGAGCATGGCGTCTGGTATCATGAGAAACCAATCAACACACACCGGAACATGCAACGGCAACAAGCACAGTAAGAATGCCTACGCAAACGAGAAATGCCTTAGCGGTAACACCTCCGCACAGCTTCTCGATACGCAAGCAAAACGACCGAATGCCCTTGAACAATGCCCAAAGCATAAGCAATGAAACAATCAGCGACATGGCTCGCCTCGTCTTGTCGAACAGCAGAACTCATCAGCATAAACCCCAATCCCCACCAAGTCCCTTCAGGAGCTTACGAGCCTTATCAAGCCTTGCTCCTTTAAAGTAATACCAGATCAAACTGTCGATTTCCTCAAAACTGATTTCGCCCTTAGCTAAACTGCCATGATCCTTTCGCCAGTTGTTAATGCCATCCCGAACCGAGCAATACAGATCTGCATACTCTTCATATTTATCGGAGGCGGCCAGTTCCTTTATCGTCGCGGCGATCCAAAAACAGCTTGACGAATAACGCGATTTTGTAATTTTTCCTCCATCGCACTTTTCTGCGTTCCTGTTGCAGAAATCCTCTATGTCCGCCGCTGGCATATATGCGCATGCGTAATAAGGCAAGACTTCCCCAACCACCTTGTCGTAAATACAATATTTCGCCTTGCCCGGATCGTCCGTTTCACCAGAGTACCTACTTGCATGGTGGCAAAACTTGGTAGCAAACGAAAAATTGTTTTTGTTAATATCGCATTGCTTCTCGCGTCTTGCTCGTTCCTGAGCTGCCAAAGCTATAGTTCTAACAAGTTTGGGGTCGGGTTCATTCAGCAGTCTTCTCAGATTCTTGATTTCAATAATTTCTTCCGCAGTTAAATATGCCCCACCTTTAAGAACGCATTTATCCTTGTTAACGATTACTTCAGCTGAATCACATTCGACCTGTTTTTGATGTTTGTCTTTCAATGCCGTGAGGTGTGTCGAGTTGATATGGTCCGTCACATACACAACTTGCCTGATAGCATTCCTTCGCTTCTTTTCACCACTTTCGAACATGTCGCGATACATTTGCTTGAGGTCATCATCTGAGTAGCGATTATATGAAGAGTTGTAGGCAATCATCGCGTTTACCAACTGGATATTTTTGTCCGTGAACAAAGGGAACTCATTTTGGTCTAAATCGAAGAGGTACGGATTCCTAAAGCGGTTAGGCGCATCTGGATTTGCTTCGATTTCAATCGATATAATTTCTCATCCTTCTCTTACGAAATAATACTGGGTATGCCACCCATAAGCTGCTACCCATGTATAAGCATATGCGCATAACGAGGCTACCTCTGTTGCCAAATTCGTTATCTTGAGAACCCTTTTTGATTGACCGTTACTCTAGCTGGCAGCAACCTTATTTCCAACGAGAAGAATACCAGCACATGAAGAATATTCAGACCCTTTATTGCGCCCATATCAAAGCCGTCACTCTCTACTATACAGCTGGAATAGACTCTAGCGAAGAGGATGTACTACCATGGATATCTACCATTTCGTTGATTCCCGCGATATTCGGGAGCACCTAAAGCAGCTCGATTATCAGTTCACCACTCCCGAGACGGCGTTCCTGGTATGGTATTGCCACACCGCCACACTTGACGAGAAGATTGCCGCATGGCAGGGAATCATCGACACTATGCCGAACTGCTCCATGAACCCACGCCGGTTCGAGCTCGGTATTCCCGATTATCACGAGTTTCTTCGGCGGTATATCGACTTGCAGATGCGCGATCTGGAACAATTTAGAGATGCGTCAGAGGGGTTTTATTCGTGGAAAGCCCTGTTTGGATGTCGGGAAGAAAGCGTCAGCTCGGCCATTTACACCAGCTATTGTCGCTGCCTTGATGCAGCAAAAGATTGGGCGGCCGACGACGACGGTTGTACCGGATTCATCATTTCGAAATATCTTATTGACGCTGATGAAAAGCGCCGTTGGACGGACAGCGTCGCTTCAACCGCAACGGCCAAATCGTTAATGTCCATTGCCTTGATACATGCGAGGAAGACTCCAACCTTTCCATGATGTTTGCCAACATGTGGTTCGCCTTTCCCACACCGTTTCATGCTGGCGACATCGTGCGCGATATCCAAGACCCCAAGCGTCCTTGCGTTCTCACCGATTTGTGCACATGGACATCAGCAAACGCACGCGAAGAACTCCCGCAAAGCGAGATGCCTAGAGGCGCGGAGTTTTACGACCATGTTGTCTCATTGCTTGAAGCAGAAGGCGATATATCCGACATGTCGTGGAGCGGCTACGCCATGCAAGAGAGCGGCGAAGGAGCCGGAATCATCCTTGTTGACGGCCACGGCGGTCGAGGCAACTACCTGGACCTAGAATTCGCCCGCAAGCCCCTATCTGACCGCTACCGCCCTCTTGAGGTTGTGAGCGCTTTCTTCAAAGAACGCCGAACAGGAGAACCCGTTGCCATAGACGACTTGCTGAACAGCTACATAACGCTCATAGCGAAAGGCGCTCGCGAGCAATGCGTAGTAATCTAGCCGCCAATCTCCGTTGAAAGGCATAACCGTGGACATTTATCGCTTTATCAACTCCCGCGACATCCGAGAGCATCTCCAGCAACTCGGCTACCAGTTCACCACGCCCGAGGCAGCGTTTTTGGTGTGGCACAACCGCACGACCACGCTTGACGAAAAGATCGCTGCATGGCGGGAAATCATCGACACCATGCCGAACTGCTCCATGGACGCACGCCGCTGCTGGCATGGGCAAGGCATTCCTGACTTTCATGAATTTCTTCGGCAGTACATAGCCTCGCAAAAACGTTATGTGCAAAAGTTCAAAAGCGGCAGCGATGTAGTTTACCAATGGAAAGAAGCACGCGGAAACGAGCGTTCCGAAGTTGACCCACACGTCTACATCATGTACGAGCAGTGCTTCGGCAAAGCCATGGAATGGATAGCCGAGTGCGAAGAAAACGAAACCTGCAACGAAGACCACTTGGGATTCATTATCGAGAAACTGCTCGTCGACCCAAGCGAAGAGCAACAAGCAGACCGCCTATTTTTCGACTACCGCGGGCAGATCGCCAGCATAAGCTGCATTTACGACAATAATGAAGATTGCGCACTGAGCAATACGTTCGACGGCATGTTTTTCGCCTTTCCCACGCCGTTTCATGTCGGCGACATCGTATGCAACGTCGATGAGCCGAACAACCCGTTTGTGCTTAGCACCATGAAAACGTGGGGCGTAAAGCAAGCGAGCGAAGAGTTTCCGCAAAAATCAGCAAAAGAAGCAGCTGCCTATGGCCGTTTGCTAGCAGAGCACGAGAAAAACGGTGACGTCAGCGACATGATGTGCTTCGGCTACAGCATGTGGGACCAGCGCGAAAACGAAGGGCTGTTCGTCGCTTACGTTGATGGGGTTGACTACCTTGATATCGAACTAGCCCGCAACCCCCTTGAAGGGACCTATCAGCCCCTTAAAGCCATCAGCTATTATTTCAAGCAATGCAGAGCGGGCAAGCCTATCCTCATAGACACCCTTCTGAACAGCTACACCGCGTTAGTAAGCAAAGTCCTTCACGAATCCACGCATTCCTGGGTAGAAAACTCCATCGGCTACCGATGGATAGACGACCTAACCATCCTGTCAAGCAACCCAAACAACTGAGAGACCAACAGCTGCCCCGGGAATGGACTCAAGGCAGCTGCTTTTTAGCACCCCGGCGCGGTTTCCACAAGCCATTGCTCGTAGGCTTGTTGCATCACCGCAGCTTTCTCATTCTTGTTACGGCAGCTCTCCTGCTGTTCACGCGCTTGTTCGAACAATTGGCTTTGTTCGAACGCGCTCGTATCCCATGCGCCTTCGCGAACGCGTGCCCACACCGCGTCGATAAGCCGCTCAAGCTCGCGCACTTCCTCGGCGGTTGCCGTAGCCATGAACGGCTTGCTCAACTCGCCCGTCTCCTTATCGGGCTCAACGTAGTAGTCCCCCATGGCTTCCACCGTGTAGCCTTCGAATTCCGCAGACGATTCCACCAGCAGTTTGTAAAACTTCAGCTGTCGCTCGTACTTCGTGGGAGCTTCGTGCTTCAGGCCTGTTTTGTAATCAACGATGCGTACCGTTTTCGCCCCATCATCAACCAGCAGCAAGTCTTGG
>ERZ809224.2576-NODE-2576-length-10953-cov-3.948614_pt1 | contig 10953 bp, 9 predicted proteins | sample MGYA00520513_ERZ809224 | MGnify/ENA primary metagenome ERZ809224 (study PRJEB31576, sample SAMEA3212658) | Homo sapiens | biome: human-gut; feature: human gut; material: fecal | place: Sweden | collected 2012 ...
AAAATCTCTGGCATAGGACAACACAGCTGAGTGAAGTCTCGCAATATCCCCCATCAGATAATAGAAACCGTTTCCTGCCACTCTTCCCGCAGCGTCCATATCGATTCCATGAAACTTCTCCATAATCTCCGTATGGTAGGGAATCTCAAAATCGGGAACCACCGGCTCTCCGAACCGCTCTATCTCCACGTTCTCACTGTCATCTTTTCCGATGGGCACGGAGGGGTCGATGATGTTTGGAATCACCATCATCTTTTCTTTCAGGCTGGCCTCCACCTCTTTCTCACGCTCCGCCAGCTCATTCATCCGCTCCGCAAACTGGGAAACCTTTCCCTTGGCTTCCTCCGCCTCTTCCTTCTTTCCCTGGCCCATCAGTTTCCCGATCTCCTTGGAAATACGGTTCCGGTCTGCCTGAAGAGACTGGAGTTCCTGCTTGATCTCTCTGTTCTCCTTATCCAGCGCAAGAACCTCATCCACCAGGGGAAGTTTCTCATCCTGGAATTTATTTTTAATATTCTGCTTTACCACATCAGGGTTTTCTCTCACAAACTTAATGTCTAACATTTCTGATTCCTCACTCTTCTAAAAATAACACTTCCAAAGGACGGTACCCTTTCCTATCCCCCGATCGTGTCTCATCCTTGTCCCTCAGGGGCAGTCCAATCCTCCGTACCATCATATCACAGATGTTTTTGAATACCAAGTGGTTAATTCACATTTTTGTTTATCCACTGCTTCCTTAGCTCCGTAAGAGCGGGACTGAATCTTCGAAGAGGCGGCGAATGCGCATGCGGGCGGGCCGTGAACGTGAATAAAGAATAATTGCTTCCCCGTCTCTGTTAGAAAAAGCTGCCGTAGGATACTTTCTCCTGTTTTCCATATTTCAGGAAGCCATAAAAGTATTCTGCGGCAGCTTTTTTATACTACTTATGAATTTTTATACACTTATACTTATTTTTATGCTTATATTTATGCATTCCATTTTTACAGGTCGCTCAGATAATTGACCGCCTGACGGAGCGCCTCCTTTTCTTCCTGTCCCAGCACAATGTAGGATTCGCCTTTTACAATCTCCTTCACATACGTGTAGCAGCCCTCTCTGCTGTGTATGGCGTTCAGGACAAAGCCAGTATTGCTCTCATCCAGCATAGCCAGTGCAAAACTCAGCTTTCCACCCACATCCGGAAAGGCGTCATACTTAACAATTCCGATCTTATTGGTGGTGCGGGAGAGAATTTCTTTCATCTTAGCGATTTCATTGGCGTGATTCTTGGTCACCTCCGTCAGATGATCCACTTCCAGAAATTTCTGAGCAAAGGCCTTTTCCAGGGAAACCGCATCTTTTCCACGCATAAATATACGGTATCGTTTCAGAAACCGTGTTAGCTTCATGGAAACCCGGACCATATAGATCAATACGAAAACCATGATCGCCATCATAACAATCATCAAAATTCCCGGGTCGAAACCCAGAGAATTTAAAATACTGCTCTGCATTATTTTGCCTCCCTTATTTTTCCCTCATTATTTATTTCCCCGATCAACAGGGCATCATCCAAGCTCTTAAACCGGATCCTCCGCCTGATGAATATTGCGCAGCATATCGTAAATACGTTCCAGCTCATCATCGGAATAATACTCAATCTCGATCTTCCCCTTGTGATCAGAGCGATGATGAACCGTCACCTTCGTGCCAAGAATCGCTTTCATTTTCTCTTCCATATCCTTGTACACATAGTCATAGGCCGTATCCTGCTTTTTGGGCTTCTCCTCCTTTTTATTCTGGAGAGATTTCACCATTTTTTCCACATCCCGGACACTCATCTTCTCATCAAAGATCTGATTCGCCGCCTTCCACTGAATCTCCGGATCCTCAATAGCCAAAAGTGCCCTGGCATGTCCCGTGGTCAGCATATCATCAATCAGCATCTGCTGCACTCTGGAATCCAACTTTAAGAGCCGCATGGAATTTGTCACAGCCGTCCTGCTTTTGGATACCCGCTCTGCCACCTCGTCCTGCTTTAGATGAAATTCTGTCAGCAGCCGTTTGTATGCCTGAGCTTCTTCGATAGGATTCAAATCTTCCCTCTGAATATTTTCAATGAGGGAGATCTCCACGATCTCCTGGTCCGTAAATTCCTTAATTATGACAGGAATTTCCTTCAGCCCTGCCATTTTGGCAGCTCTCCAGCGGCGCTCACCGGCTATGATTTCATAGTAATCATCCCGTTTTTGAACAATGAGAGGCTGCAGAACGCCGAACTGTTTGATAGAATCGGCCAATTCCAGCAAAGAATCTTCATCGAATTTTTTTCGCGGCTGATCCCGGTTCGGCTCTACCTCCGTGATTTTCAGAAGCTGCTCCTTCTTTTCTGTTTTTTCTTCCTTCTGATTTTCTTTGGATGCTCTGGGCTTCACAGGATAGACTGGGATCATGCTGTCCAATCCTTTTCCCAATCCTGATTTCTTTACTGCCATTCTTCCTCTCCTCTATGTATCACTTCTTCAGCCAGAAGCAGGTAACTCTCCGCACCGGTTGATTTTGGATCATACTCTGTAATTGGCATCCCATAGCTGGGAGCTTCGGCCAACCGCACATTTCTGGGAATAATGCTCTTATAGATATTTTGATTGAGATTATTCTTCACATTCTCCACCACTTGAAGAGACAGATTTGTCCGGGCATCATACATGGTGAACACCACTCCTTCAATTTCCAGATCCGGATTCAGCCTGTCCTTTACCAGTTGTATCGTATGCATCAGCTGGGTCAGTCCCTCCAGTGCATAGTATTCGCACTGAATTGGCACCAAAACCGTATCTCCCGCGCACATAGAATTGATGGTCAAAAGATTCAGAGAAGGCGGGCAGTCGATCATGATAAAATCATAATTATCCTTCACCTGATCCAATGCCTTTTTCAAAATAAATTCCTTTTCTTCTATTCCAATCAACTCAATTTCTGCCGCAGCAAGATCTATGTTGGAGGGAAGAAGTGATAGCCGCTCAAATACATTCGGTATAATTGCATCTGTTATCTCACATTCTCCCAGCAGCAGATCATATACACTCTGCGCTGTCTGCTCCTTATCTACTCCGAACCCGCTGGTGGTATTTCCCTGGGGATCCATATCAATAATAAGTACCTGTTTTCCAAGCTTTGCCAACGAAGCAGATAAATTAATTGCTGTTGTCGTTTTTCCCACGCCACCCTTTTGATTAGCAATTACGATTGTTCTTCCCATTTCATTATTTATCTCCTGATTCCTCTACCATTTTCCGTCTACTTGCGCTCCATTATAACATGTTTTTTCTTTCACCGCCACATGGTTTCCAATGTTTCACGTGAAACATTTTCATGTTCGTCCACATTGCATAAACACAATTTTATTTTTTTGAAATCAAAGCTTTCAAATAATACTTCAGATTTGTCAGTTCATGTTTGCATTGTCCTCTGTCAGTCCCGAACAGAGAAATACATTTGTCTACTCTGGACAAAATGGCCTTCAGTTCCTCTTTATGCTGGCACAATGTTTCTGGATTCTGCGAATCTGGAACAGAAGAAATGGTTTCTGCAGCAGCTGCCGCATGCTCCTCTGTTTGCAGAGAAGGAGTGTGTTTCTGTGAAGTCAATTTCGAAACGTTTTTGTTTCGGGCCTCCACCAACATTTTCTGGTAGCGTTCTTCCTCTTGCTTTGCCCGGTCAATCTGTTCTCCGACCTGAATCTGCTCCAGTTGAATTGCCTGTATCTGATTCTTAATTTCCGCCACTCTTTTTCTGGTAGTATCAGAGGAACCGCGGGGAGAAAAAAGCTCCAGTCCCACATCTTCCGTCTCCTGGAGTTTTTTTATCATATGAGAACAGCTCTCCTCTTCTCGATACAAATTTTTCAGTTTCGCATTCAGTTTTTCCAGTCTGAAATCATTTTCCTCCAGCTGTTTCATGATAAACTCGTCCAGCATCCTTCTGCCCCAAATTTAATGATTTTCCATTTGTAAGTTTTCTGCTTTTAGTTTATACTATATACATATAATTTTCAAGCCGTGAAAATCCAAGAATTTCTGGCAAAACGTTACTATTGGAGCACGAAAGCAGTACGGTTTGAATAGAAACAGTCAAAGCCGGGAAGAGAAGCCACGGCAGATCGTCACAGTATTCTTGTACGTTTTTGAACTATGATTTGGAGGAGAACAATCTTATGTCAAAATGGAAACAAAAACTGAAAATAGTTTTCACAGTAGATTTGATTGCTGTTGGGGCAATGCATGTTTTGAATCAGATGATCTCTTCATCTGCTGTCTTGAAAAACATATTGAAACCGGGATCCGGAAAACAATATGCATGGAAATATGGCGACATTTTTTATCGAAAAGTAGGCGAAGGAAAGCCCCTGCTGCTCATTCATGACCTGAATCCCATTTCCTCTGGCTATGAATGGAGCCAAGTAGAAGACAAACTGAAAGAAAATCATACGGTTTACATCATAGATCTGCTTGGCTGTGGAAGATCCGAAAAGCCGGGTCTTACATACACCAATTATCTCTATGTACAGATGATCTCCGATTTCATCAGAGATGTAATTGGAGAAATGACGGATGTGGCAGCCACCGGACTTTCTTCTTCCTTTGTGGTAATGGCAGCCTACCAGGATCCTTCCCTCATCGGTAAAATCCTGATGATTAATCCGGAGGGACTGGGCAAGCTGGAGCAGATACCGGATCAAAAATCCAAAATTATGCAAACCATCATGGCAATTCCGGTGATTGGAACCACCATTTACCATATTGCATACTGCCGCCAAAATGTAGAATATTTGCTGACCGAAAAATATCTTTACAATCCATTCCGGGTTCCTCAGCGCTACATTGACGCTTACTATGAGTCCGCCCACTATGGACAGGGGAATGGAAAATATCTGTTATCCTGTCTGGATGGATTTTATCTGAATGCCAACATCCGGACAGTCCTGGGCAAATTGGATCAGAAGATGGAGATACTCTATGGAGAGAAGCAGGAAAATGGAAAAGAGATCGCCGAGAGCTATCGAAAGGAGAATTCATCGATCCTCCTGGTTCCTATTTACGGCACTAAGCTGCTCCCGCAGTTGGAAACTCCGGAAGAAACATTAACCCAGATAGAAAAATTTATCGACGCGGACTAAGGAATTAAAGAATCACTTACATTTCATAAAATAGGGCTGTCGCAGAAAACGTTGAAGCAACGTTTCCTGTGGCAGCCCTATTCATTCTGCCGGCTACTTTCCGGCCTTCCGGGACAACGGCTCCTTCGCTGGAATGCCTGCCCGTCTGGGATACTTTTTCGGAGTATCCGCCATCTTCTCAATCACCACCAGAGAGCGCTGGATCTCGCTGTCCGGAAGCTGAAAGGAAACCACCTGGCGCAGTTTTCCACCCAGTTCCCGAATCGCATACTGTGCCTCCTCCAATTCCTCTGATACATTTCCCGATTTATAGGAGACAAAGCATCCTCCCTTTTTCACATAGGGAAGACAATATTCAGACAGGGAGGAAAGATTCGCCACTGCCCGGGATACGCATAAATCAAAGGTTCCCCGGTACTCCTGCCGCCTGGCCAGCTCTTCCGCTCTTCCATGGACCGCATGAATCTTTTTTAATCGACACTCATCGATAATCGAATTCAAAAATTTTATTCTCTTATTCAGGGAATCCAGCAAGAGAAACTCCGTTTCAGGATACACAATCTTTAAAGGAATTCCCGGAAATCCCGCTCCGGTTCCCAGATCCAAAACCCTGTCCTCCTTCCGGATCTCCACCGCTTTGATCAGAGCCAGACTATCCAGAAAATGCTTCCGCATCACATCCTCAAACTCTGTGATTGCCGTCAGGTTCATGACCTGGTTTACCTCAATCAGTCTCTCATAGTAAACCATGAACTGTTGAATCTGCTCCTCCGTCAGGGAGATTCCAAGCTCCCTGCATCCCTCCGTCAGGATCTCCGTGTTATATTCCATATTTTTTCTTCCTCATATCTGTTGCTCTTTCACTCAAATTTCGCATCGATAAATATCGATATTTTTCGATATTTATTTTTTCATTTTTCCCGCCCTTTTCCTCCATGGCCGTAGCTCTCCAGATACACTAAAAGTACCGAAATATCCGCCGGAGATACACCAGAGATCCGGGAGGCCTGTCCCATGGAGATGGGACGGATCTGCTTTAATTTCTGTCTGGCCTCCGTGCGCAGGCTGGGCACCAGATCATAATCCAGGGAGGAGGGAATCATCTTCGTTTCCATCTTCTTGAACTGCTCTACCTGCTTCATCTGCCGTTTCATGTATCCCTCATACTTGATATTGATGCTGACCTCCTCCTGCACCTCCTCCGGCAATTTGGGCCGCCCCTCGTCAATCTGTGCCAGAATTTTATAGTCCAGCTCCGGACGCCGGATCAAATCAGCCACAGTGGCTGATGATTTCAGAGGGGTGCTTTCCTGCTTCTCTAAGAACTCCTGCACCTTCGTGGTAGCTCCGATCACCGTTCGCTCCACCCGGGCAGTCTCCTCCTCAATCATCCTCTTCTTGTTTAAAAACTTCTCATACCGCTCCCTGGAGATCAGGCCCACCCGGTATCCCTTCTCCGTCAGACGCATATCCGCATTATCCTGGCGCAGCAGCAGCCGGTATTCCGACCGGGAAGTCATCATTCGATAGGGCTCATGATTTTCCTTGGTCACCAGATCGTCCACCAGAACTCCGATATATCCCTCTGAGCGGTCAATGATCAGAGGCTCCTTCCCCAGCACATACATGGCCGCATTGATACCGGCCAGAAGCCCCTGGGCCGCCGCCTCCTCATAGCCGGAACTGCCGTTGAACTGTCCTCCGCTGAACAGTCCCCGAATAATCTTAAACTCCAGCGTGGCGTAAAGCTGCATGGGATTGATACAATCGTACTCAATGGCGTAGGCATTCTTTACAATTTTTGCGTGCTCCAGCCCTGCCACCGACCGGTACATGGCCATCTGCACATCCTCCGGAAGGGAGCTGGACATCCCTCCCACATACATCTCGTTGGTCCCAAGACCCTCCGGCTCAATAAATACCTGATGGCGCTCCTTATCCGCGAATCGCACCACCTTATCCTCTATGGAAGGACAGTAGCGGGGACCGGTCCCCTCAATCCCCCCGGAGTAAAGGGGAGAGCGGTCCAGGTTGGCCCGGATGATGCTGTGGGTCTGCTCGTTGGTATAGGTGAGCCAGCAGGAGGCCTGGGGAATCTGTACCGACTCCGGATCCGTCTCAAAGGAGAAGGGAATCACCCGCTCATCTCCAAACTGCTCCTCCATCTTAGAGTAATCGATACTTCTTCCGTCAATTCTGGCCGGCGTTCCTGTCTTAAACCGGTACATCTCAATGCCGTGCTCCTTCAAGGAATCTGTCAGATAATTGGCGGCCTGCAAGCCGTTTGGCCCTGTGTTGGTGCTCACATCCCCGTAAATGCATCTGGCCCTCAGATAGGTACCGGTGCACAACACACAGGCTTTGCAGTGATAGATGGCTCCGGAGTAGGTTTTTACACCTGTAATCTTCCCCTCCTCCGTGATAATCTCCGTCACTTCCATTTGACGGATGGTCAGATGCTCTGTATTTTCCAGCACCTGTCTCATGCAGCTGCTGTATCTGGCCTTATCCGCCTGGGCACGCAGAGAGTGTACCGCCGGGCCCTTGGATCGGTTCAGCATCTTGGACTGGATGAAGGTTTTGTCGATCACCTTCCCCATCTCTCCGCCCAGCGCGTCCACCTCCCTCACCAGGTGCCCCTTGGAGCTGCCGCCGATATTCGGATTGCAGGGCATCATGGCAATGCTGTCCACACTAACCGTAAAAATCACTGTCTCCAGCCCCAGTCTGGCACAGGCCAGGGCTGCCTCGCAGCCTGCGTGGCCGGCGCCCACCACCACCACATCAGTCCACTCCTCCAATACCTTTCTGTTCGTCTTTTCCATGCTAATCACCTGTTATTTTATTACTACTCACAGTCTGCTTTGAATAGTGACACTATTTTCCCATACAGAATTTACTGAAAATCTCATTTACCAGATCCTCCCCCACCTGGGCGCCCACGATCTCTCCCAGGGATTCATAGGCGCTCATCAGGTCGATGGAGAAAAAGTCCTCCGGCATACCGCACCGGATGCTGTTTTCCACCTGCCGCAAGCTGTCTCTGGCCTCAATCAGGAGGTTTTTCTGCCGGACATTGGTGATGAAGATCTCATCATTAAAGGAGATCTCCCCCTGATAAAACAGATCCTTGATGGTCTGCTCCAACAGTTCCATTCCCACCTGTCTTTTTGCTGAAACAAGAAGAATGGGGGCATCGGGAAGCCACTCCCTGATGCTGTCTCTTAGCATCTCCTCGGTGGTGACAGGATCCAGATCCGTCTTGTTCAGCAGCACAATCACCCTTCTGCCCTGAAGCATTTCCAGAATATCCCTGTCATTGTCATCCAGCTTTCTGGAGGAATCCGCCACATAGATCACCAGGTCCGCATCCCTGGCATGTTCTCTGGCCCGCTCCACCCCGATCTTTTCTACCCGGTCCGCGGTATCCCGGATACCGGCAGTGTCCACCACATTCAGCGTAATGCCGCACACCTGAATGGTCTCTGTGAGAATATCCCTGGTGGTTCCCTCCACCTCCGTCACGATGGCCCGCTCCTCCCCCACCAGAAGATTCAGCAGGGAGGATTTCCCGGCATTTGGCTTTCCCACAATCACCGTCTTGATTCCTTCTTTGATCATGCGTCCGTTTTCCGCTGAATCAATCAGTTTCTGCAGCTTCTCCATCCAAACGGCATTTTCTCTGGAGAGTTCTTCCGGATACCCATCCAGGCTGATGTGTTCCGGATCATCCAGCGCCGATTCAATTCTGGCCATATGATACAGGATTCTTTCTCTCAGCTCCTCGATGGCCTTCTGAACAGATCCCTTTAACTGGCTCAGAGAGGATTTCAGGGCATACTCATTTTTCGCCTGGATCACATCGATCACCGCCTCCGCCTGGGACAGATCGATCCGTCCGTTTAGGAAAGCCCGCTTGGTAAACTCCCCTGGCTGGGCAGGGCGGGCTCCATTTTTGAGTACCGTCTCCAAAATTCTTTTCATGGCATATACACCGCCATGGCAGTTAATCTCCACCGTATCCTCCGCCGTGAATGTCCTCGGTGCTCTCATAATCATCACCAGCACCTCATCCACCACCTCATCCCCGTCCAGAATAAATCCGTAGTGAATGGTGTGGGATGGTTCCCTGGAAAGTACCTTTTTTCCTCCCTTGGAACGATATATGCGGTCAATCACAGAAAAAGCTTCTTCTCCGCTGATCCGAATAATTCCGATTCCCGATTCGCTGACCGCTGTGGAGATGGCGGCAATGGTATCCTGATACTTCATACATCCATCCTCCTGGTTGAAAAGTGCCGCAAAACTATCCCTCGGACAATTTTGCGGCAGCCTGTATCTGGGAAACAGGAGGATCTCACCATATCCCCCGATTCCCTCTTATTCTTACTCCTCTGTCTTTTCCCTATTTTCTCTGTTTTCTCTATTCTCGCGTCCCTGATAGGAACCTCTCTCCCGCTTTTTCAGAGTCACCACCACTTTTCTGCAGGGCTCCTCTCCCTCGCTGTGAGTAGTCACATAGGGATCACTCTGAAGCGCAGAATGAATAATCCTTCGCTCATAGGGATTCATGGGCTCCAGATAAACCGGTCTTCTGGTCTTCTTCACTTTAAAAGCAATATTCTTGGCCAGATTTTCCAGGGTGGCTTTTCTTCTCTCCCTGTAATTTTCCGTATCCAGTTTTACCCGGATATAGGAAGATTTTCCCTTGTTCACCACCAGACTCAGCAGGTACTGAATGGAATCCAGAGTCTGCCCTCTCTTGCCGATGAGTACGCCCATGTCCTCTCCCGCAAGATCCACGGAAAGGGTATCTTCCTGATACTCTGCCCGGATTTCCACCTTCATATCCATAGTAGCAAACAGACTGGACAGGAACTGCTGTGCTCTCTCCTCCGCTTCCTTGGGATCCACCGGAGTTTTCGGAGTTTTTGACACGAAATCCTCCTCCCGGAACTCGATTGCGGGAGTCTTTCCTTCCTGTTCCTCCGCAGCAGCTTCCTGATTTGCCGGACGATTCTCTCTGACAGTGGTCTCCTTCTCAGCTACTTTCAACTCCCGGTCCGCCTTCACAAATTCTCGGTCATTCTTTTTGGGTTTGCGGTCCGGCTTTTTCAGCTCTCTCTCAGGTTTCTTTTCTTCCCTCTGGGAACCCTCTTCCTTTTTCTGCTCTTTTTCCGGCTTTCTGCCCTCTCTGACCCGCTCAGAGGGACGATTTTCCCGCTTTTCAGAAGCCTTTTCCGAAGCGGAAGGCTTTTTGTCCGCGAAGATCTCGTTGATGATGTCTTCGTCCGACTTCTTTTTTCTGGCCTCAATCACAGCCTTTTTCGCGCCAATCCCAAGAAATCCCTTTGTCTCTTTCTCAATTACTTTGTATTCCACATTATCGCTGCTGGTCCCAAGCTGAATGGAAGCTTCTAAAACCGCATCTTCCACCGTCTTGGCGCTCACTCTGATATACTCTTCCATTTCCTCACTCCCTATTTTTTGCTGTGGGTCTCATTGTACTCCTTCACCATCTGTGCCTTGGCAGCCAGGCTTCCGGGCTTTGCCTTAGGCGCGCTGCTTTCGGGAAGTTTGGATGCCTGTCTCTGCATATCCGATTTGGTATTTTTTCTCACATAGGTGCTGTTGTTCACGCTGATGTTCCTGGTGGACATCTTCGCAGCCTCTGCGGTTTTCTGTCCCTGGGGAGGAAGCCCCTTCTTCTCTCTCTTCTTGTTCAGCTTATCCATGTTCTTTTTCATCAGCTCATCCAGATCCATCAGATCGGAAGAGCGTCGTGTAGGGA
>ERZ809224.2578-NODE-2578-length-10950-cov-5.488297_pt1 | contig 10950 bp, 7 predicted proteins | sample MGYA00520513_ERZ809224 | MGnify/ENA primary metagenome ERZ809224 (study PRJEB31576, sample SAMEA3212658) | Homo sapiens | biome: human-gut; feature: human gut; material: fecal | place: Sweden | collected 2012 ...
GCTCAGCGCTGCGGGCGCACCCGTTGCGGGGGCTACCGCGCGCCTGAGCGCAAAGACAAAATCCGCCGCCGTGACGCGGGAGTCGAAAGTCTTGTCTATGTTGTCGCCGAGTATGGGCTTGAATGCCTTTTTCATTATGACCCAGCGCGCGTCCTCGCGGAGCTTAAATGTATAAGTGAGAGTGGACGCATCATAGCTCCAGCTCTTTGCCGCGGCGGGGGAATACTTGCCCTCCGCGTCCTTGCGGACAAGCCCCTCGAAGCAGTTGAGTACAACGGTCTTTGCCTCCGCGCCCTGCGCTATCTGCGGGTCGAGACAATCCGGCTGGGCTGCTATCGGATAGCTCAGCGCCGCGCCCGAGCCGTCCTTGCCGCAGGCGGCGGCTAAGAATATCAGCGCGAGCGAAAGAAATATTGAAGCTATTCTCGTGATTTTTTTCATGCTTTTCCTCCGTATATTAAAAACCGCGGCGTATTTATACAAATTCTGCGGGCGGTCTGAGGCATAATTTTTTTGGGGCGCGCAGCCCCTTTCAGATACATTATATAGTAGCATAAAACCACTCCCGTTATCAACCGTTAATTGCAAAGATTATCCGGCAAATATAATATTGTTCAAAAAATTTTTATTGTTAAAAATATATCTGTATAAATGTTGCAATTTTTTTAAAAATCTGTTACAATTCTTTATCATATCTTACAGATTTTGGAGATTGGAATTATGGACGCTGTTTTATATATCGCGGCGGCTCTTTCGGCTGTCTGCGCCGTGCTGCTTGTGATTGTTATAATGAAGCTCAACCGCCCCTCCGCGCAGGACGGGCAGATAAAGGAGCTTGAGCATAAAGTCAGCTCGCTCGAGGGTCAGCTGCGCGACGAGTTCGAGCGCAGCCGCAGAGAGAGCGCGGGCAATCAGAAGGACATGCGCTCCGAGCTCACCGAATCGCTCGACAAGATGAACGAGCGTCTCGCACTCATGACCGAGGCGAATTTCAAGCATCAGCAGCAGTTGACGGATATGTTCTCGAAATCACTCGACACTATCCGCCGCAACAACATAGAACAAAACGACAGACAGTCGAGAATTATTGCAGAGTCGATAGAAAAAATGCAGCAGAGCAACGAGAAAAAGCTCGATGAGATGCGCGCAACCGTCGACGAGAAGCTCTCCTCGACTCTCACTACCAGACTCGACAGCTCGTTCAAGACAGTTTCCGAGCAGCTCGAAAATGTCTACAAATCGCTCGGCGAGATGAAAGAGCTCTCGACGGGTGTTACAACAAATGTCACGAACTTAAACCGCGTGCTGACGAATGTCAAGGCGCGCGGCACATGGGCGGAAGTCCAGCTCGAGGGTATACTCGACCAGACGATACCCAATATGTATGAGAAAAACTTTGCCACCCGCCCGGGCAGCTCCGAGCGCGTCGAGTTCGCTATCCGCATCCCTGCCGGCGACGGCGGCGCGGACGCATATCTCCCCGTTGACTCGAAGTTTCCGATGGAGGACTATGTGCGCCTCTGCTCCGCCGCGGACAGCGCGGACGCCGAAGAAGTCGCCAAGGCGCGCAAGGCTCTTGAGGACAGAGTCCTGAGCGAAGCAAAGCTCGTCACAAAATACATAAACGTTCCGGCTACGACCCCGTTTGCGATAATGTATCTCGCGACCGAGGGCCTCTACGCCGAAATCGCGTCTTCGCGCACGGGAATAGCCGAGCGCATCCAGCGCGAATATAACATCATGATAGCGGGACCGACTACGATAACGGCGCTTCTCAACTCCCTCTCTATGGGCTTCAGAGCCGTGGCGATAAACGAGAAGGCGAACGAAGTCCGCCGCCTGCTCTCAGTCGCCAAGGCGCAGTATGAGAAGTTCGGCGATGTGCTCGACAAGGCGAAGAAAAAGATAGACGAGGCGGGGCGCACCCTTGTCGCCGCGCAGGACAGAAACCGTATCATGGCGGGCAAGCTCAAGGGGATCGAGAGCATGGACGCCGCGGAGGCGGACGCATATCTCGGCATAGCCGAGCAGACGGACGGCTCGGAGGATTAAGCATTTTCGTTTTTGTTTAATATAAAACCAGAAAAAAGGAGGAAACGAAATGAAAAACAAAGGAAGACTGGCAAGACGCATCATTGCAGTTATAGTCTGCATGACCCTCGTCCTTGCCGCCCTCCCGACCGGAGTTTTCAGTGCCTTTGCGCAGACCGAGAAGGGCAAGCTCAAAGTCACATCCATCTCCGACATTCACTATTTTGCTGATTCCGAAAAAGGAACCGGGGACACAAAGAACGGATTCAGCGAAGCCTACAACGAATGGAACGATAAAGGCTCCCGTCAGTTCAACGAGGTTGACGCCCTTATCGACGCAGCGCTCAAGAAGGCTGTTGCCGAGAAGAGCGACTACGTATTCATCCCCGGCGACCTGACCTTCAACGGTGAGCTGGCTGGTCACAAGGCTCTTGCCGCAAAGCTCGAAGCCTTTGAAAAGGAGAGCGGAATACAGGTCATCGTTGTAAACGGCAACCACGATGTCAACAACTATAACGGCGTTACATTCAAAAACGGCGTCAAAGAGTCCGGCGAAGTCACCTCTCCCGAGGCGTTCCGCGAGATCTATAAGAATCTCGGACGCGACCTTGTGACGGACGAAAAAGAAGATGTCTTCACCCCCACCACAGGTCAGGCGGGTCAGCTCTCCTACGCTATAAGCCTCAAGGGCGGCTACAGACTCATCGTCATGGATACCAACAAGTATTCGTCCGATGTCACCGCCAAGGGCGACGATGTTCAGGAGACCGCGGGCAGCATCACCCCCGAGCTCATGCAGTGGGTGCTCAAGCAGTGCGAAAAGGCGAAGAAAAATGGCGAGACCATCATCGGCATGGCTCACCACAACTTCGTTCCCCACATGACCATCGAGCCCGAAATATTCTTTGCTTTCGTGCTTGACGATTGGATGGAGTGCACCGAGACCCTCGCGGACGCGGGAATGCACTTCACCTTCAGCGGACATCTTCATACCCCCGATATCGCTGCCCACACCAATGATAACGGCGAGACCCTCTATGATATCGAGACGACCTCTCTCACGGCTTTCCCGAACAAGTTCAGAACCGTGACCTTTGACAATACCACAGACGGCAAGACCGTTTGCGACGTCAAGTCCCACGACATTGACGAGGACGGACCCATTGTCGTAAACTTCCCCAACGGCACATCGAAGACCTATGCTCAGCCCTTTAAGGACAGCTTCTCGTTCTTCAAGACCTATGGCCCCGGCGATCTCCACAACTTCGCCATGACCATGATCGACAATGCCCTTTCCGGCATCTTCGAGGACATTCAGGAGGCCGGCGGACTCTATGCATATCTCGAGGCTTCGGGAATCGACCTTGAGAAGATAATCATCGACGCGCTCGGCACGAACGGCTTCGAGGTCGGCAGCGTTGAGATGTTTACGGTCAGCAGCAACATTATGAGCTTCATCAAGGATCTGTGCGCGCAGGTCGACGAGGCTTATATCAATAACCCCGACCATGTTATGGAGGTCATTGACGGCGTAGTCACAAAGGCTCTCAACTATCAGGTCTCTGACTATAAATGCACAAAGTTCTATGAGGCTATGGGCATGGAGAGCAAGAACGAGAAGGGCACCTTTGAGGATGCCGCCTACACCGTTCTTTACACTCTTTACAACGCCAACGAGGATATCAGCGACGACAAGTTCATGAACGATGTCCTTGATTATTTCGAGAACAGAGACGGTGCAAAGGAACTCATCAACTTCCTTATCGACACTCTGCTCAACGATGTCGTCGAGGGTGAGATCCTCTCGACCCTCCAGTTTAACCCCGGCAAGCTCTTCCCCGCCGGTTCTGTCACCAGCCCCATAGGCGTTGTGACCGATATCATCATGCAGATCATCTTCCGCGGCAACCCGAGCTATGAGAACGTTATCTACAGCGTGCTCAACCTCCTGCCCGAGAAGTACAGCAGCCTGCGCAATATACTCAACACCGTCGTTATGGATGAGTATATGACTCAGAGCCAGTATGACAGCATCGGCTACACTGTCGGCAGAATGCTTCGCAGCCTCGTCGAGGATACGAATCCTGCCGAGAAGTCCGACCTCGATGTGACTCTCGTCTATGACGGCCCCGTCGAGCCCGAGGTCACGGTTGACAATATGCGCCTGCCCTCGAATATAGGCACAACTTTCACCGGCGACGCATCGACCGAGAGAAGCATCAACTGGTATACAAAGTACAGCCTCAAAAATTCCGACATTCAGATAGCCGAGTATTCGGAGAACCCGACCTTCACCGATAAGCTTCCCAAGGGAGTCAAGGTCAGCACGGCCTCCGAGCTCGTCAAGAGGGAGTATCCCGGCGTCGATCTCGGTATTATCGGCTTCATCTCCTACGGCATCAATGTCAACCGCCACACCGCGACCATAACCGGTCTCAAGCCCGGCACGAAGTATTGCTACAGAGTCGGCGATGCAAAGTACGGCTGGTGGAGCGGTACGGGTATAATCGAGACCGCGGACAATTCCGATTCCTTCACCTTCTTCCATGTCAGCGACGAGCAGTCGCAGAACGCTGTTCAGTACGGCACATGGGGCAAGGTAGTCGATACCGCGCTCAGGATGTTCCCCGAGGGCAAGTTCTTTGCCAGCGCGGGCGACCAGGTCGATTACACCAAGCACTTCAAGCAGTGGCAGTGGTTCTTCAATGCCTCTGAGAACATCAAGAACACCGCTATCATGCCCGCAGCGGGCAACCACGAGAAGAGCGGATATATGCTCGACCAGAACTTTGTCCTGCCCAAGACAGTCGATCAGGACAGAGAGAGCGGCGTGTTCTATTCCTATGATTACAACAACGCTCACTTCATCGTCCTCAACACCAACAATCTCAGCGACTCCAAGGCACTCAGCGACGATCAGCTCGCATGGCTCAAGGCGGACGCCCAGGCAAGCGACGCTCAGTGGAAGATAGTCGTTCTCCATAAGGCGCTCTATTCCAACGGCTCGCACTATGACGACAAGGATGTCAAGGCTATGCGTAAGCAGCTCTGCGGACTCCTGCCCGACCTCGGCATCGACATCGTCCTCCAGGGTCACGACCATGTCTACCTGCGCACCGATGTCATGGACAACAATAAAGTTGTCAAGGCTGAGGAGCAGAAGATAACCTTCGGCGGCAGAGAGTACACCGCAAAGCTCAATCCCGAGGGCACCGTCTATGTCATCAGCGCATGCGCGGGTGTCAAGGACTACCAGACCAAGGATGTCAAGGATACCGACAAGCTCTTCCCGAGAGCCGAGGCTATCTACGATGCCCACAGCGCTGTGTTCTCTGCGATAACCATCGACGGCAGCAAGCTCTATTTCGACGCTTATATGCTCGACAATGAGGCAAAGGACGGCGCAACGAGAATCGACTCCTTCGCGCTCTCGAAGTCAGAGAAGGAAGAGCCCGAGAATCCCGAAAAGCCCGAAAAGCCCGAGAAGCCCGGTCTTCCCGACCTGCCCGAGCTTCCCGAAATCCCCGGTCTGCCCCATTGGCCCGGAAAGCCCGAGAAGCCGGAAGAGCCCTCAGACCCGTCGAATCCGAGCGAGCCGCTCGATCCCTCCGATCCCGCGAGCCCGATAGTCCCCTCGACGAAGCCCGATACAAATAAGCCCGAGGGCGACAGCAAAGTGCCGAACACCGGTGCGGCAGCTCCTGTAATGCTCATTGCATTCGCAGGCGCGGCATTCGTTATCGGCTGCTCTGCAAAGAGGAAAAAAGAGGACTGATAACAGCTCTCTGATATAAAACTATAAAGACGCCCGGAGAGTTCAGACGCTCTTCGGGCGTTTCTCTATAGATTTTCACGCGCGTTTCTGCTACAATAAATTCAAAAATCACCGGAGACGATATTATGTTCAGACCTGTTTGCAGAACTAAAAACGCTCTCGGCGAAGAAGCGACAAAAGAAATTTTGCGCTCCGCCCGCCGCGGAGTGCTCGCAGTCAACGGCGACGGCGGATATCCTTACGCGATACCGATAAACTATCTCTATGACGAAGAGGCGGGAAAAATATATTTCCACGGCGCAAAAGCGGGTCACAAGGCGGACTCGATAAATAAATGCGATAAAGTGTGCTTCACGGCTTACGGGGATGAGATTATCCGTGAAGAGGTATGGGCGCCGTTCATGCGCAGCGCCGTCGTGTTCGGCAGGTGCCGCGTCATTGAAGACCGCGCTCAGACGCTGATTTTGGTCAAACGCCTCGCGATGAAATATTATCCCGACGAGCGCCTTGCGGATGAGGAAATCGCCGCTTCGGGAAAGGCTGTGCGGATGTATGAAATAGATATAGAGCACATGAGCGGCAAGGAAATTCAGGAGCGATGATTTTTTATACAAAGAAAGCGGCGAAAATTTTTGTACTTTAGTACACTTTTTTGTCGTTTATCGCTTGACTATTACCGATATAAAAAGTATAATAAAGAAGCTAATGCAAATAAATTGGAGGTAAACAAAATGAAGGTATTTATGATTGGCGGCACCGGCCTTCTCGGCAGCGCCGCAGCACGTATTTTCATTGACAGAGGCCACAGCGTCAAGTCCGTTGCTCTTCCGCCCCTTCCCGAAGGAGCTCCCATCCCCGAGGAGATGGAGATCGTAATGTGCAACATCTACGAGAAGACCGACGACGAGATCAGAGAGCTTATGGCCGGCTGCGACTGCTTCGTTTTCGCCGCAGGCGTCGACGAGAGAGTCGAATTCCCCGCACCCGTTTACGATGCTTACTACAAGTACAACATCGCTCCCCTCAAGAGACTTCTTCCCATCTGCAAGGAGCTCGGTTACAAGAAGGCCGTTATCCTCGGCTCTTACTTCTCCTACCTTGCCAAAGAGCGTCCGGATATGAAGCTCTGCGAGAAGCACCCCTATATCAGAAGCCGTATCGACCAGGAGAACGTCGCTTTCTCCTATGCCGATGACAACTTCGATGTTGCCGTTCTTGAGCTGCCCTACATCTTCGGCACTCAGCCCGGCAGAAAGCCCGTTTGGGTTATCCTTATCGAGCAGATCAAGAGAATGGACAAGCTTCCCTGCACCCTCTATCCCAGAGGCGGTACAGCTATGCTTACAGTCCGCCAGGTCGGTGAGTCCATCGTCGGCGCGGCAGAGCGCAGCACCGGTGCAAAGGCATGGCCCATCAGCTGCTACAACATGAAGTGGGCTCCGTTCCTCAAGATAGTCTACGCCGCAAGAGGCATGGGCGACAACAGAAAGATCATCGGTATCCCCCCGTGGATGATGAGAATGGGACTCAAGGGCGTCGTCAAGGAGTATGCCGAGAAGGGCATCGACAGCGGTATCAATCCCATGGGTCTTCCGGATATCATGGATCTCGATCTCTTCATGCCCACTGATTATGCTTACAAAGAGCTCGGTGTTACTGAGGACGACATCAAGGCCGCTATCACCGATTCTATCAAGGTCAGCGTTGCTTCCTATGAGGGTAAGGTTAAGCTCCTTGAGATGAAGGGCGAATAATCAAAACATACACTCATTTTCGGCGGAACTTTTATGTTCCGCCGAAATAGTGCTTTTTAGAAGCTTTTATATTCCTGCCGTATTTGGCGGCGGCGCGGTCGTTTGACGGGGGTTTTTTCGTCAGGACGCACAAAGATGCGCTCTTGTTTTTGTGCGCGCTGACGGAAAAACGACCATCCGCAGACCGCTTTCAACTTTTATCATCACAAATTTTTCAGGAATGGGTGATTTCTTTTGGCAAAGAGAGAAGACGTAAGAAATATAGCCATAATAGCGCACGTCGACCACGGCAAGACTACCCTCGTCGACGAGATGCTCAAGCAGAGCGGCATATTCAGAGCCAACGAGCAGGTTCAGGACAGGGTCATGGACTCAAACGACCTTGAGCGTGAGCGCGGAATAACAATACTTTCAAAGAATACCGCCGTCCATTATAACGGCGTGAAAATCAATATCGTTGACACTCCCGGCCATGCCGATTTCGGCGGCGAGGTCGAGCGTATACTCATGATGGTCGACGGCGTGCTTCTGCTCGTTGATGCGTTCGAGGGCTGCATGCCCCAGACACGCTTCGTCCTCAAGAAGGCTCTTGCGCTCAAGAAGAAAGTGCTCGTTATTATCAACAAGGTCGACAGACCCAACGCGCGCCCCGCAGAAGTCGTTGACGAGGTCATTGATCTGTTCATCGACCTCGGCGCCGAGGAGGATCAGCTCGACTTCCCCGTTGTCTACGCTTCGGCAAGAGACGGCTATTCCTCGCTCGATCCCAATGTCCGCTCGGGTGATATGCGTCCGCTGCTCGACTCAATTCTCGAGCATATCGAAGCTCCCGATGGCGACGTCGATGCCCCGCTTCAGATACTCTTCACGAGCCTTGACTACGATGATTATATCGGCAGAATAGGCGTCGGCAGAGTTGAGCGCGGCAGAGTCGAGAAGAACGAGCCGATAGTGCTCTGCAAAACGGACGGCACTCAGGAGAATGTCAGGGTGTCGCGTCTCTATCAGTTTGAGGGACTCTCGCGTGTCGAGGTCGATTCCGCCGCTGCGGGCGATATCGTCTGCATCTCCGGTATCAGCGACATAAATATCGGCGAGACCGCCTGTTCTCCGGACTGCATCGAGCCGATGCCTTTCATAAAAATAGACGAGCCCACAATATCCATGAACTTCATGGTCAACGACAGCCCGTTCGCGGGCCGCGAGGGCAAGTTCGTTACTTCGAGAAATATCAGAGACCGCCTGTTCAAGGAGGTCGAGACGAACGTCAGCATGCGCGTTGAAGAGACTGATTCGACCGATACTTTCAAAGTCTCCGGACGCGGCGAGCTGCATCTGTCAATTCTCATTGAGACCATGCGCCGTCAGGGCTACGAGTTCCAGGTTTCGCGCCCGAAGGTCATTCTCAAAGAGATAAACGGCAAGACCTGCGAGCCTATGGAGCTGCTCATAGTCGAAGTTCCCGAGCAGTATGTCGGCGCTGTTATAGAGAAGCTCGGATCCCGCAAGGGCGAGCTTGTCAACATGGGCACGCGCGACGGCGGCGCAACTCATCTTGAGTTCCGCATCCCGTCGAGAGGACTTATCGGCTACCGCGCCGAGTTCCTCACAGACACCAACGGCAACGGTATCATGAACCAGGTGTTCGACGGCTATGAGCCCTACAAAGGCGAGATAGTCACCCGCGAGCGCGGCTCTATAGTCGTTCACGAGACCGGCGTGAGCACCGCATACGGTCTGTTCAACACTCAGGACAGAGGCAGGCTGTTCATCCCCGCGGGCGTCGAAGTCTACGAGGGTATGATAGTCGGCGAATGCGCCAAGAATGAGGACATAGTCTGCAATATCTGCAAGAGCAAGCATCTGACCAACACCCGTGCATCGGGCTCCGACGACGCGCTGCGCCTCGTGCCCTATACGGAGATGAGCCTCGAGCAGTGCATGGAATTCATAAAGGACGACGAACTGCTTGAAGTCACGCCCAAGTCGCTCAGACTCAGAAAGCGCATTCTTTCGAAAGAAAAGAGACTCAAGCAGCAGTTCAGAGGCAAGTAATCTGAAAGGGGAGACAGGAATGACACAGCGCCGATCGGTTGCTCTGGGCAGCTTTGACGGACTCCATCGGGGTCACAGGGCTGTGCTCGACCTCGCTCTCTCGTTTGAAAAAGACGGATTCGAGCCGTGCGCCCTCGTCTTTGACGAGCACCCGCTGAAAGTTGTCGGTGCTGGAGCTCCCCCGGAGCTGATGACCCCACAGGCGCGCGACGAAATGCTCGAAAGCCTCGGTATAACCGTCAAAAAGATATCGTTCGGGCGCATCGCCGATATGTCGGCGGAGCAGTTCGTCAATGATATTTTAATCGACGAACTGAATGCGGGCGCGGTATGCTGCGGATATAATTACCGCTTCGCAAAGAGCGCCGCCGCGGATTCCCGCGACCTCGAAGAGCTCTGCAGGGAGCATGGAATTTTATGCGCCGTGGCGGAGCGCACCGACTATAACGGCGCGGCGATAAGCTCGACGAGGATAAGAAACGCGCTTGCCGAGGGCAACATTGAAGACGCAAACGCCATGCTTGGGCGCGAATTTTCCTATAAATTCACCGTCGTCAGCGGCGACAGGCGCGGCAGGTTGATAGGCGCGCCGACGATAAATCAGCATTTCCCCGAGGGCTTCATCGTCCCGAAGTTCGGCGTATATGCTTCGGCAGTGCCGATAGACGGAGAACTGCACGCTGCGGTCACGAACATCGGACGCCGCCCGTCGTTCACCTGCGACGATCTGCGCAGCGAGACCTGCATAACCGACTTCTCCGGCGACCTCTACGGAAAAAATGTCGAAGTAAAATTGCTCAGATATATCCGCCCCGAAAGGGTCTTTGATTCGCTCGATTCGCTCGGCGACCAGATAGCCGCCGACGCGCAGACGGCGAAAGAGATTTTTAACAGCATAGAAAAATAATAACCGCAGCCGCCCGAGGGCCAATCCTCAGGCGGTTTTCGTTTATCTTAATGTCACGGTGGGGACGAATATCATCCGCCCGCGAAATTCGCACGGATTTATTGGTACACAGCCCCGCACCCAAAATTCAATATGGAAAACACCTGTGCGGCATGATATAATCGATGTGTAAAAGCATTTTGACACGGAAAATGCGCAGATGTAAAACGCTTTTGATAGACACACGACTGTTTTTTGCGTAAACTGAAAGCGAAAAAAGGAGGCGCGGCAGATGGATATCGGGAAGAAGCTCAGGGACGCGAGAAACGCGGCTAAATTGACTCAGGAGAGCGCGGCAGAGTCTCTCGGCGTGAGCCGTCAAAGCGTATCGAATTGGGAGACGGGAGTTTCCCATAGTTAAAGATACCACACCAAATATGATGAACCCA
>ERZ809224.2587-NODE-2587-length-10933-cov-6.509193_pt1 | contig 10933 bp, 9 predicted proteins | sample MGYA00520513_ERZ809224 | MGnify/ENA primary metagenome ERZ809224 (study PRJEB31576, sample SAMEA3212658) | Homo sapiens | biome: human-gut; feature: human gut; material: fecal | place: Sweden | collected 2012 ...
TAATTCAAGCGAGCGAGTTTTAGCCCTGCCCCCATATCCGCCGCCTGTTCCGTCCTTTGCTACAGAATCAATAAACCTCTTTCAACGATTCAAGATGGATAGTTACAACTTTTTTGAATTTTTTTTTAAAATTTCTCAAAGATGCTTGTACATTACCGTGGAAAAGTATTATACTTAAAGGCAGCAGAGCTATCTGAAAAGCAGATAAGGCTCATATTTACTAAAAACTGCCGAATGCGGCGTTAGGAGGATATTATGGGAAAAAACATTGACTGGTCGAATCTTGGATTTGGCTACATGAAAACGGATTATCGTTACGTATCCAATTTTAAGGATGGTGCGTGGGATGACGGAGCAATGATTACGGATGATACGGTTAACATCAGCGAATGTGCCTGTGTGCTGCAGTATGCACAGACAGTATTTGAAGGTATGAAGGCATACACTACAGAGGATGGACATATCGTTACATTTCGTCCTGATCTTAATGCGGAGCGTATGGAAAATTCTGCAAAGAGACTGGAAATGCCCGTTTTCCCGCAGGATCGTTTCGTAGAGGCAGTTGTTAAGACGGTAGAAGCTAATGCAGATTTTGTACCTCCGTACGGCTCAGGTGCGACACTGTATCTGCGTCCGTTTATGTTCGGAAGCAATGCAGTCATCGGTGTAAAACCTGCAGAGGAATATCAGTTTCGTGTATTCTGTACTCCGGTTGGCCCGTACTTCAAGGGCGGAGTAAAGCCGATTACCATCCGTGTCAGCGATTTTGACCGTGCGGCGCCAAAGGGAACCGGACATATCAAAGCGGGTCTGAATTATGCAATGAGTCTTCATGCGATCATGGATGCACATCGTCAGGGATTTGATGAGAATATGTATCTGGATCCTGGTTCCAGAACAAAGGTAGAAGAGACTGGTGGAGCCAACTTCTTGTTTGTGACAAAAGATAATAAAGTGGTTACGCCGAAATCTGACAGTATTCTTCCTTCTATTACCCGTCGTTCTCTGGTATACGTTGCCAAAGAGTATCTGGGACTTGAGGTTGAAGAACGTGAGGTTTATCTTGATGAGGTGAAGGATTTTGCCGAATGCGGCCTTTGCGGAACGGCAGCCGTTATCTCACCGGTTGGAAAGATTGTAGATCATGGAAAAGAAATCTGTCTGCCGAGCGGCATGGCTGAGATGGGACAGATAACCAAGAAGTTATATGACACATTGACGGGTATCCAGATGGGCCGTATTCCGGCGCCGGAGGGATGGATCAAAGTAATCAAATAGTCAATAGAGTATTACAATTTGTTTACAATTTTATGCAGACTTTGAAAGCCGCCTTTTGCTATACTTTTAGCAGAAGGCGGCTTTATGTTGCCAAGCATCCCAAGGAAGCTGCCAGTGGCAGGTTCTGTAGGTTGTCATACATCCAAAACAGGGGTGCAAAAGGCAGGTTCTGCAGGCATAAGAAAGCGTATTTGCAATACATTTTTAATATTTGGATGCAACTTTATGACGCCTTTATTTCTCTAATATATTGAGAGATATCAGACGAAAACGGGGGAAAGAAAAATGAATTCACATCTGTCAATGTGGACAATAAAAGATTTTGCGGATAGATTGCAGCAGGAAGATTTGATTCGGGGATTTGCGTTTTATGGTGAGGAAAATTGTGCGATTACATCGATCACGTATGATTCCAGAAAAACAGAGCCGGGGAGTTTGTTTTTGTGTAAAGGAGCTGCTTTTAGGGAAGAATATCTTGTAGAAGCTATGAAGCGCGGCGCTGTCTGTTATGTGGCGGAGAGAAAAATGGATGTGGAGCTTCCGTATATTTTGGTGGAGAATATACGGAAAGCACAGGCGGTTATCGGTGCGCTCTATTATGATAATCCGCAGGAAGCGCTTGCATTGACAGGAATTACGGGAACGAAGGGTAAAACAACGACTGCTTATTATTTAAAAGCTATTTTTGATGAGTGGCAGAAGAATCAGAGAATGGACGGAAAAAATTGGGGAGAATACGGAAGCTGCGGATTACTTTCCACCATCTGCAGTTGGGACGGAAAAGAAAAAGCCCGTTCGGTATTGACGACACCGGAAGCGTTTGAATTATACGATCATTTTCGAAATGCAGTGGATTCGGGGATGAGATATATGGTAATGGAGGTGTCAAGTCAGGCGTTGAAGTACCAGCGTGTATATGGGGTGAATTACGATGTGGGAATTTTCCTGAATATTTCCGAGGATCATATCAGCCCGCAGGAACATAGAGATTTTGAGGACTATTTTAGCGCCAAGCTCTCTCTGTTTCGGCAGGTGAAGACGGCCTGCGTGAATCTGGATGCACAGTTTGCAGACCGCATATTGAGTACGGCCAGGATGGCGGATCGCATCATTACTTTTGGAACAAAGAAAAATGCCGACATATATGGCAGCAGGATTACCAAAGGGAAAACAGGGATATCTTTTCATGTGAGAACGCCGGATTTTGAGAGGACGATCCATCTTGGTATGCATGGACTTTTTAATGTGGAGAATGCGCTTGCGGCGATAGCGGCAGCCTATGCATACAAGATCCCGTCAAATGTGATTGAGAGAGCGCTTGGGAAGGTGCATGTAGACGGCAGGATGGAGCAGTATGAGAGCAGAGATGGGAAAATCACAGTGATTGTGGATTTTGCACATAACAGACTGAGCTTTGAAAAGCTTTATGACTCTGTGCTGCAGGAATTTCAGGGACATGCTATCTATACAGTATTTGGCTGTCCTGGTGGAAAAGCACTGAACAGGCGGCGTGATCTTGGATTGATTGCAGGCTTGCTGTCGCGAAAAGTATTTCTGACGGCAGATGACCCTGGAATGGAGAGCGCAGCCGATATTGCGGAGGAAATTGGATGCTATATGGAAATAGTGGGATGCCCGCATATCTATATTGAGAGTCGAAGCCATGCCATCCGTACTGCAATAGCTCAGGCCGCTTCAAAGAACAGGAAGGCCGTAATCCTGGTGCTGGGTAAAGGGCATGAAACTACTCAGAAATTTGGTAAACGCATTTATGACTATCCTTCTGATGCAGCGATGGTGAAGGAAGCGATACGGGATTATGATGACCGCAGCTCGCACCGGCCAGCAGTTTGTGATGAGCAGGCTGCGCATCGAACCCTCTCCCGGCAATTGACGAAGCAAAAAGAAATGAGTATAATGTAACATATCGGAAGGAAACCAAGCACGCAGCGCAGCGGAGTATTTGGTTTCACCCGATATGTTAGTGACAGGCCGCAAGGCCTGGAACCTGTTACACGAAGGAACGTAGTTCCGTTAGTGTAACTTATCAGAAGCTGCGAAGCAGCTTAGTGGATTTCACGAAGTGAAAGCCACGTAATCCCGTAAGGGATCTGATAAGTTAACGAGGAAAAATGCGCAGCATTTTTTCGAGTCTATGTAGAGGTTTAGTATAGAATGGCATATCAGAAGCTGCGAAGCAGCTTAGTGGCTTTCACAAAGTGAAAGCCACGTAATCCCGTAAGAGATCTGATAAGTTAACGAGGAAAAAGGAAGAGCATTTCGGAGGATTAGCATGAGGATCATACTTGCCTCGGCCTCTCCCAGGCGGCGTGAGCTTTTGGAGCAGGCAGGCATTTCATTTGAGATATTGATTGGAAGTACGGAAGAATGTATTACGAAAGAAAACCCGTGTGACATTGTGGAGGAGCTTTCTCTGGCGAAAGCGGAAGGTGTAGCCTGCGGTGTTACAGGTGATGTAGTCATTATCGGTGCGGATACAATTGTGGCAAAGGAGCATGAAATTCTGGGGAAACCAAAGGACGCTGAGGATGCGGCCAGGATGCTTTCAATGCTGCAAAATGGCAGGCATCAGGTGTATACAGGTGTTACCCTGATCAGGCAGAAGGGAAATGAGCGGTTGGTCAGATCCTTTCATGTGCGTACGGATGTCTTTATGGCACCGATGGATGAGCGTGAGATTGCAGAATACATTGCGACCGGAGAGCCGTTTGACAAGGCAGGCGCCTATGGGATACAGGGACGCGCCGGTGTTTTTATAGAAAAGATTGAGGGAGATTACTACAACGTGGTAGGACTCCCTATTTCCCGTTTATATCGGGAGCTGAAGAATTTGACAGGGGAGAAGAAAACAGTCAACAGTACAGAGGGGGCGTATTGATATGGTAAACCGTATTCTTGTGGTGGAAGATGATACGGCGATTTCAGAGCTGATTTGTATGAATCTGGAAGTAGCAGGGTATGAGGTATTGCCCGTACTCGATGGGGACAGTGTCGAGGATGTGGTAAAAAATGAGCAGCCAATTGATTTGGCGCTTCTGGATATTATGCTGCCCGGTAAAGATGGCTTTGAGCTTCTTGATATTATGAAACAGTTTTCCATACCAGTGATTTATATTACAGCAAAAGGAGATGTGAGTTCAAAGATTAAAGGTTTACGTTCTGGCGCAGAAGACTATATTGTGAAGCCTTTTGAGATTCTTGAGCTTCTGGTGCGTGTTGAGAAGGTTCTGGAGAGGACCGGAAAGCAGAGAGAGATCATACAGGTGCGTGACCTGGAGATTCATCTTTCAGAACATAAGGTGATAAGAAACGGAGAGCCTGTCAGTCTGAAGCCGATGGAATATGATTTGCTGGTTCTTCTGGCAAAAAATAAAAATGTGGCATTTACAAGAGAGCAGCTTCTGAATGAAGTATGGGGGAGTAATTACCTTGGCGAGACGAGAACGATAGATGTGCACATTGGGCAGCTTCGGAAGAAACTGAATCTGGCCGGTGCAATAAAGACGATTCCCAAAATTGGATACCGACTGGAGGAGTGAGATGAAACTTTGGCAGAAAATTTCTCTGCTGACGGCAGCAATTCTTCTGATTTCCATGGCAGTGTATGGAGGGGTTGCAGTTTATGAGACATCCAATTACAATTTAAATCAGACGAGGGTTGCAGGGGCCAGACAGGTCAAAGCCACAGCCTATGCCCTGGGACAAACACTTGCAAACGCAGATGCAGATGAGCTGAGTGAGACGGCAAACAGAGCTTATCTGCAGTTTTTGCTGCGCAGATACAGCAGCCGCGACTATATGCTTCTGCAGGATTGGGAGCTCGTGGCAAATACAACGGATTTTGAATTGACAGGCTACCGATTGAGTCAGTTTGACTCTCAGGAGCCTGTTTCTGCCTTTCAGCAGAAAAACGGAAGACATTTGATGATCGTAGGACAACAGATTCCCATGGCGGATGGAGGACACACCACTTTTCAACTTTTGATGGTCAGAGATATTTCCGGTCTTTATGATAATATTATGGCACAGATTGGCGTATTTCTGGTTATTCTTGGGATAATTGTCGCATTGGCGATCAATGTGATTTTCTGGATGATTCGAAGAATGCTGAAGCCCCTGCGTGATTTGCAGGAGGCTGCAGGCGCGATCAGTCAGGGTCAGCTCGGACGCCGTGTGCGTGTGCGTTCTCAGGATGAGGTAGGGGCTTTGAGTGTTTCGTTTAATCAGATGGCAGAGCAGATTGAACATCAAATGGAGGAGCTGGAGCAGGTATCCGAACGCAGAAAGCAGCTTTTGGGGAGTCTGGCGCATGAGTTGAAAACTCCCATGACTTCGATTATAGGGTATTCGGACACGCTTATGCACGTAAAGATTAACGAAACACAACAGAAAAAGGCATTGACTCATATTAATAACGAATGCCGCAGATTGGAGCGTCTTTCTGGAAAAATGATGAATCTTTTAGAGCTGTACAATAATGACACGATTCATATGGAGGAATATCCTGTCAGGCGCCTGCTGGCTCAGGTGGCGGAGCTGGAAAAGTATCATCTTGAAGAAAAGGGAATTTATCTGGCGATGGAATGTGATGCAGGGACACTTGTGATGGATGTGGATTTGATGGAAAGCGTTTTAGTAAACCTGATTGACAATGCCATGAAGGCGTCCAAAGAGGGAGATACCATCGTTGTCGTGGCAAAAGGGCAAAGTATTATGGTCAAGGACAACGGCCGGGGAATCCCTGCAGAAGAAATTCCCAAAATTACAGAAGCATTTTATATGGTGGATAAGTCCAGAAGCAAGAAAGATGGCGGTATCGGATTGGGCCTGGCTCTGTGCAGCCAGATTGTGAAGCTTCACGGTGCAAGGCTGGAGATAAAGAGCAAGCTTGGTGCAGGAACCGAAATTTATGTGATTTTTCCGGAGCAGAAAAGAGGTGAGACAAAAAATTGAAAAAGAGAAGGAAAATAGCGGCTATGTGTATGGCTGTGATGATAACAATTGGATTGTCAGGTTGTATGCTGGATACACCTGAGGATGAATGCATCGTGCGGGAGAAGGAATCAGGCGGTGAGGCTCAGGTAGCGGCGGCAGAGGGCGGTCTGACAATAGAAAGCCAGGTGCAGGCGGAAAGTACCTGCAAGTCAGAGATTACAGACGGATTTATGGAAGTACTGGTTCATGCGGATGTTAAAGTTCCGGATGGAGACGGCATGAAAATCAGGAGCGCCGAGGCGAAGTATTTTAATCAGGAGGATTTGGACGGGTGGGTTCAGGCATTGTGTCAGGGGAAAAAGCTATGGTATTTTGCACCGGGCAGTACTTCTGATATGAGTATTATAAGGAGTGAAATGGAAGCCTGGATGAATGAGCTGACGGATCAGTTAGCAAAAACAGACCAGATGGCTGCATCCTCTGAACTTACGGGAGAAGATGCAGATGAGGCCCAAGTGCGTCTGGAAATGCTGCAGAGCTGGATAACAAGCTGTCAATATTATCTGGACAGCGGAACTTTACCGGAAACAAGGCAGTCGATAGATGTAGACTGGGCGATACAGAATTGGCAATCGGAAGAAGAGAACTGGGACACGGAGTCCGTATCTGACGCTGCAGTATCAATGGATGGGGATGCAGCAGAAGAGTTTGACGAAAATACAGAAACGGAGGCGGCGGAAGCAGAGGTAAATGATTTGGAGAATGAGAAGGAAACATTGCTGGAAGGCTTGTATGGCTATGTAGATATTCAGGACATTTTTGCACCATGGGCGAGCAGCGATGAAAAAACCTATATCTGTGACATCACGAATTGTCGGGACAGCGGGTACAGCAGTGCAGCATTTAGCTTTACAAGAAGATATCGGGGAGATTATGTCCCCTGGACCAGAGGGCAAACTGCAAAAAATGTGGAGACACAGATTTCAAGAAAGCAGATGAAAAATGCAGCGGATGATTTAGTTCATAAAATGGGATTTTCAGATGAATTGAAATATATCAAATCGGAAGCGGTTTATGGAACAATTGATTATGACCCGTATGGTACACATTTCTTGGAAGAGTCTAAGGGTTGGAGATTTTATTATGTGAGAGAGCTGGATGGGATAAAAATGACCCATGTTCCCAATGATATGTTGTCGGAGGATTCTCTGCAAAATTTTGCATTTGATCTGGAGACTGCTTTTGGATGGGAAGAAAAAAGCGTGATGAATAATACAGCGGAGCAGTTTCAAACTGCGAATACGCGATGGGATGAAGAATGTTTTTGCGTTACCTTTGATGATGAGGGACTCGTAAGTGTGGTCTGGGTAAATCCGTGTGAGATCAGTGAAAATTCCAGTGATAATGTTTTTCTGCTTCCATTTTCTGAAATTCAGCAGATATTTGAAAAATCTATTACAAAACAATACGTTCTGGAATTGATTTCCCAGATGGATATACCGATAAAAGCCGATGTTACGGAAATCCGGCTGGGATATATGCAGGTGGCTGAAGATGGAAAAACGGGAAGCGGCCAGATTATTCCGGTGTGGGATTTTATTGGAACTTATGAGAGTACAGTAGTGAAAGAAGCGCTGTCCGATATGGATAACTCCTGGGTACAATATTATTTGGAGACGAAAGAGAGTGATAGCCTTTTGACTGTCAATGCTACGGATGGGACTATTATAAATTGGGGATATGGACATTGATCTGTTTTCTGCATTGCGTTACCTGGAAATGTTTGTTATACTGTTAAATATGGATTTTTGAAAGAAGGAGTAGAGACATGCAGCAGAAACAAGGAGAAATAAAGGGTCTCGTAAATGCCATTCTGGACAGCTATGACAAATATCCCAGTATCCGGAACATTGACTGCGGAAACCGGATTAACGGGGACACAGTGACTGAGATTCTGGAAATGATACGTAAGATTATTTTCCCCGGATATTTTGAATATAAAAATTTAAAGAAGGATTCGATCGAATATCACGTGGGAGAGCTTTTGGAAAATATTGAATATCATCTGACAAAGCAGGTGATGATGGCTCTTCCGCATTGTGAAGAGTGCCGTAACATGGGACATCACGAGTTGACGGGACGCGCTCTGGAAATTACTCACAGTTTTCTGAGTAAGATACCTGATTTACGCGATGTGCTGGAGACGGATGTGCAGGCAGGATATGAGGGAGATCCGGCAGCATTTAACACGGATGAAGTTATATTTTCCTATCCGGGTATATATGCTATCACAGTAAACAGGATTGCCCATGAGTTATATCTGCTGGGAGTGCCTCTGATTCCGCGAATGATGACAGAGCATGCGCACAGCCTTACGGGAATCGATATCCATCCCGGCGCTGCTATTGGAGAATATTTTTTTATCGATCACGGCACAGGTGTGGTGGTCGGCGAAACTACTATTATCGGAAAATATGTGAAGATTTATCAGGGCGTTACGCTGGGAGCCCTCTCTACTAGAGGGGGGCAGAGTCTTCGCGGTGTAAAGCGTCATCCGACACTGGAGGACAATGTTACCGTGTATTCAGGAGCATCTATTTTGGGCGGAGAGACCGTGATAGGTACCGGTGCGGTTATTGGCAGCAACGCATTTATTACCTCTTCCGTTCCGGCTCATACAAGAGTGAGCATTAAGAATCCGGAGCTGCAGTTCAAAGACCGTTCGAAAAAGGCGGCGGAGCTTGGTCAGGAAGGATTTTTCAACCGGAAGGAGCAGGATTGACAAAGATTTCAGGGAGGGCTTATGGAAAATTGTATATTAAACAATGGATATGTACTACCGGCTATTGGGTTTGGCACCTATAAGACCACGACAGGAAATACGGCAGATGTGCTGCGCACAGCGATTGAGGCTGGTTATCGCTATTTTGATACGGCATCTTTCTATGGAAATGAAGAAGATATCGCGGCAGCAGTGCGTGAAAGCGGTATTCCAAGGGAAAAGATTATGCTGGCATCCAAGGTCTGGAAGACAGAGATGGGCTATGAGAATACAAAAGCGGCTTTTGCTGCGACTTTAAAACGCCTGCATACACATTATCTGGATCTTTATCTGATACATTGGCCTAAGGCGGATTTGCAGGATGCGCTGTGGAGGCAGAGATTGATTGATACGTGGGAAGCGATGGAAGAGCTGTACCAGGATGGAAAGGTAAGAGCAATAGGTGTCAGCAATTGCCTTCCGCATCATTTGGATGTTATTCTGGATTATGGAAAGATTGTGCCGGCAGTGGATCAGCTTGAAATACATCCGGGTTATCTGCAGAAGGAAACGACAGCGTTCTGTAAAAAAAATGATATTCTGGTGCAGGCATGGAGTCCGCTTGGACGTTCCAGAGTATTGCAGGATGCACTTATTACAGAGCTTGCGCAAAAATATAAGGTATCATCGGCGCAGCTTTGTCTGCGTTTTGATGTGCAGTACGGCGTTATGCCGCTTCCAAAGGCTTCTTCTATGGAAAGAATGAAGCAGAATCTGGCTGTATTCGATTTTGAGATCGACGAAGCTGACATGGAAAAAATTATGAACATGCCGCAGACGGGCTGGTCAGGAGAGCATCCGGACAGAGAGCGCGTGGCGATATAACGCATAAAGTAAGGTATGGTAATTGTTGCGGGGACACAGGAGGAAAAATGATCTATAACAATGTATTGGAGGCGATCGGTCATACACCGATGATTCGCCTTAATCATATGACGGATGAAGAAAGTGCAGAAATTCTGGTAAAATATGAGGCTGTAAATATTGGAGGGTCCATAAAAACCAGGACTGCTTATAATATGCTGAAGGAGGCCGAGAAAGAAGGCATTTTGAAACCCGATTCCATCATCGTAGAGCCTACGAGCGGAAATCAGGGGATCGGGATTGCGCTGGTAGGCGCCGTGAAGGGCTATCAGGTACGCATCATTATGCCGGATTCGGTCAGTGAGGAGAGACGCAAGCTGGTACAGCAGTATGGAGCGGAGGTTGTGTTGATTCATGATGACGGCGATATAGGAAAATGTATCGACGAATGTCTGCAGATGGCTATGCGCATGGCGAAAGAGGACCCAAGGGTTTATGTACCGGAGCAGTTTTCTAATAAAAATAATCCTCTGGTACACAAATATCACACAGCAGTGGAGATTTTGGAGCAGGCAGAGGGACCGATTGACGGTTTTTGCTCCGGTGTCGGCACAGGCGGCACTTTATCCGGCATCGGAGAGGTTTTGAAAAACCAGTATCCGGATATCACTATCTGGGCGGTGGAGCCGGAGCATGCGGCTATTTTGTCCGGCGGCAGTATCGGGACGCATCTGCAGATGGGGATCGGGGACGGGTTGATCCCGGATAATCTGAATATGAATATTTACGAGGACATCTGTGTGGTTACAGATGAAGAGGCACTGGAGATTTCCAGAAGGCTTGCGAGAGAGGAAGGGCTGCTCTGCGGCATTTCCAGCGGGTCAAATGTGGCGGCGGCGATCCGTCTGGCAAAAAAGCTTGGAAAGGGCAAACGTGTCGTGACGATACTGCCGGATACGGGAGAGCGCTATTTTAGTACGGTACTGTTTGAACATTGATGTAAAAAATGTTACAGTTATAAGAAAAGTTTAGAGGAATGCACAAATGAAATGTGAAAATCTTGTGAATTCATCC
>ERZ809224.2592-NODE-2592-length-10918-cov-10.846819_pt1 | contig 10918 bp, 12 predicted proteins | sample MGYA00520513_ERZ809224 | MGnify/ENA primary metagenome ERZ809224 (study PRJEB31576, sample SAMEA3212658) | Homo sapiens | biome: human-gut; feature: human gut; material: fecal | place: Sweden | collected 2012 ...
GGATTATTTTCAAAATCTACTATTTTTTGCAGGAAAAGCTCTTTATCCAGATGAACCGGTTTTGTTTTTTCTTGATCACTCATTTTTTTTAATTTGAGTTATAACATTCTTAATTGTTAAAATGTTTTAAATACGAATTCGATACAATTTACCATAAATAAATGTATCCGATTCGTTCACATGGATTTAATCTGATAATAAAAAAATATAGAGGATGCTTTTCGTATTAAAAAAAATTGTACTTTTGCTTCCCAAAATTAATTTAATCATTTAACAAGAAAGAGGTATTATTTATGATCGTTGTTCCCGTAAAAGAAGGCGAAACTATTGAAAGAGCCTTAAAGAAGCTTAAAAGAAAATTTGAGAAAACCGGCGTTGTAAGAGAATTACGCGACAGGCAGAAATTTACAAAACCGAGTGTGATCAAAAGGGAACAAAAGCTCAAAGCTATCTATGTACAGCAACTTCATGCAAAGGAACTTGACTAGGGATAGTAAAATCAAATAAAAAAAGCTGCTTCAGGGCAGCTTTTTTTATTTTCTCATTGTAATCAGATACTTCGATAAAACAGTATCCGCAAAATTAATTTTCCGTATCCAAAGCTTTCCAGGTAAAGGACGCTAATATGGCGCCTAAAAACGGGGCTACGATAAATAACCATAGTTGTGATAGTGCCGCTCCACCCTGAAATATGGCCGGTCCGATACTTCTTGCCGGATTTACGGAAGTTCCAGTAATAGGTATACATACGATATGGATCAAAACCAGGGTCAACCCGATAACAAGTCCCGCCAGGTTATTTGTGGCTCCTTTGGATGTGGTACCTAACACAACCATCACAAATATGAAGGTAAATACGGTTTCGGCGATTAAAGCAGGCCATAATTGCGTATATCCGTTCGCTCCGGTGAATGTAGTGGTAGAAGCCGAATCCTTGGCAAGGACATATAAAACAGCGGATCCGATAATTGCACCGATAACCTGGAATACCATATACATCCCCGCATCTTTACCCGACATTCTTTTACTGAGGAACATTCCCAGCGTAATAGCCGGATTAATATGGCATCCGGATATTTTTCCGATAGTGTAGGCCATTGCCACAACCGATAACCCGAATGCAAAAGCCACTCCCAAGGTTCCTACGGAAGCAAATGGCTGAACGGTTCCTGCAAATACTGCACTACCGCACCCCATCAAAACGAGCACCATTGTTCCGATCATTTCTGCTAAATACTTTTTCATTTTCGTAAATTTGGTAAATATTAGTGATTAATTCTCCTACTCCTAACAGCGATATTAGGAAATGCAAAGATAAATATAAGTCTCCTTAAGAAATTATGAAAATGCAATATGCAGTATCTTTTGGTAAACTTATATAAAAAAAAGATGTGGGATTCTTAATACAGGATTAGTTCGCTTGCTTTTTCTGTTGATTAAACAACTGATAGTTATGCTAAACCTTTATCCTGGTCCGGACGAATCTTATTTTTTCTTAGAAGTACGTGTGAAAGTATAATAAATCAACATTAATCACGCTATTATTGTTATGAATCCATAATCCAAGAGATTTATCATTATGGATTACTTGGGTAATTCCGATGAAAATCGTATTATTGCATTAAAATATTTTACACTTTAAAAAGAACGCCATGAAAAAAATTTCATTATCACTTGCCATTTTGTGCGGATTATTTTTCATCGTTTCCTGTGGTAATAAAAAAGGGCCTACTATTAAGGTAGACAATTTCTCCAATGGAAAGGCCGGGGAGATCATCCTGATTATGGACCACAACATATGGCCGGATACTCTCCGGAACGAAGTTAAGAATGTGTTGACACAACCCCAGCCTGCCATTAACCAGATCGAACCGATGTTTGACATACTCGATTTCCAGAATAAGGATTTTTCTTCCAATTTCCAGCGACACAGGAGCATCGTACGCTTTGACATCAATCCTGATTACTCTGGCAATACTTTCAATATTGAAAATAACGTGTGGTCTTCTCCGCAGGTCTATGTTCATATCAAGGGAAATAATATCAATGATGCCTTGCGGTTATTTATGGATAACCAGGACCGGATCATCAATGTACTCTATGACAACGACCTGAAAAGGTTGCAGACCACTTATTCCCGTGATGTGGATGCGAATACGGAAAAACTGATCAGGGAAAAATTCGGTATCTTTCTCTCCGTCCCCAGCCAATATTTCGTGGCAAGTGACGAGCCAGATTTCCTTTGGTTGCGTTTCAGGACAATGAGAAACGACCGTTTCATCATGATTTACAAAACACCCATGACAGAAATCACTGCAGAGAAACTCATGGATACCAGGGATAGTATTACCAAAAAATATATTCCCGGAGCAGTACAGGGAGCCTACCCTATACTTGCCCGGAAATTGGGATATCCTATCATCGAACAGACCAGGATAGGAAATAAGCAGGGAATGGAAATGAGAGGATTATGGGAATCTGTAAATGATAAAATGGGAGGTCCTTTCTACAGTTTTTCTTTCCTCGATCCTTCCGGCCAAAATTGCATCACTGTGGATGGATTCGTCTATGCTCCGCAAGAAGATAAGCGTGACTATATCCGCGAAGTGGAAGCCATCGTAAAATCCATCAGGTAATCCTTTCCCGATATTCCGGAACATTTATTATTCTATTGCGTCTATAGGCAGTGAATAGTCATCAAGAAGATAAAAAATTGATTGAAGGTTGTTTGAAAAATGACAGGAACAGCCAGAAGTTATTGTATGACAAATATTCACCGGCTATGCTAGGGATTTGCATGCGTTATGCGAACTGTAAAGATGAAGCGGAAGATATTATGATAGAAGGATTTGTGAATGTTTTTAACCGGTTGGATTCTTATAAAGGGGAAAGTTCCCTCTATTACTGGATTAAAAGGGTTATGGTAAATTGCTCCATTTCTTATTTTAGAAAAAATGCGAAACATTTTCAAAATCTTTCCATAGACGAGTTCCCTGATAACGATGTGGAAGATAATACGGTAAGTGTGGAAAGTAATATGGCCCAAAAGGAATTATTACGAATTATACAGGAAATGCCCGAACATCTGAGGGTGGTATTAAACTTAAGAGCTTTCGAAGCTTACGAATATGAAGACATCGCACGGGAGTTGAACATATCGGAAATAACTTCCAGAACACGGTTCTCCAAAGCAAAAAAATGGTTGGAAGAAAGATTAAATATCGTGAGGTGAAATAGAGTATGGAAAAGAATATAGCAGACTTATTAAAAGATTTTACGGAAGAACCTTCTCCGGGATGCTGGGAAAATATTGAACAGCAACTTCCCGCCGTGAATTCTTCCGGACCCGGAAACGAAAATATTCCCGATACCTCCATATCTTCTTCCGTTAAAAGTTCCTTCCTACAAAAATCAGCAGGATTTTGGGTAAAAGCGGTTGCAGTTACCGTAACGACCGCTACGGTTGCGACCTTGGCTATCATGGCGATCGTTAACAATGATAAAAGTGAAATCCCTTCAGGCTCAACTCCTCAAACTCCTGTTGAAAACATATTGATCCCAAAAGATACATTGCCGCAAAATGAGCAACATGAAAGCATTCCGCAGAATACCATATCTTATAAGACTGAAAAGGAAACAAAACAAAATACCAAAACAGTAATCCACAACGAAACCACATCGAATACACAAAACCAACCGGAACTTAAAGAAAATACCGAAGCTGTTGCTGCTAAAATTTCCCCAGTTCCAACTGAATCTGCACCTTCAGCTACAAAACCGCAGGAAGTGGCCCGGAAAATGGATAATACTGAAACTCCAACCGCACCAGCGCCTTCCGTTAAACCCGCGGATACACCTAAAGAAGTTACCGAAGATCCGGTGATCCGGAACAGAGCTCCGGAAGAAGAAGAAATTGATTACAATCCTCCCGTTAAACTGGAGATCCCGAATGTAATAACCCCCAATGGAGACGGAATAAATGACTTCTTCGAGATACGTGGAATTGAATATTGCAACAAAGCCCATCTTATCATTCAAAATCGTTCCGGAAAAATCATCTTCGAATCCCGTCAATATCAAAATAATTGGGGAAGCGATGCCGAAGAAGGAGTATATTACTATTATTTCTATTATACGATTAACGGAATAGACGATGCTTCCAAAGGTACCCTCACCGTTTTAAGGAGATAAAAACATATCGAAAAAACCCGTACTTTTGCTTGATATTTATGGCAGGTTATGGGAAGATTTATCATTAAAAGGATATTGTACGGTTTTCTGGTAATGTTCGGTGTTATCACACTGGTTTTCTTCCTTTTTACCGTATTGCCTTCCGACCCTGCGCGAATGATGATGGGACAGCGTAGCGATCTTGCTACGGAAGAAGCCATCCGTAAAGAAATGGGACTGGATCTTCCGGTTGGCATTCAGTACCTGGCCTACCTGAACGACCTCTCTTTCATATCATGGCACGAAACCGGTGATCCGGATTCATTCTGGTATCTGGATGACAATGATTACAGTTATATTACGCTTTTACCATTTAAGAATTCATCTGTTGTACTGAAAAAACCTTTTTTACGCAGGTCATACCAAACCAAACGTCCGGTGGCTGAAGTATTGACGGAAGCTTTCCCCAAGACTGCCATTTTAGCTGTGGTTGCTATTTTCTTTGCTATTATCGTCGGGATTTTTATCGGCGTATTATGCGCAATTTATAAAGATACATGGTTCGATAAGATCGCGCTCTTCTTTTCCGTACTGGGAATGTCGGTCCCTTCTTTTTTCGCGGCTATTCTGTTTGCGTGGGTCTTTGCGTTTTTACTTTCGGACTATACCGGATTGAGTATGTTCGGTAGCCTTTTCACAGTCGATGATTACGGTTCGGGACAATACCTCGATCTGAAAAACCTTATTTTACCTGCCATTACACTGGGCATAAGACCGTTGGCCCTTGTAGTGGAACTCACTAAGAATTCTGTTCTGGATGTACTGTCGCAGGATTATATCCGTACGGCAAAAGCCAAAGGACTACCTTACAGGAAGATACTGGTGAAACATACGTTAAAGAATGCACTGAATCCCGTGGTAACGGCTATATCCGGATGGTTGGCCTCACTATTGGCAGGCGCGGTTTTCGTAGAATATATTTTCGACTGGAAAGGAATGGGAGTGGTAATCGTCGATGCCTTAAATTTTTACGATTTTCCGATGGTAATGGGAGCTTTGTTGTATGTGTCCATCATTTTGATCATCATCAATATATTAAGCGATGTGATCTACGGATGGCTGGATCCCCGTATTAAAACCGGATAAATAATCAAAAACTATTGGATTACATAAACATGAATGATATCAGGGATATTTCCTCATCCGAACTTCAGCAGTTTCTTTTAGAAAATGGAGAAAAACCATTCCGGACGAAACAGATCAGGGAATGGCTGTGGAAAAAGGGAACAAGAAATTTTGATGAAATGTCGAATTTATCCGTAGCATTACGAGATAAATTAAAATCTCATTTTACCTTTAAAACCACTTCGATTAAGGAAGAGATTGAAAGCACGGACCACACTATTAAATTTCTTTTTCAATTGCACGACGGAGAACTCATAGAGGGAGTTCTTATACCTTCCCAAAACCGGGTTACGGCTTGTTTGTCATCCCAGGCCGGCTGTCCGCTTGGATGTATATTCTGTGCAACCGGTTCAATGGGTTTTAAAAGAAATCTTCATTATGCGGAAATTTTCGATCAATTTAACCTGATGAATGAAAAATCCGTTATAAATTTCGGAAGAGAGATTTCCAATATTGTATATATGGGGATGGGAGAGCCTTTACTCAATTATGAGCATGTCATGACCTCCATTGACATTCTGACTTCTCCCGACGGTAAAGCACTCTCCCCGTCACGGATAACCTTATCCACAGTCGGTATCGTGAAAGGAATCCGGCAACTGGCAGATGACCGCTTTAAAGCCGGACTGGCAGTATCGTTACACAGCGCGGATGAAACCGTCCGGCGGAAACTCATACCGGCCGCGAAAAACAATTCACTGGAAGATCTTCGCAAAGCACTGGAATATTTCTTTGAAAAAAGCAATGAAAGAATAACCTTCGAATATCTTCTTTTACAAGGGATCAATGATTCGATCAAAGACGCGGAGAAACTGGCCGTTTATTGCCGTGCCTTTCCGGTTAAGATCAATCTTATAGAATATAACAATACAGGAACAGGATTACAGGGGAGTTCGAAAGAAAATATAGAAATTTTCAGTGAATTTTTAAAAGCTAAAAACATGGTAGTCAATATAAGACGCAGCAAAGGACAAGATATTTCAGCAGCTTGCGGCCAACTTGTGCGCAAATATTAAATTTTTTGTATTTTTGCAACCGGAAAATTGCCCTGTGGTGTAACGGTAGCACAGCAGATTCTGGTTCTGTTTGTATGGGTTCGAATCCTATCGGGGCAACAAATTTTTTCCTATATCAATTTCCTTTTACATCTTTTTCCAATTTCAACAATCTGGTTTTCAATTCTATACCAGCTCCATATCCCACCATATCCCCGTTTTTTCCGATCACCCGGTGACAGGGAATAACGATTAAGATCGGATTGCGGTTATTAGCCAAACCCACTGCACGGGCCGCTTTTTCATTGCCTACCATCGCAGCTATTTCTCCGTAAGACCGTACTTCCCCGTAAGGAATTTGTATCAGGGCATTCCAAACTTTTTTCTGAAAATCGGTTCCCTGCGGACGAAGCGGTAAATCAAAAACCTTCCTTGTACCTGCCAGATATTCATTCAATTCGACAATGGCCTTTTTGATAAGAGTAGTTTCACGTTCTTCGGAATCATTTCCATAATTATGAAAAGAAATCCCGGTAATAAAATGATCTTCCTCCCGAATATAAATTTTACCTATTTCCGTTGGATATCCGTAAAAATATTTCATATTTTTATTATTATAGTCAATATTAAGGCCGGCTTTCCGGGCTTGGGAATGTTGTAATCTTTTCTGAATATAAAATAAACGGTCATCCTTAATGAACCAGGTACCTGTTTGCTTAAACCAAAAAGAAATCCGTTTGCTCTGACATTTTTCCCGTATTTCCAATATCCAGTTATAATGACACTTCCTGGCTTCCTTTCCAGATTCTCCACCTACGACAACCTGTTCCACCCACGAATCCAGGTAAGGTTCCAGGTCAATCCGTTCAAGTATAGGTTCGCATATGATGATTTTATGTTTAATAGGAAGCTCACGGTAAATAGGGAGCCTATAATCCGCCCTGTCCTGGTTTTCCACCGTGCAGCATATCGTGACATTATCATAGCCATCTCCCCAATCATCCGGAATACATTGATCAAACCGGTCTATCCTTTTCGTAATCATCAGAAAATTCAGATCCTGACGTTCGCGCATCATCTTCCAAGCTTCAGGTCTCCATGAATCCGCATCTTCTACAAAAAAATCAGAACTAAAACAGGTCCAAACTTTTTGACCGGCCGGAATGTGATATGATCCTTTTTTGTTTTGACGTACCGGCAGATCAAAATTCTTCGTTTTCGACACGATGCTGCTATCTTTCCCATGTCTTCCGTCAATTCGGTAAACATAACAATTTCTACACCCTTCACTTAATTTTTGGCAACCATGCCATGGATTCCAAGAAGCCATAAATCTGATTATTCCATACCGGTAAATATCCCGGCATTATTTCGTAATATGCAAATATAGGTATAATATGAAATATCTATAAAGAATAATTACATTCAATCAAAATCATTTTAAATAACTATTTTTGCGCAAAATTATTAACCTTAAATAATAAATAAATATGAATGAACTCAAAATAGTCGCCACTATCCTGATCAGGGAACAATTTAAAAATGAAATGGTTGAAGCTTTGAAAAAAGTAACGGATGGAACCAGAAATGAAGAAGGCAACATTTCTTATGATCTTTTTCAGGATATTAACGATCCTTTGAAATACATCATTCTTGAAACATGGAAATCCCGGGATGCCATAAAAGAACACAATCAAACGGAACATTATCAAACTTTCAAAAAAGATATAGCCGACAAGATCGAATCTATCATGGTCAACACCATAAAATCCGTTTATTAATCAAAATAGTTAATCTGATAATTGTAATTTATTCGGATACCCATAAAATAAATAAGATTTATTTAACCGATAAAATTGTATTTTTGCAGTTTACTATGGTTTATGGAAGATAATATTAAAGATAAAAAGAAATCCGGATTTATTAAAAAACTCCTCCAACTTATCCTTTTTTTAGGACTTGGAATATTCTTTATCTGGATTTCGGTAAAAGACCTTACCCCGGAAGACATCCGGATTATTAAAGAAAGCGCTTCAAAGGTCAATAATCCTGTAAGTTGGATTTTCCTGTTCCTTTCTTTGATTTTCGGAGCTCTTGCGCATTATTTCCGGGCTTTACGAAGTATTATATTGATTGAACCATTACATTATAAGGTACGCAAAAGTATGTCTTTTTACGCCGTTATGGTTTGTTACCTGGCCAACCTGGCCTTTCCCAGGCTTGGAGAAGTATTGCGTTGTACTTTTTTACAACGATATGAAAGGGTTCCTTTCCAAAAATCATTGGGAACTATCGTAACGGAACGGGCCCTTGACCTGATCTTATGGCTTTTTTTCCTGGTTATCGTGATATTGATGAATACCTCTATCCTTTCCAACCTTATTATAGATAAGGCAAACGGAATATCTTTAGGCATGTGGATACAGGAGAAAGGAATGTCGCTATTGACCAATTATGTTCTATATATACTTATCGGAGTAGTAATCATTTTAGGGATAGTAGTTTTCTTAACCCGGAAATGGTGGGGAAAGATTCCTTTTTTCGTCAAAGTAAAAAACTTTTTCGTCGGAATATGGCAGGGGCTTATATCCATTAAAGATGTAAAACGTCCCGTACTATTTGCAGTGTATACGCTCGGTATATGGGTAGCTTATTTCTTCGGAACTTATTTCTGTTTCTTTGCTTTTGATTTCCTGGCGGGATTGGGACCGCTTCCGGCATTTTCAGTATTGATATTCGGAAGTATAGGATTTATGATTGCGCAGGGCGGACTGGGGGCTTATCCTTTGGTAGTGGCGGGTACGCTGGTTCTGTATGGTATTGACTATAACGCAGGTTTAGCAGCCGGATGGGTAGGTTGGAGCGTTCAGACCGTTATGATATTGATATTCGGATTCGCATCGTTGATTCTGGCTTCGGTATCGGACAGGAAAGCCAAAGCCGCCGTTTCACAAACCAACATTGAAGGCTGAAAATATATCATTTATAAATAGATCTAGTTCTCATGAGACCGAAAGGAAATTTCAAAGATAAAATAGTTTCTCGGGGTTTTCTGGCAAAAGAAAGAACTACGGAGTCAGGCAAGATCGTTTTTACAAACGGCTGTTTCGACATACTCCATTTAGGACATGTGGAATATCTTGCCACGGCGCGTTCTTTAGGAGATCTGTTGATAGTGGGGCTTAATTCCGACCGATCGGTAAAAAGGCTTAAAGGAGAAGAGAGGCCGGTTAATCCCGAATATGCCAGGGCCTGTATACTGGCGGCTTTGGAATTTGTGGATTATGTGGTTTTGTTTGACGAAGATACGCCCTATGATTTGATAGAAGCAATCAAACCCGATGTACTGGTAAAAGGCGGAGATTATCATATAGATAATATTGTAGGAGCGAATCTCGTATTATCTAATGGTGGCAAAGTTGAAATAGTACCATTGGTAGAAGGTTTCTCTACCAGTAAAATCATTTTATCGTGTAAACCATAAGGTAAATTCCTGCCGATGAAAAAAATATTCTTTTTTGGATTGTTCCTATGTTTCGTGTTTTGTCACGCACAGAACCCTTTCGTGGATATTAATGAACATACCCAGAATCAGATTTTACTGGACACCGTTACTCCCCAGCCACAGGAAGTTGTTCAAGCCCCTGATGCCCAATTTATCTCAGAACCATACCAAATACCTGCATACGGTTTATACAACCAGGAATGGGATGTTCGTCATTTGAGATCCAAACAAATTCATATCCCTTTTAATGAGAATATTTTACAAATTATTTTAGTTGAATCCCACAATTCTCCTTTCATATTCCCATGCCGGGGAAACGTTATTTTAAATTACGGTCCTGTTAGAAGAGGAGGGTTTCACCCGGGCGTGGATTTTCAATTAAACTCCGAGGATCCCGTTTACGCTTGTTTTGACGGCGTAGTACGTATGGCCCAAAGTTACGGCGATTATGGCAATCTGGTAGTTATTCGTCATTATAACGGACTTGAAACCGTATACGGGCATCTTCATAAATTGTATGTCGAGCCCAATCAGGTAATCAAAGCCGGACATATTATAGGAGTTGCGGGCAGTACTGGAAATGCCAACCAGGTCATGTTACATTTCGAAACCCGTTTCCTAAACGAATACTTCAATCCGGGTTTTATATTAAATATGGAAGAAAGGACTTTAAACTCCAATATCCTGACATTGGAACCTTCTTCTTTTAATATTGTTCCACTCCCGGAAATCAGGACACGTTTCGAAAACCCTGTAGAGAAAGAACCCGTTATGGAATCTCCAGCCAACGTTCAGGAAACCACAATAACCGAAGATAATATATCCATTATTAATGAGAATGAATTGCCGGTTGATAAGAATGATATCGATCATACACACCAATACCATATTATACAAAAAGGAGAAACATTATATAGAATATCCGTAAAATACGATACTTCGGTGGAAGAAATACTCCGATTAAACAACTTCAAAAACGCTTCCCTGATACAGGCAGGGCAAAAAATAAGGGTAAAATAGAGTAAATATATAGGATACTGAACAAAATCGTCTTAAGATTGTT
>ERZ809224.2593-NODE-2593-length-10917-cov-6.733198_pt1 | contig 10917 bp, 9 predicted proteins | sample MGYA00520513_ERZ809224 | MGnify/ENA primary metagenome ERZ809224 (study PRJEB31576, sample SAMEA3212658) | Homo sapiens | biome: human-gut; feature: human gut; material: fecal | place: Sweden | collected 2012 ...
GCTTTACCTGTGCAATATACAAGTTGCTGACTTTCAATCCGCTTTGCTTCAGAACGTAATCCTTAATTTTCTCATAAGTGGCTTTGCTCTCTGCAGCCGTCAAATCAAGTTCATCCATATCCAATTTCACCTCAATATGTTTATCCGATTTAAGTTTTGAAAGCAACACGATACTTTCAACATGTGCACAAAACGGAAACATATCCACCGGCCACGCCTCCACCATCTGATACCCTTTCTTTATCAAATATCGCACATCTCTCGCCAGCGTCTCCGGGTTACAGGACACATAAACCACACGCTGCGGTCCCAGTTTTGCAAGACATCCAAGAAATGTCTCGTTGCTGCCGCTTCGCGGCGGGTCCATAAACACAACATCGGGCTTGACTCCATCTTCTGCCATTTTTACCATAAATTCTCCCGCATCCTGACAGTAAAATCTGATATTTTTTCTGGAATTTCTCTTTGCGTTTGTGACTGCATCACGCACGGCATCCGGATTCAGTTCCACACCAATCACCTGCTTTGCCTTTTCAGATGCAATCAGTCCAATTGTCCCAATTCCGCAGTAGGCATCCAGAACAATCTCCTCACCTGTCAGACCTGCTGTCTCGATTGCCTTTTTGTACAGCTTTTCTGTCTGCACCGGATTAACCTGATAGAAGGACTGCGCAGATATACGGAAAGTACATCCGCAAAGCCTGTCCTCAATATAACCTTTTCCGTAAAGAACTACATCACGTTTGCCAAGTACCATGCTGGTCCCTCTGTCATTGATATTCTGGACAACTGTAGTAATTTCCGGATGAATCTTACGCAAAGCTTTGACAAAGTTATTTTTAGATGGAAAAACCGGAGAAGCAGTGACGAGCACTACCATAATTTCACCCGTAGAAAATCCTCTCTTCACCAACACGTGACGCAGCAGTCCGTACTGTGAATCCTCGTCATAGGTTTTGATTTTAAAGGACTTCAACAATCCACGGATACTCACAATAATCTCATCTGCCTTCTCATCCTCTATCAGGCAGGAATCCAAAGGAACAACTTTATGCGTCCCCTTTTGATAAACACCGGAAATGGCATTTCCCTTTTTATCTCTGTCAAACACTGCATGTACCTTGTTTCGGTAATGATATGGATTCTCCATACCTATGACAGGATGCACCTTTCCAAAAGAGTCCAGCAGGATGTGCACCATCTTTTCCTTCTTCTTAAGCTGCTCCGTATAGGGCATCCCCTGATAATCACATCCGCCGCACTTTTTTGCAGATGGACAGATCACCTGTCCGCTCTGTCCCCGCTTGTTCACATATTTTTTATTTACTTCTGCTTCTTTGGATTTTACAGCCTTCTTTTCCATTCCTCTCCTCATCTTTCCAAACAATAGAAAACAGGCGGCACTCCATACTGTGAAGCCCGCCTCTGTTTCCATACTCTCAACTATAATCCACTATTTACACAGCTCTGCAACTACCTGATTAATCAGTTTTCCGTCCGCTTTTCCCTTCATATCAGCCATGACGTTTTTCATAATCATGCCCTTGTTTTTTGTAGCCACAACATCTGCAAATTTCTCGGTAATATATGCCTTTACTTCTTCTGCACTCATCTGTGCAGGTGCATACCCCTTAATCACATCATATCGGAACTGATATTCCGCCTTTAAATCTTCTCTGGAATCCGGACAGGTATCAATCTGCTCTTTTACCGTTTTCAGCTCTTTTAAAATAACCTGATCTACCATAGCTTCCGGAATATCATCTCTGCAGCCTGCATCGATCGCCGCCTTTTTCACAGCAGATACCAGAGAGGAAATCGCTTCCTTGCGCTGTTTGTCTTTTGCCTTCATTGCTGCAACCATATCTTTTCTCAATGCTTCTAATTCCATGAAAATAACCTCCCATCCTCGCGGTACTCCGCGGATATATGAAAGACTGCAGGCATAACCCAATTGTTTTTCTGCTTTGCTGCAGTCTGCAACAGATACCAAATCTTTGCCTATTATAACACTTTCCCAGCTTCTCTGTAAAGTCCCTGCCATTTCTGATGCCCACTTTCAGACAACTCCAGCTTGCATAATTACAGTTGAGCTATGAAAACGGACAAAACAGGCCGCGGATGTGGGGTCAGGGTTGAAGTTCTCCTTACAGTTCCTGAAGCCTCGCCTCTATACTGCGGCTGCTCTCTTCAAACAGCAGGTCCCTGTTATATTGATAATACCGCTCACAGTCATATTCCTGCAGAAAACGTACACTGTAATAATTTCCATTCAGCTCCGTGATCAATACAACCATCTCCTGCCCTGCTCCAAACACAGCCTCCATAAAATCAAACATGTGCTCCAGCATCTCTGCAGCCCGATCCTGCTGCTGTTCCAAAACTTCCTGCTCTTTTGCAAACCAGTCCCGCACCAGTTCAAACGCATCTTCTCCCTGAGAAACGCCGCTCTTTTCCAAATCCAGTGTGTAACGCTCCAGTGTGCGCAATACACGGCGGTAAATATGCTCCTCCTCTCTTGTCAGAAGCTCTGCCTGCTTTTTCTGCTCATACGCCCGCCGCATGGTTTTCACCGTATCATCGGTATAAATTCCAGGCTGATTTTTCTGTGCACCGAAAAAACCCTCCTTTAACTCCAAAAGCTTCTCATAGAGCAGGGAGGCTTCCTCCTCCATCAAAAATACTTTGCGAAACTGATTTGTACATCTCGATAACAGCAGACTTACGACACTCAGCCTCTCATCAAAAGATGCATGCGCCGCTTTCTTTACAAGAATATCGTCAATTTTACCATTGAGCACGGCTTCTATCTGATAATCCATCTGATATTTTTCGTAAAGCTCCAGATAATTTGCAAAATCCTTCGCAATTTTCTCGTGCTGGATATACTGCACAACCATCTCTCTATCCGCAGTTTTATGAAGCTTCTCATAGACCTCAAGCATCCGCGATAAATCCTCCCACCCCCTCGGTGTGGCAAATTTCCTTCCATCTACCGTCGTCTCCATGCGGTAAAAGTACCGCGGCCTGATATTCAGATAGGAAATGACTGCCGGATGAATCCCCTGCTTGTACGCATATTCCTTCCAGACCTCAAAATCCGGCTCCACATCTATTTTCTTCACACGGTCCATGGTAACTACGTCAAATTCACGCACTGATTTATTATATTCCGGCGGATTTCCGGCTGCCACAATCACCCAGCCTCTGGGGATTTCATGGCTCCCGAAAGTTTTGCACTGAAGAAACTGCAGCATGGCAGGCGCAAGTGTCTCCGACACACAGTTAATCTCATCAATAAAGAGAATCCCCTCTGAAAGTCCTGTTTTTTCAATTTTTTCATAAATCGAAGCCACAATCTCGCTCATAGTATACTCAGTCACCGCATACTCTCTGCCGCCAAATTCCTTTTTTGAGATAAACGGAAGGCCGATGGCGCTCTGCCTGGTGTGATGCGTAATCGTGTAAGCCACCAGCCCTACCTGACATTCCTTCGCAATCTGCTCCATAATCTGAGTCTTACCGATGCCTGGCGCTCCCAAAAGCAGCACCGGCCTCTGCCGTATCACAGGAATTTCATATTCCCCAAACGTATCCTTGAGCAAATATGCCTCAATTGTATTTTTAATCTCTTCTTTCGCCCGTTTAATATTCATAGTCTGTCCCTTTCCAAATCTCGTCTGCAGGCAGCATAGCCTCCTCCTCAAGTATCAGCTTAATCGCCCACGGCGGCACGTCCACATCGCGATAATCCTGCTCCATAAACACAAACGCTGTCTCATATACCGGTTTTTTTACCGGAAATGTCCCATAACCATCTGTAAAATAAATCATTCCTCTCAGCTTTTGAAAGCTCTGCTGTCTTATAAGCTGATCTACGTAGGTAAATGCAGGCCGGAAATCCGTTCCGCCAAGCCCCCGCACCGTAAAATTATTAAGATATCTCTCCAATTCCCGTCTATTTGTAATTTTTACATCCTCCTGCACACTGTCGTCGCACTGTATGATATGAATGTTGATCTTTCTAAAAAAGCTCTGCGACTCACTCAGCACCTGACAGGTCTGCTCCAGAAAACTTTTTACAAGCTCACCTTTACAGGACATAGACGTATCAATCACAATCACAAAATCTTCCACCTTCTGCATTTCCTTTGTCTCCAACGGTTCAATCAGCGGCATGTTTCCGTACAGACTCATGCCGTAATTATAAAATATATAATCAAAAGCATCCATGTCCACCGTCATCTCCTCTTTCAGCACGGAAAACTTCCTCAAAAATTCCTTATAATCATAACGCTCGCGGTTCTCAAGCTGTACCTGCTCCGTCAGACTTTTCATATCCTCCGAAGCTTCTTTGGAAAATGCCTCAATTTCTGTCTGCATCCGCTCCCGTATATCGTCCCATTTCTGTTTGTTTGGCATACCACTTTTTTGGGAATCCTCCTGCTGCCAGAGACTGTGATCATCTATTGTAAATTCCCCTTTCAGTCCATCTAAATATAGCTGCGTCGGATGCATGAGGCATAGCATACGATATACGCGTTCTGCTGTCACCACATGACCATCCTGCCTGAGCTTCTGGTAAAATTCTCTGCGGAGAGCACTTTTCGGTAAATATACTGCCCGCACCATCAATCCGTCAATCACATATTCCGCTGCAACATCACAAGCCAAATTCCAGTACTCCTCATCCCGTTTTCTGCGATTCCAGATGTGCCCAAACAAGCAGTGTATGATACTGTGCAGATACGCATGATTGACGTGCTCCCTCCCTCTGCGAAACAGAGAAGCCAGTTTTTCCGGATGAAATTTCAGCGTTTGTCCATCCGTAGCTATCAGATGAATGCCGCCGGATGCTTCAAACATCAGCGAAGACAGAGCCACATCCAGAAACCGCATATTCAGATACAGCTCATTTCTCGCATTCCTCAGAATATCCATGCTTATCTCCTGCAGAGCAAGCTCCCTTTCCTGCTGCTTCTGTACTGCATTCATTTTATGCCCTCCCTTTGAAATTTTACGCGGCATCACCGACTCGTACTTATTATATATTTCTCTTTTTAGAACAAAAGTGTTTTTCGCCTACTATAATACAAATCTGCGCTTTTTTTTCGCGCCGCCGAATTTTCTGTGCTTGAAATCCATCAGCCAGCTCATCCCCTCTGCATAACCGCTTTTTCCAGCAAGCTCTACCATACAGTCCGTAAGTTCCTCACTCTCTGTTCCGGCAAGCTCTGCGAGCCATTTTACACTGGAAATTTCCCTTTCCTTTATCACAACAGCAGCAAATTCATGGCTCATCTCCCGCACATAGGATTCATAGCGCTTCCTGCCCGCATCGGACAATTTATATGGAAAACGCAGCCGTGCCATTGCCATATGCGCCAGAAAGTCAAAAGATTCCTGCGCTCTGGCATATACAAATCTTGAGTCATATTCCTGAAAATTAAATTGTCTCTGCAAAAAACAATTCCGGTAATACAGTCCGCTTCCATGCACATGCGTCTCCAGAATCCTGGCTGGCGTATTTTCCACACCTTCCTCATAATACTCTGGAAAATACAGTTTCGCATATGACATATTCTTTTCTCCCTGGCACTCGTTTTCGTCTGCCGGCTGATTTTTAAGCTCATACTCCACACACAGCTCTTCATGCAGCTCTGCCAGTACATCCTTCAAAGTAGATGTCTCACCATTTTCCATAAGAATACTAATACGCTTCACTTGATGACATCCGGTAAACGCACCGCTGCCCCAATCCCTCACACTGTCCGTAAACCGTATACTTTTCAGATTTTCACAATTGTAAAAGCAATACCTCCCGATACGTACAATTCCCTGGGAGAGTACAATCTCCTCAAGGCGATCACCGCACAGCGCCAAACGCCTATCCTTGCTCTCTCCTGACTCCAGCGGGGAGAACACTTTTATCTTCCCCTGTGAAAGACCTCTTTGAAGCTCCTCCTCATCCATGTGTCCTGAGAACGCATAGGGCATGATCTCTGTTACCTTAAGTTCTCCGATATACTCCGGCACTACCGCCCTCGTATCACGCGAAAAACAGCGCCATATTTTTGCGCCGTTTTTCCCTATTTCATATGCAAATGCCTGTATATTCTCCAATTCTGCCTCCTCTCGGACCATGTGAAATATTGATCTATCTGAATATCTGTATCTCTGCCTGCAAAAATGAATACGCAAATATATCTAATACGTCCTTGCGTCGATAATTTTCTTTGTTACCGGTGTAACTGCATATGATATGTCATTTACAGTCACCTTCTCAACGACATCATCCGCCGAAAACATCTCCTCCTCCACATAAACCTGCTTTTCCACCTGTTCTCCATTTTCAAGTCTGCGCACCAGCTCCTCAATTCTGGGTCCATGCAGAGGATTGCACTCAACATTACAGGCAATCTTTTTATTTAATGTATCCACAAGTCCCTCTTTCGTAGTGTCAAAAGACAGAACCATAATCTCGCCCTGCTGTGTACCTGCCTTCCGGCCCGAGGCTTCTATCGCTTCAATGACTCCAAACGCTTCATTATCATTTTCACAGTAAACCACATCAATCTCATCGCCGTATTGCTGAAGCAAAGAGGCCATCACCTCTCTGCCCTTTGCCTGCGTGAACTCTCCGGACTGCTGTGCAATAATATGCCAGTTATCATTTTCTTTTACTGCCTCCTCCAGACCAAAGGTTCTTCCTATCTGAGCGGATGCTCCGATGGTTCCCTGAATATTTACAATATTAATCTCTTCCTCACCCCTGCCTGTTTTTTCCAGGTAATCCTTCAGCCAAGCTGCAGCCTTCCTGCCTTCCAGCTTAAAATCAGATCCAACCCAGGCGGTGTAGAGACTATCATCATCGGTGTCCACCATACGATCTACAAGAATAACAGGAATCCCCGCATCTTTGGCCTCCTGCAGCACCATATCCCAGTCCGCTTCTTTTACCGGAGCCAGCACAATATAATCCACCTCCTGCTGAATAAAACTCCGAATTGCCATAATCTGATTTTCCTGCTTCTGCTGTGCGTCATCATAAATCAGCTCATAGCCCTTTTCCTCGCTAAATGCAGCTTGCATGGACTCTGTATTGGCGATTCTCCAGTCAGATTCTGCACCAAGCTGTGAAAAACCGATCGTAATCATATTTTCTTCTTCCTGCTCTTCCTCCTGCCCATCATTTCTATTACAGGATGTCAGCAGCAGTCCAAGCAGCATCACACAAAAAACTGCCTGCAAAATCTTTCGAATCTTTTTCTTCACACTCTTTCCTCCACGCCGCACATTCAAATCTTCTGCTGTCTGCCCAGATGAACTGTCATTCTGCTTCCCTGACCCTCTCTGGACTCCAACATTATTCCAAATTGCTCTCCAAAATACAGTTTTACTCTCTCATTTACCGCAGTCAAACCAAACCCCCCCTGTTCTCCCTCATGCATACTGCGTTTTACCTGCTCTAAACGCTCTTCACTCATGCCAATTCCATTGTCTTCAACGATAAGGACATTCTCTTTTTCATGCTCCTCGCCGGTGATTTTAATGTTACCTTTTCTTCGCATATTTTTTATTCCATGATACAGCGCGTTTTCTACCAGCGGCTGCAGCGTCATCTTAGGCACCTGCATTTCTTTCATACTCTCCGGCACGTCGATTTCGTAATCCATGATATCGCCATATCGCACCCGCTGAATATCCAGATAACTGCTGATGTGCAGAAGCTCCTCCTTCAGGCTGATGATATCATTTCCCTTTGAAAGAAAAGTTCGGAAAAATATGGAAAGCTTCTCCACAAGCTCCATGGCCTCCTTTTTTTCTCCGCACTCAATAAGCCATATTACCGTGTCCAGCGTATTGTACAGAAAATGTGGGTTAATCTGAGCCTGAAGAAGCTGCAGCTCTGTCATACGCTTTTGCTCCTGCTCATATTTTTCTTTTTCTATAAACTCCTCAATCCTGCGGCTCATCTTCTGAACACCTTCATTTAAGACCTCAATTTCATAATCATAGGTCTTTACGGGCTCTATATGAAACTGACCATTTCCCACAGCCTTAATATTCTCACATATCTGACTGACAGGTGTAGAGATTTCTTTTGAAAAATACAAGCTCTGCCGCAGTAGTATAAGTATCATAACAGCAGCAAAAATTGTCAGTGAAGCCATTGCAGCCCAGATGCTTCTAAGAAGCTGCCTTTCCATCTGCGCCAGATATACTGTTTCATAATGGACATAGGTCTGCATTTCCTCCTGAATCAGCCTGGTCAAAATTTTAATATTATTCTCAAGCTGCATCTGCCTGCTGTCATATTCTTGCGTTTCTGCCAACAGTATCATTTTACTGCGCAAGTTATCACAGTACGAGCGTAAATGCTCCAGCGCTCTTTTACTCTCCTTTTTTGCAGTCGTCTTTTTCAGAGATTCTATAAGATTAACTGCCTCATCCACATCCTCCAGCGGAAGCTCTGTCTGAAGTCTGCTCTCCACTGAAAAATAATACATTTTCAAATCCAGATTTTTCTTAAAATCAAGACTAAATTGGCTGGTAGCTGTCACATTTCTGGAAAGCCTGTTATATCGTACCGCATAAACGCCAAGCACCGTCAGCACGACCGTTACCAGCAGAAGCATTGGAATCCACAGACGCATAAGAAACCGCTGCATCTTTTTGTGAAGTGTCCGCTGCTCCATTTCCACTCCTGCCTTTTTCTTTGCGTTACGCCAGCTCATCTACTCTTCCCCGCTTCCGATACTCACTCGGTGTGCAGCCCTGTGTTTTCTTAAACAAAAAACTAAAATAATGAGAATCCTGATAACCACTCTCTGCTGCCACTTCGCTGGAACGCAAATTTGTGCAGCGCAGAAGCTCTTTGGCCCGCCTCATACGCACTTCTGTCAGATACTCTATAAAGGTCTGTCCTGTCTCCTGACTGTAAGTACTGCTGAAATAGCATGGACTCATGTGAACATAGTTTGCCACTGTATTCAAAGATATATCCACGTCCTTGTAATTAGCATCAATGTACTCTTTTGCCCGCTCCATCCGAATGGTAGATTTTTTCTGTGCACAGTTGTCCCTGATTTCCATAACAGCAGTCAGCAGCATATTCAGATAATCCCTGACACCTTCTATAGTCTGTACATACTGAGGAATCCCGTTGACTGTCTGACATTCCGGCGGAAGCTCCCCGGCATCGCTGCCCAGCTCCTTCAAAAATCCAACGGCCCAAAAATATAAATCCATCATAAGATATTGCCGCAGCATAATAGAATTATAGTTATTCTCACCGATGCTCTCAAAATAATCCTTCAAAAATCCATCAATCTCAGATGTGGTGCCATCCTTCAGAAAAATCTCCATCTCTTTACGGCTCAGTTTCACAAAATCAATTGCTTCCATGTCCACCTCATCCTTGTAGACAAACTCCAACGGTTCAACAGCATCGCAGGAAATAAACTGATTCAACCTTGTAAAAAAACGTGCAGCAAATGCTTTGCTGGCGCCGAAATAGGACTGACCCAGATCACTGATGCGATTTACACAGCTCCCGATACCGCCAAAGTACTGCAGTTCATGATAACGTTCCATTACCGACTCAATGCCGCACCGCAGTATTCTGCTCTCATCCAAAAGCGCCTCCCTGCTGTCTCCTTTCAGGATAAAAAGCCAGGTATTTTCTTCTTTCTCGAAAATCAAAACACCTTTTTCCGCCAGCTTTTCCCGAAGCTTCTCATAAGCTTCCAGACGCTTTGTATCCGCATCACTGTATTTATCCGACTGCATTATCTTAAACAGGATCGCCATGAAGTAAGGTGCCGCAAAATCAATACCTGTCAATCGTCCCTGCTCAATCGCCTCTCTGGAAGAAATCTCATTTTCCAGTATACGATGCAAAAGCCGTCCTCTTGCAAGTTCTACTTGTTCCTGATGCTCCTGACGGTATTGCTCCAGCAAATCCTTTTGTTTGCGTTCCTGTTTTATAGTTTCTGCTACCCTGCGGATTACCTCCAGAAGCTTCTCAGAGGTGATGGGCTTCAGCAGATAATCGGCCGCGCCGATACGAATTGCCTCTTTCGCATAATCAAACTCATCATACCCCGACAGAAACAGGATTTTAATATGCGGCAGTTCCTTTTTCACAAGGCGTGCCAGCTCCAAACCATTCATAAACGGCATACGAATATCCGTAATCAATATGTCCGGCTTTGCTTTTTTTATCAAAGGATATGCAAGTTCTCCATCGCTTGCTTCCCCCGCAAAACAGAATCCTTCCGCTTCCCATGGAATCTTCTGCTTAAGACCTTCTCTTATAATAACCTCGTCTTCTACAATAAACACTTTCAACATAGCCATTCCGCCCTTTCGTAGCTTATATTTGTTGCCGGAATACAACCGCAAAAATACGATTACTATGCTCTCTATTCTAAAAGAAAACAGTCAAAAATACAAGAAAGCTTTGTCTTATTTCGCTCTGTATTTTTTCATAGTTTGTGTTATAATAGAACACAGATATGAAGAACAGATATGAGATTTTCTGGAAAGGCAGGTTTAACTATGATAATTGCAACTATAGCCGTTGCCATTCTGGCAGCCGTTATTGTCTCCTGCGTTGTTGCCGTTGTCGCAGGCGTCGTTGGCAGCAAACAGCAGGATGAAGACATTTAACCCTGAACAGGCATCCCCTCCGCTGCTTTCCATACATGAAAGCAGCAGAATCGGGATGCCTGTTCTTATCTTACCTTAATCGTTTTCGATTTCGACCATTTGCTGTATATTCGTGTTCCTCCCACATCTTTGTAAGCCCGCACGCTGACATAATATTTTTTAGTTTAATATTAATCACTCCTTTTCTGTTTTTTTTTCTTGGCTTGCCAATGAGCATTGACGGCTTTATTTTCTTAATTATTC
>ERZ809224.2603-NODE-2603-length-10888-cov-6.663713_pt1 | contig 10888 bp, 9 predicted proteins | sample MGYA00520513_ERZ809224 | MGnify/ENA primary metagenome ERZ809224 (study PRJEB31576, sample SAMEA3212658) | Homo sapiens | biome: human-gut; feature: human gut; material: fecal | place: Sweden | collected 2012 ...
TTTTTAAGCGATTGATTAAATCCAAACGCTCCTCTACGCGATAGAGACTTTCTTCCGGCACATAGCCCTTTTGCGGTCAGGGCAGCACAACTTCATTTTGCGGAGAAGTGCGTGTATCACGTTCCAACATCCGCCAAACTGTGTGAAAGACCAGCGAATCAACAGCCGGCTCATGATTATTTTCAACGACAATCCAATCTTTGGGATTCCGCATACGCATCTTCTTGATTTTGTAGTTTGGAGTACCCCGCTTTCCCTGAACAAGTGTTTCGATATAGATGGGATTTGTCAAAATTCTGGTAACTGCAACCGGACTCCATTTTACATCATGCAAAACTTCGAATCCGCTTTTATAATTCAAGCCGCGGCTTTTCTTGTATTCGGCCGCGCGGCAGAATCTGCTCGTTATTCAGAAAATCAGCGATTGCCTGCTGACCATACCCTTTTACCTTTAAAGAAAAGATGCCCCTGACGACTTGCAGTATCCATAGCTTGCAAAGGCACCTAAATACTCCCCATTGCTACGCTGAATCCGAAACTGCTTTCGCAGCTTTCTGGACAAATCACGGCAATAGGATTCATTCATAATGTTTTTCGCAGAAATGATGATATCATCCCCGGAGTTGCTGTTCTCACTGTCTACATCATCATTGATTGCAATAAATCGCACGCCAAGAGACGGGAAAATCATTTCCAGGTATTTTTCCATTTCAATCTATTCTCTTTCCAAGCGGGATAGGTCTTTTACAATGTCATATTTAATACGCCCTGCGTGAATCGCCTCCAAAACAGAACGAAATCCGGGACGATCAAAATTCGTTCCGGTGTATCCATCATCATATTTATCAATCCTGATTATTGCCATTTTTGCTGTTGTCTATTCATAGAGCAGCAGTCTCCAATTCAATATCTCTTATCACCTGTTTTCCAAAGCTTTCAACTGCTTGCGCTTTCATATCTGCGTACGCCATATGCCCAAAAAGCCGATGCAATAAAAGTAAAAATGCACACGATCGCCACCCCAAAAATCAATCCTTTTGCCGACAGTTCCCCTATAAGAGCCTGCGTTGGCAGCGTTGCAATCACCCCGTATGGCAATACACAGTAAAAAATCAACTTATAAGCTCCGGAAAAAGCAATCCCCGGGATTTTCATACACAAATCTGTAGCCGTATTCTCTATTTTCACCAGATTATTTACGGAAAAAGCAAAAAAAGCAAAACACCGTATCAGAAGCTCCAGATTATAGTACAGCATCGTCATCAGCAAAACCAGAAGCAGATACACAATGATATTCGAATACGAAAGGCCTATGCCGCTTTCTCTCACCCCATATCCAATGATATATGCACAAAATACCAGAAGTGGAATGGCTCCTGGATTTACTTTTTCAAAAGTAATCCGCAATAATGGATTTACTGGTTTTGTCAGATATAGATCCAATTCTCCCGTTTGTATTTTCTCCGGTATGGAAATCACCCCGAAAAAGCAGAATATCATATTCAGTGTATCAATCAAAGAGAATGTCCCAACAAAAATAAGTATTTTCCCATGCTCCCAACCACAAATACTGTCTACATGTCCGTAAATTGCCTCAAAAGCAAACAACTGAACCAGAAAATAACTGGTATTAATAAAAAACGGAGCAAAGAATCCCAACCGGAATGTCATAATATGTGATAATCTGAATTTGATTAGTTGTACTAAAAATTTAAAATTAGTTCTCATATTCCTGCTCCATCATATTTCATTCGATAATATTCATAAGTTACCTGATTTATAATAAGAAAAACAACACACCACACACTTAAGACAACTAAGCCGATGACTGCTTCATCCCCGTACCTGCCTATAAACAGCATACTGGGAAGATATGTAACATAATAGAAAGGCAAAAATCTCATACCTGTCGTCAGCCATTCCGGTAAAAGTACAAGCGGAATCACCGCTCCGGTCATAAATGCTGAAAGGTTATCCTTTATCATAAGAAAAATGCTGATCTCCTCAAATTTCAATGTTAAAATCCCAAGGAAGTAATTGAGCAACGCCATAAATAAGAGTCCTAAAACAATCATGATAATTCCGCATAACAGCATCATCCTGTCCGTTGTAATCACAAATGGAATCCGCAACAAATAAAACCATAAAATCGCTGCCAAAAAACCGATACCTGCTGAAAATACAACCTTCCCGGCTTCCATCGCCACAAAATACCCCTGTGTCTGTACTGGTATCACCATATATTTTGAAAACGTCCCATTTCTCAACATTTCCGTCATCTGCTGGCTGATTTCAGCAGATTTTTCCAATTGGAATAAATAGCAACTTATGATATAGTAAGAAATCATTGTTGAAAAGCCTAATCCTGCAATCTGCTCTTTTCCTTCAAACAAAATACTCCATAAAATCCATGCAAATAGTATCTTCACCGCCGACAGAATTACGTCAACAAAGGTATCCGACCTCCAAATCAACTGTGCTTTCATGTATACCCTGGCAATTTCCAAATATTTCTTCATGTCCTACACCCCCTTATAGATACGCTCTACTACAGAACCTATTTCTTCTTCGTCAATTCCAATATCCCGAATCGGATAATGACCGATATAAAATTCCAGGACTTTTTCCGCATACTGTTTTGGTATTTCAAGTGCCAGTTTATCAATCGTTTTTTCTAATACCCTGCAATAATCCGGCACATCAGGTTCTACACTGCGCTCAAAGTATATCGTCAGTCTCTTACATTTTTGATATTGCCCGAATAACATAGCCGTATCGCCATCATATATCTTTCTGCCGTGATTCACCACGATGGAGCGTTTACACAACACCTTAATATCCTCCATATAATGCGAGGTAAGCAGAATGGTTGTTCCTCTTGATTCATTCACATCTTTTAAAAAAGTCCGGATCTGCTTACTTGCAACAGCATCCAGTCCAATGGTCGGCTCATCCAAAAATAATACTTTCGGATTATGAAGCAGCGCAACAATCAGTTCCATTTTCATCCGTTCTCCCAGGGATAAGGTTCTTACCTGTACATTCATAAGCTCCTGTACCTGGAACAAATCCACAAAAAAGTTCTTATTTCTTTTATATTCATCTTTCGGGATACCGTATATTTCTTTAAATAATCTCAATGTATCCTCTGTCGTCAGTTCAAAAAACAACTGGCTTTTTTGCCCCATAACTACTGCATATTGCTGCTTAAATGCCTTCTCCAGTTTATTCGGATAAAATCCCATAACCTGTATCTTGCCGCTTGTTGGCGCAATAATACCAGTAAGCATTTTCACCAGTGTCGTTTTTCCTGCTCCATTTGACCCAATCAGACCTACAAACTCTCCCTCATCCACACAAATATCAAAATTATTTACAGCAATTTTTTCTTCATATTCTCTGTGAAACAACCCCTTAATGCTTCCAGCCAGACCCTCCTGCTTTTTATACCGCTTATACTTTTTCGTTAAATTTTCTGTTTCAATAATCTTCATCCTCAAAACCTCCCGTTTAAATATTGTTTACAGAACAATAAAACTGCATAAAAAAACGTGATTTCTGCCTATCATACATAGACTGAAACCACTGCTTCATATATCTCAAATGATGTAACAAAACAAAACCTCCTCATAAAAAGAAATCAGCAATGTCCTGAAACACGCATTCCTTTCACGGTTGGCCCAAAATAAAAAAGCATGACTACCACAGTCATACTTTCCCACTTTCTTATCCATCAAAATAAGACAATTATTCCCAGTGTATGCAGTATTCTGTAAGGCAGAAACAACCGACATTCAACAATGCCGAAAAGGGCAACACAAATAAAACACTAGATACAGTGCTTACCCTCTTATAAAACATAGTTGCTCTTTGTCAATACAGAAACAATTAACATCCACATACCTGCTCTTTCTTAAAAATATGGTTTTATGCTAACCTATAACTTTTCCAATGTCAAGTATCTTTTTATCTTGACTGTCATTTTTATTACTTTTTATTACTTTCTCATAGATCCATTCCTCACTGTCAGTATTGACATTTTTCAGTTTCTCAAAATTCTCCTGAGGCTATACAATCAGTCCCTTAGTTTCTCCAGACTCAGACTGCGTTACCGTTGGCATATAACCCTGGCAGTCGCCAAATATCCGCACAAGTGCGGCTACTTGGCTCGCTGCTCTGAAGTTTGACTTTCCTTTTCCCTAAGGTGCTTAAGCTGCATCATCAAAACATTTTTCTTTCCCCTTCCAGGGCATTATACTCCAACCTTCCACCCTGCAGCCTGACGGCGCTCCACTACAAAGCGGCGGTAAATACCATCCTGATCTACTAATTCATCGTGAGTGCCCTGCTGGACAATCTTTCCGCCGTCTACCACAAAAATTTGATCCGCATCCCGCACAGTTTTGAGACGATGGGCGATCATGATGACCGTCTTATCGTGGGTCAGTTCGCCGATAGCCTCCACCAGTTCCTTCTCGTTCTCAGGGTCTACATTGGCTGTGGCCTCGTCCAGGACGATAATCGGTGCATCCTTCATGATGGCCCGGGCGATGGCGATACGCTGACGCTCACCACCGGAGATAGAGGCTCCGCCCTCGCCGATCACTGTATCATAGCCATTAGGAAGCGCCGCAATAAAATCGTGGCAACGGGCTTTCTTTGCAGCCGCAATCACTTCCTCCAAAGAAGCCCCCGGTTTACCGAAGCGGATGTTATTGGCGATGGTGTCCGAAAACAGATAAGTACGCTGGAACACAAAGGAGAAATTGCGAATCAGGCTGTCGTAGCTGTAATCCTTCACATCCCGGCCCCCTAACGTGACCCGGCCTCCCTGCACATCCCAGAAGCGGGCCATCAGGCTGCACAGCGTGGTTTTCCCGCTGCCGCTGGGACCGACAATGGCCACCGTTGTCTTTTCCGGAATAGTCAAAGATACGTCATCCAAAATCTTTTTCTGCTCATAAGAAAATTCCACATGCTCCAATGCGATATCGCAATGTTCCGGACAAATCTCCCTGCCGTCGATGTCCATGGGTTCCACGTTCAGGATCGCATTGGCCTTTTCCACACCGATGTCAATGGATCGGAACAAGGTTGAAAAGCTGCCTGCACTGTCCAATTGCTCAAACAAAATGAAGGAGCAGATCAGCATCAAAAGGCAGTTTGCCAGGGGAAGCGTGCCATCCCACCAGAATATCAGCGCTGCTGCGCACACCGCTACGCCGGTGAATTTGTTGACAAGAAATTGCAGGAATATAAACAGTACAGACGGAACCTCCATGCCAAAGGCGGCTTTGCGGCACTCCTCCACCGCACCGCCGACCTGGGTCGTGGAATCCCTGGTCAGATCAAAGTTTTTGACCTCTGCGATGCCCTGCACGTATTCCAACACCTTGGCAACCAGGCGCTCGTCTGCGTTAAATTTGCGCTGGGATACTGCCAGTTCTTCACGCTGCATCAGGGTATTGACGCCAATAAACACCAGCAGCCCGGCCAGAGTGATCAGACCAACACGCCAGTCGTAAATGAGCATCATTACGGCGATGATCCCCGCTGTCAGGAAGCCCTTGGTGGTGATCATGACCACACGGGTGGCCACGTTGGCCATGTTCTCCATGGTGTTGGTGGTAACAGAGGCCACTTCTCCCAGACTGTTGGCGTTGAACCAACCCATGGGGAGATACCGCAGATGCTCTGCGATCTCAATGCGCTTGTTTGCGCAGGCCCGGTAGCCGCCCCGGGTTTGCAGCATGGTGGACTTCATGTTAATGAGAATGGTCAAAAGGACAGAGCCCAGGAGGATGGCAAGACTTGTCCAGAGGGTAGTCATGGTCACATCATTCTCCAGCAATGCACGGATAACAAGATAAGCCGCCGGGATTCGCATGGCAGAGCAGATGGCGCTTAAAACGCCCAGCCAAATGGAAGTGATAAACAGTTTTCGGTTTTCTTCCCCGCAGAAGGCGAAGAACTTTTTCAGTGTCTGAAGCATTTACGCCACCTCCTCATCGTTGTCCTTGACGCTCATATGAGCTTCCCACATTTCCTTATAAAGCGGACAGCCCTCCAGCAGCTCGTCCTGGGTGCCTTGGGCAGCGATATTGCCGTCCTTTACCACAAAGATCTGGTCCGCGTCCGCCACTGTGGACAGGCGATGGGCAATGACCAACAGGGTCTTACCCTGTATCAGCCGGGCCAGCGCCGACTGGATAACCGCTTCGTTCTCCGGGTCAGTATAGCTGGTTGCCTCATCCAGGATGATCACCGGTGCATCCTTCAGCATGGCCCGAGCAATCGAAATGCGCTGCCGCTCGCCGCCAGACAAATGTCCGCCGGAAGAGCCGCAAATGGTCTGATAGCCATTTTCCAGGCTCATAATAAAGTCATGGCAGCCGCATGCCTTTGCCGCGGCAATAACCTGTTCATCTGCGGCGCCTTTACGGCCCATGCGGATGTTGTCCATGACGGAGAGATCAAATAAGTAGTTGTCCTGGGATACGTAAGCAATGCGGTCGGTGCATTCTTTGAGCGGGAGGGTACGGATATCCACTCCGCCCAGGGTAATACTGCCGCTGTCCACATCCCACAGTGAAGCTACAAGGCGAGCTATAGTGGATTTACCGCTGCCGCTGGGACCCACCAGCGCGTTCACCGTTCCCGGTTCAATGCGCAGGCTGACGCCATGCAGCACTTCTTTTTCGTGATATGCAAAGCGGACATCCTTTAGTTCAATAGCATTGTCTTTCGGCAGCACTTGTGCAGTATCGGGACGCTGCATATCTTTTTCAGAGAGAATACCCGCTACCTCCCCCACGATCGTTCCCAGTTGTGCGAGATCATCCGTATAGGAGTAAGCCGTAATCAAGGGCTGCATAACGCCGAAAGAAAGAATAATCACAGTCAGGAAGGTTTCCGCTGTCAGGGTACCATGCATGAACAGCAGGCAACCAACGGGCAGAATGCCGATGAGCGTGGATGGAAAGATCGCCATACCGGCGCTCTGCCCGAACAGGCAACTGCGCATCCACTCGATAAAGCAGTCAGCGCCCTCCTTCGCTGCCGAGACGAACTTGGCGTAGCTGGTTTTGGACTGTCCAAAGGCCTTGATGACCTCGATGCCATTGATGTACTCTACCGCCGTGTCGTTCAGCGCTTTGGTGGAATTTATGGCACGTTGAAATTTGACCTCATATCCATTGAACATGGACAGGAAGCACACAATGCCCAGAGGCAGAACAATCAGCGTCGCCAGCCCCATGCGCCAATCCACGGTAAACAACAGCACCAATACGGCAATGGCTCCCACGATGTTGGAGGTCATTTCCGGCACGATGTGAGCAAGGGTGGTCTCAACGGAATCCACACGCTCCACAATGATATTCTTATAAGAACCGGAGGATTTTTCCAGTACCTTGCCCAGGGGCAGTGTGGCCAGCTTGTTCAGCAGGCGTATCCGCGTGTTTGCTAGTACATGAAAGGTTGCATGATGGGACAGCGTAGTAGAAATAGAATGCAGCGCGTAGCGCAGCACCCACCATAGCCCCATGACCAGACATCGGTTCAGACACCAGGCCTTGTCCGCTGTGCTGCCCACCAGGGCACTAATCAGCTTAATCATGATAAAATACGGTACCAGTGAGCAGGCCACGCCGGCCAGTGCCGCAAGTACACTAAGCAGGTACTCCCCTTTGCGAGGACCCGCCAGCTCCAGCAGCCAAGAGACTGCGGAGCGCTTGTTCTCGGATTTTTCCTTCATTTTCTCCATCTCCTTTTTAGGTTAGTTAATACTAACTCATTTTCTTAACTAAAGGGGAAATTGCTTTCCCCCTTTTTACAATAATTATAGACCTGTAATCATTCGCCAGCCAGGCGTAAAGAAATCCACGATCGTTTTCAGATAACGCTCCGCATCCAATTTGTTATATCCATGCTCAATGGGCTGAATCAATGCGGAACAATATGCACTGACCAACATATGCATCTCATCCCGCTGCACCTCTCTCACAGAATATCCCTGAGCGCTGCAGTTCTGTAAAAAACACACCATTCTGTCAGTAGCCTGTTCCATCATGTCATGTGCAAAGCTTTCATACGGAGTACCGGCCGAACAGCAAAACAGCAGACGAAAGGCTTCCGGCTGCTGGTACATGACATCCAGTACCATACGGGCATCATTACAGTCAGCGTCAAAATCCCACATGTTCTCAGAACTCTCCTGCTTCAATATATCATAGCTGGAGGCAATATGCTTTTCCTTCCAGACGTTCAGCGTATCAACAGCCGGCTGCACCATGGCCGCAAACATATCCTGCTTGTTAGTAAAATGACGGTACAGCGCCGCCGAAGTCATTCCCACTGCATCGGCCACTGCTTTCATAGATGCCTGCTCAAAGCCCTTTTCCTGAAATTCCCGCATGGCTGCTGCCACAATTTTTTCATGGCTGGCGGTCTTGTCCCGCGGCATCTGCCCAACTCCTTTCTACTGTGAATAGTTAATTTGATTAGCTAATGCAATTAGTTTATACCCTTTTAAAAGGTTTGTCAAGTATCACCGTTCAAAACGATTAGAGGGAATATAGAATTTAGACTATGAATGAAACAGGTCAGCAAGAAAACCTGCCACTGGCAGCTTTCTGTACGCTATGGCAAAAAAAGTGATGCCGCCGGTCTGGCAACATCACTCAACAAGTGCTGTGCCGCCCGGCGCATTTCTTTACTGGCGGCAAATGGCCACAAAACCCGCATGATGATACTTACACAGCATGGAAGTGTATTTTTTTGCATCCTCACGGCTCATCTCATGACGCACTACCTCAAAAATCCCCTCAAAAAAAGACGTATAGACCATGTGATACAAATCTCTCGTCATTCCATTCTGAAGCTCCGGCGCACCCCCGGTCACCTCCATCCATTTCCACGTATATTCTTCTTCAATGGAAACCATCCAGTCCACAAAATTCTGGAATCTGGTTCCGTAGGAAGCATCCAGCAGCAGACGAAAGGTGTTGAAATTGTCATAGATGTAATCAACCATATGGAGCATCTCTCCTGCTGAATACTGCCCCACCTCCCGGCGCTGCGTCTCCGCATCAAAAGAATGAAATGTCTCCTGAATATTCCGGAACATTTCCTTCATCTTATCTACGACTGGCTCCACAATAGCAGAAAACAGCCCTTCCTTGTCCCCAAACCGCACATAGATAGAATTTGTGCTCGTCCCTGCTTTTTCAGCAATGGTGCGCAAAGAGGCGTCTGTATATCCTTTTTCCAAAAACTCTTCCGCAGCGCATTCCAGGATTCTTTCCTGTACGCCCTCCACACGTTTTCTCATGTTCTCACCTTTTTCAAAACATTGTTTCATAATTATGTTGTGAAACTTAACACAGAATCATACGCCTGTCAAGATGAATCTGAAACAATTTTACAGAAAAACCGATGACCAGCCTGCGGTCACTGATCATCGGTTCCACCCTTTTTACTATATACCTCCTGTATTCTGTTGTTCAGGTTACTCGTTATATCAATATCCCCGGTTATTCCAGCCACGACTATTTTCCCGGACATTCACAAAACTGCGGTAGATTCCCGGCTGTTCCATCAATTCTTCGTGAGTACCGGATTGTGCGATCCTTCCGTCCGAAAGCACGAGAATCTGATCAGCATTTCGGATCGTATTCAGACGATGGGCGATCACAAGTAAAGTTTTTCCCCGGCACAGCTCGCTGATTGCCTGCTGGATATAGCTTTCGTTGTCAGCGTCCACGCTGGCGGTCGCCTCATCCAGTATTACGATAGGTGCGTCTTTCAGGATACAGCGGGCAATGGAAATCCGCTGTTTTTCTCCCCCGGAAAGGCTCGCACCGCCCTCTCCCACCATGGTTTCAAAGCCGTCCGGCAGCTCCATAATAAACTCATAGCATCGGGCCTTTTTCGCTGCCTCAAGCACTTCTTCCCTGGTGGCATCCGGCCGCCCCATACTGATATTGTTATATATCGTATCCTGGAATAGGTAAACCCGCTGGAACACCATGCTGATGTGATCCATAAGCTCTGACAGCGGCACCTTGCGGATATCCACGCCCCGAATCAGTATCCGGCCGGATTTTACATCCCAAAAGCGAGCCAGCAGATTGGCAACGGTAGATTTTCCGCCGCCGGAGGGGCCTGCCAAAGCAGCCATCTCATTTTGGTTCAAAGAAAAGGATATATTATGTAGAACCTCTTTCTCTCCATAGGCAAAACTCACATTCTCAAAACGGATCTCCGGCTCTCCGCCCTGCACCGGAATATGAGCATTTCCCCCATCCGGAAGTTCCTTTTCAGCAAAGACTTCCCCGATCCGATCCATACAACTGTTCATTACGGTCAGGCGGGTACTCTGCCCATATAATCCCCTTAACGGCCCAAACAAATTAAATACAAACAGCATGATACCGATCAGATGGGGAACCTCCATCCTTCCTTCCGCCTGCAGAAACATGCCAAGGGCAACAATGATTGCAGCACCCAGCCCATACACCAGATTCAGGCGGCGCTGCCAGGGGGAATGGCTCTCTTCAAAATGAATGTTCGTCTCACAGGATCTATGGAAATTATTCGACAGCTCCTCTGATTTTTCTCCAAGCAGATTATAGGTTTTTATAATCCCAATTCCTTCGGTAAAATCCAGAACGGCCTCTGTCAGATTCTCACTCTGCTCCTGTCTTGCAATGGAATCTTCCAAAGCGTCCCTGCGCATATATTTGGCAATCAGAAGAATAATACCAATAATCAGAGCCATCGCAAGCCCAAGCCAAAGATTAAAAGCCAGCATAAAAGTTAACATAATTCCTTCTGAAAAAATATAACTCATCATATCCGCCAGCGCAGTCATACAGTTTTCTTCAAT
>ERZ809224.2604-NODE-2604-length-10882-cov-48.380068_pt1 | contig 10882 bp, 14 predicted proteins | sample MGYA00520513_ERZ809224 | MGnify/ENA primary metagenome ERZ809224 (study PRJEB31576, sample SAMEA3212658) | Homo sapiens | biome: human-gut; feature: human gut; material: fecal | place: Sweden | collected 2012 ...
ATACCATCGCCTGGCCATTTTGGATTTGTTCGCGTTCTTTCGTGCAAAGCTCATAACCAAAAGTATCCCCAAACTTCCATATTCTGAATGACCCGTCCGGTTCGGAAATTAATCGTACCATTCGTATACCCGGGGTTTTCTACGCGCAAATAGATGCGGGTGGAAGTCGGAAGTGGCGTCATTGTGAGGATGCTATAACACATATTGTCAGCACCGGAACCCGTATAAACCAGTCCCCAGTTATTCTTCAGATAGTTACCGTTTTGATCTTTAGGTTTTACATATTCAAACATATCGCCATCTTCTTGACCATCCCAGATTACATACTCCGTTGATACATAAATTAAAGAGCCAAACCCGTTCGATGGTTTAGGCAAATAACGACTCGTCGTAAATCCATAATGGCATGTTCCTGCGCCATATACCTTTGCTGACCCAGGTACGGATGGCTGCCACTGATCAATGATATCCGAATCTGCATGTGAAACAGATGCCATGCCCAGCATCATCATCGCGGCTATCAGAGCCACAACTGCTTTTCGAATTTTATTCATCTTTCTAATTCCTTTCTTTTTATTTGATGTTTGATGTCACGTTCTGCAATCTGATTGATCGTTCAACCCTGCTGTCTAAATCCAGCTTGCCTTGCGAACCTCCTTAGTTTAATTACTGCAATCATCTCCACACACTGTACGACCTGCGGCGCTGAGATTATCAAGCCGCAACATTCATTTGTGAGCAATCATAGGCACCGCCTCCTTCTACACAGAAGACTTTGAATTACCATTACACAATCCTACTTATATAAACACGCGAACACGGAAAAATCTGTCGGGAAAACGCAAAATTAATTCTGTTAAATTTTTGTGAACACCGAAAGATTCCGCAGGGATAAATTGTCTTATAGACAGCGGCATACCGCAAATTACATTTTAGGAGGAGATCGTATGAAGAAAAAACTGTTTTGCATTGCGCTTGTTCTTGTCCTGTGCCTTTCTGCTTACTCGGCCGCCTTTGCCGCAACCCGTCAGGCCAGCGGCTACTGCTTTATGAACAATTCCGGCCGCAGCGTATCCTTTGGCGGGTATTCTTCATCGGCGCAAACGGAGGACACGATAGGGGTAACAATCATCCTCTGGGAAAAAAGAGGAACGAAATGGTACGAGATCGACCGGGCATCCGATCAGCTTTCCAGGGAGGATTATGTGGATGCATCCGGGTCAAAGACGGTGGATGGCGGTCATTACTATAAAGTTACCGGCACGCACACCTCATCCAAGAACGGCGCGAGCTACTCGACCACTTCGACAACAGCCGAACGTTGGATTCCTTAAGCAACATGCAGCGCAAGGCGGGCCGCCTCCCAAGGAGACGGCCCGCCCTGTTTGCCGTATTTCAGCCGATCAGCCGAATTCGCTGCATGGTTTCCAGCAATTCATCGGCAGACAGTTCGCGGCTGCTCAAGTTCACACTGTATCCGGCCCCAAACGCTTCCGCATAGGCGGTGCCGTCTTCCATGGCCGACAGGTAGGCTGTAACGCCGATACCCAATTCCACGGTGCGGACGCCGCCCACCGTACTATTGCCCATGCCCCAGAGCGACTGGTCGTTATGAAGGGTCTGCGCCATGGTATACTGCTTGCCGTCAGATCGCACATAGGCGCTCCGCACCACAAGCGCCGTTTCTTCGACCACGTGGGCGTCAAACCAAAGAAGTTCATCCCCCTCGTCCGGAACGAGGATTTGTCGCCCTGTCGCTTGCGCAACGGCCTCCGGGCTCTCAAGGTCGGCAGGCAGCTCGCTGAAATCAATGGGGATAAGCCATCCGCTTTGCGCGCCGTCATTATATACAAGAAGCGTGCCATCCAATATCCGGACAATTATGTCCTGAATATTCTTTGCCAAAGCAATCCCCGGCTTTGTCAGGGTGAAAAAGCCCAGCATGGCCAGAACCACTGCCAGACCGATCGCCCGGCGCCGCAGTCGGGCGGGCAGCCAGGGCCCCGAAAAGCGTGTTTGCCGCCGCAGCGCAACCGAATTGGCGGCCGGTTCCGCCATGCCAAGCTCAATCCTGGCCCGGCGAAGCACCTCGCTCCCATCCGGGATTTCTCTGCCTTTGAGCAGGGCCTTTACCTCGCGCAGCGTAAGCAACCCGTGCTTTCTGCAAAAGAACGGATGTGTGGCTGCCAACCGCCTCATTTTATGATACATGATCCGCTCGCGTATCTGATTCATAGTCCGATCCCCCCTTACAAGAGCGTGAGAACGCCGATATGCCGCAGCATATCGGGCGCTTTTTCAGCAACAGCACGGCGCATCCGCCGGAGCCTCAGCGATGCCGCGTTTGGCGTTATGCCCAGACGCCGGGCTATGGTTTTTACCGGCACGTCATCCAGGTAGTGTTCCGTAAACATTCGCCGCATTTCCGGGCTGAACTCCTGCAAACTTGCTTCAATCGACATGATCCACTCCGCGTAATCATATGCAACATCGGAACCGGGATGCCGGCATACCTCGGATAAAACCACAGGATCATAAACCTCGGCTCGGGCCTCCTTGCGCAGGTAATTCAGCGTTGCACGATAGACGCACTGCGTTGCATATGCGCCCGGATGCTTCAAATCCGTCAGTTCATCCTGCTTGGCAAGCAGAACGACCGCTACGTTGTGTAAAATGTCCTGCGCCCTGTCCACATCTTTGATCATCATGACCGCACATTGCAGCAATTGGCTGTAGTTCCTTTCAAAATATTTGATGATGTCCAAAGCGTCCCTCCTGCACAGGTTAGGAATGAGTAGCAGCAAGCGCACCGCAATGCACCATCTTCTTAATAGACACCGCAGCTGGCAAAAATCTTTCTCGCTGCCACCAAAAATCGACGGGATATTTTTTTGTTTCTTATCATATCACATCAAAATGAAGAATTTGTTGCAGATTGGAAAAATTTTTATGTTTTGCAGGATATGGCAAGCATAGGGAATGGGAAGAACGCTACAATACCAAGCGCAAGGCCCAGGTGGAGGCTGCAAAGGCCGCGACCCGGGCCGAAGACATGGAAAAAGGCATTTTTATCCCCGTCAGCCAGTTATCATAGCAGGAGCCGCGCAAGGCCACCTTACCTGCCAGCGCCGCATTTAACCATCGCAGTGCAAAGGAGGACGAACATGAGCGAATTGACTTACACCCGCTGCGGGGATTACTACATCTCAGACCTGAAACTTACCGAGCAGCCGGAGGCCCCCATCGGCAAGTATGGCCGTATGCGGCAACGCTATCTGAAGGAACGCTGGCCCAGCCTTTACAGCAGCTTGATTCTACCCGCACCTATTGGAGATTGACCGGGCGGCGCAGGAGCGTATGGACGCCATGATGCACTGCATGATGGCCGCAGCAGAGGCGTTGCTGACAACGATCTCTCCATTCTGCTTTTGTAGGAACAGGATTTTATCGCTGGATTTCAGACCAAGCTGCCGCCTGATTTCCACCGGTACAGTGATTTGACCGTTTGCAGAGATTTTCGCCAAATTCATACAAGTCGCCCTTTCTGTTCTTTAGAACTCAAGTTTTCTTTGCCCCTGCTAATATTATATCCCATTGAACCTATTGTTGCCGGAACCCTATCTGTTTTTTCGATTTGTCGCGGTTGCGGTCGCGCCTCGTGTTACTCCCCAGCTCCATTAAAAGGAGCTGCTGCCCGTCCTCACGGGCGATGGCTTGAACGCAGGTGTTGGACACGATGAAAAATGCGTCGGACTTCTCGCAGTAATAGACATACAGCGCTCCGCCTGTGATCGTGAGCGGGTGCGAACCGCTTATATATACGCCTTCATTTATCATCTTTGCTGCCAGATCATAGGCCCCCTGTGCGTCGAGTGGCAATTCTGCCCCCGTTGCGTCCAGTGCAAAGCGCTCTCTGGGAAGAGAACTGCCAATGGAATAGAAGTCAAGCAACTCTTCTCTGTTCAGATCCTCCAGGTTGCAATCGTATTCAACTAGGAATCCCCCTTCAATCGTAAACTGCGGCTGAAGCCTTGTGTCGATACAGGCCCACACCTCCCCGGTAACTTTATGCAGCACGACGATCACCGACCCGTTTCGATAGAGCCAGACATCATCATCAAGTTCCTCTTTGATGATACTGTGCTTTCCGCCCGCATCCAAATATGCTTCGCCAAATACGGTGCGCAGCGCCTTTTCTGCAAATGTCTCCACCTGTGTTTCTTCAACTCTTCCGAACGGCTCGACCGGCTGCGCAACAAGCAGTTCTCTCCAGACGTCGAAACCATCATTGCAATAAAACGTCTCCATGGAAGTTGCCGCCGTCGCGGGAAATGAGAATTCCCATCCCTCCGACCTGTCTACCATGTATGGGGGCTTCGCCTCCCCCAATATGCAGCCCGTAGCGCCGCACATCATAAGTGCCAACATTAGCATGACTCCGATCTTCTTCACGGTTCCGCTTCCTCCTGCTGAAAGGTTATTCCCCACGATTCTATGATCCAGTTTTTATCCATAACATACGTCCTAAGCTCTGCAAGAGTACGCGGCGACATGGCCGAGATCAGGCGGTTGACCTGGTCGTACTGGTACGTCCGCGTCCTGGTCGTACTGCCGCTGTACGCCTCCGTCACCGCTTCGGTCAGGATGTTCCCGTTCCCATCGTACGTCAGGTTCGTCTCCTCACGTACGGTGCGCGTCTCCACCCCGTAGCCATACTTCTTCTGCATTCACTCGGAATTGAGTACAACAAGACCGCATATCGCAATAATAAACAACACCGAAAATCCTATCATGCAACCAATGACCCCACGTTTTCTTTTCATTGGCTTTCCCTCTCTGCCCGGTCAAATCGCTGCATGTGCCCATTATGTGTCGCGATGCATTTCCTTTCGCAGTCAAACATGTTCAGAGCGTATCGATCGTGTAATCCCCCTGCGCCGCACGCGGCGCGCAGCGTGCGAAGATTTCCTCTATCGTTTTCCGGATATCTATCGGGTGCCGGTAGTCCCTGTCCCAGATCGTGTCCTTGCAGTCCGGCTCCAGCTTCAGCCGCCGCTTGATCGTCAGCAGGGAGGCTTCATATTCCGCGTGCAGCGCTGCATCCAGCGCGTCATACTCCCCGCGCTCGATCTGTTCAAATCCATTCGGCAGCCTATCCCTCTCCCTGAGCCACTGCACCACGTAATCATAATCATACCGCCCCTGTTCGTCCATCAAATGGTACGTCCACGCGTGGTAGCGGATCGCCCCCTGCACATATTCATCATACATGCGGAAAAAGACATAATAAGGCAACTCAAGGAAAATGCATTTATAACGATATGCCGCCGGTGTCGGCTGTGTTAACTGATAACGTTCCATAATAAAATCCTCCCAGAGATAATGTTCAAAGGCATGACGCACGTTTGAACACCGCGCAAATGATGGAGAAATGACCGTTTCAAACATATCCCGCGCCCTCATAACATCTTGAGAAGTGAGCGTAGAATAACCGAAATAATAATCGGTTATGGTATGCTGCGGATATGCCATATTGTTTTTTGACGCCATCTTTATGCTGGGCGGATACGAGTCGCCGACATACTTCTCCACAAACTGTCCCTTTATCCCAACGAACAGCGGCTGTATGCCGATATGTGCGATGCTGACGGGATCCGTGAACAACTTTGTCGGCAACAGGCCGAACGAAAGCAGCAGCTCATCGCGCACGAGTTTGTACCACCGGTGATTTTTGAACGTCGTGAACCCCAGCGCCTCCATCCGCTCGCCGAACAGCTCCTGCGCATACCGGTCAAGGTCCGGCTTCTCACGGCTCTCGCGCAAAAATTTCTTGAACTCCAATATCTCCCGGCTCCGTTTGTCCTCCATTTGCTTCATGCCTCCTGACCTCCATTTCGCAGCCACAATTTAACGGGACTGTCTGCTCCGTCCCTACGCGGCGTCCTCCATCCTGCGCCTACTTCCCGCCGGGGAAGAATGGGTATTGATCGAATATGGTGTCCACCAGAGTGCGCTCCAGCATGCCTGCGCTGCATTGATAAACCGCCTGCTCCGCGTCCTCAGCATACAGACGCAAAGAAAATCCTGCAAACTCTTTCCCATGATAAAAGCAAGAAAGCAGGCACCGTTTGGGGGACCAAGCCGAAAATGGGTCCAGGCCCTCCGCCGGGATTTCATAATAAAGCCCTGCATAGCCGCAACCGATATCACGACAGCTGCCGTTTTGCATGGCGGTTTGCACTGCTTGCACGGTTGCCTGCAATAAGCCTTTCCATTCAGCCATGGAAAAGCCCGTCATATCGGAAGCCTCGCCCCCCTGGTACCGTACGGCGCTTTTGCCATCATAATATACGCCGTTGGCTGAAGTGCCGATAAGCGCCTTTTCGTTTCCTGTCACGCGGCAGGCAATGCCGCACTCCTGAATTTCCAACAGATAGTCGCATGTCTCTGCGCGAAGCTCCAGTATCCCCTGTTTGCTGCTGTCGCTATAATCCATCGCATACAGCAGTTGTCGCTGCGCAAGAGCATTTTCTGCGCTGCTGCAAAGATCAATCCTGCTGATCGCCTGCAACTCTTCCGATTGCTCCGAAGCGGAGAAGTCAATGCATTCTATCAGCTTACCATCCGTTGTTACGTACACGGGAATCCGACTTGCATTGCCTCGATAGCCATGAAAGTCTCCATATCTGCGCTTCATCTCACGCCAAGTCTTTGGCATTTCCTCCATGGAGAACTGAATCGGCCGCATCCCATAGGCATATAGCAGCTCCCCGGTGGCGCTGAAAGCCGCGAAAGCGTGGAGCCGCTCCGCCTGGTCTGCGAATAAAACAAGATAACTTCCGGCTGCATATGCATGATAGAGCGCCCCATCCTGCTCCCAGCGAGCCGGCGTACCATCGCTTTGAGCAAATAAGGCCGCCCGACAGTCCTCCATCGGCATGCCGCGGTAAAACTCGCGATAAGCGGCAACCGATGAAAGATTCGGCGCGCAGTACCGATACGGCCGCAGGGAAATGAAAGCGGCTGCCAGGAGTGCTGCTACGGCAATCGTTATGGTAATTCGCCAAAACAATGGCTTCGTTTTCATAAAATCATCCCCCCTTCCGGGTTGATCGTCATGCGGTTGTCAAGGTGCTGTCCGTCAGGGCTCTCGTGTCTGCTGCGCTTCAACCGTTCGCAATCATCGTGACGCTGCCGCAGATATCGTATAGACAGAAGGATTGTTATTCTAGTCACGCCGCCCACGCTTTCCGTTGCTCTGTTCACCATACTACGCCGCAGCATTTCAATCGATCGTCATTCGATATCTGCTGTCGGTCTCATCCGTCTTGAGCACGACCTGTGCCCCCGAAAGGCTGCTGAGCTGGTACAGTACTTCATGGATTTCAGCCTCATCTTTCATGTATAACTCGAAATAGTAGGAGTCAACACAGAGGCAAAGAAAATCGCACGTGCCGAGCAGAAAGTCCTCATAAGTGCATATCGCATTCCAGTCACTCGTTGGAGCGCCCCGAAAAAAACGACCAAATATACAATAATCGGGCGCACGTTTGAGCAGAGCGCGCATGGCCGCCGCATCATAAGTGCCGCAGGGTATGCCATGCTCTGTGGTAAATTCCAAATCCCGCACCGCCCAATGGCTCAGCTTGCTGACTCTTGGTAGAAGCAGCCACGCTAAAAAGCCGCCCGGTATCTGCTCTAGCTCTACTTCAATGCCGCGTATCCTCTCCATATCTGTCCCTCCCTACTACGGTAATAATGTGGCAATGCCAATGGATACGCCTCCAGCAGGTGCTGCTGTCGCTATTGCCACGGCCCATTTTCCTGTAACATACAGTCCCATACCAACGGCTGCCCATGTAAAAAATTCATCCATATTGCTATTTGAAGTGTCTGATTCCTCATCCTCCGCAAGCGGGCGGAGCGATCTTTAACTCCCTTCCGAAACGTCGATCTCGCACCTTACCCGTTCCTGCCCATCCGCATCATATAGAAGCAGCGTCACCCGCTAAAATTCCACCGACCGGTATCGGATGACGATCAGCCCGTTTGCATAGCCCGCCTCCGCAAACTGCGCCATGCCTGCCTCGGGTATCACGCAGTAATACATCGTGTCATACATCGTGTCGTCCTTTACCGGCTGCACGTGCTCATAGTACCGAAAGCCGCCTGCGCGCATGATCGACTGCACCGCATGGAGATACCCCTCTACGCGCGTCTCGACCCGGTCGAACGGGAAATCCTCCACCGGCGTTACCTCCCCGTTCCGGTATTCATATGCAGTTTTCCCGTCAAGGCACACGCCGTCCTCCGCCGTACCCTTGCTTGCCGTCTGCATGGCGCGCTTCCTAAGGACGATTCCAACCTCATCGATCAGAACGTAGTCGGCGTCATCGAGCTCCAACGACAGTACTTCCTGCGTGCCGTACGCCACGCCGGGCGCTACGCGCCGGTCCGTGCTCTGCAGGCGGACTATGCCGCCCGCACATCCGAAAACGCACAGGCAAACCAGCATCAAGGCGATGAGCGCAGCGGGCCGAAGCCGAATGGCTGTTAACATGCCGTCTCTCCTCTCCTGCGTCCGTCGACGCACTCGTTTCGCGTTCGCGCGCCCAGCCGGCAGGCAGGCACGCCCAGCCGGGCACAGCGCCATACCGCACGCCGGCCTTACTCCACCGTAACCGTGCAGTCGCCCATCGTCACCCATGCCGTCAAGCCCTCGTCCGGCTCCTCGCACACCACGACCATGAGCCGCTCCACAACGCCCAGCCCCTCCACCGAAGCGGGCTCCAAAAAATCAAGTTGCAACACATTGGGCAGGGGTTCGTTGCTGACATCCGGTATGTCACAGGCCATAACCGGGCGGGTGTGGTCTGCTTCCGGCTGCCATCTGCTCCAGTTCGCCAGTTCCGGTTCGCGCACCGTCCTGGACAGCAGCGTGTGAAATGCGCAAAACGTCGTTTCGTATTCAGTCCTGTATGGGCATTGCGCATCCACCATCGTCAGGCTGCCGTCCGCGGCGAAATAGCCGTATCGCTTGCCGCCGATGTAGTACACGCCCTCCAGCAGCGCCCCCTTCTTCGCATGCTCCCACTCAAAGGTCTCCTCCCGCGCCGACCACACGCCCTGCTCCAACATCAGTTCAAACGCATACAGCCCGTCCGCTCGGACATCCTCAATCCTCATGCTTCCGTTTTCGCTGGCATGAGGGAACGGGTCGAACTCCACCGCCGCGCGGTACTGTGCAATCAACTGCGCCAGATATGCGCCGTCCTCCTGCGAAACCTCCGCCTCCCGATCGCTGCGCAACTGCAACGCCACGAAGATGCATATCAGCACCGCCATGGCGGCGGCCGTCCACAGCGCGCCCCTTGTGATGGTTTTATTTTTCACGCAATCCCCTCCTCAGCGGATGTCGTTTCGGCCGCCAGGCGCCCAATAACGGGCTGACAAGTGCTTCGTACAGGGAAATATGGAGACAGATGTTATGATCTGTTTCTCACATGTAGATACATACAGCTGCAAAGGCGCTGCCCGGCAGGGGCATGCCCGCCGCGCCTGCCCTCCGCTACTTAAGCGGCGGCAGGTCCTCCATCGATTCGATGCACACCGCGGGGCATGCCGACCATTCCTCCCAGAGGGCCGCCTGACTCTCCAAATAGAATACGGTGATTTCCTCAGCCGCCGCTTCGTCCATGGCCCGGCAAAAGCCGCCGCTCCCGTCCGTCTTCACGGGCGGCGGTCCTTGCAAAAAGACAAGCTGCTGCAGGGATGGATAGTTTGCGCGCGTGATCACGAGCCGGTCAATGGATTGCAGCGAACCGCCGACGATCAGCCGTTTCACCCCGCTCTCCAGCAGCGGATGTTCGCCCAGGGCGACGACGTTTTCCGGCAGATACAGCTCTTTGAGCCCGGTGCAGTCGGAAAACTCGTAATCGCCCAGACGGGTCAACCCATCTCCCAGCGATTCGGATTGCAGCGCCGGGCAGCGCGAGAAGGCATACTCCACCGACGTCAGGCGATCGGGCAACGCAACATACTTCAGACGCGCCATGCCGTCAAATGCCCACAGGCCGACCTCTTCCACCGCCTCCGGCAACACCACCTCCTCCAGCCCCGTCTCCTGAAATGCGCTTTCGCCAATTCTTCGCAATCCATCAGGCCACGTCACGGAAACAAGTGCCCCATCCTGATAGAAGGCCCGTTCTCCGATCTCCGCGACCGAGTCTGCCATGGTCACACTTTCCAGGTTACAACAGGCAGCAAACGCCTCCGGCGGGATGGCTGCAACGCCGTCCCCGATGATGACAGTGTGCACGGTGCCGCACGCAGCCTCGCCAGCCTGCGTTGCCCGATATTTCATCCAGGCCGTCATGCCTGCCTCCGAAGCAATGCTGAGCGTGTCGTCAGCCAGTTCCCACTGTGCTCGAAAGTCACATCCGACAGCCATGCAGCCGGCAATGAGAACGATCAGAAGAGAGCAGCGGAGCATCTTTTTCATCATCGATTATCCCATTTTCTCAAAGCAGCGGCACTTCGTCCAGGAGTTACAAGCGGAACCGCCCGGGGATGCTGTTTTCTCAGACCGTCATGCAGTTGGCTAGGTCACAGCAGACGGCTGCCCGTTTACCTGTACATCCTGTCCGATATCTCCCGGTCCGGGACCAGCGGAAAGTCAAAATACGCCGACAGCGCCTCGATCCGTTCCATCATGTCCTCCGGTTCGTCCGGGTCCTCGTCCGTCATCAGCTTTTGCAGAGCCGCCCCATTCGGGTCGTCTGTGCCGAATGCTGACGCCATGACCTCCGGGTGTACCGGCTTGCCGGATATCTCGTCATTGGCCGTCGCCATACATTCCGCTGCCCGCCGCCCCCTGTTATAC
>ERZ809224.2607-NODE-2607-length-10880-cov-38.998707_pt1 | contig 10880 bp, 8 predicted proteins | sample MGYA00520513_ERZ809224 | MGnify/ENA primary metagenome ERZ809224 (study PRJEB31576, sample SAMEA3212658) | Homo sapiens | biome: human-gut; feature: human gut; material: fecal | place: Sweden | collected 2012 ...
CAACAAAGGCGCAGGCAGCGAAGCGTCCCTGCCAGTAACTTTGCGCTCCCGCAGGGGCGCCCCCAAGCTGCTCTACCCACTACTTGCACATTGTCGCGCCAAATGGGCGCGACCACATAGCCGCTCCACCGCACCTTGCCCCTACTTTTCCCCTCCAAACGGATACCCAAACCCCAAAAGATACAAGAAAAACCAGCGGCACAAAACCGCTGGTTTTTTCAATCTCCAGAAATATTCACTTCTTCAGCTCCGCCAGATGAATCCGCAGGAACATCAGCACGTTCGCTACAAACTCGCACGTCGTGGGGCGCGGTTCATGCGGCGCGGGATTCCGCCCCGACAGGGCGCAGTAAAGCGGAATGTTCTGCTCCTGCCACGATTGGTTGATGGCCGTGCGAATCGCGCGTTCTACCGCCAGCGGCGACGTGCTGTATCGCCGCGCAACGGTCGGGTAGACTTCCATCGTCATGCAGCGCGTCTCAATGGGCTGACGCAGGAGATACAGAATCGCATCCACCAGATAGTAGAAGCCGGACAGACGCGCAGGCACGCCGAGAGACGACAGCAGACTGGAAATCTCCCACTGCGTCGGGATTTGCGATTTCGGCAGGGGCAGCTGAGGCGGCTTCGGGCGGGCGGATGCAGTGGACGACGACACGGAAGGCATGGGCTGTGCGGGCTGAACAGCTTGCGTCGTCTGCGCGCCCTGCACCGCTCTACCAACCGGGATGAGCGGAATTGCCTGCTGTATAGGGAACCCGTCCACCTCCGACGTCATCAGGCAGTACACCGGCGCGAAGTTCGGGCTTGCAGCGGGTACAGCGCGGACGCTCACAACTCGGCAGGATGAGAAATTGACGGTTTCTGGCGCAGGGCGTTTCGCATCATCCACGGGAAAGGACCTCCTTCAAAATCAGCAAAAAAAAATGGAAGTAAAAACTCGACAAAACAAGCGCAAAGAGAAACGGAACTTTCAAATTGCTACTGCCTGACATCCGACTGCACAATAAGAAGCATTCACACTTCTATTGTATCACGGATACGAGAAAAAGAAAAGTGCTGAATGTAAAAAAACAGGCTGTTTTCGGCTGGAAAATGCAAAAAATACAGTTGCAGTACAGGTGGTGTACAATTTGAATACAATTTGCGGAAGAGGTTACTTTGAACGTTGCGGAACATGAAGAAAAGGTTACACGGCTGTGTTTAGGACAGACGAGGGTGTAATAGCGCGGCTTAGGGGGCGCGTCTGCGGACGTGCGAAGTTCCCCTTTTGACCCCTCTGCGCGATGGAGACGGCTTCTTCTCCATCCTTTTTCCGCGTGTTTAGCCCCTTTGTGCCGCGCCTATTCTTTTTCTGTTCCTTCCCCTATCCAATACCACTGATACACCTGCAAGACCTTTGCGCCTTCCAAATCCTTCGCATACGGGCAGCGCATCACCCGCTGGCGATTCTGCGCAAACGACAATTCATACGTCCGCACCGTATCCCCCTGAAATCCGCGCGGCGACGGATCAACCGCCACAAACCGCTTCCGCTCCGCATTATACCCCACAATCAGCAGCGCATGGCCCACACCGTTCGTCCGCTTCATATATATATATAGCGGCGAATATCGCTCATCGTTGAGATACTGCGCCATCATTTCATCAAATGTCGCTTCGGTCAATCCACGCCGCGCCAAACCATCCACCAGCGCCGTGATTTCGTCGTACGGCTCATTCAGCGTGCGCCGCTGGGCAAGGACGCTCATATCCACCGGGGTCATATCCACGCCGAGGTAGGACAGCGCCATCGAGTACACCGCACGCGTGCACATGGTGCCGATGTAGTAGGCATAAGGCGCGCCGTAACGGTTTTCCTTCGCAGTCAGGTCAAATTCGCCTTTTTCCTCGCCCGAACGCCAGTAATCAGCGCAGAACATGTCGTCGCGCCGCGTCTGGACAATCAGGCGGACTTGCCCGCTCACAACATCCAAGCGTTCGCCGGTATCAGACTGGATGAGCAGCGCGTTTGCCTCTTCAGCGGACTGCGCCTCGCGGATGGAGGCGGGCAGCATTTCCTCCGCCCATGCTGCGCCGATAAGCGCCCAAATCAGCGCCAGTATCAGCAGGCCGCGGATTCCATGTTTCTTCAAGCCGCTCACCCCTTTCCGGCAGATTAGCTTGTTCCATTATATCGCGTTTTTCGATGAATTTCAACATATTTCCGGGAATGTTGCATTTTCGCGCAGCAGAAAGCGGGTGCGCTCCGCTGATGGCAGGCACACCCGCCTTGTCAATTTCTCAAATGGTGATTCGCTTCGGAATCGGATTCGCGCTGACGGCATCCGCATTGCGCGGCAGAAATCAGCGTTTCCCCAGCATCTTCTTGAGGAACTGCCCCGTGTACGACTTTTCGCACGCGGCGACTTCCTCCGGCGTGCCTTCGCAGACGATTTCGCCGCCTTTGTCGCCACCCTCCGGGCCGAGGTCAATCAGGTAGTCCGCCACCTTGATGACATCCAGATTGTGCTCGATCACCAGCACGCTGTTGCCCGTTTCGGTCAGGCGCTGCAAGACGCCGATGAGCTTGTCCACGTCTGCCATGTGCAGCCCGGTCGTCGGCTCGTCCAAGACATAGAGCGTCTTGCCCGTCGCGCGGCGGCTGAGCTCCGTCGCCAGCTTCACGCGCTGCGCTTCGCCGCCGGAAAGGGTCGTCGATGCCTGCCCCAGCTTCATGTACCCCAAGCCGACGTCATAGAGCGTTTCGAGCTTGCGGCGGATGCTCTCGTGATTCTCGAAGAACGTGATGGCTTCCTCGATGTTCATGTCCAGCACGTCGGAGATATTCTTGCCCTTATAGGTCACTTCCAGCGTCTCGCGGTTGTAGCGCTTGCCCTTGCACACGTCGCACGGCACGAAAATATCCGGCAGGAAGTGCATTTCGATTTTCAGCATCCCGTCGCCGCAGCAGTTTTCGCACCGCCCGCCCTTGACGTTGAAGGAGAAGCGGTTTTCCTTGTAGCCGCGCGCCTTCGCTTCGGGGGAGGCGGCAAAGATCTTGCGAATCTGGTCAAACAGCCCGGTGTACGTCGCCGGATTCGACCGGGGCGTGCGCCCGATGGGGCTTTGGTCAATGCAGATGATTTTGTCCAGCTGCTCCACGCCCTCCATGCTGCCAAACGCGCCGGGACGGGTTTTCGCGCGGTTCAGCACCTTCGCCAAGTGCTTGTAGAGGATTTCGTTCACCAAGCTGGATTTGCCCGACCCCGACACGCCCGTCACGCAGCAAAGGCAGCCAAGCGGCACTTTCACGTCAATGTTCTTAAGATTATGCTCCTTCGCGCCGCGGATGGTCAGGAAGCCCTTCGGCTGACGGCGCACGTCGGGAATCTCGATGCGCTTCTTGCCCGACAGGTACTGCCCGGTGATGCTGTTCGGATTGCGCTTGATATCCTCCACCGTGCCTTCCGCGACGATGTTGCCGCCATGAATGCCCGCGCCCGGCCCGACGTCCACAATCCAGTCCGCCGCGTACATCGTGTCCTCGTCGTGCTCGACGACAATCAGCGTGTTGCCCAAGTCGCGCATTTTTTTCAAGGTGTTAATGAGCTTCATGTTGTCGCGCTGATGCAGGCCAATCGACGGCTCATCCAGAATATACAGCACGCCCATGAGCGCTGAGCCAATCTGCGTCGCCAGCCGGATTCGCTGCGCCTCGCCGCCGGACAGCGACCCCGCCGCGCGTCCTAATGTCAGGTAACCCAGCCCGACGTCTTCCAGAAAGCCCATGCGTGCGTTGATTTCCTTCAAAATCTGCGCGGCAATCATGCTTTCCTTCTCCGTCAGTTCCAGCGACTGAAAGAACGCCCGCGCGTCCGTGATGGACATGCTGGACACTTCATACAAATTCTTGCCGCCGACCGTGACCGCCAGCGCTTCCGGCTTCAATCGCTTCCCGTGGCAGACGGGGCAGGGTTCTTCCGCCATGTATTCTTCATAGGCGGCTTTCATGGCCTCACTGCCTGTTTCCTCATAGCGGCGCTCCAAGGACGGAATCACGCCCTCGAACGTCGTGGAATACGTTCCCCTGCCGCTGGGCGTGTCATAGGTCATGGTCAGCTTCTCGCTGCCCGTGCCGTAGAGCAGGGCGTGGATGCCCGCTTCGGGAATCTCCTGAATCGGCGTATCCATCGTGAAGCCGTACTTGTCGCATAAGGCTTGGAAATACTGCGCCGTCACGCCGTCGCCATCCGCCGAACCGAAGCCCATGGCGTTCAGTCCGCCCTGCCGCAGAGACAGCGACTTATCCGGGAACAGAATATCTGTACTTACCACCATGCGGTAGCCCAGCCCGCTGCACGCCGGGCACGCGCCATAGGGGCTGTTGAAGGAGAACATGCGCGGGCTGAGTTCCTCGATGGAGATGCCGCAGTCCGGGCAGGCGTAATTCATGGAGAAAAGCAGTTCGCCCTTGTCCATCATGTCCATGATGACCAAGCCGCCGGAGCGCTTCGTCGCCGTCTCGATGGAATCCGCCAGACGGCTCTGGAACTCCTTGCCGGAGCGGACTATCAGGCGGTCAACGACGATTTCAATCGAGTGCTTCTTCTTTTTGTCCAGCGCCGGCACTTCCTCCAGCCGATACAGCTCGCCGTCCACCCGAACACGGGCAAAGCCGCTCTTGCGCGCCTCCTCGAACACTTTGACATGCTCGCCCTTTTTGCCGCGGATGACGGGCGACAGCACCATCAGCTTCGTGCCTTCGGGGTAGGCGACAATCGCATCCACCATCTGGTCAACGGTCTGCTGGCGGATTTCCTTGCCGCACTTCGGGCAGTGCGGATGCCCCACGCGCGCATAAAGCAGGCGCAGATAATCGTGGATTTCCGTCACCGTGCCGACGGTCGAGCGCGGATTGCGGCTGGTGGTTTTCTGGTCAATGGAGATAGCGGGGGACAGGCCGTCAATCTGGTCAACATCGGGCTTCTCCATCTGCCCCAGAAACTGCCGCGCATAGCTGGACAGGCTTTCCACATAGCGCCGCTGTCCCTCGGCATAAATGGTATCGAACGCCAGCGAGCTTTTGCCCGACCCGGACAGCCCCGTAAACACAACGAGCTTGTCGCGCGGGACGGTCAGGCTGACATTGCGCAGGTTATGTTCTCTTGCGCCGCGAATGATGATTTGGTCGTTCATCGTTGCAATCCTCCTTGGCTTAGGAACACAGTATAGCACATTTTGTCCGGCACATGCAAGGCGAACACGAACAAATATTTTCGTATCGTGGATATGCTGGGGGATTTTTATGGAATCGCATTGACAAATGAAGGCTTGTTGTGTATGATAATGGCATAAAGGAGGTTGTTCTAATGGAAAAGAAGTGCTTCGTAGCTCTGCTGATGGTTGTTGTGATGATGTGTGCCTGCTGGACGGGTGTACTCGCGGAGGATGAGGAACGCGAGATATTCACGTCTGGGGACTATACGTATGCGCTGCTGGATGATGGGACAGTGGAGATTACGTGGTATAGGGGTGACGCAGAGGAGTTGATTATTCCAGATACGCTTGCTGGAAAGACGGTCACCGCCATAGGGGACATCGCGTTCTCCCTCTGCTATTCCCTGACCACCGTCACCATTCCCGATTCCGTCACCGCCATAGGGGACAGCGCGTTCTACTTCTGCACATCCCTGACCTCCGTCACTATTCCCGATTCCGTCACCGCCATAGGGGACAGCGCGTTCTACTACTGCAAATCCCTGACCTCCGTCACTATTCCCGATTCCGTTGAACAAATTGGTATGAATCCTTTTGCATTCTGTTCCGCACTGAAAACAATCTTCGTTTCTCCTGACCATCCGTATCTTGCTGTTATTGATGACGTTTTGTTCCGAAAAGCCGATAAAGCCTTGATTTCCTATCCTGCGGGGAAAAATTCTTCAACTTATACCATTCCACGGGGCATTGCCTCCATTGGGGACCGCGCGTTCTACTCCTGCGACTCCCTGACCTCCGTCTCCATCTCCGATTCCGTTACCTCCATTGGTGACGAGGCATTCTCCGGGTGCGTGTCCCTGACCACCGTCACCATTCCCGATTCCGTCACCGCCATAGGGGACAGCACGTTTTCCTTCTGCATTTCCCTGACCACCGTCACTATTCCCGATTCCATTGAACAAATTGGTATGAATCCTTTTGCAGCCTGTTCCAAACTGAAAACAATTTTTGTTTCTCCTGAGCATCTGTATTTTGCCACCATTGATGGCGCTTTGTTCCGAAAAGCCGATAAAGCCTTGATTTCCTATCCTGCCGGCATCAGTTCTTCAACTTATACCATTCCGCAGGGAATTACCGCCATTGGGGACGGCGCGTTCGACCACTGCAAATCCCTGACCTCCGTCACTATTCCCGATTCCGTTACCTCCATTGGCGACTGGGCGTTTTCCTCCTGCGATTCCTTGACCCTAACCGTCCCCCGCAACTCCTACGCAGCTGAATACGCCAAAACCAACAACATCCCCTACACCTACCTCGACGCCAACGACTGGCTGAACAACTAACCCGCAATCAAATTTCTTTCGCCGCCTTGCTCCGCGCACTCGCCGGGGCAAGGCGCTTTTTCTTCCCCCTTGCAGTCCTCCCGCGAAAGTGGTATGATAGAAGGCAGAACGCAAGGAGGCGGCGAAGATGGAGCGCATCCGCAAAATTCCTGACGACAGCGACCGCGTGTCCCCCGACGAGGACGACGAGGACATGTCGCCCTATGAACCGACGTACCGTGACGGCAGCGCGAAAAACGAATGCTGGCGCGACGACGACGGCTGATTATCCCCCGAAAGGAGAAATCCCCATGCTGACCATTGATTTTCTGACAGACTATGTGTGCCCGTTCTGCCTTGTGACGAAGGAAAACCTCCGCGCGGCGCTGAAAACGCTGCACCAAGAGGCGGAAATCATCGAGCATCCGTATGCGCTGACCCCCGAAGGCGGCGAGGCGACCGACATCTGCGACGAGGAGCATCGGGCGTATTTCGCGCGGCTGAAAGAACCCGCGGAGGTGGTCGGGCTGAACATGCAGCTTCCGCCGGAAATCCGTCCGCGCCCAATGACGTATCTGGCGTTTGAAGGGGCGGTGCTGGCGGAAAAATCGGGCAAGCACGAGGCGTGGAGCGACCGGGTTTACCGCGCGTATTGGGTCGAGGGGCGCGACATTGGGCAAATTGACGTGCTGTGCGCGCTGGCGGCGGACATCGGACTGAATGCGGACGAAATGCGTCAGGCGCTGGAAAATCGCACCTACGCGGACGACGTGAAAGCCGCCATCCAGCACACGCTGGACACCTATCATCCGCGCGGCGTGCCGATTCTCTTCGTCAATGGGCAGCGCATCCGCTTGCGGGCGTACACGCTGCCGGAAATGACGGACGTGCTGCGCGGCGTGATTCCGGCGGAAGAAAATCAGGAGGAAACGGGCTGCTCCGCGGACGGATGCCGCCTGAATTGGTAAGCAATGCAAGCATTAACACATCGGGTGCAGTATTATGAAACCGACCGCATGGGCGTGACGCACCACTCGAATTATATCCGCTTCATGGAGGAAGCGCGCGTGGCGTATCTGGAACAGCTCGGCTTCCCGTATGCGGAACTGGAGCGCCGCGGGGTGATTTCGCCCGTGACGGCGGTGAACTGCAAGTATCTGGCGACGACGACGTTCGACGACCGCATCACGGTGGATGTGCGCGTGGAGGCGTTCAACGGCGTCGTGCTGACGATTGGCTACGACATGACGAAGCAGGACGGAACGCGTGTGTTCACCGGCACGTCCGAACACTGCTTCTTGAATCCCGAAGGGCATTTCATTCGGCTGCGGCGCGATCAGAGGCAGTTTTACGAGATGCTGATGCGCGAGCTGAACGTCCATCATCCAGCGGAAGGAGAAACATCGCATGAATAACCAGACGACAATTGGCATTCTTGGCTCCGGCACATGGGGCATTGCGCTGGCGCGGCTGCTGCACCGCAACGGGCACGATGTGACCGTGTGGTCAAAATTCCCGAAGGAAATCGAAAATCTGTCTGCTACGCGCACGCATCCCGCGCTGCCAGGGCTGGTCATCCCCGAAACGGTGCATTTCACCTGCGATTTGCAGACAGTGGCAAGCGGCAAGGATATTCTGCTTTTCGCCGTGCCGTCTATCGCCATTCGGCAGACGGCGGAAAGCGCGCGCCCGTTCATCCCGGACGGGCAGATTATCGTGGATGTTGCCAAGGGCATTGAGCCGGACACACTCATGACCATGACCGAGGTCATCCGCGACGAATTGAGCAAGGACGGTCAGCATGACCATGTGAAGCTCGTCGCGCTGTCCGGCCCGACCCACGCGGAGGAAGTCGCGCTTGACATGCCGACGTCCATCGTTTCCGCCTGCACGGACATGCAGGTGGCGGAAACGGTGCAGGACGTGTTCATGAACACCTGTATGCGCACCTATACGAACACGGACGTGCTCGGCGTGGAGCTGTGCGGCGCGATGAAGAACATCGAGGCGCTCGCCGTCGGCATTTCCAGTGGGCTGGGCAACGGCGACAACGCCCGCGCCGCCCTCATCACGCGCGGCATTGCCGAAATCAGCCGTCTGGGGCTGAAAATGGGCTGCGCGGAGTACACGTTCGGCGGACTGGCGGGCATCGGCGATCTCATCGTGACCGCAACGTCCATGCACAGCCGCAACAACCGCTGCGGCATCCTCATCGGACAGGGTGTTCCGCCGCAGGAAGCCGTTCGGCAGGTCGGCACGGTGGAGGGCATCAACGCGCTGCCCGCCGCCATGCAGCTGATGGAGCGCTATCAGGTGGAAATGCCGATTGCCAAGGCGGTAAACGCGGTCGTGAAGGGCGAAATCAGCGCGAAGGACATGGCGCTGGCGCTCATGACGCGCGACAAGACGAGCGAAGTGCGTCAGAGCGAATTGGCGGTTCGCTTCGAGAGCGCCCTCATGCGCCACATTTCCGGCGGCATCATGCGCCGCGTGATGGTCATCGGGGAATTTGCGGATTTGTCGCACGAGGCGATTGCGTTCCTGACCCGCGCGAAGGACGAGGGCGGACACCTGACGGTCGCGCTGACCGGATGTGCGCAGGATGTGCGGAAAAGTTCGCTGCTGGCGCTGCGGTGCGTTGACCGCGTGTTGGAATTGGAGACGGAGAAGCTGACGCTGCCGGAGTTGATGCGCCTGTACCGCATTGAGGTGCTGGTGCTGGCGAAGGGGCAGGACGTGCCGGAGATGCTTCCGCCGACGATGAAGGTGAAGTACCTCTAAGCCGCGGGTTCACCCCAATAAACACGCGGGCATTGTATGCAGTTGTCACCAACTGAATCGCGCGAAAGGGAGTCCAGAGGGTCGAAGACCCTTTGGCGGAGTCAAGGGGCAGCGCCCCTTGCGTCCCCCCCAATAAACACGCGGAACCAGTATGAGAGTGTCACCAACTCAATCGCGAAAAGGGTGTCGAGAGGGTCGAAGACCCTTCGCGGGTGCAGGGCAGAGCCCTGCCGGAGTCCAGAGGCAGAGCCTCTGGCGCCTCCCCACGTCCTCCCATAAGAAAGGAAAAAAACGGATGCAAGCACAGGAAACCCTGCGGAAGTACTTTGGGCATGAGGCGTTCCGACCGGGGCAGGAGGTCATGGTGAATGCGCTGACGCACCACCGGGACGCACTCGGCGTCATGCCCACGGGCGCAGGAAAATCCATGTGCTATCAGGTGCCGGCGCTGATGATGCCTGGGGTCGCGATTGTCATCTCCCCGCTGATTTCGCTGATGGCGGATCAGGTGGCGGCGCTCAAAAGCGCGGGCGTTCCAGCTGCGTACCTCAACAGCTCACTCACCCCGCGCCAGATGGAGCTCGCCATGCAGCGCGCGCGGCAGGGCGCGTACAAAATCATCTACGTCGCCCCGGAGCGCCTCGAAACGCCCTCGTTTCAAGCAATGGCGCAATCCATGCCGATTTCTCTGCTTGCCGTGGATGAGGCGCACTGCGTCTCCCAGTGGGGGCAGGATTTCCGCCCGGTGTATCTGCGTATCGCGGATTTTGTCGATTCGCTGCCCACCCGCCCGGTCATGGGCGCATTCACCGCGACCGCAACCGAGCGCGTCCGGCAGGACATCATCCGCCTATTGCGCCTGCAAAACCCGGAAACGGTCACGACCGGCTTCGACCGTCCGAACCTCTACTTCGAGGTCATCCGCCCCAAGAACCGCGATGCTGCCCTCATGGATATTCTCCGCCGGAAACGCGGCGAAAGCGGCATCGTCTACTGCGCAACGCGCAAGGCGGTCGAGCAGGTCTGCGATAATCTGATTCGCGCGGGTATCGACGCGACGCGCTATCACGCGGGATTGAGCGACGAGGAGCGCAAGGAGAATCAGGAGAAATTTCAGTACGACACCTGCCCGGTGATGGTCGCGACGAACGCGTTCGGCATGGGCATCGACAAATCCAACGTGCGGTTTGTCATTCACTACCAAATGCCGCGCTCGATGGAGGCGTACTATCAGGAGGCGGGGCGCGCCGGACGCGACGGCGAGGCGGCGGAGTGCATCCTGCTGTACAACGGGTCGGACATTTTCACCGCGAAGTGGATGATTGAGCACACAGAGCCAAACGAGAACATGACAGCGGCGGAGCAGTCGGCAGTGCGCTATCAGGACATGAACCGCCTGAACCGAATGGTGGATTACTGCACGAAGCCCGGCTGCCTGCGGGCGTTTATCCTGCGGTACTTCGGGGAGAATACAGCGCAGGATTGCGGGCATTGCAGCGCCTGCTGCGGCGCGCGCTACGGCGAGGCGGAGGGAATCGCCCGTCAGCGGCGGCGAGGAGCGGACGGCGCACATCTGGG
>ERZ809224.2613-NODE-2613-length-10862-cov-6.169057_pt1 | contig 10862 bp, 9 predicted proteins | sample MGYA00520513_ERZ809224 | MGnify/ENA primary metagenome ERZ809224 (study PRJEB31576, sample SAMEA3212658) | Homo sapiens | biome: human-gut; feature: human gut; material: fecal | place: Sweden | collected 2012 ...
CATTTGCATGGTAAAAGTCACTGCACTTATAGACAAATTCCGCATGATCGGAAAGTACAAGAAAACCATGTGCAAAATTCTTCGGAATAAAAAACTGCTTTTTGTTTTCTGCGCTCAGACGCACGCCAAACCACTTGCCGTAAGTGGCTGAACCCGGACGCAGGTCTACCGCCACGTCAAACACCTCGCCGCTGATAACGCGCACCAGCTTGTCCTGAGGATAATGAATCTGAAAATGCAGTCCTCTTAAGACTCCCTTTCTGGATGCGGACTGGTTGTCCTGCACAAATTCCACATCAATGCCCGCTTCCTTAAAATCGTTATACTGATATGTTTCCATGAAATAACCGCGTTCATCTCCGAAAACTGTCGGTGTAATCACCTTCAGTCCTTCTATCCCGCAGGTTTCTACCGTAATCTTTCCCATAAGTTCCTCCTAAAGTCCTTCTGCAACCTCCAGCAGATACTGTCCGTACGCTGTCTTTAAAAGCGGCTGTGCCAGCGCAATGAGCTGCTCCTTTGTAATAAATCCGCGTTTATATGCAATCTCCTCAATACAGGAAATATAAAGTCCCTGTCTCTTCTGAAATGCCGCCACAAAGTCCGCAGCATCCAGCAGTGCATCATGCGTTCCCGTATCCAGCCATGCAAAGCCTCTGCCAAGTGTCTCCACCCGCAGTGTACCGCGTCTTAGATATTCATTATTTATGCTGGTGATCTCAATCTCACCTCTGGCCGAAGGTTTTACATTTTTGGCAATCTCAATCACATCATTATCATAAAAATACAAACCCGGAACAGCGTAGTTTGACTTCGGATTCTCCGGTTTTTCTTCGATCGATAATGCCATACCGTTTTCGTCAAACTCTACTACGCCGTATTCTCTCGGGTCCCGCACATAATACCCGAAGATAACGGCGCCTTCCTCTAACCCTGCCGCGCGCCTTAATACCTTCGAAAAGCTCTGTCCATAAAAAATATTATCTCCCAGAACCAGAGCCACACTGTCATCCCCGATAAACTCCTCTCCAATGATAAACGCATCGGCAAGCCCTCTGGGATATTCCTGAACGGCATAGGATATGGAAAGCCCAAGCTGCTCTCCGGAGCCGAAAAGCTCCTTAAATACCGGTAAATCACGTTCCGTAGAGATAATCAATATCTCACGGATGCCGGCAAGCATCAGCGTAGACAACGGATAATAAATCATCGGCTTATCATACACCGGCATGATCTGTTTGGAGATCGCCTTTGTCAACGGATACAGCCTTGTACCCGATCCACCCGCCAAAATAATTCCTTTCATATCTGATTCTCCTGTACATTACGTGTTCTTCGCCCGCAAAAGGCGAATCTGTCTGCATGTTCTATCCGCGGTACATTTCCTCATAATATTTCTGATAATCACCGCTTGTCACATTTTTCATCCAGTCCTCATGCTCGAAATACCACTGGATGGTTTTTTTGATGCCCTCAGCAAACATCGTCTCCGGATACCAGCCAATCTCCGCCTTGATCTTATCCGGCGCGATAGCATAACGCCTGTCGTGACCTTTTCGGTCCTCCACAAAGGTAATCAGCTCTTCATTGATATATGCTTTTCTCGGATCGCTGTCCGGAAGCATCTCTCTTAGTGTATCCAGAATGATGTGTATAATCTCAATATTCTGCTTTTCATTGTGTCCGCCGATGTTGTATGTCTCAAAAAGGCGGCCCTGCTCCTGTACCATATCGATACCTTTGGCGTGGTCCTCCACATACAGCCAGTCACGTACATTTTTGCCGTCACCGTAAACCGGAAGCTTTCTGCCGTTTAATGCATTGTTGATAATCAGCGGAATCAGCTTCTCAGGGAACTGGTACGGTCCGTAGTTGTTGCTGCAGTTTGTGATGTTTGCCGGAAACTTGTAAGTGTCCATGTAGGATTTCACCAACATGTCAGACGATGCCTTGCTGGCGGAATACGGGCTGTGCGGATCATAAGGGGTCGTTTCATAAAAATACTCGCCCTCTTCTTCCAGAGAACCGTACACTTCATCTGTGGAAACATGAAGGAACTTTTTATCAGGCTTAAAGGTACCGTCCGGCAGCTCCCATGCCGCCTTCGCTGCATTAAGCATCACCAGAGTGCCCAGCACATTTGTCTTTACAAATACCTCCGGATTACGAATGCTGCGGTCTACATGGCTCTCTGCCGCAAAATGTACCACTCTGTCTATATCATTTTCATCAAAAATACTGTTAATTGCATCGCTGTCACAGATATCTGCTCTCACAAAAGTATAATTGCTCCTGCCCTCCACATCCTTCAAATTTTCCAAATTTCCCGCATAGGTCAGTTTGTCCACATTGATGATGCGGATATCATCGCCATATTTCTTAAACATATAGTGAATATAATTGGAACCGATAAAACCGGCTCCTCCGGTAACAAGATAAGTTCTCATTCTTTTCTTTACCTCCATCTGTCAGCTCTCATTTCATTTCCAAAAGGATTCTTTTTATTATAACATCTCCGCCCGTAAGATTCAACACAAGAAAAGCCAAGAATACCATGACTTTTAATCACAAGCATGATATAATCTATGTTAACCCAAAACTTTACTTAATATGAGAGGAGAACATTGTTATGAAGAAAACTGCCCTTGTTATTCTGGCAGCCGGTATCGGCAGCCGCTTCGGCGGCGGCATAAAGCAGCTTGCCCCTGTCGGACCAAACCAGGAGATCATCATGGATTACTCCATCTACGATGCACTCGAAGCGGGCTTTGACAAGATAATCTTTATTATCCGAAAAGATCTGGAAAAGGATTTCAGGCGCATCATCGGCGACCGGATATCAGAAGTCACCGAGGTGGCCTACGCATTCCAGAGCCTTGATGATCTGCCGGAGGGTTTTTCCTCACCGGCCGGCCGTACAAAGCCATGGGGAACCGGACAGGCTATCCTCTGCTGCCAGGAGCTGCTTGACATGCCCTTTGCCGTCATTAATGCAGACGACTTCTACGGAAAAGAAGGTTTTAAAAGAGTCCATGATTTCCTCATAAACACGGACGAAGGCGGCGATAAGCTCCATTTTTGTATGGCAGGCTTTATTCTGGGCAACACCTTAAGCGATAACGGCGGCGTCACCAGAGGTATCTGCCAGGTAAATGCAGACAATCTTCTGACCTCCGTCGCAGAAACGCGTGAAATTGAAAAAACGGCGGACGGTGCACGCAGACCGGATGGAAATGGCGGCTTTATACCTGTTGACATTAACAGCCATGTCTCCATGAATATGTGGGGCTTTACCCCTGGCCTTGTCGATTTTCTGCGCAAGGACTTTGTTACCTTCCTGACGGACAAGAAACCGGATGACCTCACATGTGAATATCTGCTTCCCACAGTGGTCGACCGTATGCTCAAAAAGGGACTGGCGGATGTTCAGGTGCTTGAAACCCGTGACAGATGGTTCGGCGTCACCTACGCCGAGGATAAGGCATATGTCGTAAATTCCATCCAACAGTTAGTGAAAGAAGGTATCTACCCTGAAAAGCTTTTTAAATAAAATCTCACACAGCAAGCTGCGCGTCCCAAGGTCCGCAGCACGCCGCGCTGCACGATGTCTGCTTCTTTCCCTTATTCTTTCCGCCCTGTGCTGCACACCGGCTCTGGCAGAAGAACAGGAGGGAAAGCTGCTGCATCCCGATCTGCCGGAGGTCCCTGTCTATGAACCGGCAGAGCGCAGAGCAAGAGCGCTGGCATCCCTGCCCGCAAGGTACAATTCTGCAGAGCAGGGACTTGTTACACCCGCAAAGGATCAGGACCCTTACGGTACCTGCTGGGCATTTTCCGCTATCTCCGCCTGTGAAACCAGCATGATAAAGCGCGGACTATACAATAACTCACTGGATTTGTCAGAGTTTCATTTTGCTTATTTCTTTTTCCACAGCCCTGCAGATCCCCTTGGCGGCACGACCGGAGACAAAAATAAATTTTCCGGCGGTAATTATCTGAACATTGGCGGCACCGATGCCTGCAGCATGTTTGCATTGGCAAAATGGACCGGTGCGGCTGACGAAACACTGGCGCCGTACCCGCAAAGCAGCCCTCCGGCTCTGAACGATTCTCTTGGCTATCAGGACATCGGTCATCTGCAAAATGTACGCTATGTAAACGGCGCAGACAAAAACAGCATCAAGCAGCTCATTCTGCAATACGGTTCTGTCTCAGCGCCTTTGTATGTGGATCTGAATAAATATTACAGCCCTTCCACTGCCGCCTACTACTGCAGCAGTAAAGAGACAACAAATCATCAGCTTGTCCTGGTGGGATGGGACGATTCCTATTCAACCGGCAACTTTACTTCCGGCAGCAGACCTGGTGCAAATGGCGCCTGGATTGCCAAAAACAGCTATGGTACCGAGTTTGGAGACAATGGTTACATTTATATATCCTATCAGGATCAGAGTCTGCTCAGATCAAGCTCCCTGGTTTTTGCCTACGATATGGAGGGCAGCGATAATTATTCTCATAACTATCAGTACGACGGCTCGGCCTCCTGTACTTACCGGACACTTTCTTCGGGTAATTCGATAGCCAATATATTTACCGTCAAAGGCAATCCCGGCGCTCAGGAACGCCTTGAGGCAGTTTCTTTTGCACTGGCCGCTGATAACGTACAATACGCGATTCAAATTTACAAAAATCCCAAAAACGGTAATCCTTCCAGCGGCGTCGCTGTATTTGACAGCGCCCAGACCGGAATGACCAGCTACTGCGGGTACTACACGATCCCACTAAAACAAAAAGTAGTGTTCAATCAGGGAGACCGTTTTTCCGTTGTGATTTCGCTGGCGTCGTCAAAGAGCAGCGATATTCCGTATTTTACAGATGACACCAGCAACATCAATGAATTAAACTTTGTCTCCACATCTTCGGTCGGCCAGAGCTATGTCTACAGTAAGCTCCTGGGCTGGATTGATATTGGATACAGCCGCAACGCTAATATACGCATAAAGGCATTCACCGTCAATACTGCTGAACCTGCAACTGTTGTACTGCCAAATGTCTCTGCACTCACCAGACCTTCTGTCAGTCAGATTCAGGTACAAAACTGTTCTGCTCTTAAGATTTCCTGGGAGACTGTTGATTACGCTGCAGGATACAATATTTACCGCAGCACTTCGAAAAACGGAAAATACCAGCAAATAGGTTCGACTGCCGGTACGTCCTGGCTGGATGCCAGGACAACTCCGGGAAAGCAATACTATTACAAAATATCCGCCTATGGCCAGAGCCGTTATCACGGAACCGTATACAGCGCTTTATCCGCTGCCAAATCCAAAAAGCTGGTACCTCCGAAAGCCACTATCCGCTCTCTGAAAAAGAAAAGCAAAAAAACCGCCTTGCTTACCTGGAAAAAGATATCCGGTGCAGACGGCTATGAAATCTACCGGAAGGAATCCGGCAAAAAGTGGAAAAAGCTGAAAACGCTCAAGAGAACCGGAACCATCCGAAGCACAGTAAGTTTGAAATCCGGCAAGACATACCAGTACCGGATAAGAGCATACAAAAAAAATGGCAGTAAAAAGATATACGGCGCTTATTCTGCGTCAAAGAAAATCAAAGCAGCATAACCCCAAAACTCCGGCCGCGCGATGCACAGCCGGAGTTTTCTTATATTTTTATTCTTTTTCACACAATATACTTGTTACACTCTCTTATTTTACTACATTCCCTTATTTTCGGTCTATCCGTCTCCTGTTAAAAACCACTGTTCACTTCGTGAACAAACTTTAAAATACCTGCTTCAGATTATATTCATCATCTACCAGCAGCAGGTCTGCTTCCTTGCCAACGCTGATGGAACCAACCTTATCATATACACCGATACTCTTTGCCGGATTTCTCGTAGCCGCAAATATCGCCTCCGCTTCCGGAATGTCAAACGACATGGCAATTTTCATGCAGTCATACAGACAGGTTGCAGAACCTGCGATCGTTCCATCCGCCAGCGTTGCCTTCCGGTCCTTCATAAATACCTTCTGACCGCCAAGCTCATACTCACCGTTTGCCATACCGCAGGCCATCATCGAGTCGCTGATCAGAACAATGCGTTCCGGTCCAAACATGCGGAAAGCTGCGCGGATTGCACTTCCATGAATATGAAGGCCATCGCTGATAAGTTCTGCATAGACATCGTTATTGTCGGCTGCTGCGCCGATAACACCCGGTTCTCTGTGATTCAATGGCGGCATAGCATTATACAGATGCGTCACATGGTCCGCACCCCTTTCAAACGCTTCCTTTGCAACCTCAAAATTTGCCGTAGTATGTCCCACCGAAATATGAACTTCATCGTGTACTTCATCAATAAACTCCATGGCGCCTTCTACCTCGGGAGCCAGCGTCACAAGCTTAATCAATCCGCCGCTCGCCTTCTGGCATGCACGGAATGTCTCTGCGGAAGGCGCCTGTACATAAGCGCCATTCTGCGCACCTTTTTTTGCAGGTGCGATAAACGGTCCTTCCATATTGATACCGACAACTTTTGCTCCGTCAGGAATGCCATCTGCTTCCTTCGCCGTAGCGAAAATACCCAGAAGCATTTCTTTGGAGAGTGTCATAGAGGTAGGGCAATAGGACGTAACACCGTGCGCTTTTTCATAACGCAAAATTGCTTTTACACCCTCTACATCACAGTCACAGAAATCATGACCGCATGCTCCGTGGCTGTGCACGTCCACAAGACCTGGAATGAGCTTGTATCCTGCCCCATCCACTACTGTTTTATCGGTGACTTCTGCCTCAGAAGCAACAATTTTATGCTTTTCCACATAAACGTCTTTTACCTGAAAAGTACCATCCTCACAAAAAACAGATGCACCCTTTATAATCATTTAGATGACTCCCTTCTCTCTGCATACAGACAATGCGTCCTCGTCTGCAATAATTACCACATCATTGTGCAGTTGCAGAACAGATGCCGGTACACCTGGAACGATTGGGCCAAAGAAAGAATCGTAAACTGCCTGTGCCTTGCTCTTTCCGCTTGCCAGCAACAGCACCTTCTTTGCAGACATAATATTTTTGATACCCATAGTATACGCATATTTCGGAACATCATCCATGGAATCAAAAAATCTTGCATTAGCCTGTATCGTCTGCTCTGTCAAAGCGACACAGTGAGTCACAGTTTCAAAAGCAGCTCCCGGCTCATTAAAGCCAATATGACCATTTCCGCCGATACCAAGAAGCTGTAAATCAACACCGCCGACAGCATCAATGATTGCATTGTATTTTGCACATGCTACATCGCTGTCTGGTTCTGTGCCGTCCGGTACAAAGGTACGGCTCTTATCGATATTTACATGATCGAACAAATTCTTATTCATAAAATAGCGATAACTCTGGTCATTGTCACCGGTAAGACCTTTGTATTCATCCAGATTTACAGTGGTCACCTGCGAGAAATCAATATCACCTTTATTGTACCATTCTACAAGCTGCTCATAAGCGCCTACCGGTGTGGAACCAGTCGCAAGTCCGAGAACAGAATTCGGCTTCATAATCACCTGTGCCGAAATAATATTCGCTGCCTTTCTGCTCATGTCCTTGTAATCTTTTGCCTGATATAAAACCATATTCCTCATCCTTTCTACACTTATTGTATGTTATGATACTTCCCCTGCGCCATGATGGCTTTGGCGAAATAAACCGGAAGATGGAAATTCGGTTTTTCGCTTTCAATCGGGGAAAAACTGCCATAGTGTTCGACATCAGGGTCCTCTGATATCTTATAAAAGTTACAATACATTTCTTTGCCGCATCCATCCGGAGAAAATCCGCAGACATTCCCAAGAAAATCTTCCGGGACAAGCATGGACATCGTCCATCCTTCCTCATCAATCACCGATTTCACACCCGTTGCAGCATAAGCTTCGTCTGAGAGGAACTGCCTTCCTTTTCTTCCGAATCCATATTTTGCATACATGGCTCCATTAGCATTCACTTCAAAATTCAGATACATATCATCATTTGAAACAGGCATACCCTGCTCTGCAAACGCAAGAAACACTTCTACCGCACTGTCCTTGCAGACCATATCGTGGTGATGCATACATCTGCGCAGAGGCTCCTTCTCCAGGACACGAATCTCCACGTAAAGCCCCTCTCCTTCCAGATACCCCATGTATCCAAAAGCCTGCGGCTTTGTCACACAATTCCATTGAAAATGATTGATATCAAAGCGCTCACACTGAACAATATCTTCCCTGCGGTGAATTGCTTTTACCTTATATTCCACAGTGTACCCTCCCCAATATTTATTGGTCTGTCTCCAAAAAGCCTTTCTTTGAGCAAAAAGGGGACACCATCGGTGCCCCTTATGCAAGTCATACTACAGACTAATTATTTGCACAGTTTCTTAAATTCATCAGCTACAAACTGTACCTTTGTACCGATGATAACCTGTACACTGGTCTTGCCCGGACGAACTACGCCTGCTACACCAGCAGCCTTGATTGCCTTCTCATCAACCTTTGTGTAGTCCTTAACTTCCAGACGAAGTCTTGTGATACAGTTGTCAATAGATTTGATATTTTCTTTGCCGCCGCATCCAGCAAGAACTGCCTTTGCAACTGCTGTATAATCGTTATTTGCCAGAACTACCTTTGTCTCATCTTCGTCATCCTCACGACCAGGAGTCTTCAGATCAAACTTAGTGATAACAAGACGGAACAGTACATAGTAAATAATTGCAAATACGATACCGATCGGAATCAGCATCCAAACATTCAGTGCCATAGGAGCCTTAAAGCTCAGTACATAGTCAACAAGACCTGCAGAGAAGTTGAAGCCTGCTCTTGTCGGAAGAGCTGCAACAACACCTACAGAAATACCTGTCAGGATTGCATGAACCAGATACAGTCCCGGTGCCAGGAACATGAAAGAAAACTCCAGAGGCTCTGTTACACCTGTAAAGAAGGAAGCCAGTGCTGCGGATGCAAGAAGACCCATAGCAACATTTTTCTTCTCAGGCTTTGCACACTGATACATAGCAAATGCGCCAGCCGGCAGACCGAACATCATTACAGGGAAGAAACCAGCCATATACTGACCTGTCTGACCAAGTACAGCACCCGTATCGCCTGACCAGAACAGTCCCAGGTCGTTGATACCTGCAACGTCGAACCAGAATACGGAGTTTACTGCGTGGTGCAGACCAAACGGAATCAGCAGACGGTTCAGGAAACCGTAAATACCAGCACCTACAGGTCCCAGAGAGATGATGCCTTCACCAAATGCAACCAGTGCACCATAGATAACCGGCCATACGAACAGCAGGATCAGAGAAGCAATCAATGAAAATACTGCTGTTACGATAGCTACGCAACGTTTTCCGCTGAAGAATCCCAGCGCGTCAGGAAGCTGTGTTCCTTTGAATTTATTGTAGCAGGAAGATCCGATGATACCTGCCAGGATACCGATAAACTGTGTCTGAATCTTGCTGAATGCTGCCGGAACTGCATCTACTTCAATACCTTTGAAGAATGCTACGGAACCAGGAGCCAGCAGTGTGGTGATAACCAGCCAGGAAACCAGACCAGCAAGACCGCCGGTACCGTCATTGTCCTCTGACATACCAACGCCAACACCGATTGCAAACAGGATTGCCATGTTATCAATGATTGAAGATGCTGCTTTAATCAGGAATGCTGCAATTACGTTATTTGCGCCCCAGCCTGTCGGGTCAATCCAGTAACCGATACCATACAGGACACCTGCTACAGGAAGGCAGGCTACAGGAAGCATCAAAGCTTTTCCTAATTTCTGAAAATATTTCATCATATTACTTTTCCCCCTTCTCTTGATGAAAATCCGCATCCGAACCTCGGTCCGGCTGAATCCTGCGGATGTGTACGGCTAAATATGCCGTTTCCTCATCTGTAATTTCATGTTCATAGCGCATTTTTATATAATGCGCAATTTTTTCGCTGCACGCATATTCTACCGGATACATTCTGGAAATCATTTCTCCGAAACCGTTATCATCATTTCCAAGCATCTGCCCCGTAAAAATGCGCTGTCCAAGAAATTTCAGATGAGTGATGAATCTGGCGTAATGAAGGCTTTCCTCCTGCAGCTCGATATTGAGATATTCTCTCACAATATCCACTGCATCGCGGATCAGACAGGTAATATTCATCGTATTGCGTACACCGGTGTCATATTCCGCATTTACGATGTGAAGCGCGACCGATGCGGCCTCATCTTCGTCGAGCTTCACTCCAAGCTTCTGATCCACCATCTTAAGAGCATATTTTCCAATCTGAAACTCGGCTGGATAAAAAGTCTTGATCTCAACCAAAAGTGGATTGTCAAATCTCATACCCTTCTCATACCGCTCAATGGCAAAACTGATGTGATCGGTCAAAGTGACATATATGATCGGATTCAGTTTCAGTCCAATGACGCTTTTGGCATAACTGATGATCTCGTCAGAAACTCTGAGATATTCCACCGGAAGCTTTTTCATCAGCTCGGCAAACTGCCCTGCCGACTTCTCATCCTCCAGACGGAAAATTTTCTCTACCCGTTCCTCGTCCACTATCTGCCCTGGTTTTGCATGGAAACCGATGCCCTTGCCCATAATGACGATTTCCTTTGCATCTTTGTCCAATGCGCTCACTACGTTGTTGTTAATAACTTTGATAATCTTCATAGTAGTGTCTCCCAAACAAAAAAACCCAAAGAATCCAGACTTTTTCCTTCTCTGAAACTTTGGGTCTTGCCTGCATTACCAGTAACAATCCTGTCATAACTACCAAATTCTCTGATTACAGTTCTATGATAACAGTAAATTTTCACAATGTCAA